>Ga0209797_10000071_pt1 | contig 43925 bp, 41 predicted proteins | sample DOMMetBare3Fresh_2_FD_187472 | JGI IMG/M metagenome (GOLD analysis project Ga0209797, IMG submission 187472) | Wetland sediment microbial communities from St. Louis River estuary, USA, under dissolved organic matter induced mercury methylation -... | ecosystem: Environmental > Aquatic >... | reverse complement strand
CGCCGAACAGGCTTCCGAATTCGGGCAGCCCGCTGCGCAGGCAGCGGTCCTGCAACCCATCGTCCTCCGGCCCATCGCTGCGATTGAGGCGCGCGGCGTTGCCCGCGTGGTAACGCGGCGGAAGTTCCGAGAATCGCGGCGAGGGCGTCGGGTCGTACATGCCTCCGACGCACACCGGCTCCTTGTTCTTGCACGCATCGGTCGATTGCAGCAACGCGAGGAAAAATTCCCGGTCCGCTGCGGCGGCGCGCTGGGCCTCCGGCGTCTGTGGCGGCAGACGGCCATTGGGCGGATCGACGATCATCGACGTGCGCGTGCCGGTGCGCTTGATAGTCAGGAACGTCGTGTTGTAGGCGCCGCCGACGTCAACCGCGCTGCCACGTTGCTGACGTGGGTCGTCGCCGTAGTGGGCTGCGCGACGTTCGTCCGATTCCCGCCGCTGCGCTTCGGTAAGAAATTCCTGGCTTCCGTACCGGGCGGGGCGCTGTAAGGGCGTATCGAATTCTTCCGTCCAGATCCCTTGAAGATCAGGCTCGCCCCAAGGAGTTTTTAGCGCCGTATGGGAAACCGCGGGAGCTTGCGCCGAAGTCCGGGTGGCAGGCACCGGAATGGCAATGCTGACAGCGGCTGCAGCAATGGCGACAGTGACCATCGAGGATGAAAAGCGGTCGCCCATCATGACCTCCTTGTGTGTCGCGGTGGGTTACTGCGATGAACTCTTCTTTGAACACCTGCACCGTCATTCATTGAATCAATTATATCTCGGTTGGGCTCGCAGGAAAATGCTGGATTGGCGCATCTGCTCATCCACTCACTGCAATTGCGTGCATTGCGGGTCGGCACCGAACGGTCATCGAACCCGTCTTGGCTCCGAAGCGGGCCTTGCGGATCAGCGAGATTCGCTCGATATGAGCCTCCGCTATTACGCACGGGAGGAACCGCTATATCGACCTTCTTGCTCGCAGAGACGCCCCCGCAAGCCCTCCTGCGCCACCCAGCCGTCGAAGCCGGGACCGACGCAGATGAGCCACTCCGGCCTCCGTGAAACCTCGCCGCAGCGGCGCGCCGCAAACCCGACCGAACACCTACTTGCTGCTCGCGAGCAGTGATCGGATCTGCTTGACGGCCAGATCAACCTTCAGATCCAGATAGATCTTGCCGAGCTCCGCCGAGGCATGTTGCGGATGTCCCTGAACTCCGTTTTTGGCGTCCGCCAGGGCAATCTTGTCCTTGCGCACCCATTGTCCTTGCGCTTCGAGATAGAGCAGCGACGAGGTGTCCGGAATTCCGGCGTGATCCTCGGTCGTCGGCAGGCCGCGTTTGGCGAGAATGTCGCGCATCAGGACCCGTGACTTCGCATACAGGTCGCCGATGAACAGGACGCGCGCGCCATCCGGGCGAGCCTGCGCGTCGAGTGCCTTCGCAGCCAGCGCAAGCTCGTCCTGGCCGCCGCCATGGTCTCCCATCAGCGCGACCACCTTGAACCCGGCGGTCAAGGCGCTCTGGCCCACGCCGCGCACGACGCCAAAGAACACTTCCGGCGGCAGCGACACCGTTCCGGGGAAACGCATGTGCCCGGTCCGCGTGAGCGCATTGCCCGTGATGGCGTAGGGCAGCGTGGGATAGATGAGCGCGTCACCGAGCTCCTCGGCGATCCGCTGGGCGAGCGCGCGCGCGATGAAATTGTGTTTTCCGATCACCATGTGCGGGCCGTTCTGCTCGCTGCTGCCGACATAGATGATCGCCGTCCGCTTGCCGCCCGCTATGGCGTCCTGCACCTCGGGCCAGGTGAGATCGTCAATCCAGAGACTCGGGGCCTGGCCGTGCGCAGGCAGTGCGACCAACAGCATTGCGACGAGCAGGAACAGCCGCTTCATGAGTGCCTCCCGGTTCGACCAATTCTACGAAACTGTCACTTCCGTGGTTGATTGAAGAAACTCAAATCCGGCGGCGGCTGATCCTTCTTGGTCGGCATCAGCCGGCCATCCGCGCTCAGCATGTAGTTTTGCTTGCCGATTTCGACATGGCTGTTGTTCTCGGTGCAGACGCTCTCGCGCCAGACCGGGCGCGCGCCTCCGACGCGCCGATAGTTCTTGATCACGGTCCACGGACGCGTGAAGGCGTTGTCGATCACGGTGATCTCGTCGTGCAGGATGCCGGGCTCGGCCTTGTCGAAGTAGATCCGCTCCTTGACGATGGTCTGATTGTCCTTGTGCAGCGGAAGTCCCGTGGTCTCCAGGGCGCGCGGGCCTTTGAAGTGGCGGGTCTCGACCTCAAGCACGTCGTATTTGCCGTCGCCGTTCTCATCGAGCCATTTGCCGATGGAATAGCCCGCAAACGACGGCTCGACGTCGGCCGGCCACTCGCGTCCGTCGGTATAGATTCGACGATTGTCGTGGATGTGATCGATCAGAATGTAGGTCGTCTCGGGCGTGACAACGATTTCCATCGGGCTGTAGACGTTCATGATCCGCGGCATGCCCGGCGGCAGGCAGGTGTACGACAGGTCGTTGCCCTGTCCGCCAACGGCGAGATCCGCCAAGCCCTTTTCGAGGATGGCCTGATACTCCGGCGTCAGCGGCGCTTGCTGGCCGAGGCCCGCTGGCTTCGTCGGATCAAACCGGGTCGGATCGCCAGGCTCGACCCGGCGCCACTGGCCCTTCAAGTCGGGATACTTCGCGTCATACCACGCCAGAGCGTCGGCACCCGCCATCAACAGCGCCACCGCGGCTGCACTGATCAGAATTCGATCAAGCATGGTCTTCCTCCCTGTGATGGCGATCGTTGCTTGCAACACATGGATCGCAAGGCGGCGCAGACACCCGCGGCTTGAGCGAGAACAAGTGCCAGCCGACGCCTTCGGCACTGCCGATACAAGCTGAGCTGTTCTGATGGCAGCTCTACGATGAGGCTACATGACATCCGCGCGCAGGCGGAAGGGGCCACAGCGACGTATTTTGCAGCGTATGCGTCCGGAACTGTCCCTGCTGCAGCTCAAGGGCAGGGCCGCGGAACGCTATTCGACCTTCTCGCTCGGATAGACGCCCCAGAGGCGCTCCTGCACCACCCAGCCGTCGAAGCCCGTCCCGACGATGCGGCACCACGTGCCGGTGCAACTCTTCACCGTGCCGAGCACGCCTGACTCCAGCCTTGCGACCACCTCGGAGCCGGCGTCCGGCTTGGCCTGCAGCGGAACCAGAGCGTCCTTCTCCTTGGCCTTTACCAACGCGGTGCGGCGGCCGGACAGCATTGAGTGATAGACCCAGCCTTCCGCGCCTTCCCAGTCGCGGATGCGGCGCCAGTTTTCCGACTCGGCGGTGATCTCGACCGGCAAGCCGGCGCGGGTAAAGACCCAGGCGACATCGTGATCGCGGGTCGGGCCGCCGCGAACGTTAACCCGGTCGGGCTTGAGGCTCACGAAACGCGGCACCGGAAGACCGCTGCGGGAACCGGTGGCAAGCTCGCCCGCGGCCTGTGCGCCGCCCGCGGCCACGAGCGCGCACAGGAGCACGCCCGCCGCTAGCGCGGACGCCTTGTTATGCCCATACCATCTGGTAGAGAGTTTCAGTCCTAGCCTCCGCCGTACGGGAGAGGCAGTGTCGGGCGGCAGGGTTAAAGAGGCCTGAACGGACTGCAGAAGGCCGGCCAAATGATGCCGTTTTGCCACGCTCCGGGCGCGAGATATGGCTAAAGCCAAGAAGCCGCTGGTTATCGTCACCCGCAAGCTGCCCGAGAGGGTCGAGACCCGCATGCGCGAATTGTTCGACGCGCAGCTCAACCTCGACGACCAGCCGATGAGCCAGGCCGACCTCGCCGAGGCGGTGAAGACCGCCGCCGTCCTGGTTCCTACCATCACCGACCGCATCGACGCCGCCGTGATCGGCAAGGCCGGCGAGCAGCTCAAGCTGATCGCCAATTTCGGCACCGGCGTCGACAATATCGACGTCAAGGCGGCACACGCGCGCGGCATCACCGTGACCAATACGCCGGGCGTGCTGACCGAGGACACCGCCGACATGACCATGGCGCTGATCCTCGCGGTGCCGCGGCGGCTCGCCGAGGGCTTCGAGGTGCTCGAGCACGGCAAGTGGGAGGGCTGGTCGCCGACCTGGATGCTCGGCCACCGCATCTGGGGCAAGCGGCTCGGCATCATCGGCATGGGCCGGATCGGGCAGGCGGTGGCGCGCCGCGCCCGCGCCTTCGGCATGTCGATCCACTACCACAACCGCCGCCGGGTCGCGCCGCAGATCGAGGAGGAGCTGGGCGCGACCTATTGGGAAAGCCTCGACCAGATGCTCGCCCGCATGGACATCGTCTCGGTCAACTGCCCGCATACGCCTGCGACCTATCACCTCCTGTCGGCGCGCCGGCTCAAGGTGATGCGGCCGGAGGCCTATATCGTCAACACCGCGCGCGGCGAGGTGATCGACGAAAGCGCCCTCATCCGCCTGATCGCCGACGGCGAGATCGCGGGTGCCGGCCTCGACGTGTTCGAGCACGCGCCGGCGGTCAATCCCAAGCTCCTGAAGCTCGCCCGCGCCGGCAAGGTCGTGGTGCTGCCGCATATGGGCTCGGCCACGATCGAGGGCCGCATCGAGATGGGCGAGAAGGTCATCGTCAACATCCGGGCCTTCCTGGACGGCCACAAGCCGCCCGACCGGGTGCTGCCTTCGATGCTTTGAGACTTTGCGGATTTGTCGTATTCATTGCGTACTATCTCTTCGACTCAGCGGAGGATACCGATGAACGCAAGGATCGTAGGCGCCGCAGCCGCGCTCCTGTTGGGTACCGGACTTCTTCTCGCCGCCCCGGCCGGACGGCTCGCACCCAAGGACATCGAGACGCTGTTCTTCAACGGCAAGCCGTTCACCGCCTCGACGCCCGCCAACGTCAAGTTCAAGATGGTCTTCACTCCGGACGGCACCATGACGCGCGAGCCGGTCAGCAAGACCGGCTCCAAGAGCGAGGGCACCTGGAAGCTCTCCGCCGACGGCTTCTGCTCGACCTGGAAAGGATCGAAGCAGAACTGCTATCGCGTGCAGGAAAACGGCACCAACAAGTGGGCCATCATCGTCTCGACCCAGGCGGTGGCTTACTGGTCGAAGTGATTCCCACGATGTTGGACGATGACTCACAGCATCGTCATGGCCGGGCTTGTCCCGGCCATCCACGCCTTCCGACGCTGCGCGGCTTTCAAGACGTGGATGCCCGCGACAAGCGCGGGCATGACGGCGGAGATGGGGTACCAATTTGATCACACTCTACTTGACTTGTGCAGCGACAGATCCGTGATCGTCGGGTGCTCGCCCGAAAGCGGGTTGGCCGGGTCCCAGCCGTAGCGCAGCGTCTCAAACCGCATCGCGCGCGCGTCGAGCATGACCAGGCGGCCGACCAGGCTTTCGCCGAACCCCACGATCTCGCGGATCACTTCGAGCGCCATCATCGAGCCGAGCACGCCCGCCATGGCGCCAAGGACCCCCGCTTCGGCGCAGGCCGGCACCGTGCCGGGCGGTGGCGGCTCCGGAAACAGGCAGCGATAAGTCGGATTGGGCTTGCCGTCGGCTGAGCGCTCGTGCGCGCGCACGGTGGTGAGCGTGCCGTCGAAGGTGCCCATCGCGGCCGTCACCAGAGGCTTCCTGGCCAGATAGCAGGCATCCGACACCAGATAGCGCGTCGCGAAATTGTCGCAGCCGTCGGCCACCAGATCGTAACGCCCGATGAGATCGAGCGCATTCGCGGCCGACAGCCGCGCCTGATGCGTCTCGACCGCGACATGCGGATTGATGCGTCGGATCGCGGCAACCGCGCTTTCAACCTTGGGGAGGCCCACGTCGGGCGTGCCGTGGATCACCTGGCGCTGCAGGTTCGACAGCGACACGGTGTCGTCGTCGACGACCCCGAGCGTGCCGACGCCCGCTGCCGCGAGATAAAGCAGCGCCGGCGAACCAAGCCCGCCGGCACCGACCACCAGCACGCGCGCACGCTTGAGCGCAGCCTGGCCGGGGCCGCCGACCTCGTGCAGCACAATATGGCGGGCGTAGCGTTCGAGCTCTTCGGGACTGAGCATGCTGTGCGTTATAGCAACGATCGCGTTTGCCTAGCCACAATGATCGGCTAGCCTGCCAGAAAGGGCCGTTCCGGGAAGGCAGGAGCATCCATGCGTCTCTCTGGTGTCGCTCTCGCGGTTGCAGTCTTGTGCCTCGCATGGCCGGCGCCGACGCTGATCGGATGGCTGATGCAGCCGGACACGGCAACCGCGCAAACCATCCAGGTCGCCGAGGCGGCCAAGAAGGAAAAGGGCGCGACCAAAAAAGGCAACCCGAAAGGCGCCCCCAAAGAAGGCGGCAACACCGTCAGCCTGCCGCTTACTGAGCGCGTCCGCATCCAGTTCGATCTCGCCTTCACGGGGCACTACAACGGCCTGATCAACGGCGAATTCAACGAGCGCACGACCACCGCCATCAAGTCGTTCCAGAAGTCCATCGGCGCGCGCGAGACCGGCGCGCTGGCTCAGCCCGAGCGCGCGCAGCTCGCCACCAATTCGAAGGCGGTGCAGGAGCGCGTCGGCTGGGCCATGGTCGAGGACAAAGCAACCGGCGCCCAGCTTGGGCTGCCGACCAAGCAGGTGCCGAACACAGCGCGCGCCGGCAGCGGCACGCGCTGGTCGTCCGCGCAGGGGCAGGTGCAGATCGAGACCTTCCGGATCCGCGGGCCCGGCACGACGCTCGCGACCGTGGTCGAGCGGCAGCGGGCCGAGCCGCCGAACCGCAAGCTCGAGGTCAACCTCGTGCGCGACGACTTCTTCATCCTGTCCGGACTGCAGGGCCTCAAGAAGTTTTATGTGCGTGCGCACATTCGCGATCTCGAAGTGCGCGGCGTCACCATCCTGTACGACCAGGCGACCGAAGGCATCATGGACCCGGTGACGGTCGTGATGTCGAGCGCTTTCGCGCCGTTCTCCGGCACCGGGCTGACCGACATGATGGGCCCGACGCGCCGCAAGGTCGAATACGGGACCGGTATCGTCACAACCGCGGGCGGCCACATCCTGACCGACCGTCTGCTGGTCGAGGGCTGCAACGTGATCCAAGTGAGCGGGCTGGTGAGCGGGCTTGTGAGCGGGTTTGGCGACGCCAACCCGATCGCCACGGATGCCACGAGCGGGCTTGCGCTGTTGCGCGTGTTCGGTGTGTCCGACCTGGCGCCCGCCGCGTTGGTGCATGAAGGCGCGCGCGGAAGCGACCTGACCCTCGTCGGCATCGCCGACCCGCAGCTGCAGGCCGGCGGCCGCGCCGTCACCACCACGGCCGGCAAGCTCGACGGCAACGGCCTGCAGCCGTCGCCGCAGCTTGGCTTTGCGGGCGCAGCGGCGCTCGACGCCCAGGGCCGTTTCTTCGGGATGGTGACGCTCAAGGCGCCGCTGATGGCGGGCGCAGGCCCGCTGCCACCGGCCAACGTCGTGCCGGTCGAGACCATCCGGCGCTTCGTCGAGGCGCAATATGTCACGCCGGCAACCGGCAAGACCGGCGTCGAGGCCGCGAAGGCATCGGTCGTGCGGGTGATGTGCGTGCGAAGGTGAGCGAATAGCGAGGTGACGAATAGCGAATAGGGAGTAGCGAAGGAGAGATCGGGGCGTCTTATCTATTCGCTATTCGCTATTCGCTATTCGCTATTCGCTATTCGCTATTCGCTCACTTGTTCTCGAACTTCGCCGGCCGCTTCTCCACGAACGCCGCCATGCCTTCCTTCTGGTCGTGGGTGGCAAACAGCATGTGGAACACCCGCCGCTCGAAGCGCACACCCTCGGCGAGCGAGCTTTCGAACGCACGGTTGACCGCCTCCTTGGCGGCGATCAGCGCCGGCAGCGACATCGCGGCGATCGTCTCGGCCACTTTCATGGCCTCATCCATCAGGCTCGCAGCCGGCACCACGCGCGCCACGAGCCCCGCGCGCTCGGCTTCCGCGGCATCCATCATGCGACCGGTGAGAATGAGATCCATCGCCTTGGCCTTGCCGACCGCGTGAGTCATGCGCTGCGTGCCGCCGATACCCGGAATGATGCCGAGCTTGATCTCGGGCTGGCCGAACTTCGCCGTATCGGCCGCGATGATGAGATCGCACTGCATGGCAAGCTCGCAGCCGCCGCCGAGCGCGAAGCCCGCGACCGCCGCGATGATCGGCTTGCGCGCATTGGCGGCCGCATGCCAGGCGCCAGCGAAATCGCGCGTGAACATGTCGACCGCGGATTGGTCCGCCATCTCCTTGATGTCGGCGCCCGCCGCAAACGCCTTTTCGGAGCCGGTGAGCAGCACGCAGCCGACGCCGTCATCGAGATCGAAGGCCGCAATCGCGCGCGCCAGCTCGGCGTTGAGGCCTGAGTTGAGCGCGTTGAGCGCCTGCGGCCGGTTGAGCCGGATGATGCCGACGCGCCCGCGCGTCTCGACGATGATGGTTTCGTAGCTCATGGTTCACTCTCGCAAGCCGCAGCGGTTGTTACTGCGCCCTCTCCCCTTGCGAGAGAGGGCAGCTCTGGCTGTTCAACAGAGACTGTCGGGTGAGGGGTTGCGGCCTTACCCCTCACCCAATCCGTGATGTTGAACCGTCGAGTAGCCCTCTCCCGCAAGGGGCTCATCTATGCACAGATCTTCCGAGGGCGTAACCGCGGCGGATTTTTTCGAAGGCGTCGAGACCGCGCCGCATGGTGAGCGGTCCCGGCGGTGCCTCGGACGTGCTGTAGCCTTTCCATCCGCCGAGGCGGGCAATGGTCCAGGCGGCCCAGGCGAGCGATGTTGGCGGATGGGGATTTTTCTGACGTTCGGTGCGCCCCTGCAGTTCGGCTTGCAGGTCAGCGATGACGTTGATCTCGTCGGTGGAGAAGACGTCATCGGCGGGCCGCGGGTCTTTGCCGTCGCGGGCGCGGACGAGTTGCATGACACGAGTAGCAGCCTGTGTTGCCATGATCGCCAACTTCATCAGGGCTTCTGCGGTTTCGATCTGACTGGCTTCCAGATCGAAGCCCTGGCTCTTGAGGGTCCAGAACAATTGCTCAATATGCCAGCGTTGACGATACCAATCGATGATCTCGAGAGCCTTCGCCAGATCGGGAACGGCATGGGTGGTGAGCAGGCGCCAGTGGATCGGCTCCTCGCCGGGCGGCACGGTGGTGGTTTCGCGCACGTCGACCACGCGCAAGGTGATCCGGGCGGGGGCCTGGGCTTTTCTGATGTGGTGTGGGCGCTTGAGAGTGACGGTGCCGAAGCGCAGCTCAAGCTTGGCGATGCGGCCTTGGCGTTTGCCGGGACAGGGCCGCACCGCGAATTGGATACGGCCGGCGACCGGCAAGCGGTCGGTATAGGCAAACAGACATCCGCCCTCGGCGACTTTGCGATCCTGTGCAGCGCGCGACAGCAGGTCGAAGTTGGGTCCGGGCAGCCTCGCGAAAGCCTCGTAGATATCGCTTTCACGGTCGCCGATGACGGTGACCCGCGCGGCCAATTGCAAGACCTGTTTGGCGCGTTCGGCGCCGCGCAACCAACGATGCGATTCCTTGTCCTCAATCGGTCGATTGCGGCGCGGTATCTCGACACATTCAAAACGTGTCCAAACTTCGGCCCCGACCAATCCCAGACAGCGCTTCCCGCTCGCCTCGAACGCCAGCATCGGATGCAGGAACAGCCCCCGATCGCTGCCGTTGCCCACGGTGCCGAGCCCGCGGGTGCGGCCGGCATGGTGTTCATAGTTCAGCTCCGTGGTGTCCTGGATTGCCAGAACATGCAAACCGGCGACTTGGCTGGCCAGCCGCCGTCCGCAATCCTCCACCAGGTCAGCGGTCGTTACCGACGGGTTTCTCAGCCAGCGGCCGAACTTCACCTCTTCGGCACGCCCACGCGCCAGCGCGTGCAGTCGAACGGTCGGATTCTCGACCATTCGCTGCAGCAGCAATGCCCCCTTTTTTCAGCCGCTCGTCTCCAAAGCAGCCGACACCGAAGTCCAACTCCATCGCCGACCTCCAAAGTTATGGTCGGCACCCATAGAGTCACACGGCAGCGCACCCGCGCAATCCAAAAAGCCTCGGTGAGTCAACATGTCGCGACTTGTGTGCATAGATGAGCCCGCAAGGGGAGAGGGCACAATAACCAGCGCCGGGAGTCTTGCTCAAGTGAGGCATATTCCCCGCCCCCGCCAACGTGGCATAAGATGGCCGGAACGGGAGGAAGACAACATGAATCACGGCACGCTTCATTTTAGTGCTCTGGCACTCGTCTCGATCGCCGCCGCCACGCTGGTGGCGGTCCTGTCGTTTCTGGCGGCGCGGCCCGCGCAGGCCGCCGACGAGGATCCGCCACTCAACCTCGCCCGCGACGGCTTCTTCTCGGTGGGCGGCAAGACCACGACCATCAACGGCAAGAGCTACGTGGTCGGGCAGATGTATGTCGAGATGCGCATTCCACAGAAGCAGACGCATCCCTATCCGATCGTAATGGTGCACGGCGGCACCCGCTCGGGCACGACCTTCACGGGCACACCCGACGGCCGCGAGAGCTGGGCGCAGTATTTCGCGCGCCGCGGCTATGCGGTCTATGTCGTCGACCAGCCCGGCCGTGGCCGCTCCGGCTACGTCGCCGAGGTCTATGGCCCGCCGCGGCTTGCGGATGCCGGCAGCGCGCAGACGCGCTACCTGCAACAAGCCAAGCACAAGCTCTGGCCGCAGGCGCATCTGCACACGCAGTGGCCGGGCAATGGCGAGCCGGACGATCCGGTCACGCTGCAGATGGTGGGCAGCTTCCTGCCCGAGATCGAGTTCAACAAACAACAGGAGGTGTCGCGCGACGCCATGGTGGCACTCCTGGACAAGATCGGCCCCGCGATCGTGCTGGTGCACTCGCAGGCCGGTCCGATCGGCTGGGCCACCGCCGATGCGCGGCCTGATCTGGTCAAGGCGGTGGTGGCGGTCGAGCCGAACGGGCCGCCGGTGCGCGCGCTCGAGTTCGTCGGCGCGCCCGACTGGTTCAAGGAAGGCGGCGTTGCGCTGCCCTATGGCATCGCGGGCGTGCCGCTCGCCTACGATCCGCCGGTGAAGGATGCCTCCGAGCTCAAGTGGGTCAAGGAGGACAAGCCGGACGGGCCCGGCCTGGTCACCTGCTGGAAGCAGGCGGAGCCTGCGCGCAAGCTGGTCAACCTGAAAATGCCGATCGTGGTGCTGATGAGCGAGGCGTCCTATCACGCCCCGTACGATCACTGCACGGTCAAGTTCCTTCAGCAGGCCGGCGTGAAGCCAGACTTCGTCAAGCTTGCCGACCTCGGCATCAAGGGCAACAGCCACGTCATGATGCAGGAGAAGAACAGCAAGGAGATCGCCGCGGTGATCTATCAATGGCTGGAAAAGTCGGTGGCGGCCGCGAAGTAGCATCTGTTGCTCCGACGAGCGCTCCTTCCGTTCGTTCCCGCGCAAGCGGGAACTCAGAGGCCCAGTCCATCAATCTCTCCAAGACTGGGCCCCCTCATGCGCGCCAGCGATAGAGCAGCCGGTGCATGACCCAGATCAGCAGGAACATGAACACGCCCGCGAACACCACGTCGCTGACGAAGTGGCCGCCGCCAGCCGCACGCACCAGCCCGATCGCGGCGCCGAACGCGAGCGCGCCACCGTAGGCCAGCGCCCGCCACTGCGGCGGAGCAAGCGCGGCCGGCGCGAGGGTCCAGAACGCGCCCGAGGGCTCGCCGGCCACGAACGAGCAGTTCTTCGGGCAGGGGCCGCGCGGGTCCCACCACGGCAGGAACGTCAGCGGGCCGCCGAACTCGGTCACCTCGATCGGGCGCGGACGGCCCCAATTGTCCTTGAGGATGACGTTGGCCAGGAGGCCCGGCCCGAGCGCAAGCGTCAGCAGCATCAGAAGCGCGGCGCGGCCCGGCATGAGTGTCGTCTTGTTGGGCCGCACGATCTGGCCGATGAGCGCGATGGCGGCCGGCGCCGCGATCAGCGCGATGATCCACGACGCCGCGTTGCGCACCAGGAGCCAGCCGCGGCCGCCTATGGCCCAGCCGCTCACGGGATCATAGAACGGCGCCACCAGGGCGAGGTCGAGCTGCGGATAGAGCCCGAACGCGAGGCCTGTGACAGCCGCAATGGCAAGCGCGATCAGAAGGCCGGTATAGTTCATTGGCCTACCGCGCTCCGCCGGGCCGCCATTCGAGCGATCATTGACAGGTCGGCTGACGCTTCGGCGTACGGCCCCCCAAATGCGTCGCTCACAGGCTCGGCCAGCGGCCCATGTGGCAACCCCGTCGTCACTTGATGCACTCTCCGGTCGCTCGTGCCCCCGATTTGAAGTTCCTACACCAGATGCGGCAGACTCGGTTAGGAACTTCAAATCGAAAAGCGGCACTAGAATCATAGTGTTGCTAGTGCCCCTTGGTTTCCGAAGTTCGTGTCAGAGGGTGCCGCGACGGATCACGAACTTCGGAAACGGGGCACTAGCGGACGGTGGGAACGCCAGGCGGCGTCGCCCGCGATGCCTCTTCGGCGGCAAGGCCGGCACCACGGCCGGCGATCATCCAATAGACCAGGCCGGCGGCGAGGCCCGCCGCCAGCACGGCCGGCGGATGATCATGAAACTCGAACGGCCGTCCCCCCATCGAGGCGCGGCCGACCCAGATCGATACCACCCCATTGAGGACATGGAAAATCCAGGAGCGCAGCGACAACACCTCGGAGATGGCAATGCCGATCGAGGCCGGCAGCAGCATCGGGAAGGTCGCGGCCGAGCTGACCAGCAGCATGGCGAGCCCGACCATGACCGCGACGATGTCGCCCGCCGCCATCGCGTCTCCGCCGATGACCGACAGGAACACGTTCCAGTTGGCGAAGAACGCCACCAGCGTCGCCGCGCAGGCTGCGAGCACGCCGGCGAGCGGCACCACGAGGAGGCGAACGAGCAGGTGACTGATACTCATCGGAGACTCAATCCGTCCTCGTCCATCACGCACACGCACCTGCGCGCGGCCGCTCCGCGCCAGTGAAGTTGTAGGCCAATTTATCCCAACAAGCGAGTAGCCGGAGGCGAGCCAGACCCGGCGCGCTGCCTGGCGCAAGGAAGAGCTCCGACGCGTCCTTCTGCATGCGTGGGGTATCGGGCAACTTTGCGGCGACACATGGGCCGCCCTCCGGCCGTCGCCGTTCGGCCGTCACCGTTCGAGGGCCTCCTCGTGACCCCGTGCCTGCGTGAGAGGGTCAATCCGTCATCGCCATTGCGCGCAGGGCCATGCGCTCGCGCGCGGACAGCTTCTCGGTCGCGCTCTTGAGCTGGCCGCAGGCGGCGAGGATATCGCGTCCGCGCGGCGTGCGCACCGGCGACGCATAGCCGGCGTTGAACACGATTTCGGAGAATTTCTCGATCTCGCCCCAGTCCGAGCACTCATAGCGGGTGCCTGGCCACGGATTGAACGGAATGAGATTGATCTTGGCCGGGATGCCCTTGAGCAGCCGCACCAGCTCCTTGGCGTCGGCCGCGCTGTCGTTGATGCCCTTGAGCATCACATATTCGAAGGTGATGCGGCGCGCGTTGGAGAGGCCCGGATAGTTGCGGCAGGCGTCGAGCAATTGCTTGATCGGATATTTGCGGTTGAGCGGCACCAGCTCGTTGCGCAGGTCATCGCGCACGGCGTGCAGCGACACCGCCAGCATGGTGCCGATCTCGGCGCCGGCGCGCGCGATCATCGGCACCACGCCGGAGGTCGAGAGCGTGATGCGGCGCTTGGAGATGCTGAGCCCCTCGCCGTCGGCGATGACGAGCAGCGCATCACGCACCGCCTCGAAATTGTAGAGCGGCTCGCCCATGCCCATCATCACGATGTTGGACACGAAGCGATCACCTTGCGTCGGCAGGCCGGGTCCGGCCGCCCGCTCGGCGCCCGGCCATTCGCGCAGCCGGTCGCGCGCGATCATCACCTGGCCGACGATCTCGCCGGGCGTGAGATTGCGCACCAGCCGCTGCGTGCCGGTGTGGCAGAACGTGCAATTGAGCGTGCAGCCGACCTGGCTCGAGAGGCAGAGCGTGCCGCGGTCGGTCTCCGGAATATAGACGCACTCGACCTCGTGCGGCGCTTCGCCCGTCACCTCGCCCGGCAGGCGGATCAGCCACTTGCGGGTGCCGTCGGCGGAGACCTGCTCGGCCACCATTTCGGGCCGCGCCAGCGTAAAATGCGCATCAAGGACGGCGTGCAGGTCCTTCGACACGCTGGTCATCTGATCGAAGCGCGTGGCGCCGCGCACATAGAGCCAGTGCCAGATCTGCTGCGCGCGCATCTTGCGCTGCGGCTGCGGCACCCCGACGGTGCCGAGCGCGTCGGCAAGCGCCGTGCGCGACAGACCGACCAGCGAAGGCTTGGCGGGCGGCACATAGCGCTCGAGCGGCGCCTTCTCGACGAAGCCGGTGGGCGCGCTTTGATTGGTATCGGCGGTGAAAGTCATCGGTTCCAAGGCACTCTCATAATGGATTCACCCTACCATAGATAGGAGCGCAGCGCCGACTTGGCAGCGACGGGCCGGACCCCGGGCCGGGATTGTGCCGGCAACGCGCGCAGGACTACACTCCGGCTGCGGTCAGAAGCTGCCAGAAACCGAACTTATGGGAGGAATCGATGAAGCACGTGTTGACGATTGCGTTCGTCGCCGCCACCTTCGTGCTGCCGCAAGCCGCCGCCGCGCAGGAGCGCTATCCCGAGCTTCGCGTGGACCAACTGAGCGCTGCGCAAAAGGCCTATCTCGAGAGCCTGCAGAAGCCGCCACGCAACAACACCACCGCGCTGAAGAACCCGCCATTCAAGGTCTATATGCGCAGCCCCGAGCTAGCCTCGAAACTCGAGGCCGTGTCAGACTATGTACGCTGGGGCACCGGCCAGCCGCCGCGGCTGACCGAGCTCGCCATCATGATCACGGCGCGCCACTGGTCGAGCCAGTGGATCTGGCGCGGCCATTATCGCGCCGCCGTGAAGGACGGCCTCGACCCGAGCGTCGGCGCTGACATCGCGGCCGGCAGGCGCCCTACAAAGATGAAGGAGGACGAGACCATCCTCTACAACTACGCGACCGAGATGTATCGCGACAAGGCAGTGTCGGACGCGACCTTCGCCGCCGCGGTCAAGGCCTTCGGCGAGAAGGGCCTGATCGATCTCGTCGCCACCATGGGCTACTACGACACGGTCGCGATGACCTTGATCACCGCCAAGGCGGTCGCGCCCAAGGAGGCGGACGTGCCGGAGCTCGTGGCGCTGACGAAGTGAGGGGCGGCGAGCGTGGCGTCTATTATTGCGCCCTCTCCCGCGAAGGGAGAGGGCGCAACAACGCCCGACTCAGCCCGCGGCGCTGCCCATACAAAATGCCGCGCCATCACCCCAGCCGCTCGATCAGCGCCATGGCGGCAGCCGGCGCGCGCACCTTGGCGCCGGAGATCATGTAAATGAACACGTCGCGCTTGCCCTTGCTGCGGGGGGCGTCGGCGAGCGTCGCGAGGTCGGCCGGCGTGCCGCCCTTGGCAAAGGCCTGCGCGCGCTTCGCCCAGGTCTCGAGCGCGGCCGGCGGGTAGCCGGTCTTCACCTTCTCGGATGTGCGCTGCAGCCGCGCATACACGAAGTCGCTGGCGACGTCGGCGATCAGCGGATGCTTCTCGGAGTCGACCAGCACCGGCGCGACTGAATGCTGGCGCAACAGCGCGACGAAATCCGGCGTCACGAAGCTCGCATGCCTGACCTCGACCGCGTGCCTGATTGGCAGGCCATCGATCGTGCGCGGCAAGAGGCCGAGGAACGCCGTGAAATCATCGACGTTGAACGCCTTGGTGGGCGGGAGCTGCCACAACACAGGGCCGAGCTTGTGCTTGAGCTCGGTGACGCCGCTCGCAAAGAACCGCTCGATCGATGAGCGCGCTTCCGCCAGCACGCGCCGATGGGTGGCATAGCGCGGTCCCTTGAGCGCGAACACGAAATCGTCCGGCGTCTCGTCGGCCCAGCGCCGGAAGCTCGCCGGCTTCTGAGAAGAATAGAAGGTGCTGTTGATCTCGATCGAGGTGACGCTGCGGCTTGCATGCGCGAGCTCGCGCACTTGCGGCAGGCCCTTTGGATAAAAGGTGCCGCGCCAGGGTTCATAGACCCAACCGCCAATGCCGACGCGGATCATGGAAGAATCTCGGATACCCGTAAAAGTGAAAGACCAAGTGAATAGCGAATAGTGAGTAGCGAATAGGGAAAGAAAGAGGACGGCCGGATCCTATTCGCTATTCGCTATTCGCTATTCGCTATTCGCTATTCGCTATTCGCTATTCGCTATTCGCTATTCGCTATTCGCTATTCGCTATTCGCATCCACTATTCGCTACTCGCTTACTTGCACTCCTGCGCGGTGCGATCGAGCGCCTGGGGAAGCCCCTTGAGCGAGAACTGGTCGGTGCTGCTCGTGCCGCGCGCCGACGTGCCTTTGACGGTCAGGTCGGAGCCTTTGCGCATGGCGTCGAGCATGCGCGCCTCCTCGGCCATGTTCTTGATCCAGGCGCCGTCCTTCTGGGTATACATCGCGAACTTGGCCGGCCCGATCTCGGCGATCGCATCCGAGCTTTCCTTGAACGGGTAGCCGATGATGACCGAGACCTCGTTGCGCACGTTCTCGGCCGGGCGCGTGGACACGAACAGAAAGGCCGGATCGCGCTTGCGGCCGGGCGGATTGGTCTGCGACGATTTCGGCTTCGACAGCGCAAAGCAGACCTTCTTACCGCCGGGGGTGGCCGCATAGGCGCCCCAGTCGCCATAGCTGCCGAGCAGGTTCGGCTGATCGCCCTGCGCGCTGACGCCCCCCGACATCGCGGCAAGGGCGAGCGTTACCGTCGTCCACAGCAGCAGTCCCTTGGCCAGCATCGGCCGCCTCCGTGGTCCACACAACGCCCCGCTAAGGCGCGGAATATTCAGCGAATTCGGCAATGTGAAGGCGGCGGTATACCGCACTGCAGCTCGCTCTCGCCGAAGCTCATATCCGCCTTATAGTTGGCCTTATGGGCGAGGGCTCTGGTCCGAAGGAGGGGTTGTGGAAAACCCGCCGGGTTCCAAGGCCCGCACCGCCTCAGCGACCCGCGCGACCACGCTGTCCCAGTCGGCCACGGCCGGCTGCCGGAACAGCCGCAGGGTCGGATACCAGGGCGAATCCGCGCGCTCGAGCATCCAGCGCCAGTCGGGACAGAACGGCAGCAGCACGAAGGTCGGCCGGCCGAGCGCGCCCGCCAGATGCGCCACCGAGGTGTCGACCGTGATGACCAGATCGACGAGCGCCAGCACGGCGGCGGTGTCGTCGAAGTCGGCAAGCGCATCGCCGACATGCGTCAGCGCGGGCAGCCGCGCCAATTCCTCGGCATCGGCCGCGCGCAATTCGCGCTGGACGCTGACGACGCCCGCCTTGAGCGCGACGAGCGGCTTGAGCTGGCGCAGCGCCAGCGAGCGATTGCGGTCGTTAGCGTGGTCGGCGCTGCCCGACCAGACCACCGCGATGCGCGGCGAGGGCAGGCGCTCGATGCGCTCGCGCCATGTTGCGACGCGCTCCTCGCTCGCCCGCAAATAGGGAATCGCGGCCGGAATGGTTGACACCTCGGTGCGTAGCGCGCGCGGCAGGCTGCCGGCCGGGCAATAGACGTCGAACGCCGGCAGCGCATCGCCGCGCGCCACCAGCGTCGTGACACCCTCGAGCCGTGCCAGAAGACTGCAGAGCGCCGGCGGCGCCTCCAACACCACGCTCGCGCCGGAGCGCGCCAGCATCGGCACATAGCGCGCGAACTGGATGCAGTCACCGAGGCCCTGCTCGGCGGCGACGAGAATGCGCTTGCGCGCGAGCGGATACTCCCCGAGCCACAGCGGCTTGCCGAAGCTGCGCCGGCGCGCCGGCATGCCGCTGCGCTGCCAGCGCCACTCATATTGCTCGAAGCCGCGCCGGTAGTCGCCGAGCGTGAGGCGCGCGAGCGCGGCGTTGTGCTGCGCGTCGGCATTCGACTTGTCGATTGCAAGCGCGCGCTCGAAATCGGCGAGCGCCTCGTGCTGCCGGTTGAGCGCCTGGCGGGCGGCGCCGCGGCCGATATGCGCCTTGACATAGTCGGGCCGGAGCGCGAGCGCGCGCTCGAAGGCCGCAACCGCCTCGGCGGGGCGGCAGAGCCCCATCAGCGCGCTGCCGCGGTTGAGCTGCGTCTCCGCGTGCGCGGGCGCAACCGCAAGCACCGCATCGTACTGCGCGAGCGCCTCCTCGAAACGCCCGAGCGCCGCGAGCGCATTGCCGCGATTGGCGAGCGCGCCGGGAAAGCCCGGTGCGAGCGCGAGCGCTGCATCGAAGGCCGCGAGCGCGTCGGCCGGGCGGCCAAGCTTCAGGAGCACGTTGCCGCGATTGCTGATCGCCTCCAAGGAGGCGGGCGCGAGCGCGACCGCCTTGTCGAGGATCGCCAGCGCCTCCTGGTCGCGGTTGAGCGCGGCGAGCGCCATGCCGAGATTGGACATGACCGCCGCAGAGGTCGGGTTGAGCTTGAGCGCCTGCTCGAGGTGCGTGCAGGCGGCGCCGGCCTTGCCGCCTTGCAGCTTGACGAGGCCGAGCAGATGCAGCGCGTCGAACCAGTCGCCGCGCGCCCGCAGCACCCGGGTGCAGATCTTCTCAGCGTCGGCAAGCCGGCCCTGGCGATAGAGGCCGGCCGCCTCCTCGACCGCCTGCGCCAGCATCGCGGGGTTCGTCGCCGCCATGCGGTGTTATTGCGCGAGGCCGCGTGCGAGCGCTTGCCGCGCCGCCTCGCGATGCTCAGGCCGGATGTGGGAAGCGACGAGCCGCAGCGCTGTCGCCAGCACGGCGGCATCATCCGCATAGCCGAGGACCGGCAGCACGTCGGGAATGAGATCGACCGGCAGCACGAAATAGGCGAGCGCGCCGAGGAGCGCGGCCCTCACCTGCAGCGGCGTCGCGCGGTCGAACGCGCAGTAATAGGCGGACAGGAGATCCTCGGCGAACGGCAGCCTGGCGGCGACGCGCTTGGCCTTGCTCCAGAAGCCACGCCGGACGCGGGCCTCGTCGCGGGTGGCCCGGCGCGCGGTACGCTCGTCGAGCCCTTCCCAGGCGGCTTGGTCAAACGACATCGTCTTCCTCCGGTGCAGCAATGCTGGCTCGCTTCAAGATGGTTGCCTGCACGCCCCGCCGCAAGCTGGCAGAGGACTGTAAAGAGGTATGGATGGCGCGAACCGCGAGCCATCGGCGGCGGATAGCAAACGCTTCCCGAATTTGCGAATGTCCAGCCTCACTTCAGATGCGTGATACGCTGCTGGAAACAATGAGGCTAAGGCGGCTGATGAATATCGTGGAGCCGATCATTTTTCAATCCAAGATCAATCCAAATAACATCGCGATTTGCACCCCGGGAACGGCGATGGATTTCGTCACCTATGCGGGACTCGCGCGTATCATGGAGAGCGTCGGCGGGGTGGCGCTTTCACTGGGTCTGGCACGTGGACACATTGTCGCAATCTACGTCAGCGACACGATATTTCACGCCGCCCTTATCCTCGGCCTGACCCGATTGGGCATCATCACGGTCTCCGCAAGAACGCCTCGGCTGCCCAAGGAATTGGGCGTGCACGCCACAATAGCAAGCAAGCTTGAGCCCTTCGAAAACGCCGGCCGAATCATCCTCGCTGACCCGAGCTGGATGATGCGGGAAGGCGGTTCGATCCCGCACGCGCAGGCGCACAGCAGCGAAGACGACGAAGTCTGCCGAATCATGCTCACGTCCGGCACCACCGGCGACGCCAAGGCGATCCGCTTTACCCACGGGAATGTCCAGGGAAAAAGCGCGCGCAACGAATATGCAAAAGGCAGCCGCGTCGCGGTCAGTGCTCGGCTGTTCTGCGATCTCGGCATCACGACCGGACCGGCCTTTCGCTATCTCATATTCATGCTGTCCCGCGGCGGAACAATCTATTATTTCGGCGCCAGTTCCGAGAGCACCATCCAGGCTTTCGACTTGTACTCCATTGAGACCATGATCACCTCTCCATCGGGGCTGTCCGAGTATTTGAAATTCTACGAGATGCACACCGCGTTCCGGTGCAACTTCGAGAACATCGTATCGTCGGGAGGCTTGTTGCCGAAATCGCTGTCGGAGCGCGTGCTCGCGCGCATGTGCCCGCGCCTGTTTTCGAGCTACGGCGCGACCGAGACAGGCACGATTGCGTTCGCTCCCGCACAGCTGATCGCGGAGATCCCCGGCGCGGTTGGATTCGTGACACCGGGCGCCTCGGTCGAGATCGTGGACGAGGCCGACAACGTGCTCGCACCCGGCAAAGAAGGCATCGTGCGCACGCGCACGGCGCAAATGGTCGACGGCTACGTCGGCAATCCGGACGCAACCGCGCGGGCGTTCCGTGGCGGCTGGTTCTATCCGGGCGACATCGGGGCTCTCACTCCGGATGGCATGCTGATCATCCGCGGCCGCGAGGCATCGGTCCTCAATCTCGGCGGCGACAAGGTCAAGCCCGAGCTGGTCGAGGAAGCGCTCTGCGCATTCGCGGGCATCGCGCAGGCCGCGGTGTTCACACATAAGGACGCATTGGGCGTGCCGGAGCTGTGGGCGGCGCTCGTGTGCCGATCCGACCTCGACTACGGCGTATTGCGTAGCCAATGCGCGCAGCGAATAGGCCAAGCGTTCGTTCCACGCCACCTCGTCCGGGTCGATTCGCTACCCCTCAACGCGGCGGGCAAGGTTGATCGGAACCGCTTAGCGGAGCTTGTAAAAATGGGCCGACAATGAGCCGCATCGAGTAGCCCTTGGTGCCAGATCCCGGCGGCTACTCAAAAGGTTAGCTGGACTCGAGGGGTGGACCGGCGAGCCCGCCTTCAGCCACGTTTTTCAGCCGCATATTGTATTTGGGCAACATCATTCTCGCGCGTGAGATGTTATGATGCAGACGCTATGGTTGTAGCGGGGTAAGGTCACGAAAGTCGGGGCGGGCATGCAAACCAAACTCTATCTGCTGTCGACTGTATCGGCGCTCGCCATGGCGGGGACCGCGTCCGCGGCCGATATGCCGCGCAAGGCGGCCCCGCTCGTGCCTGTCGTTTCTTGGACCGGGCTCTACATTGGCGCGCACGGCGGATTCGGTTGGCTCGATGCATCACAAACCGTGACCGGCCCCATCAATATTGTCACCTGCACCACCGTACCGGGTGCGCGCTGCGACGTGGATGCAACCGGCGGGGTTTTCGGTGGACAGATTGGCTACAATTGGCAGCAGCGGGATTGGGTGTTTGGCGTCGAGGCGGACATAAGCTGGGCCGGATTGAAAAAGACCCAAGCCTTCTTTCCATTTGGCAACAGCTTTAGTCATGTCATCAATGAGAAAATTGATTGGCTGAGCTCGTTCCGCGGCCGCCTGGGTTGGGCGATGGGCGACACGCTGATTTACGCGACCGGCGGATTGGCAATCGCCAATTTCGACGCCGGATGGACGAGGCCCACCGGCGCGGCCCGGGCGCAATTCGACAAGACAGCGACAGGCTGGGTCGTCGGCGGCGGCATCGAGAAGATCTTCAGCCCGCAGTGGTCGGCACGGGCCGAATTCCTCCATTACGGCCTGGGCAAGGACTCGCTCGGGAGCACCACCGGAGGAACCTATACGACCGCGTTCCGCCACGATGTTTCGGTCGTCCGCTTGGGCATCAACTTCCGGCCGTAATCGCGCCCGGTTGTCTGTGCCCTCGACGCGGCGAGACCATCGGATCAGCACCTCACGCTCTTCAGCAACTCACACTCTGTCGTCTGGCCCGGCCAAATTGAGTTTGGGGGCAGTGCTGTGATCGCCTACGGCGCACCGAAGTAGCCAAAGTTCGGATCACATCTCGACGCACAACGCTGCCCCCGACCACATGTGCTCGTGACGTCGCGTCTGTTGGATAACCCAAGACATTCAACAGCAGACTGCGCGTACCCGTTGAGTGCGTCTGCTCACAGCACAATCGCCCCGTCAGCACACTACGCCCAACAGGCTCACCACGCCTAGCCGCCCGCCAGCCGGTCCATGGCCTCGGCGAGCTTGATGTCGAGCTCGGTCAAGCCGCCGGCGTCGTGGGTCGAGAGCGTCACCGTGACCGTCTTGTAGACGTTGAACCATTCCGGGTGATGATCGAGCTTCTCCGCCATCAGCGCCGCCCGCGTCATGAACCCGAACGCTTCGCTGAAGTCGCGGAACACGAAGGTCTTGGTGATGGCGTCACGGTCCTTGACCTCGCTCCAGCCGGCAAGCCGCGTGAGCGCGGCCTTGCGGGCGTCGGGCGTCAATTTCTGGGCCATCGTCCTCACTCCAATCGATATTGCGTGGTCATCTTGACACGGCCCAATGTGGCCCCGCCACTCGTAATACCAAGGTCAAGTCACTACCTGATATTGGCTTGGCCAACACGAGGTTTCCCCATGCTCTGGTCCCTCAATATCGGCAGTATCGCAGGCACGCAGGTGCGGGTGCACATCACCTTCCTGCTGTTTTTGGGCTGGATCTTCGCCGCCAGCTGGGTGTCGGACGGTTCGCAGGCGGCCTGGTCCGGTCTGGCGTTCATGGTACTGCTGTTCGCCTGCGTGCTGGCGCATGAATTCGGCCACATCTTCACGGCGCGGGCCTTCGGGGTGGCAACGCCGGACGTCACGCTGTTGCCGATCGGCGGGCTCGCCCGGCTCGAGCGCATTCCGGAAAAGCCGATCGAGGAGTTCCTGATCGCGATCGCGGGACCACTGGTCAACGTCGTGATCGCCTTCGGCCTGGTTCTCATCGCCGGCGCGCACCTCAACATGGCCAACCTGGCCGCGGTCGAGAGCACGAAGGTGTCGCTGGTCGACCGCCTTGCGATGGTGAACCTGTTCCTGGTCCTGTTCAACATGATCCCGGCGTTCCCGATGGATGGCGGGCGCGTGCTGCGGGCGCTGCTCGCCTCAAGGCTCGGCTTCGTGCGCGCGACCGAGATCGCGGCCTTCATCGGCCAGGGCTTCGCCTTCGCGCTCGGATTTGCCGGCCTGTTCGGCAACCCGATGCTGATCTTCATCGCGATCTTCGTCTATCTCGCGGCGTCCGGCGAAGCGCACAGCGTGGCGCTGCGGGCGATGTCGCAGGGCGTGCCGGTCGGCACCGCCATGATGACGCAATACGCGACGCTGACGCCGGAGGCGGATGTCGAGGAGGCGGTGCAGACGCTGCTGCGAACAAGCCAGAGCGAATTTCCGGTGGTCGATCGCAACGGCGCGCCGGTCGGGCTCTTAGGGCGCGGCGACATCATCCGGGCGCTGAAGGAGCGCGGGCCAACCGCCAAGGTTGTCGACACTATGACCAGCCCGATCCCGACCGTCGGCCATCGCCGCTGCCTCGACGAGGCGCTGCGCATCCTGCAGGAGAAGGCGGCACCGGCGGTGGCGGTGGTCGATCCCTCCGGCCGGTTGGTCGGTCTTGTGACATCAGAGACAATCGGCGAGATGATGATGCTGCAGCAGGCGCTGCCCAAGGGCGTGAGCCTCGGTCCCTGGAGCCGGCCGGCGAGCCCGTGAAGACGCGATTGCAATCCAATCGACCGCACTCGACCATTTCGCTCCGAGCCGATAATGCGTTCCCGGACAATACGCGACGGCGCTCTGTATCGCGTCCCATGGCCGCGCGCCGAAAATTTGGCTATGTCTCCCGATAGCGTCGGGGGGCACTTCAGTCATGTCGAGCAAACAAGTATTGGGCAAGCGCGTGCGACAGTTCTTGATCGTGGTGGGCAGCTCCTTCGTCGGCATCATTCTCGCGCTGTGGCTCGCGATCGTCATCTTCAAGCCCGGCCCGCCAGGGCGGATCGTGATGGCTACGGGCGGCGGCGATGGCGCCTATATGCGGCTCGCCGAGACCTGGAAGCGCGAGCTCGCCCGCTTCGGCGTCACGCTCGAGCTGCGGCCGGATCTGCAGGGCCTCGACACCCTGCAGGCGCTGTCCGCCGATGACGGCAGGGTCGATGGCGGCGTGATAAAGGGCGGCCTTGCCGGCAGCCTGCAGGGCCGGATGGCAACGCCGGCCGAGCGCGCGCTGCACGACGCGCAGGTCGGGCAGATCCAATCCGTGGGCCGCCTGTTCTACGAGCCGATCTGGGTCTTCTATCGCGGGCCCAATCAGGTGAGGAGCCTCGGCGAGTTCAAGGGCAAGCGCATCATGGTCGGCACGCCCACGAGCGGCACGCGCCGCGTCGCCGCGCTGCTGCTGCGGGCCAATGGCGTGACGGCGGAGAACTCCACCTTCATCGAGCAGGACTTCCCGGCGGACGCCAAGCCGCTCACCGGCGACGGCGCCGACGTCGCGTTCGTGGCGCTACCCCCGGATGCCAAGAAGGTTCAGGACCTGCTGCACGCGCCAGACATTCTGCTCATGGATTTCTCGCCCGAGGCGGAAGCCTACATCACGCGCTTCCCCTTCCTGTCCAAGCTCGTGATGTATCGCGGATCGGTCGAATTCGAGCCCGACATACCGTCAGCCGATATCACTCTCCTCGCCGGCGCGCCGGCGCTGATCGTGCGCAAGGATCTTCACCCCGCGCTGGTCAGCCTGCTGACCCATGTCGCGTCGGCCAATCCCAAGCCCGGCTTCGATCCCTCGGGCGAGCCCGTTCTGTTCTATCGTGCCGGCCAGTTTCCCAATGGCAACGATCCGGAATTCGAGCTCGATCCGGATTCCAGGGCCTATTACAAGTCGGGCGAGCTGCCTGCGATTCTGCGGGCGGTCGGCCCCATCAACGCCAGTCTTGGCATTCCGTTCTGGGTGACGGCCTTTGCGTTCCTCAACACCACCAAGATCATCTTCCTGGCCATCCCCATCCTGTCGATCGCCATTCCGCTGACCCGCTTCCTGCCGGTGCTATACACGTGGATGATCCGCCAGCGCCTGCTGCGATGGTACGACCGGCTCAAGGAGCTCGAGTTCACGCTTGACCACGATCCCACGCCCGAGCAACGGGCCGAGGTTGACGAAGGCCTGAGGCGGATCGACCGCGCGGTGCAGCGGCTGCGGCTGCCGCGTGCCTACTCCGACCAGCTCTACAATCTCAGGGGCCACATCGAGCTGGTGGCCCAGAAGCTCGCGCCGAGGCAGGTGTCGTAGCGCCTCTCGCGCTAGTGCCCCGTTTCCGAAGTTCGTGATACATCTCAGCATGCTCTGACACGAACTTCGGAAACAAAGGGGCAGTAGCAACTCTATGATTCTAGTGCTGCTTTTCGATTTGAAGTTCCTAACCGAATTTGCTGCAAGCGTTGTAGGAACCTCAAATCGGCGGCACTACGCCGACTTGCGCAACGGCGGCGCCGACGCATCCTGCTGCCGGCGCGCCGAGTAGAACGAGGCGTTCTGCTCGCCGCGCAGCGCCTCGCGCGTGAACTCGATCAGGTGGTGGCCGACGAACGCCATTGCGAACACCATGTCGACCTGGCCGCGCGCGAGCGCGCGCCGCGCCGCGCGCCAGAATGGGCGCCAGTAGTCCGACCTGAGGCCGATGTAGTAGATAATTCTCGCCGCGAAGATCGCCGCGAACTTGAGGTTGGCCAGCGTGAGCCGGCCGCGCGTGGGCGGATCGATCCGGTGCACGTAGGTCATGTCGACCTGGTCGGCAAAGCGCGCGAACAGCCGCTGCGGATCGTAGGCGCGCGCGATCGCGCGCCGCCACAGGCCCACCACCTCATCGTAAGGCCGCAGGAACCGCACGTTGCTCTCAAGCGCCGGATCGTCGACGAGCCTGCCGGCGCGCGCGAGGCGATCCCACAGCGGCGTCTTCGGCAGCGCCTGCAGCAGATTGATGGTCAGCAGCGGAATCCGCGACAGCGCGATGAAATCGGCAAGGCGGCCTTCGGTGTCGGGCGAATCGGTATCGAGGCCGAGGATGATTCCGGCGGTGACTTCCAGGCCGTAGCGGTTGAGCGTGTTGATCGCCTCCATCATCGGGAGCGCGACGTTGTGCTCCTTGCGCATCGCCTTGAGCGCATCGGCCTCCGGCGTCTCGATGCCGACAAAGATGCCCTTGAAATAGGCATCGCGCATCAGCGCGAGAATCTCCGTCTGCTTGGCGATGTTGAGCGTCGCCTCGCAGGAGAACTGCAGCGGATAGCCATGCTGCTTCTGCCAGGCGACCAGATGCGGCAGCATTTCGCGCGTCGCCTTGCGGTTGCCGATGAAATTGTCGTCGACGAAGTAGACCGCGGGCGGATGCGGCTGCGCCCGCATGACGTCGAGCTCGGCGACGATCTGCTGCGGCGTCTTGAGCCGCGGCTGCCGGCCATAGAGGCCGGGGATGTCGCAGAACTCGCAGCGGTAGGGACAGCCGCTGGAGAACTGCAGCGTCAGCATCAGGTAGTTGCGCAACGGCACGAGATCATAGGCCGGGATTGGGAAATCGGTGAGCGCGAGCCGCTCGCCGGTCTCGAAGCGCACCTGCGCGGCGGGCGGCGCGACGCTCTCATCAAGCCGCGCGATCAGGGCGTCGGTGGCGTCGCCCAGCTCGCCGATGTGCAGATAGTCGAGCTCCGGATACATCTCCGGCGAGGCCGACACCGACGGCCCACCGAGCGCCACAACCTTGCCGGCCGCCCGCGCGCGGCACGCAATATCGTGGATCTGCGGCGCCTGGATGTGCATGCCGGAGACGAGGACCACGTCCGCCCAGGCGAGATCGGCCGCGCTTGCGGGCGCGATGTTCTCGTCGACGACGCGCACCGGCCATTGCGACGGCATGTAGGCGGCGATCAGCAGCAGACCCTGCGGCGGCATGAAGGCGCGCACGCCCGGCATCAGCTTGTAGGCATGCGAGAACGTCCCGAACGAGGGCGCGTAGGCGGGGAAGATGCAGAGCACCCGCCGCGTGTGGGCAACCGTCACGGATGTGCGCATGGAACCTCTCCGCCTATCCTGGCAACCAATTGTGAAAACAATACCGCAGCGCTAACGCATTGTGCACCGGCAGGGTTTCCTCGTGCCGGCGTCTGGCGGCGTCAAGCGCAGCTTCACATACCCTGGCTGCCGGTAACCTCGCTCGACCCCGATTTTGCCACCGTTCCATCCGGGCTATGCTTGCACGATCTTCACCCAGTGGCGTCGGGAGTAAGACCCATGCACCGGCGGATGATCGCGGCCCTTGTCATGATGCCAATCACGTTCACGCTCGCGGGCGGTGCAGCCCAGGCGCAAGACCGCACGCGCGCAAGCGCGCTGATCGACCAGCGGCTGCGCGAGGCAGTCGAGCGCAAGGATGTGCCGGGCGTGGTCGCGCTCGTCACCGATCGCAAGGGTGTCGTCTACCAGGGCGCGTTCGGGGTGGCGGATGTCGCCACCGGCCGGCCGCTGACGCCGGATGCGCTGTTTCGCATCGCGTCGATGACCAAGGCCATCACCTCGACGGCGGCGATGCAACTGATCGAGCAGGGCAAGTTCGCGCTTGAAGATCCGGTCGAGAAGCATCTTCCGGAAATGGCGAAACTGCCGATGTTCGAGTCCTTCGATGCCAGGACCGGCAACTATCACCTGCGCATGACCGCAAAGCCGATGACGGTCCGGCACGTGCTCACCCACAGCTCCGGCCTCGGCTATCCGTTCACCAGCGCGACCCTGCGCGATTTCAAGCCGCGCGCGGGCGAGGTCTATCCGGACGGCCCGCTCTTGTTCGAGCCGGGCGAGAAATGGTGGTACGGGACCAGCACCGACATCGTCGGACGCCTGGTCGAAAAAGCCTCTGGCCAGAAGCTCGAAGACTATTTCCGCCAGCACATCTTCGCCCCGCTCGGAATGAGCGACACGTCCTACAACGTCCCGCAGGATAAGGCCCAGCGCCTCGTCGCCGCGCAGCAGCGCAATGGCGAGCGCATGGATGGCGCGATCGTCAAGCAAGCCGTGCAGCCGGGCCTCACCATTGCGCAGCCGATCGGCGGCGGCGGACTGGCGTCGACCGCCAGCGACTACGGCCGTTTCGTGCGTATGCTGCTCAATGGCGGCGCGCTCGATGGCACCCGCGTGCTCAAGCCCGAGACTGTCGCGCTGATGGGCCAGAACCACATCGGCAATGTGTCGGTGCCGGCGCTCGCCTCCGCGCTGCCGCGCAGCCGGGATTTCAGCTTCATCGCCGACGGCCGCGACAAGTGGGGGCTCGGCTTCCTGATCACGACCGATCACGTGCCGGGCAAGCGCTCGGCCGGCAGTCTGAGCTGGGGCGGCATCAACAACACCTACTTCTGGGTCGATCCCGCGCGCGGGATCGCCGGCGTGATCATGATGCAGTTCCTGCCGTTTGCCGATCCCAAGGCGCTCGCCGTCTACGACGCCTTCGAGCGCGCCACCTATCAGCTCGCCGACGCCATATGATGGATCGTGACGTCACGGATGACAATGTGAAAGGTAGCAATGTGACGTATGGCTAATGCCATCCGGGCACCTTCTCCGGCGCCGTGACACTCAGGCACCGTCGACCAGCTTGCTGACGTCGTCCGCATTGAACAACGTCAGCGCCGCAACGCCCCGCTGCAGCGCATCGAGATCCTGCTGCGACTGGCCGGCGTCCATCGCCTGCTGGCGCAGCAGATCCAGGGTCTCCTCGCTCACCTCGCTCAGCAGCGAGCTCGGAATCGCTCCCTCGGCGCGCCAAGCCTGCCACGCCGCACAAGCAAGCGCGGTCTGCACCGGCATCCACGCTTGCCGGCAGGCATCGTCGGGACAGCGATCCTCGAAGAGAAGCAGGCCTTCTTCGCGCTCATTCATGAGATCGTCGGTCAGAACCTGCGCCTTAACCGGCTCGCCGGCGGCCCATCGCGCCGCCCGGTCAAGGGCCCGGCGTGCAAATGCAGCCCCTTCGATGTCGCCGCGGAGCTGCGGGAGCGCCGCATAGCCAATCGCCAGCGCGAAGGCGACGCGTTGCTGCACGCTGGCGCTCTCCAGGATGGTCATCACGGGAACCTCCATGGGCATCCCACCTTGACTTCGGATCAAGCGATACCGAACCAACAAGCAATGACTCGAGCACGATTTCTACCGTTACATCGTGCTTGCCTTCGATCAGCCCGCCACCCGATGGCCGGACATCCATCAATCCAATCATCTCAAGCCAAGTTGCGCAGGTCCGATCCGGGGTTGAATCATAACGTGACAATTCCTGCAAAATTTGGAGAGACGAACAAAATAGCGCCGTCAAGACGCCATGTCGCCTCATGGCCCGGCTCTAGCCTCACAACGTATCCACCTTGCCGGCCCACTGGTAAGAGCTGAGCGAATACTCGTCAGCCACCTCCGAAGTTGCGATTCACTAGTGCCCGCCCTAGGCTGATGCGAGGGAAGAGCAATGTCGGGCACGCTGCTGCATGTCGGGTTCGATGTCTTGGCCTGGGCGGCGGCGGGGCTTTCGTTTCTCTGGCTCACGCGGCATACGGCCGTTCGTTTCCCGCCCTCACGATCGCATGACCTGACCTATCTGGCGGCGCTCATGTTCGGTGCCGGGATCGGAGCGGTCCTGTTCGGGACCGCCAACCTCTGGCTCTCGCAGCAACCAGGCATCGCGCGCTCGATCGAAGGCGCCGTGGCGGGAGGCATCATCGCGGTCGAGCTCTACAAGCGCGGCGCCGGCATCACGGGGCGCACCGGCGCCCGCTTTGCGCTGCCGCTCGCGGTCGGGGTGGCGGTGGGGCGCATCGGCTGCCTCTTTGCGGGCCTCGACGACTTCACCTATGGGGCACCGACAGCGCTGCCGTGGGGCACCGATTTCGGCGACGGGGTGGCGCGCCATCCGGTGCAGCTCTATGAGAGCGCCGCCATGGCCGGCTTTGCAGCTGTCTATGTCCTCACTGCGACGCGCGGAAGCCGGTTCGTGATCGAGAACGGCTTTTATCTCGCGATCGGCTTCTATGGCGCGCAACGCTTCGCCTGGGAGTTCATCAAGCCCTACGGCGCGCTCGTTGGGCCATTCACGCTGTTTCATCTCTTGTCGGCTGCAATCATCGCCTATGCGGCATTCATGATCGCGACCGCCCCCAGCCCGAGGACCCTCGATGACGCTGCTGTTGCGTAAAGCTCGCCCCTACGTGTTCTGGGGCCAGACCACCTCGCTGTGCGAGACCTGCCTCGCTTTGGTGCCGGCCAAGATCGCCATCCGGGACAACGAGGTCTGGTATGAGAAGCGCTGCCAGCGGCACGGCGTCCAGTCCACGCTCGTCTCCACCGACGCCGCCTATTGGCGGCTGTGCAAGGATTACATCAAGCCCGGCGACCGGCCGCTCAACCTGCAGAGCCGCACCGAGTTCGGCTGCCCGTATGACTGCGGCCTGTGCCCGGATCATGAGCAGCATTCCTGCCTCGCGCTGATCGAGATCAACGAGCACTGCAACCTGACCTGCCCGGTCTGCTTCGCTGATTCCTCGCCGGCGCGCGGCAAACATCTGCCGCTTGCGACCATCGAGCGCATGGTCGACGCGCTGGTGGCGAGCGAGGGCGAGCCCGACATCGTGCAGATTTCCGGCGGCGAGCCGACGCTGCACCCGCAATTCTTCGAGGTGCTCGACCTGGTGCGCTCGCGGCCGGTCCGGCACGTGATGATCAACACCAACGGGCTGCGGCTCGCGCGCGAGCCTGATTTCGCGGCGCGCCTCGCCGAGCAGAAGCGCGGGCTTGAAATCTATCTGCAGTTCGATTCGCTCTCCCGCGACGCCCTGATGGAGCTGCGCGGCGCCGACCTGCGGCGGGTGCGCCAGGAGGCGCTGGAGAACCTGGAGCGCCACGGCCTTTCCACCTCGCTGGTCGTCACGGTCAAGCGCGGCGCCAACGACGATGAGATCGGCGAGATTGTGCGCCATGCGCTCACATGGCGCTGCGTGCGCGGCATCACGTTCCAGCCGGTGCAGGACGCCGGCCGCAACCAAGGCTTCGCCAAGTCGCAGCGCATCACGCTCTCCGAGATCAGGCAGCGCATTGTCGAGGATTCAGGCGTGTTCGGCCCGGACGATATGGTGCCGTTGCCGTGCAATCCGGAATCGATCTCGATTGGCTACGGGCTGCGCAATGGTCGAAACGTCCTGCCGGTGACCTCGCTGGTGCCGCGCGAGGAGTTCGTCGCCATCACACCCAACACCATCAGCTTCGAGAAGCAGCCGGCGCTCAAGGACAAATTCATCGAGCTGTTCTCGCTCTCCTCCGGCGCCAACAACGCGCCGGAACGGCTGGCCGAGTTCCTGTGCTGCCTGCCGAAGGCGCAGGTGCCGGCGGGCCTGACCTATGAGAACGTCTTCCGGGTCACGATCGTGCAGTTCATGGACCGCTTCAACTTCTGCCTCGGCGGCGTCAAGCGCTCCTGCATCCACTTCGTGACGCCGAACGGCCAGATCATCCCGTTCGACACCTACAACCTGTTCTACCGTGACGGACGCATTGCAAAGATTCGCGCCGAATTGGCGCAGATCAAGGAAGGCCAGTTCACATGACCGAGCCTCAGATACCGGGCGCAAGCCCGCCGCGCGAGCCGCTCTCCCGAGCCGCCGTGATCCTGTTCCTCGTTGTCGGCGTCGTCCTGCTGCTCCCCGGCCTGTGCGCACTGTTCTTCATGAGCCAGGCCAGCCCCAATGACTTCCGCGCCGGCCCCTTGGCGGGACTGTGGCTGATCTGCCTTGCGATCTCGGCAGGGGGTATTGCGCTGATCGTTCGCGCCTTGCGCAAATAGCGAGGAACCATGATGCGTCATCCTGCCCTGACCGTCCTGATGGCCCTTGTCGGCGTCATCCTGCTGCTGCCAGGCGGTCGCGGTCTCGATGGGGACGTCCGGCCTGCTCCCATACAACGCGGTGTTGATGTGCGTTCGGTTGATTCGTAAGGCTTTTCGCCGACGACCCGATTGAACCAGTTCGGGTCGAGCAATCCAAAGCGCTGCCAGTAATATTGCACCACACGACGACCCACCATCCTGAAAGGGGAAATTGTCACGCAATCGCCATGAGCAGGTGCGCGGGAGCCGTGCTAGCATGAGCTGGCCAAGGCACGGGCGGGGCCAAAGAACGCGACGATGCTCGGACGCGGCGAGCGCCAGAGTGCTCTGCGCAGCTAGGGATCAGTATCGTGTGTGCTTCATCGAATGAGATGCGCGGACGGCGGATCCTGATCGCCGAGGACGAGGCCATGATCGCGCTCGACCTCGAGAGCTTCTTGCAGGACCTTGGCTGCGAAATCATCGGCCCGGTTGCAAACGTCGAAGACGTGGTCCGGCAGTTTGAAACCAATAGCCCCGATGGAGCGTTGCTCGACATCAATCTTCGCGGCCAGCAGGTTTTCGCGGTGCTTCCTCGCCTGATCGAGCATGGACTACCCGTGATCATTACGTCGGGCTATGACGACATCACGCTCATTCCGCAGGACTTCCGCGCGCTGCCCCGCATCGCCAAGCCGTTCAACCAGGCGGCCTTGCGGCAATTGTGCATCAACGTATTTGCCAAGCGCTAGCGCGCCACCTCCGACGTCGCCATCCGTTGCAGCAATCGACGGCGCTAGGCGCGTCGAGAGGGACCTGCCCGCCCTCGGTCCAGCGCGACGAGGTCGCGCCGGACCCCCTAGGCCGGTCGCGAGACGTCGGCTCTAGCCGGGAAACCAGCGTCTTGTGGGGGTTTTCAAGGGGATTGCGGGTCGGCGTTACGGATCATTGGCTGATCTTCATTGCTATCCGGCCTTCGCTGCTTATATTGCGCCGCACACACGGGCCCCCGGCCCGGCCAAACGGATTCCTTATAAATGTCCTTACGCAATGTGGCGATATAAATGTCCTTACGCAATGTGGCGATCATCGCCCATGTCGACCATGGCAAGACCACCTTGCTCGACCGCCTGCTGCAGCAATCCGGCGCCTTCCGGGAGAACCAGCGGGTGGCCGAGCGCGCGATGGATTCCAACGACCTGGAGCGCGAGCGCGGCATCACGATTCTCGCCAAGTGCACCTCCCTGCTCTGGAAGGACACCCGCATCAACATCGTGGACACGCCGGGCCATGCCGACTTTGGCGGCGAGGTCGAGCGCATCCTCAACATGGTGGATGGCGCGCTCGTCCTGGTCGATGCCGCCGAAGGCCCGCTGCCGCAGACCAAATTTGTGGTCTCCAAGGCGCTCAAGGTCGGGCTCAAGCCGATCGTGGTGATCAACAAGGTTGACCGGCCGGACGCGCGCGCCACCGAGGTGGTCAACGAGGTGTTCGATCTGTTCGCGGCGCTCGATGCATCCGAGGAGCAGCTCGACTTTCCGATTCTGTACGGCTCCGCCAAGGAAGGCTGGATGGCGGAAAGCCCGGCCGGGCCGAAGGACGCCGGCATGGCGCCCTTGTTCGATCTCATCGCCCGCCACGTTGCGCCGCCCACGGTGGAGGATGGACCGTTCCGCCTCCTGGGCACGATCCTCGAGGCCAATCCCTATCTGGGCCGTCTGGTCACCGGCCGCATCACCTCGGGCAAGATCACGCCGAATCAACCGGTGAAGGTGCTTGACCGCACCGGCCGGCTGATCGAGCAGGGTCGCGTGACCAAGGTGCTCGCCTTCCGCGGGCTCGAGCGCACATCGGTCGAAGAGGCGGAAGCCGGCGACATTATCGCGGTCGCGGGGCTGCCCGAGGCGACCGTATCGCACACGATTTGCGCGCCCGAGGTCGACGCACCGTTACCGGCACAGCCAATCGATCCGCCCACGCTCGCCATGACGTTTCGCGTCAACGATTCCCCGCTCGCCGGGACCGAAGGCGACAAGGTGACCGGCCGGATGATTCATGACCGCCTGTTCCGCGAAGCCGAAGGCAACGTGGCGTTGCGGGTAAGCGAATCCGCCGAACGCGACGCCGTCGAGGTCGCCGGCCGCGGCGAGCTGCAGCTCGGCATTCTCATCGAGACCATGCGGCGGGAAGGCTACGAGCTGTCGGTCTCGCGCCCCAAGGTGTTGTTCGAGCGCGATTTGGAGACCGGCGAGCTGCGCGAACCGATCGAGGAGGTCGTGATCGACGTCGACGAGCAGTTCTCCGGCGTGGTCGTGCAAAAAATGACGGAGCGCAAGGCCGAGATGATCGAGATGCGCCCCTCTGGCGGCGGTCGTGTTCGACTTGTGTTCTATGCCCCCACGCGCGGGCTGATCGGCTACCAGGGCGAGCTCCTGACCGACACCCGCGGTACCGCCGTGCTCAACCGGGTGTTCCACGGCTATGCCCCGCACAAGGGCGACCTGCTGGGTCGCCGCAACGGCGTGCTGATTTCGACCGACGGCGGCGAGGCGGTCGCCTATGCGCTGTGGAATCTCGAGGACCGAGGCCCGATGATGATCGAGCCGGGCTGGAAGGTCTACCGCGGCATGATCGTGGGCGAGCACACGCGCGGCAACGACCTCGAGGTCAACGTCCTGAAGGGCAAGAAGCTGACCAACATCCGAACGCACTCGAAGGACGAGGCGGTGCGCCTCACGCCACCGATCCGCATGACGCTCGAACGGGCGCTCGCGTATATCACGGATGATGAATATGTCGAAGTGACTCCGAAATCGATCAGGCTGCGCAAGAAGTTGCTCGATCCCAACGAGCGCAAGAAGGACGAGCGGCGGCGCGAAGCCGAGCGGGTCTGAGGCGCAAGCACAACCTCCACGTCGATCTTAGACACATCCGCGAACAAATTGATTCGCCACAACTTGTGTGTGGGGCGGCAGGCAACTGGGCCGCTGGCCCAGTCACGGGCGCGATCATGACCGCGCCGACCATCTCTCGGGAAAGGCTGCGGAAAATTCTTTGCCAAGCGTGTCGCGGCTGCAACATACCTCCAGGCAACGAACAAATCTGGAGTTTTTGTCACACCTGAGTCGAAATCGATCGCGCCGGGTGGCCAATGGCTCACATTGTTAAGCTATAATTAAACATGACCCTTGAAGGGCGCCGAGGCACTTGCTTGTATCGTTCGCATGAGCACGATCCTGATCGAAGTCCGCCGCGCCAAGCCGTCCGATGCGACGGCGATCGCGGCTACGCATGATGAAGCTTGGCGCACCGCATACCAGGGAGTGATCCCTGGACCGGAGCTCGACAAGCTCATCAATCGCCGCGGCCCGACGTGGTGGGAAGGTGCGATCCGGCGGGGCAGCCGCATCGCCATTCTGGTTTTCGGCGACACAGTGGCAGGTTACGCCAATTACGGGCGCAACCGCGCACGCAGTCTGTATTACGACGGCGAGGTTTATGAGCTTTATCTGCGGCCCGAATTCCAGGGTCTTGGTTTCGGCCGCAAGCTGTTTCAGGCGGCGCGGCGCGATCTCGCTCAAAGCGGAATGAACAGCCTGGTGGTCTGGGCGCTGTCCGACAATGAATCCGCGGTGAGTTTCTACCGCAATCTCGGCGGCCGCGCGGTCGCGCGCTCCTCCGAGCGGTTCGGCAGCAAGGTCCTGGACAAGGTCGCCTACGCCTGGCAGCACTGACGGCGTTTCCTGCATCGGCGTCAGCCGCGTCCTGACGGCTTCTACGAAGTCATCTATCGGACGCATGACGCGTTGCGCGGCACGAAGCTGCCGCTCATCCACGTCTTTGATTAGACTCACGATTCAAGATCTGGATGCCCGCGCAGGCATGACGAGTCAAAATATCAAGCGCATCGATATTCAATCGTCCGACTTCGGCCGCTCGAAGGTCGGCGGCGGCAGCCCCGCAAGCGCGCAGGCGGCACGCACCGTGTTGGCCAGGAGACACGCGATGGTCATCGGGCCGACGCCGCCGGGCACCGGCGTGAGCGCGCCCGCGACGTCACGCGCTTCGGCGAACGCAACGTCGCCCACGATGCGCGACTTGCCACCCTCGCCCGGCACGCGATTGATGCCGACGTCGATCACGGTCGCGCCCGGCTTGATCCAGTGGCCGCGCACCATCTCGGGCCGCCCGACTGCCGCGAACAACAGGTCGGCGCGGCGACACACCTCCGGCAGGTCGCGCGTCTTGGAATGCGCGATGGTCACGGTTGCGTTCTCGGCCAGCAGGAGCTGGACCAGCGGCTTGCCGACGATGTTGGAGCGACCGATCACCACCGCCTCGAGCCCCTCCAGCGACGGCTGCACCGTCTTCGCCAGGATCAGGCAGCCGAGCGGCGTGCACGGCACCAGCGCCGGCAGGCCGGTGGTGAGCATGCCGGCATTGGTCGGGCTGAAGCCGTCGACGTCCTTGCGCGGATCGATTGCGGCGACGATCTTCTGGGCATCGATATGGGCGGGCAGAGGCAGCTGCACCAGGATGCCATGCACCACCGGGTCGGCGTTGAGCCGGCCGACCAGCGCCAGAAGCTCGGTCTCGCTCACCGTCTCAGGCAGGCGGTGGTCGAACGAGCGCATGCCGCTGCCGACCGCCATCTTGGTCTTGCTGCCGACATAGACCTCGCTCGCCGGATTGCTGCCCACCAGCACGACCGCCAGCCCCGGCACCAGGCTGCGGTCACGCGCCAGGCGATGCGAGGCGTCCGCCACCCGGCCGCGCAGCTCGGCCGCAATCGCCTTACCGTCGATGATCTTCGCGGTCATGCGCGCCCCCAAAGAGATCAAATGCTTAGCCGATCGCGATGATCTTCTCCAGCGCCGCCGCGAGCGTGCGCCCCTCGCCCGCGACGGTGAGGCGCTTAATCCTTGCAGTATTGCCGGCCACCAGAGCGACCGCCCGCGGCGCAACCCCGAGCGACCGCGCAACGAGCCGGATCAGCGCGGCATTGGCCTCGCCCTCGCTCGCCGGCGAGCGCACCCGCGCCTTAAGCACGCAGCGCCCGTCCGCCAGCACCTCGATGCCGTCGATCGCGTCGCGGCCGCCTCTGGGCGTAAGTCGGACGGTCAGCAGGACACCGGCCGCCGCCACCGTCCAGGGGCGCGCGGACATGCCGCTCAGAACACGTTGGGTATGATGTAGAGCCTGATGACGTAGCGAATGAATATGATGATGAAAACCAGGACCAGCGGCGAGAGGTCGATACCGCCAAGATTGGGCATGCGCCGGCGGATCGGCCGCAGCGCCGGCTCGGTGATGCGGTAGAGGAAGTCCGCCACCATGCCCACGAACTGATTGCGCGTATTGACCACATTGAAGGCGACGAGCCACGAAAACACCGCCGCCGCGATCAGCAGATAGATGTAGAGCTCGAGGGCAAGGTCGATGACCAGGAAAAGGGCGCGCATCGGGCAGTTGGCTCGTTGAAAGCGGTGGGCCACATGTAGCGGGCTTGCCGCCCGCGAACAAGCGGGGCCGCCCAAGCCCTCTGTGAGTCAACGCGGAACGTCCTTGGCTTATTGACAGCGCAGGGGGGCAGCCCTAAATGGCCGCTACCCACGCAACGGCACACCCGTTGCCCTCTTGGGGCCGTAGCTCAGCTGGGAGAGCGCCTCGTTCGCAATGAGGAGGTCAGGGGTTCGATCCCCCTCGGCTCCACCAGCCTTCGCGGCTGCGCAGCTTCGACTGGCAAGCCACCTTGCAAGCGCAGCCGCGAAGGCTGCCCGCCGTAGCCCGGCAGGGCGAAGGCGGGCCGCAGCCCCGGTCGCCAAAATCCCCTATAATGCTTCCTGGGTATAATGCTTCCCGGGCGGCCCCCGCCGCCCGCACATGTCTGCCGCCGGGACTTGTCCTCCTGCCATGACCTCACCTGAGTCCGCGCCGGCCTCCCTGCTCCAGCACCGGCCATTCGTTCTCTATTGGAACGCGCGCATCTCATCGGCGATCGCGTTCCAGATGGTCGGCGTGTCGGTCGCCTGGCAGATGTACACCATCACCGGCAGCGCCTTCGATCTCGGCCTGGTCGGCCTTGCCCAGTTCCTGCCCGCGACCGTGCTGATCCTGGTCGCCGGGCAACTTGCCGACCGCTACGACCGCCGGCTGATCCTGCAGCTCTGCCAGGGCGTCGAAGGCGCGGCCGCGGCTGCGCTCGCCTATGGCACCTTCACCGGGACGATCACCAAGGAGTTCATCCTGGTGGCGGTGTTCTGCCTGGGCGCGGGGCGCGCCTTCGAGGCGACCACCAGCCAGGCGCTGCTGCCCGCCGTGGTACCGGCCGGGCTGTTTCCGCGCGCGGTCGCGGCCTCCTCGGTCACGACCCAGGTGGCAACCATCTCAGGCCCCGCGATCGGCGGCCTCCTTTATGCGGTGAGCCCGACCCTCGTGTATGCGATCTGCACCGTCCTGTTCCTGTGCGCGACGCTGCAGCTCGCGTTCCTGCGCCCGGAACGGGTCGCCTCGACGCGGCCGCCGCTGACCTTCGCGACCTTCTTCGCCGGCCTGTCCTACATCCGGCAGAACCGCATCCTGCTCGGCGTGATCATGCTCGACCTGTTCGCGGTGCTGCTCGGCGGCGCCACCGCGCTGCTGCCGATCTACGCGAAGGACGTGTTCCAGGTCGGGCCCTGGGGGCTCGGCCTGCTGCGCTCGGCGCCCGCGATCGGGGCGCTGATCAGCCTTGCGGTGCTCACGCGCGCGCCGCTGCAGGAGCGCATCGGCCGCATCGAGTTCACCGCGGTCGCGGTGTTCGGCGTCGCCACCATCGTGTTCGGGCTGTCGGGCTCGTTCTGGGTATCGATGCTGGCGCTCGCGGTCCTGGGCTCGGCCGATTCCGTCAGCGTCGTGATCCGGATGACGCTGGTCCAGATCGAGACCCCGGACGATCTGCGCGGCCGGGTGAGCGCGGTCAACTCGCTGTTCGTGAGCATGTCGAACCAGATCGGCGACTTCCGCGCCGGCACGGTGGCGGCTTGGCTCGGCACCACGCCGGCGGTTCTGGTCGGCGGCATCGGCACGCTCGTCGTGGTGGCGGCCTGCATCCGCGCCTTTCCCGAGCTCTATCGCATCGAGAGCTTCCGCAACGGCAAATAGCAGGCGCCCGTGCGCTGATTGCCGATGCAGGACCGGGCGGCTACTCTGGCGCTCGCGCACAAGAACGACGCGCAGGAGCCAACGGAATGACGACGCGCGAGCTCAACGATGTCCTGACGCTGACCGGGCCCGGCACCGCGATGGGCAACCTGTTCCGGCGCTACTGGATCCCGGCGCTGTTGTCCGAGGAACTGCCGGAGCCGGATTGCGCGCCGGTGCGGGTCAAGCTCCTGTCGGAACGCCTGCTCGCGTTCCGCGACACGCAGGGACGGATCGGCCTGATGGACGAATTCTGCGCCCACCGCGGCGTGTCGCTCTGGTTCGGGCGCAACGAGGAGAACGGGCTGCGCTGCCCCTACCATGGCTGGAAATACGACGTGACCGGGCAATGCACCGAGGTTCCCTCCGAGCCGGAGGAAAGCGGCTACTGCCGCAAGATCAAGCTCACGTCATACCCCTGCGTCGAGCTGGGCGACGTGATCTGGACCTATATGGGGCCACCCGAGCTCAAGCCGCCGCTGCCGGGTTTCGAATGGGCGCTGGTTCCGCAGGCGCATCGCTTCGTCACCAAGCGCACGCAGGAGTGCAACTACCTGCAGGCGATGGAGGGCGGCATCGATTCGGCGCATGTCTCGTTCCTGCACCGGCACGATTTGCGCAGCGATTCGCTGCATGTGAGCCGCGGCGCCGAGCTGACGCGCGAGACCGAGGTGCGCTTCGAGGTGATCGAGACCGACGGCGGCATGATCATCGGGGTGCGCCGGCAGGCCGAGCCCGGCCATCTCTACTGGCGGATCACGCAATGGATCATGCCGTTCCACACCATGATTCCGCCTTACGGCGACAACGCGCTCAACGGCCACGCCTTCGTGCCGACCGACGACGAGAGCTGCATGTCGTGGTGCTTCACGCATCATCCGACGCGGCCGCTCACCGATCATGAGCTCACCACCATGCGCAACGGCGGCGGCATCCACGTCAACCTGATCCCAGGCTCGTTCCGCCCCGTGGTCAACAAGGACAACGACTACATGATCGACCGCGCCGCGCAGAAGGCCAACAAGACCTATTGCGGCGTCAAGGGCATCGCCATGCAGGACGCGGCCGTGCAGGAAAGCATGGGGCCGATCCAGGATCGCACCAAGGAGAACCTGGTCTCGACCGACAACGGCGTCATCATGGCGCGCGTGCGGCTGCGCAAGGCAGCGCTCGCCGCGCAGCAGGGCAAGGCGCCGGACGGCCTTGATCCCAGGACGCATGCGGTGCGCTCGGCCTCGATCGTGCTGCCGGAAGGCGTGAGCTTCCACGAAGGAGCGGCCGACGCGCTGAAGGCGCGCGAAGGCGCCGAGCCGATATCGGTGTGAACAGCGGCGTTACTCTAGGCGCGTCATGCACTCTCCGCGTCATGCCCGCGCTTGTCGCGGGCATCCATGTCTTGCTTGTTTGCAGGACAAAGAAAGACGTGGATGCCCGGCACAAGGCCGGGCATGACGAGTCAAACATCAAGCGTTCTGCCGTTCGCTAGCATCCGCAACGTCATGCGCCTTGCCGCCGAGCGGACGTCTTGCCGCGCCCCACAATTGCGTCCTGCAGGAAGTTCACGAAGTCGATGGTCTTGGCCGGCAGGTGCTTGGCTTTCGAATAGTAGGCGCACACACGTTCCGGCGAGGACGTCGCCGCCTCGAAGATCGCTTCCAGCAACTTGTTGGCCAGCTCGCCTTTCACCGCGTGGTGGGGAACGCGCACGATGCCATGGCCCTGCAGCGCGATCGGGACGAGAACGTCCGCGCTGTTCGATGACAGGGTGCCTTTCACCGGCACGAGGAGCGGCCGCGAGGCCACCTGAAACGGCCAGTCCTTCGGCGCGGTGGACAGATTGACGAGACAATTGTGGTCGCGCAGATCGTGCGGCGTCTTCGGCCGGCCGCAGCGCTGGAAATAGACCGGCGACGCGCAGACGACGTGCGCAATGCCTCCGAGATCGCGATCGACCAAGCCGGGCACGGTCGGCTTGGTGCTGGCAATGATGACGTCAAATCCATCATCCACCGAATTGACGTTGTCGGGTGCCGCGAAAAGGTGGATGCGCAGGCTCGGATAGCGGCCGACGAACTCCAGGATCAGAGGGGCGAGCACGCAGCGGGCGTAGTCGCTGGTCGCCTGCACGCGCAGCGTTCCATAGGGCCCGGTCTGGAGATTGCGGGTCTTGACCACATAGTCGTCGAGGGTTGCCAGCATTTGTAGGCAGTTCTGAAACAGCTCCTCCCCGACGTCCGTCAGCACAATGCCGTGGGTGGAGCGGGTCAACAGGCTGAAACCGAGAGCCTCCTCCAGCTCCTTCATGCGCTTGCTGACGACCGACGGTGTGGTGCGCAGATCCGCCGCGGCCTTGGTGAAGCTCAAGCGCTCCGCCACCCGCACGAAGGTGTTGAGCTTGTTCAAGTCTCTCAAAGCTGCCGTCAGAGACATCTCGCGTGTCCTTCCGCGCTTTGCTTGCCTGATCGAAGTATCCCGCAATCTTGAGGCGGCGATATCCGAACATTAACTGTGTTGGTAACGCCTCAGCCTGACACGAACAAGTTATTCCAGGGGCTAAGGCGCGCTTCGACTTGCCCTTTGCTGGCCGGATGGGGGCCACTCTCCCGGCAACAACAGTTGTTCTCACAAACGGGCTACCAGATTTCGTGCAATCCCGTAACATCCATGGCTCGGTCGACGACGACAGGTCCGCTCAGCGTCAGGAGGAACAACCATGATCAAGGAATATCACTATGACCACCTCATCCGCTGGCCGCGCGGCGAGCGCGCCGCGGTGTTTCTGACGTTCGATTTTCAGGGCGGCGAGGACGTCAAGCCGGACAAGAACGGCTTTCTCAACTACGAGATGTGGAGCCAGGGCGAATACGGCCCGCACCACGCGATCTACCGCCTGCTGCGGATCCTCAAGGAAGAGAACATCAAGGCGACGTTCCTGACCTGCGGCGCGATCGCGGAGCGGTTTCCGGAAGCCGTCCAGGCGATCCTCGAGCACGGCCATGTGGTGGAAGGTCATGGCTACAATCACGAGATCGCCCGCTACCTGCCGCGCGATGAAGAAGACAAGGTGATGAAGAAGACCATCGCCATGATCCAGAAGCGCACCGGCCGACGGCCGCATGGCTGGCGCTCCTGCACGCAGAGCACCAATACGCTCGAGCTGCTGATCGAGAACGGCTTCACCTTCAACACCAACTGCTTCCATGAGGAGCTGCCGTTCCTGTACGAGAAGGACGGCAAGGTCATCGTCGAGCTGCCGCGGCAGCCGTTCGGCGACGGCACGCTGTTCGGCCACCGCCATGGCGAATACGGCAATCCGTTCCACGGGCTCGAGACCTGGAAAGCCTATTTCGACGAGCTCTATTCGGAGAGCAGCGTCGAGCGCCCGAAATACATCCCGTTCACGTGCCATCCCTACATCATCGGGCGGCCCGGCCGCACGCTCGCCTTGCGCGGGATCATTCATCACATGAAGAAGGCCAACGTCTGGTTCGCGACCGGCATTGAGCTCGCCGAGTGGTGTCTCAACGACGTCTTCAAGGCTGAATGCAGCAAGCTGTCGCTGAAGTCGGCGGGCTGACGGCGACTGAATAGCAATTGCCTGCATTGCTGCGCCGGCGCCTGACCCCAGGCGCTGGCTGACGATCCAAGCGGCGTATAAAGGGACACGTCCAATGACACGCTCCGCCGGAATCCTTCTCGCCGTCGCCTTGACGTGGGCAGCGGCGCCGCAAGCCAACGCCGACCCGATCGCCGATTTCTATCGCGGCAAGTCGCTGCGCATGCTGATCGGCTATGGGCCGGGCGGCGGCTATGATCTCTACGGGCGCCTGGTCGCCGAATTCCTGCCGCGCCACATCCCGGGCAATCCCATGATCGTGCCGCAGAACATGCCGGGTGGCGGCAGCTTCGTGGCCGCCAAGTTCATGGCCGAGGCCGCGCCCAAGGACGGCACCGTGTTCGGCAGTCTCGCGCAGACGCTTGCGCTCGACAGCATGACCAACGCCGCCACCAAGCTCGACATCACCAAGTTCAGCTATCTCGGCCGCGTCGTCACCAATATCGACACCGGCGTGGCGTTGCCGAGAAGCGGCATCAAATCGTTCGACGACGTGCGGGCGAAGCAATACGTCGTCGGCACCTCGGGCGGCGGCTCGACCACGGTGCTGTTTCCCACCGCGCTCAACGCCTATGCGGGCGCCAAGTTCAAGCTGGTGCGCGGCTATTCGGGCACGACCGACATCCAGTTGGCGATGGAGCGCGGCGAGGTCGACATCGTGGGCGCCTATGGGCTGCCCGGCATCATGGTCAGCCAGCCCGGCTGGGTGACGCGCGCAGAAGCGACGTTCCTCTACCAGGCCGCGCTCAAGCGCCATCGGCTGATCCCGAACGTGCCGACGCTGCCGGAGCTCGCGGTCAGCGACGAGGGCCGCGTGATCCTGCATGCGGCGGCCTCGACCGGCGAGTTCGGCCGCTCGATCCTGACCACGCCGGGGGTGCCGGCGGATCGGCTGGCCGCGCTGCGGACGGCCTTCACGGCGATGCTGAAGGACCCGGACTTCCTCGCCGCCGCCGAGAAGCGCAACCTGATGATCGACCCGGGCTCCGGCGAGGAGATGGACGCGCTGGTGCGCGAGACGCTCAAGCTGCCGCAGGACGTCGCGGTGCGCATCGGCAAGATGATGGAGTGAGGGGTGGCCTCGCCCGCCCGCCAGTTACCGTGGTCGGCTGAGGCACGAAAAAGTGCCGTGAGTATACGACATCACATTGATCGAACGCTGGCCGCCAGTCGTGATTGCTAGTCGGCGATTTGAGAGAGTGTCTGTTGCCTGCGTCAGCCTCAGCTATCGTGGACATGTCCGGAGCTGGGGTGTCAACAGGAGTGCCGCGCCAGTGCTGGGCACGGTGGGTTGTGACCCCTTCCGGACTCTTGCACCGCAGCACGCACTCTCTTTATTCCTTTATTCAATCACCTCTTCCGCGCG
>Ga0209797_10000068_pt1 | contig 44405 bp, 40 predicted proteins | sample DOMMetBare3Fresh_2_FD_187472 | JGI IMG/M metagenome (GOLD analysis project Ga0209797, IMG submission 187472) | Wetland sediment microbial communities from St. Louis River estuary, USA, under dissolved organic matter induced mercury methylation -... | ecosystem: Environmental > Aquatic >... | reverse complement strand
ATTAAATAATCAAGGAAATCAGGATGATTTTTTAATTGACTGTAGAAATCAAAACTGATATCTGCTAATTGCTGGATTAATTTCTCTTCACCTTCATCAAGTGAAGTTTGCTTATCAGCAAAGATCTCATTTGAAATCCCGGCATGGATCAATTGTTCGATGTTGTATTGGGAAGAATCAATCGTTCCGAAATTCGAACTGACTGTTTGTCCCTGGACTGTGAGTTGAATTTCTTTACTTGAAATATTTTTTCCAAGCGATGCATAAAATTTATGTGTTTTACCACCACCTCTTGCAGGCGGACCACCACGACCATCAAAGAATATAACATCAATCCCCTGTTCTTTTGAAATGCTTGTTAACTCTTCTTTCGCCTTGTAAATACTCCAGTTTGCCATCAGGTAACCTCCATCTTTTGTGCCATCACTGAAGCCAAGCATAATAGTTTGAGAATTATTTCTTCTTTTTAAATGAGTCCTATAATCCTGGTTAGTGTATAATTTCTGCATAATTGCAGCTGCTTCTTTCAGATCATCGATCGTTTCAAACAAGGGAACGATGTCAACATTCAGGTCTTCTTTTTTCCAGCCAGCGAGTAAAAACAAGCCATATACTTCCATTGCATTTAATGCACTATTGCATTGACTGATGATATAACGATTGCATCCCTGAACTCCATTGTATCGCTGAATTTGCTTTACTGCCTGTAACACCGCAATTGTGTCTTTTTGAATTTCATCTCCTGTTAATAGTTGCTGGTCTACCGGTTGCAATTCCAACAATGTTTTTATTTTCTCTTCTTCATTAAAGGAAGAATACTTTCCGGGAATGCCATTGATCTTTCCGGCTAATGATTCGAGAACTGCACCATGTATCGAACTTTCCTGCCTTATATCCAATGACGCAAAATGCAAACCGAAAATTTCTACCTTATTTTTTAAACTATCAACAAGATGAAGGAAAAGACTGTTGTGCCTGAATATTAAAATATCCCTGATCTCATTCAGCGTTTTTAAAATCTCCTTTTTTGTGATGTCGGTCTTTTGCCCGGGCACAAAAAGATTATTGTAAAGTTTTCTTTCAAGATCGGTCAATAAAACATCGACTCCCTGGAATGTTAGCCTTCGTTTCAATCTTCTTATTTCAAGATAATAGCATTTAATAATGGCTCCCCGCAAAGCTTCTGCTACCTGTAATGTTGTTTCTGAGTTTACATAAGGATTTCCATCTCTGTCACCACCCGGCCAAAAACCCATCCTGATAACAGAATGATCTTTTGGTACAGAATCAGAAAAATGGTTTTTAAAAAAGGATGCAATTCTTCCTGCCGCTGCATAAAAAACATTTTCCAAATACCAGATCAAACTTACTGCTTCATCATAAGGCGTAGGCTTTTGATGTTTAAAGAAAGGTGTTTTACCTAATTGCTGTAATAAAACATTTACCTGGCTTGCATTATTTTCCCCCAGTGCTTTTGAAAGATCATTAATAATACCAAGAACGGGACCGGGATAAAATTGCGTAGGATGCGCCGTTAATACAAGCAATACATTAAAGTCTTTTAATTTTTCTGCAAGCTTATCTTGTAATTTCTCCTGTACCACTTCTGATTCAAGATGCTTTAGGGTACCTACCCCATTCATATCATTCACTTCACGAAAAGCAGCATCTTCCAACGCATCAAATAATACTACTTGCCTTTCGGCATATTGAACAAACCGGAAAAGAAGATCAAGCTTGTCTTCTTCTTTTAATGATGAAGTATGTTTATTAAAAAAATCTTCAATAATCTGCTTTGGGCTTAATTTCTTTTTGAATCCTTCTTCGCAAACAGAAAGAAACAAAGAAAGCAGGATACCTGTCTTTTCAATTCTATGGAATGGTAATGAGGTAAATAAGCTATTATAGAGTTGAAACTTAACACCAACAAGATTTCTGAATCTTTCCAATGCTGCCGATGATGAATTACTCATTTGATCAATTCCTTTTAAATTTATTTAATGCGGCAAGCAATATTCCAAATTTAAATCAATTTTCTGTTCTTGTTTTGATTCGTTTTGCGTAGAGACAAGGCATGCCTTGTCTCTACCAAACAAAAAAGGCCCTCCTTTGAGGAGAGCCCTTGTGTATGAAGAGATGTCTTGTTATTCTTCGCTTTTCCCTTCCGTTGTAGCTTCCTCTGCTTTATCAGAAGTTTTCTTTGTACTACGGCTACGACGGGTTTTCTTCGTTACTTCTTTGGTTTCACCTTTACCCTTACCATAAATATCATTAAAATCAACCAGCTCGATCAATGCTATTTCAGCATTGTCACCGGTACGGGCTCCTAATTTAATGATGCGGGTATAACCACCAGGGCGGCCAGCTACTTTCTCTGCAATAGTGCTGAACAATTCAGTGATCGCATCTTTATCCTGCAAATAACTGAATACAACACGACGCTGATGGGTAGTGTTTGTTTTACCTTTTGTAATAAGTGGCTCAACGTATACACGTAAAGCTTTTGCTTTTGCAACAGTTGTAACGATCTTTTTGTGTGTGATCAAAGCAACTGCGAGATTACTAAGCAACGCATCCCTGTGGGATTTTGTTCTGCTCAGATTTTTGATTTTGTCTCCGTGACGCATGACTGTTTATTTGAGGTTTGGTGTTTGAGGTTTGGTGTTACTCAAATACAAACCGGTTTAAAAATTCGATCGTACCGTGTCAGGAATTACGATCTTAACCCCATCCCTAAAGGGGTGTATTGATACACTCCTTGTTGATGACGGTTTTTAGTTATGAATATTTTCAATATTGTTCTGAATGCTGAAGAGTGCGACGCAACAGAAGTTCAATAGTAGCACTGCCGCTGGTTACACAACTAAAAACATTCAATCAAAGAACTATTACAAAAAAAATTGTTTCCTCAATCTAAGTCCCCCTTTAGGGGACAGGGGTTTGGGTTTTAGAAATCATCTTTATCCAATCCTAACTTTCCTAAGTCCATTCCGAATTGAAGTCCTCTTTCATTCAGCACCTGCTCAATTTCAGCAAGAGATTTTTGTCCGAAGTTGCGGAACTTCATCAGGTCTTCTTGTTCGTACTGAACTAATTCACTGAGTGAATTAATTTTTGCAGCTTTCAAACAGTTGAATGCACGAACAGAAAGATCAAGATCTTCAAGAGGCGTTTTCAGGATCTTGCGGAGTTGCAATGTTTGCTCATCCACCAGGTCTTCTTTCTTCTCTTCTTTATTATCAAATGTGATGTTCTCATCTGTAATGATCATCAAATGCTGGATCAGAATACGTGAAGCCTGTTTCACTGCTTCTTCAGGATGAATCGTACCATCGGTAGCAACTTCCATGATCAGTTTCTCATAGTCAGTGCGCTGCTCCACACGGGTATTCTCAATTGTGTATTTTACATTCTTTATCGGAGTGTAAATAGAATCAATAGGAATATAACCGAGGATCGCATCTTTTGGTTTGTTATCCTCGGCAGGCACATAACCACGACCCTTACCGATCGTCAGTTCAATATCCAACTTGGCAGATGAATCCAATGTACAGATCAGCAATTCAGGATTCATGATCTGGAAACTTTGAGTTCCTTCACCGATCATTGCCGCAATGAATTCAGAACGATTTTTAATTGACAGCATAACTCTTTCATTGCTCACTTCATGATCAACAACTTTCTTAAAGCGAACCTGCTTCAGGTTCAATAAAATTTCCACCACATCTTCAGCAATACCTTTAATAGTTGCAAACTCATGATCAACCCCGTCAATTTTCACACCCACAATCGCATACCCTTCCAATGAACTTAATAATACACGGCGAAGAGCATTACCAATAGTAACGCCAAATCCCGGTTCCAAAGGACGAAACTCAAATTGAGCTTCAAAGTCGGTAGCCTTTTGTAAGATGATCTTATCAGGCTTCTGGAAATTTAGAATAGCCATATTTTAATTTTAGATTTTAGATTTACGATTTCAGATTTTCTATGAAACAGAGCTTTTTAAAAAAAATATTTTATTAGCCCAACTTTATTACTACTATTTATCTTTCGTTGCGTCGCACTCTTGTACTTTCTGTTCTTTATTCATCAGGCCCCATCCTCCATCTCCTTCCCCGATAGGGAAGGAGCGGTTCTTTAGTACAATTCCAAACTTTATTTCTTCCACTTCATCTTTAATTCAAATCCAATCAAACAAAGAACTTTTCCACCTAAGTTCCCCCTTCGGGGGACAGGGGGCTTTACTTCGAATACAACTCGACGATCAACTGCTCCTTAATATTCTCAGGTACGCTTTCTCTTTCAGGATAAGTAATAAATGTGCCTTGCATTTGAGTTTCATTCCAGTCAAGCCAGCTGAACTTTGGATTCTTTCCTTTCATCGGGCCTGTTACGGAAGTTCTTGTCTTGCTGCTTTCTTTAATACTGATAACATCACCAGCTTTTAATTGGAAAGATGGAACATTAACCACATCACCGTTTACAGTAACATGTTTATGACTTACTAACTGTCTTGCTGCAGGACGAGAAGGAGCAATACCCATGCGATAGATTGTATTGTCCAATCTTGCTTCCAAAAGCTTAATAAGGTTCTCACCTGTTACACCTTTGCGGCGTGCTGCTTCTTCAAAAGTTTTGCGGAATTGTTTTTCCAATACACCATAAGTGTATTTAGCTTTTTGTTTTTCGCGGAGCTGAAGAGCATATTCACCTAAGCTTTTACGCTTACGTTGTGCTCCATGCTGACCCGGGGGGTTGCTGTTTTTATTCAGCCATTTGCCATTGCCCAAAATGGGCTCCCCAAAAATGCGGGAAATCTTGGTCTTGGGACCAGTGTAACGTGCCATAGTTTTTATTCATTTCGATTTTTTTTGAAACGGTGCTACGATCGGTAAAAAATCGTAAAAAATTAATCGGGCACCCTTTAGTTAAATGAACGAATCTCGGCGATTCAAATATGTCGTTTAGCTATGAGTTTTGAGCTATGAGATTTGAGATTTATTACTCATGGCTCACAGCTAATAGCTCATAGCTTCATTTTAAACTCTTCTCTTCTTCGGCGGACGGCAACCATTATGCGGAAGCGGCGTCACGTCTTTTATCATCACAATTTCAATTCCACTTTGAGAAATAGCACGGATCGAGCTTTCACGTCCTGCACCGGGTCCTTTTACATATACATCCACTCTTTTCAAACCAGCATCAAATGCAGTTTTTGCGGCATCGCCTGCAGCTAATTGTGCAGCATATGGAGTATTCTTTTTAGAACCCTTGAATCCCATTTTGCCGGCACTGCTCCAGGAAATTACCTGGCCATTCTTGTTTGTTAAGCTAATGATGATGTTGTTGAAACTGGCAGTAATGTGTGCATCGCCGTATGACTCTACTTTTACTACTCTTTTTTTTGCGGCAGCTTTTGCACTTAGTGGCTGCTGCGTTTCTTTTGCTTTTGACATAATTTCTGTTCTGAGGTAATCTTTGTTTTTAATTCTCTTTTCAAAACCTGAATCAATCCTACTGCTGACTTACTAAGCGATCTGGTATTGATTCAATATTATATAAGTCTTTATAATTAAGCTTTGAGTTTTGAGCATTGAGCTATGAGTTTCTTGCTCAAAGCTCACAGCTAATAGCTCACAGCTGCTCTTACTTCTTCGGTGCTTTCTTTTTACCGGCAACTGTTTTCCTTTTACCTTTTCTTGTTCGGCTATTAGTTCTTGTACGCTGACCACGAACCGGCAAACCTTTACGGTGACGAAGACCGCGGTAACATGCAATATCAAGCAAACGCTTGATGCTCATTTGAACTTCGCTGCGCAGAGCACCTTCCACTTTCAGTTCTTCAGTAATAGTATGACGAATAGCATTCAATTCTTCATCATTCCAATCATTCACTTTCTTATTACGGTCAATATTATTCTTATCCAGAATAAATTTTGCAGTTGATGGACCGATACCATAGATATAGGTAAGTCCTATTTCTCCTCTTTTATTTTTTGGTAAGTCAACACCGGCAATACGAGCCATATTTTTTTATTTCTTTTTTATATTTGTTTGTTCACAATGAAATTCCAAAAGACAAATCACAAATTCCAATTGGTGCTTGTTTTTTGAAATTTGATTCTTTCAAATTATCCCTGTCTTTGTTTGAAACGTGGATTCTTTTTGTTAATAACATACAGCTTGCCTTTGCGACGAACGATCTTGCAATCTGCACTACGCTTCTTAATTGATGCTCTTACTTTCATTGTTATTTGCTTTAACGCTGAACACTGAACTATAGACTAATGACTATCGACTCAGAATTCTATGATTATTTATACCTAAAAATGATCCTTCCCCTTGTCAAATCATACGGACTCATTTCTACTCCAACTTTATCACCAGGCAATATGCGGATATAATTCATTCTCATCTTGCCAGAGATAGTCGCCAGTATCTCATGTCCGTTTTCAAGCTTTACCTTGAACATAGCATTTGAAAGTGCCTCGACAATGGTACCATCTTGCTTGATCAGGGCTTGTTTTGACATAGTTTTTTTGGGAGCGCAAAGATAAGAGTATCAATCTTAATAATAAAAAAACCGGGATTTTTTTTCCCGGCTAATTTTAATGTATATCTTATTAAACTAGAATGGCTTGAAATCAGGCTCTCATGGCCGTTCTAAAGGCACCTTAGTCATGGAAGAATGCAGGTTCTGAAGCTCATGGACCGCAATTGGTACATGGAAATGACGGTTATCCTCACGATACCACATATCCAGCTTCGAAAAATCGCCGGCCACAGGGGTCACCAACCGGAAAACGCCTTTCTTATATTTTATGGCAGAGCCATCCAAAGGCTCCTTCTCAAAACCGAATTTCATTAACTGAGCCTCATCCAGGGCAACGGGGAAAATGTCTTGCGGAGGATACCAGAACTCCTGTATGCCATTATCTATAAGTGCCATGTGTTCTTCACCATTAGTTTCGATAACTGTTCCTTCACGCATCAGGCCGTCATCATTTACCATTACAATATCGCCGGACTGCAATTGACCGAGTTTTACCATATAGCAAGATTTAATTATCCGAATATAAAAAAGTTTAGATACCCGGAAAAGGATTTTGCTCAACTTCTTTTTCTATAGCTTATAATTGTCCAACCATTACAAGGAATGTTCGGAGGCAAATTTTTTTTTTGTGAATAGCAGATTTTATCAGGCGGATGAAGGATTTAAGGGCACATGTGATAGAAACCAAAATTTCTAAAAAGAAAAACCTGGTACAACAAGATTCCTGCAAAAATTTTCAGGACAAAAGTTTACTAACTTTATAATCCTTCCTTCTACCCCATTAAAGCCGAAGCCGGAAACTCAATAACCTCAAACTCATTCATCATTTCAATGCCTTTGAGATGGAAAAGAATCTTTCATTCAAAACAAGTTTTTTATGCTTTTTATTTATTTCACTTCTATATTCCCGGGTTAATAGTCAAATAACCCTCTGGCCATATAAAGATGCAGCCGGCAAATGGGGGTTCCAAAATAATACTGGGAAAATTATTATACCGGCAAAGTATACTGACGTTAATGATTTCAGAGATGGCTTTGCTTCGGTTCAGTTAAATGACAAATGGGGTTTTATCGATAAAACAGGAAAAGAAATTACTTTGATAAAATATCAGGTTGCACTTTTCTTTTGGGATGGAATGGCCGCTGTTAAGATTAACAACAAATGGGGTTTTATCGACAAAACAGGAAAAGAAATTATTCCCTGCAAATTCAATGATGTTAACAATTGCAGTGAAGGGCTGGCCGGAGTTAAACTAAATAATAAATGGGGTTTTGTAGATAAAACAGGTAAAGAAATAATCTCTATGAAATATGATGGGGTCAATTTGTTCGAGAATGGATTTGCCTTTGTAAAAGCAGATAATAAATGCGGCTATGTTGATAAAACAGGTAAAGAGATCATTCCGTTGAAATACCAGGCAGTTCGTTCGTTTAATGAAGGTTTATTGGAAGTTAAACTGAATGACAAATGGGGCTTTGCAGATAAAACCGGTAAAGAAGTAATCCCTGTAAAATATCAATCTGCATTTCACTTTACAGACGGGTTGGCCCTAGTAAAACTGGATAATAAATGGGGCTACATAGATAAATCAGGGAAAGAGATCATTGCTTTAAAATATGATGATGCAAGAATTTTTATGGATGGCCTTGCTGCAGTTAAAATGAATAATAAATGGGGATTTATTGATAAAACAGGAAAAGAAGTAGTTCCAATAAAATATTACTCTCTAAGATATTTTAGTGAAGGGCTTGCCGCAGTAAACATTGGCAACAAATGGGGCTATGCAGATAGATCCGGTAAAGAGATCATCCCACTTCAATATGATGTTGCCTATAGTTTTTTTGCAGGCCATGCAAAAGTAGCGACCGGGGATATTTACACTGAGATCGATCATCCGCAAAAAAATAAAGAGAAGTATGAATCATTAGAGGAATTCAAAGATGCAAATGGTAAATATGGATATAAGAATAAATCAGGAGAAATAGTAGTGCAGCCAAAATACCAGGATATAAGTATTTTTTTTGAAGGTGCGTCCGCCGTAAAATTTAATGACAAGTGGGGTTATATAAATGCAGCGGGAAAAGAATTAACGCCTTTTAAATATGACGACGCAGGCTGGTTTAATGAAGGCATGGCAGCCGTACAATTAAATAACAAATGGGGCTATATAGATAAAACGGGTAAGGAAGTAATTCCTTTGAAATACCAGGATATAGATTGGCTTTTTAAAATTGAGTTTCATGAAGGACTTGCTCCTGTTAAACTGAATGACATGTGGGGTTTTATTGATAAATCGGGCAAAGAGGTAATTCCAATAAAATATCAGTATGTTTATCCTTTCCAGGAAGGCCTTGCGAAAGTTCAAATGAATTATCGATTTGGATTTATCGACAAAACAGGAAGAATAATTGCATCTGTAAAATATGATGATGCATCTTCTTTTAGTGAAGCACTTGCCTCTGTTCAGATTGATGATAAATGGGGTTTCATTAATGAAGTTGGTGATGAAGTTATTGCTCCTAAATACCATGGCCTTCAACAAGGATATACACTTTTTGGAGAACCTTCCTATGAATTTCATAATGGATATATGGGTGTTGAACTCAATAATAAATGGGGTTTTATTGATAGATCAGGAAAGGAAGTAGTGCAACTAAAATATGACGACCTCGAAGGAATTGGGTTTAGTGAGGGACGTGCCGGAGTTAAATTAAACGACAAATGGGGCTATGTAGATAAATATGGCAATGAAGTAGTGCCGATAAAATATGAAGCTGAATCTTATTTTAAAGAAGGTTTGGCTGCAGTTAAACTTAATAACAAATGGGGCTATGTAGATAAATACGGCAATGAAGTAATTAAACCACAATATGAGGTGGCAAATACTTTTGTTAATGGAAAAGCTAAAGTAAAAAAAGATGGAAAGGAATTTTATATTGATAAACCTGCAATACCGGATGCAGTAACGACTAAAGCTGCAGATGGCCCGGCTAAATCAGTTACAATTCAGGAACCACCCGTATCAATGAATGGGCAAGTAGATGCAGGCCTTGTTGGTGCATGGCTATGGGACCCTAAAGGTGGAGCAATAGCAACCATTTATAATTTTAATGCTGATGGAACTTATGAATTCTATGTTGGCAGTTCTGTTCATCCTGATCTGAGATGGTATAAAGATGTTACGCTGTATTGGAGAGTAAATGGTAATACACTTGAAACATATTCTAAAGATTGGAAAGAAGTAGCAAAAACTCCGTTTGAAAAAAAGAATGATGCAGCAACCAACAGGCCAGCCATTGTTATGCAAATGAATGGAGAATCCCGTGCTTTTATATCAATGGATAATAAACCGCTGTTCGCAGGTATTCCAACTTTGAAAATTAACAACTACCCGGAAAACGGACATGATCAAACTATCCTGGGTCTTTGGAAATATCAATATCCTAACTCTACAAATTCTGCATATATAAAACTCAACGCAGATGGCTCCTATGAATCGTATAACAATTCTGTAACACCTGCCAACCGAACGGACAAAGGAAAGTGCAGGTGGAATATTGAAGATGGAATGTTTGTATTAACATGCGAAGGAAGTGCAGCCACACGCAATACGATAAAAAAGAAAAATGATCCGTCAACGGGTAAGCCAACACTTGTGATCTCTGAATACTATCCTTATTTTTCAATGGATAATAAAGCTCCGTGGAAATAAAAGATGCCGGCAATTATTAGTGAGACAATCTTTAATTGATAGGTTGAAGAACCCAGTTGCACTTTACAGAAATTAAGGGCATCACTTTTTTAATGAGACTCTTGTTTTGAGAAAAGATACAAAAGTAAAAGTGATGAGTATATAAAGAAGATGAAATAAACTGAATTGAATACAAATTAAAATACATTTGACAAGAAGAACCTGCATTTCACACATTTAAAAATACGATATGAAAAATGTTTTCCTCATACTGTTCGTTTTTAGTTCATTGGGTAGTCTTGCGCAAACTGATAATAAAATTGTAATTGGAAAAGTTGATAGTGTGTACTCAACTATACTTAAAGAACAAAGAAAGGTTTGGGTATACACTCCAAACCTGAAAGCAGGTGTGCAAAATCCCAGTCAGCGTTATCCTGTTGTCTACCTGCTCGATGGTGAAGGTCATTTTGAATCTGTGGTTGGTATGATACAGCAACTAAGCCAGGTAAATGGTAATACGATTGTTCCGGAAATGATCGTTGTTGGTATTCCAAATACTGACAGAACAAGAGATCTGACACCAACTCATATTGAAAGTGATCTGCCGATGATGGATAGTGGTTTTTCAAAAAACACAGGTGGCGGAGAAAACTTTACCTCTTTCATGGAAAAAGAACTTTTCCCGCATATAGATTCAATCTATCCCACACAACCATTCAGAGTATTGATAGGTCACTCATTTGGCGGCCTGATAGTAATGAATACCATAACCAATCATACCAAACTATTTAATGCTTATATAGCCATTGACCCAAGCATGTGGTATGATAAAGAACAGTTTTTAAAAACCACACAGAAGAAACTCTCATCACAAAAATATAATGGCACAAGCTTGTATGTTGGTATTGCAAATACTTTGAACGAAGGAATGACACTGGAGAAATTAAAAAAAGACACAACTGCAGATACAAGACATATCCGCTCCATTTTTGCGATGGATAAATTTATTAAAGCAAATCCGCAAAACGGTTTGAAGTATGCGAGTAAATATTATGGAGATGACGACCATGGTTCTGTGCCGCTTATAAGTGAGTATGATGGACTTCGGTTTATTTTTAACTGGTTTCGTTTTAAGTTTACCAATGCCGATTTTACAAGTGCTGACCTTGGAGTCGTTCAGAGAATGAAAAACCATTACCAAACAGTGTCAAAGGAATTTGGTTTTAAATTTTCTCCCCCGGAAACAATGATAAACGGTTTGGGTTACTATATACTGGGCCAAAAATATTATGATAAAGCTGCTGCGTTATTTTTAATGAATGTTGAAAATTATCCCGAAAGTGGTAATGCATATGATTCTTATGCTGATGCTTTGATTGCTCAAAAAGATACTGCTAAAGCAATCGCTAATTATCAGAAAGCATTTGCAATGACCAAAAGCGAAGAGACCAAACTAAAATTAGATAAGTTACAAGGCAAAGCCACATTTACACTTACAGCAAAGGAATTGGAAAAATATGTTGCCGCTTATGAATTCGAAGCCATTCCTCTTATTGCTACGATCTTAATAAAAGATAATGCTCTTTGGGTATCTGCTCCCGGGCAGGGTGTTTTTGAACTGGTGCCCTTGTCACCCGACGCATTTACCATAAAAGGATTGCAAGGTTATAAGATCCAATTTGAAATGGATGGCAACAAACCAGTTGGTCTTACCTCTACTCAACCAAATGGAGCATTTAAGGCGCATGTGAAGAAATAATGTCAGGTAGGCTTATAGCCACTAGCTGTTCACTATTCGCTATAGGCTAATAGTTTCTTCCCTACTCCGCCCAACTCATCACATAACTTGTATTCTCAATTTCCAATGCTTGCTTAGTCAACATTAATGGACGAAAAGTATCAACCATCACAGCCAGTTCTTTTGTTTCTTTAGCACCAATACTTTTTTCAACAGCACCCGGATGAGGGCCATGCGGAATACCGGCAGGATGCAAGGTGATCATTCCTCTTGTTACATTTTTCCGACTCATAAATTCACCATCAACATAATAGATCACCTCATCGCTGTCGATATTGCTATGGTTATACGGCGCAGGAATCGCATTGGGATGATAATCGTACAACCGCGGCACAAATGAACAAACAACAAATGTACTCGTCTCAAAAGTCTGATGAACAGGGGGCGGCTGATGCACCCGACCTGTGATGGGTTCAAAATCATGAATAGAAAAAATATACGGATAGCAACAGCCATCCCAACCGATCACATCAAAAGGATGTGTACCATAATGCAAACCATACATCATTCCACGCTTCTTTGCTTTTATCAGGTAATCACCTTTCATGTCGTATGTTTTCAATTCATGCGGCGGACGAATATCTCTTTCACAATAAGGTGAATGCTCCATCAATTGCCCGAATCGACTCATGTATCTTTTTGGAAAACGAAGCGGTGTGAAAGATTCAACAATAAATAAACGATTCTTGTCATCTTTGAATTCTATCTGATAGATCGTTCCCCGCGGCAATACAATATAATCGCCAAAACCAAAAGGCAGGTCGCCATATTGTGAATGTACCGTACCACTGCCTTCGTGCACAAAGATCATTTCATCAGCATCTGTATTTTTATAATAATAATCTGCTGTTCCGCTTTGCGGCGCTGCCAATACAATATGACAATCGTTATTCACCAGCACCGGCACACGGCTTTGCAAAAATTCTCCGCCGGGTTTTATATGAAACCCTTCAAAGCAACGATGCTTCAGCATTTTTTCTTCAGCGATCGTTGGCGACACATCAACCTGCGGTTCAGTTTTTATTATTTGTGTTGGCGGATGACAATGATAAAGCAATGAATAATCATCGCTGAATCCTTCGGTTGAAAATAATTGTTCGCTGTACAAGCCACCATCTGGTTTTCGAAATTGTGTGTGGCGCTTATGAGGAATATTTCCGAGTTTATAATAGTGAGGCATGTGTTTGAATTATGAGTTATGAATTATGAATTCAGAGTTCTAAGTTATAGGTTATAAGTCGTAAGTGATTTTTATATATCCGGCACCAATACTACTATGATGCTCTTGTTGCGTCGCACTCTTGTACAACAACAATTCTATTGAGCAATTATCTTCCGGACAGCTCTAAGGTAGCAAGAAGGAAAACATACTTCCATTTGCGTTTATCGATCCAGTAGGTGAAGTTTCTGTGAAAAGGCATTTAGCGTAATTTGCTACCTCAAATGTAAAACATTTTAGATTGACTAGAATAGGACTTATATCAGATACACATGGCTTTCTTGACGAAAGAGTTTTTGAACATTTCAAAGATTGTGATGAAGTATGGCATGCCGGGGATTTTGGGGAGGAAGTAATTGATAAGTTGAAAGGTATAAAAAGTATAAAAGCTGTTTATGGTAACATAGATGACCAGAAAATCAGAAGTGAATTTCCCGAACAGCTTGTTTTTGATTGTGAAGATGTAAAAGTAATGATGCGCCATATCGGTGGATCGCCGCCAAAATACAATCAGGAAACAAGAAAAGAATTAGCGATCCACAAGCCGCAACTATTTATCAGTGGTCACTCACATATTTTAAAAGTGATCTATGATGATAAGATCGGCTGCCTTCATATAAATCCTGGTGCAGCCGGCAAACAGGGCTGGCACAAAGTGAGAACCATCATCCGCTTCGCCATAGATGGAAAAGAAATCAGGAATTGCGAAGTGATCGAGCTGGGAAAAAGATAATTCCATTTTTTATAATAAGTATATCCCGGTCTGATCCCTGCGATCATTAAATTTACAGATCAATTCTTACCATTGCCCTGCTTTTGCTATTTTGACGAACAACTTTAAATCCATTTTTAATAAAAGACGACAAAACCCCTACCCATAAAAATGGATGTGGCACATTTTTATCGTAAGGAATTGCAGGGTAAGCCTCTAATGTTCTTACCTTTTTCTTTTTTGCAAAATCCACAGCGCCTTTAATTAATTGTTGCGACAAACCCATTCTCCGAAATTCTTTTCTAATAAAAAAACAAGTGATGCTCCACACTGGCTTATCATCAACTCTTTTAAATACTCTTGAGTTTTCAATCTTCATATAATCTTCCCTTGGCGCCAATGCGATCCATCCTACAGGTTCATTATTCATCGATGCGATCAATCCCTGTGGCATACCCTTACCCACCAATTGTCTCATCGATTCTTTATTTCCATCGGGTTTGTTTTCCTGGAATTCTTTGTATGGCAAACGAAAGAACATGCACCAGCAATTACCACAACCGCCCTTCTCTCCCATCAGGGTCTCAAACTGTTTCCAGTTAGCAGAAGTCAATGGATCAAATTTTAATTTTTGCTGTTTCACACTATACTAAAGGTACTTATAGAACTTACTGCATAAAATTTCTTTTCCTTATCTGGAATTTGATGTAGCTTTTCTGTCAATATTTTTTGTATGCCAGACAATTCATCACGTCGCCAGTGGTTAAAACAAACCTCATTAGCAACTTTAGGATTAGGTTTTTCATTTCGTTCAATGGGAAATGAAGATGGTATTAAAAAGATTTTCGGTGCCGGCAGTGGACTGATAAACCTGGGTTCTAATGAAAACCCTTACGGGATCTCTGCAAAAGCAAAACAAGCTATACTTGACCTGATGGGTGAGACCAATCGCTATCCTTTTAATGTTGCCTCATTGCAGTCATCTAAAAAAACACTTGGCGATTACTATAAAGTTGGCGAAGACCAGGTATTAATAACAGCAGGTTCGGGAGAAGGGCTGGCAATGCTGGCACGTCATTTCAATAAAGGGAATATTGTAGCAGCCGATATAACTTTTGCTGTGCTTCCCAACACAGCAAAAAAGATCGGCACCAAGGTGATAGAAGTGCCGCTTACAAAAGAAAAAGCACATGACCTGACGACCATGATGCAGGCTATAAATAACGAAACGCAATTAGTATATATCTGTAACCCGGCAAATCCAACAGCAACAATCGTTGAAGCTAATGCATTAAAAAGTTTTTGTGAAGAGGCTTCTAAAAAAACCGTTGTGCTTATTGATGAAGCGTATAATGAGTTTTTAGATAATGCAGACAGCCAGTCAATGATCGGGTTGATAGAAGAAAATCCAAATATTCTTGTCATCAAAACTTTTTCCAAGATACATGCGATGGCGGGTTTGAGAATTGGTTTTATAATTGGTCATCCAACTTTAATAAAGAAACTGCAACCTGATTATTTTCAAAGCTCTCAATTGGCAGTCAGTGTTCTCAGCCTGAATGCAGCAATGGCCAGCCTGAATGATGAGGCACACAAATTAATGAGCAAACAAAAAAATGAAGCAGCCCGTAAATACACAATGAATGAAATGAAAAAAATGGGCATTGATTTTATTCCTTCGTACACAAACTTTATTTTTTACCCTGTAAAAAAATATACCGGTGAATATGCTACCGATATGTTAGAAAAACATAAAATAATATTACGGGCAAATAAATATAGCGATGGGCAATGGGCAAGAGTAAGCATTGGCACATTGGATGAGATGAAGGCCTTCTGCTCAACCCTGAAATCTGTCGCTGCCTGATATTTAACTTTCTCTTACAACCAATACATTTTATTTTCCAGCATTAACTAAAACCAAACTTATGCGTAAAATTATTTTCCTGAGTGCAATACTCTTTACACTCCCGTTTGTAGGAAGATCACAAACAGATATTAAAACTATCCAGGAAATTCAAACTGTTCTTACTTATTATCTTGATGGAGGCTCTAATGGCGATAGTGTATTGTTTTCGAAAGCATTTGTTCCAGATGGGCAAATGAGATATATGAGAAATGATACAGTTATGAATGTAGTATTAAAAGATTTTATGGCAAGAATGAGAAACACAGGAATTAAACAGGACAGAAAAACAAAGATTGAAAATATCCAGGTGTTTGGAAATGCTGCTTCAGCAAAACTTACTATTGAATATCCAACATTTTATTTTCACGACATCATGAGTCTTCTTAAAACAAAAGATGGATGGAAAATAGTTGGTAAAATATTTTACCGCGAAGAAAAAGCAAAATAAAAAAGTCCGCCTCTGGCGGACTTCAAATTTATTACATACCAGGAAACCACGGCCTGCCAATTCCTTCACGGAAAGGCCATGGTATGGTAACAAGTATTACTATCAACGCAATTAAATACAACCATGATGCTGCACCATAACTAAGCTTTTTTGCTTTTCCTCTCGCAATTGTAATAAGTATGATACCGATTAGCATACCTGCAAAATGTTCAACAGCAAAAAAACGAGTTACACTGTCTTTCATAACAGTACCAAAGCCCGATTTCTGAATCATCTTTAATCCCACATCACCAATCATCCACTGACTAACACCAAGCACAAGAGTTATATGTGCCGTTATCATCAGCCAGAGACTTGTTTTTTTAAGTCCTTGATTCTTTGCAAATGCCTGGAAAAGGGATAGAATCAATAAGATCAAAATTACCCAGCGAAGAACATTGTGGAGGTGAAGCAATCCGTTATACATCTGATTTGAAGTTTTGGTTTGAAATCCGAAGTTAATTCATTCTTGTTAACATCAAAAGCAAACATTGAACTCCAAATTTTACTTGCCGCCATTCGCTTGCATATCAGCTATACAATTTGCATCAAAAGGCGGAATATTACCGGTAAGAAGAATACCGAGGATATCGGTCGTTTCCGAAGCATAATACATAAGACAATTCGTATTGTTGCAATGGTTTCCATGCGCAGCATCTTTGTGGTTTGTTTGCATTGTTGATCCAAGATCAACAAGCCCAATAATATGACCAAATTCATGATCGAGAACTGCGCCTTCAAGTTTAGTGCGGCTTGTTTGTCCTATAGCACCGGAATTATCATGAATTGTTTTACCGAATAATACAATTGAAGTATTTCTGAATGCAGCGCCAAGAACATTGTTTTCTGTAAAATTCCCGTTTGTATAAAGAACATAAACACCTAATTGATCGCCGGTCGTAAAGACTGTCCTGTTTTGCTCTTCAATTGTCCTTACCTGGTCAATAGATAAAGTAGTGGATGCTGATGCAGAAATTTCTTTTGTCACAACTGTAATACCAGAAGGTTTATTCAAATAAGAATTCAAAACATTTTGCAAATGACTCATAGCTGCAGCGTCTGGTGCATAACCAGTCATGTATTGGATCTCTATTTTTAAAGATTTGTAAGTGGCTGAGCTTAACAGATGATTTGCAGAAGCTCCTACGGCTTTGTTATGCATATCATTTGCATCGGGATTATTACTGAAAGCAGTAGATTCTTTTTTGCAGGAGGTAGATAATAAAAAGAATAAAACGGTAGTAAGGATCAGCGTTTTCATACAGTTTATTTAGGGTTTATATGGATCAACCAAATACTGTTCCAAATAAACGCAAAAAATCGCAATTTATTCTACCTGATCGGCACAAAATCTAAATGTAAAACCAACGTAAATTTCTATTTGCCGCCATTTGCTTTGAGATCCGAAATACAATTTGTATCAAAAGGAGGGATTTCTACAAAACTTCTTGAAAAGATCCGGTTGGGTGATTCAAAAGTGTGATGCATGATACAATCATTATTTTCACAATGGTTACTATATGTAGCATCCATATGATCAATTACCATGAAGGTTCCCAAATCAACTAACCCAAGTAGATGACCAAATTCATGTTCAATTAACATCGCAAGTGTTTTTGCTTTTGCATCTTCTGATATTCCAATTGAGAAATATTTAATAGGCTCACCAAAAAGGCAAATAGACGTGTTTTTGTAAGATAGTGCCAGTGCATTACTATTACTATAAGAACCGTCAACAATTAAAACATAAGCTGTTAATTGATCTCCACTTGTATAAACAATCCTGTTCTGAGTTTCAATACCCGAAATGTCGCTGAGCGAAAAAGTTGTCTTTAAGCTTGGGTCTATCTCCCGCTGCTGAACAAAAATACCAGATGGCTTATTCAGTCTTTCATTAAGGAAATTAACTAAAATATCAATTGCACCGGACTCAGGCTTACACCCAGGCATGTATTGTATTTCAATTTTTAATGACTTATAGATTGTGCTTCTTAAAAAATCCTTTCCGGAGTTGCCGGGAGAGAGATTATGATTAAATGAATTCTGAGAATTATTAGAATTCGTATTGGTATTTATATCACTTTCTTTTTTGCATTGAAGAGAAATAAATGAAAAGATCAATATGAAATAGATATTGCGCCACATATTTTTAAAGATCTTCTGATTCATCCTAAAATTAAAGGATATAGTCTTTAAAAAATATGACTCCTGTTAGCTAATCCACCCAATCAGCTATAAAGACATTCGTATCTCTTGTACCCCCGTTATTCCTGTTGCTGCAGAAAATAAGTTTCTTTCCATTGGGGCTGAACATTGGGAAAGCATCAAAGCCATTGTCATGACTAATTTTTTTCAAACCGCTTCCATCACCATTCATCGTATATAAATTAAACGGAAATCCTCTTTTGTATTCATGATTGCTGGCGAAAATGATCCGCTTGCTATCGGGCATAAAGTAAGGCGCCCAGTTTGCCTGTCCGAATTTTGTCACCTGCATGGTATTGCTTCCATCTACATTTGCTACAAACACTTCCATATTTGTTGGCGCTACTAAATTCTCAGCAAGCAACTCTTTATATTCTTTTATTTCAGTTTCAGTTTTTGGTCGGCTTGCTCTCCATATTATTTTCTTGCCATCAGGACTAAACCATGCGCCACCGTCATAACCTATAGTATTTGTAATTCTTTTTTCTTTACCAGTTTTCAGATCCATCATGTACAGATCAATGTCGCCATCTTTATCACTTGTGTACAACATTTGTTTCCCATCAGGAGAAATGGTTGCTTCTGCATCATATCCTTTACTGGCTGTTAATTGCTTTACGATCTTACCATTCAGGTCAGCCATAAAAATATCGTAGCTGTCATATAAAGGCCAGATATATTTATTACCGTATTTCTTTCTATCGGGCACAGGAGGACATGTGTCAGCGCCTAAATGCGTAGAAGCATAGATAATATGTTTGCCATCTTTTAAAAAAGCACCGCAGGTTGTTCTGCCTTTACCGGTACTTACCATTTTATAATCAAACTTCTCTCCTTGCTTTGGCACTTTACCAATAAATATCTGGTCACACAAAACTCCTTCATCAGGTTTGGTACGTTGAAAAATTATCCATTTACCGTCGAAACTGAAATATGCTTCGGCATTATCGCCGCCAAAAGTGAGTTGCTGAACATTTTGTAAATGAGTTTCGCTTGGATATTGTAGAGTGTCAGCTTTATGTAATGAGTTATGAGTTTTGACCTCAGAGTTATTTGCCTTTTTGTTTGTAAATGAAAGGCTGGATAATAAGGCAATCCCCATAAACCCGGCAGTGAATAATTTCATATAACGCATCAGTTAAAAAATTTTAGCAAAACTATTTTCTGAAACACCGGCAAATGTCAGACTTTTGTCATATCACCCATATATTTTATGAAAAATCTTTCAGCCCTTTTCATTCTTGTAACAATAGTCTTTGCCTGCACTAATAATCCAGGCAACGGAACTGGCAATGGAGTTCAGACGAAGGATAGTTTACAACAGTTGCTCCAGAACTACCGCGATTCAATAAGAAAGTATCCAAATGACACTTTACTTAAATACAACTTTGTTATGTTATTGCAGAATGCAGGCAGGTACAAAGAAGCCGTGAATGTCCTCGACTCAATAAATTTTACATGGGGAGATTCTGCAAACATGAAGGCTTATTTCGGCTATTTGTTTAAACGTTCCGAATTATTGACCCTTGCAGGCGATACTGCTAATGCAATTAAAACACTTGAGTTCTATGTCATACCGGGTGAATTAACTGAATCCGGCAAGCAACTGGCATTTTTATATGCTGAATCAGGAAACCCAAAAGCAATTGCTATTTGTGATTCAATGAATAAATATGATGAGAGTAAAAGGGACCCCGAGCCTGATTACTTTAAAGGAGTTTATTATGCTAATATAAATGATCACACAAAAGCCCTGGAGCAATTTAATTCCTGCATTAAAAAAGATTATACTTTCCCGGATGCTTATATGGAAAAGGGAAGAATTCTTTACAAGCAATCAAAATTCATTGAAGCAATTGAAGTTTATGACCTCGCAATAAAAGTTTCGAACAGTTTTGCCGATGCACATTTTTGGAAAGGCAAATGCCAGGAGGCGCTGGGGCAGAAAGAAGATGCGAAGATAAGCTACCAAAGGGCCTATGCATTTGATAAAACACTTACAGAAGCAAAAGAAGCAGCTGACAGAATTAAGAATTAATAATTAAAAAATAATAATTCCGGCTTTGTATCTTGCGCTGCAAAATCACTTCAATGCCGATTATTGCCCCCTCCCTTCTCTCTGCCAACTTTCTCAACCTCGAAGCCGATTGTAAAATGCTGAATGAAAGCGAAGCTGATTGGTATCACCTTGATATCATGGATGGTCGATTTGTTCCTAACATCAGTTTTGGCCCGATGCTCGTTTCGTTTTTCAGAAAGGCGACAACAAAAGTTTGCGATGTGCATTTAATGATAGAAGAGCCGGGGAAATATGCAGAGCAATTTAAAAATGCCGGAGCCGATGTTCTTTCTGTCCATATTGAGGCATGTCCGCATTTGCACAGAAATATACAGCAGATAAGATCGCTGGGTATGAAAGCCGGTGTTGCTATTAATCCGCATACACCAGTTGAAAGTTTGCAGGATGTTCTTGCTGATATCGATCTTGTTTGCATGATGAGTGTGAATCCCGGTTTTGGCGGACAAAAATTTATTCCGCACACATTAAAAAAGATAAAGACACTTCGTAACATGATCGATGAAAAAGGCTTAAAAGTTTTAATTGAGATTGATGGCGGTGTTACATTAGAAAACGCAGGAACGATCGTTGCGGCCGGCGCCGATGTACTTGTGGCAGGCAATACAGTGTTCAGCTCTCAAGATCCAAAAGGAACAATTGCACAATTGAAAAAACTATAACTACTATGGCAAAAGATCTGTTTAGCAAACAATCTGATCTTTATGCCCGATACAGACCCACCTACCCAAAAGAACTTTACGATTACATTCTTTCATTTGTAAAAGAAAAGAACACTGCATGGGATTGTGCAACAGGAAATGGACAAGCTGCTGTTGTATTATCAGAATATTTTAAAAAAGTCATTGCAACTGATATCAGTGTCTCACAAATTGAGAAAGCAACTTCTAAAGAAAATATTGAATACCTTGTTTGTTCTGCTGAATCAACTCCGTTTGAAGAAAATACTTTTGATCTTGTAACTGTTGCACAAGCTTACCATTGGATAAAATGGAATGAATTTAAAAAAGAAGCGACAAGAATTTGTAAACCCGGTGCTATTATCGCCGTGTGGATGTATTACAATCATAAAACAGGTGATGACAAAGTTGATAAGGCAGTTAAAAATTTCTATGAAAACGTAACTAAACCTTATTGGGACTATGAAAGAAAGCATGTAGAAGATCTTTATGCAACAGTTGAATTTGATTATGAACTATTGCCTGTAAAAGATTTTGAAACTGTTCTTAATTGGCAGCGGGAAGATCTGCTTGGTTATATCAGCAGTTGGAGTGCTGTTCAGAAATACATTAAAACAAATGGGAACTCTCCCATTCCGATCATTGAAGAAGAAATAAAAAAACTTTGGACTGAAGGTGAAGTGAAGAAAGTTCTGTTTCCGATTTATCTTAAATTGGGAAGGGTATCCAAATAGTAAATGCGGATTTTATTGATTAATATTGTCTATCAAAATCCGCTTCTTAGGAATGAACCGCCAACCAAGCTTAATCCTTGTCTCCAGCCTTTTGTCAATTGCCTGTTTCTTTTTGCCTGTTACTTCAACCTTTGCTCAAAAAAAATCAGCTTACGTTTCCGGCAAAGTGCTTGATGAAAATGAAAATCCACTTTCAAATGTTTCTGTTACAATTCTGGGTCAGCAAAAAGGAATTGTAACATCTGACTCAGGTACTTTCAGATTAAAAGTAACAGCCGACCGTGCATTTGCAATTGTTTTCAGCTACACGGGTTTTAAAACTCAGCAAAAGAATTTTTTATTAAGTGAAAATGAAGAAGAGACCATTGTTATCCGAATGGAAAGAGAAGGAAAAACGCTGGAAGAAGTAATTGTTACCGATCAGCGAGACAGAAAAGAAGCAGGATTGATCCGTCCGAATCCAAAATCAGTTATCAATCTTCCATCACCAGTCATGGGAGTTGAAAGTCTTATCAAAGTTTTTGTTGGCTCAAATAATGAACTTACATCACAATACTCCGTTCGTGGCGGCAGCTATGATGAGAATCTTATTTATGTAAACGACTTTGAGATTTTCCGTCCCTACTTAGTTCGCAACGGCCAGCAGGAAGGTTTGAGTTTTATCAATCCTGAAATGGTTCGTAACATAAATTTTTACAATGGAGGCTTCCAGGCTAAGTATGGCGATAAGATGAGCAGCGTACTCGACATTCAATATAGAAAACCAAAACGCTTTGGTGGTTCTGCTTATGTAAGCATTCTTGAACAGGGCTTACAACTCGAAGGGATTTCAAACAACAATAAACTAACTTATCTCGTCGGTGTTCGCAATCGCAGCAACAGAAATTTATTAAGCCGCCAGGAAACACAAGGCAATTACACTCCTTCATCTTCTGACTTCCAAACACTCATCAATTATCAATTCAATAATAAATGGCAGGCTGAATTTTTGGGAAATATTTCTCAAACAAAATTTACACTCGTTCCTCAATACAGCCAGCTAACTTCTTCTGTCTTCTCTCCTTTCTTCAGTGCTGTACTCGGACTTGATGTATATTTTGAAGGACAGGAAAAAGATCAGTACAAAACACAAATGCTTGGTTTGGCTATCACAAACCAGGCGAGCAAAAATCTGAAACTAAAGTGGATGGTTTCAAGATTTGAAAATGATGAACAGGAAAATGTTGATATTGCCGGCGCCTATTTATTTGGCGAAAGAGATTTTGATAAAGCAAAACCAACATTTGGTTTAATTGTAAACCCGCTTGGCGCCGGTGTGTTTCAAAATTTTGCCCGTAACAAACTAAACATTGAAAACTGGAATTTCTCTCACAAAGGAACTCTTGACAAAGGAAAAAATGTTTTTCAATGGGGAATTGGTTTTGATAAAACATCTATTGCAGACAAACTCAACGAATGGGAATTCCAGGATTCTGCCGGTTATTCACTTCCTTTCAATCCAAATTTGCTAACATTAAATAAAGTGATCAAATCAACAGCGTCACTTGATATCAATAAAATCTCTGGTTATGTGCAGGACAATCTGATCTTTGGTGATTCATCAAACTCATTCACATTACAAGCAGGGTTTCGTTATAATTATAATTCACTTAATAAAGAATTTTTAATTTCTCCAAGAGTTGGTGCAAGCTGGCAACCAAAAGGTGGAAAAGACATCATCTTCCGTGCTGCTGCCGGTGCATATCATCAGCCGCCATTTTATCGTGAGCTGAGAAGATATGATGGCACAGTGAATACAAACGTAAAATCACAAAAGAGCTGGCAAGTGGTTGGCGGGTTTGATTATAATTTCAGATCGAAAGACAAACCGATGCGGATGACGGTGGAAGCTTATTATAAAAAACTCAGTGATGTTGTTCCTTATGATATCGATAATGTCCGCATCCGTTACTTTGGCGAGAACAATGCGAAGGCTTATGCCGCAGGGGTTGAAGCCCGTCTGTTTGGCGAACTGGTGAAAGATGCTGAAAGCTGGATAAGCATCGGCTTTATGAAAACAAAAGAAAATATCAACGGTGATTTTTATAAAGTATATACACTCGATACACTTTTTCAACCCATTGACAGTACAACTGTTGAAGGTGGTTGGTTGCGCCGCCCAACTGACCGTACTATCACATTCGGGATGTTCTTCCAGGATTATCTTGCAACCAATAAAAATTTCAGGGTTTATCTCAACTTGCTTTATGGTACCAATCTTCCTTATAATATTCCCGGCAGTGTAAAGTACCGCAATGCAGCGATCATCGAACCTTATATACGAGTTGATATTGGTTTCAGTGCATTGTTGCTTGATGCAGATCGCAGCAATCGCCGCAGCCACTCTCCTTTCCGCAATTTTGAAAATATCTGGGCAAGTCTTGAAGTATTCAATCTTATTGATCGCCCCAATACCATTTCTTATTTACTGATAAAAGATTTCGCAAACAATGTTTTTACTCTTCCTAATCGTTTAACACCACGGTTGGTAAATTTTAAGATTGTGGCGAGGTGGTGATGATGAGCCCGACATTTGAATTACTATTGAGCTTCTCTTGCGTCGCACTCTTGTACTCCAACAATTCTATGCGGCATTAATTAAAAGAGTCTTTTTATTTACTATAAACAATCGGCCCCGCTGGAGCCATCAACATCTCAAGATTGCTTCGGCCTTCCTTACTAAAATTGAAAACACCTTTTATTTCACGGCCTCGCAATGACGAGACTCCGCATGAATGAAGAAAAAATAAAACTCACAGACTCTCGTCAATGCGAGGCTTGCCAAAATGAATGCACAAAACTTATTGTTTGTTATGGCAAGCCGAAGCAAACTAATATGCCGCAATTTCTATTTTAATCTTTTGTCCACCCCCAATTGTTATTTCACAATATTCCAAGTACTTCCCCCGCCAGCGGGGGACAATGAACATCACTAAGTAATTCTTGCGTAAGAATAGAAATCACAAATAATTCAAGGCACGGTTCAATTAGCAGAGTGTATATTATCCCCCGCTGGCGGGGGTCGGATATTCAATTAAAAGAAATGTTCAAATGGGGGTGGACAAAAAGCCGAATAGAATTGTTGCAGCGCAAGAGTGCGACAACAGTTGCTGAACCGAATTACTAAAGCCTGTAACATAATCTTTCTTAAATTTATACTCACACAAAACACCTTGCTATGAAAAGATCTATTGCTTATTTAGCTATTCTGTTATTTACTTTTACAAGATGCCAATACAACATAGACGCACCAAAAAAAGAAAAACAACAATCACAAGCCAATCCCAATAAACCCGGCGTTGAAGCAGCACTTGCCGGAGGCATTGTTGATTATTGGTTAACCAAAGGTGATCAATCTGTTTTATTACAACAGCAATCTCCTCTTACATTTGGTACAACTACTAACCGGTATGCAAACATAACAATCGATACAGCACAAACATTTCAAACAATAGATGGATTCGGTTATACACTTACAACAAGCTCTGCTTATCTTATCAATCGCATGAGCAGCGCTGCAAGAACAGCATTGTTACAGGAACTCTTCGGTTCAGGTACAGGTTCAATTGGTATAAGTTACTTACGGGTAAATGTTGGCGCATCTGATCTAAGCCCAACTGTTTATTCCTATGATGATCTTCCTGCAGGACAAACAGATCCTACATTGCAAAACTTTAGTTTGGCGCCTGATGAAGCTGATATGATACCTGTATTACAACAAATATTAACCATCAACCCCAATATTAAAATACTCGGTACACCTTGGTCACCACCAAAATGGATGAAAGATAATAACAGCTCTATCGGAGGCAGTTTGCTGCCACAGTATTACAGCAGTTTTGCCAATTATCTTGTAAAATATATCCAGGGAATGAAAACAAGAGGCATCAGCATTGATGCGATCACTCCTCAAAACGAACCGCTGAATCCAAATAACAACCCAAGCATGTATATGCCTGCGACGCAGCAAGACACGATCATAAAATTTCATCTCGGGCCGGCATTTCAGGCGGCAAATCTCACTACAAAAATTATTCTTTATGATCATAACTGTGATGTACCGAATTACCCTATTTCAATTTTGAATGATCCCATTGCACGGCCATATATCGATGGTTCAGCATTCCATCTTTATGCCGGCAATATAAGCGCTATGACAACAGTGCATAATGCATACCCAACCAAAAACGTTTATTTCACTGAACAATACACGGGTGCTACGGGAAACTTTGGAAATGATCTGAAATGGCATTTGAAAAATGTGATCACAGGCTCAATCCGCAACTGGAGCCGCATAGCATTAGAATGGAACTTAGCGAATGACCCGACTTATTCATTACATACTCCCGGTGGATGTAACTCATGTAAAGGTGCAGTTACTATTAATAATTCAACAGTTACAAGAAACGTTGCTTATTATATCATTGCTCATGCATCTAAATTTGTTCCGGCAGGTTCCGTACGAATCAGCTCTACTCAATCGGGCAATCTTTATAATGCAGCATTCAAACGGCCCGATGGTAAAAAAGTTTTGATCGTTGAAAATGATGGGCACAATAACCAGACGTTTAATATCAGGTTCAATGGTCAATGGGTAACAAGCACATTAGCGGGTGGAGCTGTAGCTACTTATGTTTGGTGATGAATGATTGGCAGAGTAAGACTTTTATTCAGTAAAACTCCTGTGGAGTTTAAAATCATCATTCATTTTATTACTATAAACAGGCGGCTCCTTCGGATAGATCAATACCTTAAGATTGCTTCGGCCTGCTTTACTAAAATTGAAATTGTTTTAAAACCTGCCTCAGCAATGAGGAGGCTCCGAAATAGTGAAGAAAAATAAAACCCGCAGACTCTCGTCATTGCGGGGCTGCCGGGTTGATTGCACAAATCTTTTGATCGTTGTTGCAAGCCTAAGAAAATTAAAAGATGCGATTTCTAATTTGAATTCCTTGTCCACCCCCAATTGTTATTTTACAATATTCGAAGTTCTTCCCCCGTCCCTCCTCAGGCTGGAGGGACAATGAACATCACTTCAATCATCTTGCTTAATAAATGAAAATACAGAGTACAATGATAAAGTTCGAACAGTTGAGTATATAATATCCCCCGCTGGCGGGGGCCGGATATTCGATTCAAATAAATATTCAAGAGGGGGTGGAATAAAAGATCAATAGAAATACAAAACGTACAAGAGTGCGACGCAACGAAAGATGAACAGAATTACCAAAGCTGGTACCAAAATAATTCTACCTCCACCTGTTCTTAAACCGATCCCAGGTAGTTATACCGATCTTGAATTGAATAGGATTTCGGAAAGTGTTTGCAAAAGAACTTACAACATATACTCCCAGCTTAAATCTTGAAAGCGGATTGGGTGGCCATTTGAAAACTCTTTCAAGCCCCGCAAAAAATTCTGTGTACACAAGATTTCTTTCCTGGGCAATTAAAAATCCGGCGCCGGCCATTTCCTTTATTTTGAGTTTTTTGAAAAAAGGGATTTTGTTTATCAGCACTCCGTTGAATTCATGAACGAGATTGCCCTGGTAAAATCTTTCGAACAAAGCAAACGTAGAATCTAGCGACTGAAATGCACGGTTGGGATTCAAAAACAACAGCGGATCGCCACGCCGCTGAAACTGGTAATCAACGATCCTCAGATTCTTTTTATTTGGCGTATTGCCGGTCTTGATGGTATAAGCAGTAACACCCGCCACTCCGAAGTTTATTGTTTGTTCAATACCATACTCGAGATAATCAAAATCGATTTCGCTGCGGAAAATATTTGGAATCCCCTTTCTCCACATTACATAAAACGTAGGCCATTTGCCCCGCAGATATATTTTTTCTTTGGGTTCTCTTATGTAAGGTTGTTTTGGAGTAAAATACAATTTTGTTTCACTGTAAAAAGCATTGTATGGTTCAAACTCCACAGGCCGGTCATTTGCCAGTAAGCCGCCAAACAAACTATCGGCTTTGGGATTCGTTGTGTATTTACTTACCGAACGTCGAAATGCAATTTCAAATTTATTAAACAGTTGAAGCCCGTTTAGCAATTCGAGTTCATGACCAGCCTGCAGGAAATTATTCAGGTAAATATTACTTCGCTTCAGCATATTCACCCATGCATCACCATCAAAAATAAAAGCAAAATCACGACCGGCAGCAATACTAAAATGTCCACGGTTAAAGGGATTGTATTTTCTTCTCAGATCAATGCGGCCGTTGATATCACCATTTCGGAATCCATAGCTGATATTACCATCAACAGAAATATCCTTGCGGGATGGAAATGTTTTTTTGTATGCCGCTTCTAACCTGATACGGCTGCCGCCAAACTGAAGGGGCTGAAACACCGTGGTGATCGGCGGAATGATCCACATTCTTTCTTTTTTATGATCATTGAATATTTGACCAAAGAATAACATTTTTGGCCAGGTTACTTTATTCAGCACCTTGTCCACCGAATCGAGATATGCTTCGCTTCGCATAAGTGTATGAATACTGTCCTGGTAAACGGCATATAATTCCTGTTGCCGTGAAAGCGGCTCCGCCCTTACTGAATTCCAGAAGGTGGAATCTTTTTCATAAGCTTCTTCCCTGGTTGTACTTACTTCCACACCGAAGTGCCCCTTCCTGAAATCTTTTTTCAGTTCATAGCCAGAATAAACTGCTACCGTTTCGCCATAAAGCCTTCCACTTTTTGTTTTGATATAATAATTGAATTGCTGGCGGGTGATCATCCGGGCATTGTCACCAACTTTTCCATACTGTTGTTTCACTTCCATAAAATCATACTCGGGCATGTGTGCAGCCGGAAGCCTGAATGTTGAGGATAAAACTGCCCATGTACTATCCTGTATCACGATTTCACCTTCTATTGTAGCATTACTTAATTGTCGTGGTCTGATGGCAATAGTATATTCTCTCGGTTTTTTTGTTCGGTCAATTTTCAATGTCTTGAAACGGTAAGCCAGCAGCCCGCTGTAACTGAGCGGCGATACAAAAGGTATTTTGGAAACAGGTGGGGCATTGATCAGGTTGCTGTACAAATAAAAGTCACCTTCGGTTGCTGATAAATAAAAAAGGCTTTCTGTTTTTCCTCTTTTACTCACCCCGAGTCTTTCTTCTTTTGTTTGCCCGTTGCTGCTTTTTTCAAGATGCAACGAAACTTCCGTCATCGACATGCCGGAATAATCCAGCGCCACCAGGCTATCTCCTTCTTTTTTCTTTTTCACAGATCCCGAATCAAGCTGGAATGCCCTGACGTATATATTACAGGAATACGAGCCGATGGCATCCAAAATGGATTCTTTATTCCTGATCACATTTCTGATGATCTCCTCCGCCCTGTCTCTCATCTTTGCTTTAACAACCACTTCAGAAAGATCTGCAGCCTCTGGTTCCATCACAATATTTTCAGTGATGTCTTTATCGTTGATATAAAATGTAAGCACTTTTGTTTTGTACCCGATAATGCTTACAACAAGATCATATTTACCTCTTTCAAGAAAAAATTCAAACGAACCGTCATCTTTACTGACAGCCCCTTTACGGAGTTCTTTGATCTCAACGCTGGCCAGCTGCAATGGTTCCTGTTTGCTGTCCATCACCTTTCCTGAAATTTTATACAACTGACCAAAACATGCCAGGGCAGGTAAAAACAAAATAAACAGTAAAAAGATCAGGGGCTTTGATCGCATCGTTGGGTTATAAAAATATCTGACTGCAAATTTTGTTATTCTTTGGCTGAATTACTAAAGAGAATTTTTCTTTTCGTAATCTTTAACATAGAATAATCCTGATTAACAGCCTTAAACACTGATACAGGCAGCTTTTGGGAACTATTACTTCCTCACCCAAAATTCATCTTTCCATTCAGTACTGCAGGTATTTTCATGCGGAAGTTCATTGAATATCTCATTTAGCTGTTCGGGAGTAAGCACTTCTTCTGCATAAGCAAACAATTGTCTTTCTTCAAAACGAATATGATTATTGATAAATTCTGCAAGGAGTTTAAGTTGGTTTGTATCAGGTTCTCTGTCCAATGAAATAACAAGGTCACGTATTTGTATATGCTCTTTGAACATTTGTCGTACCAAGGGATTATCTGCCGGTAAAAATTTCACCAGCACTTTTTCTTCATCTTTAAAATGAGGCTTGATATGGTTTGACCAGAACCAGCGGGTATAATTGCAAAGTGTTTCACATGGAGTGCCATTTGCAAGTCCTTCCTTAATTTTCCATGCAAATAAAAGCCCGTCATGATGTTCACGGCTGAGCGGAGCCAACTCTTTGCTGCGTTTTATAGGTTTTGTTTCTTCCATTCTATAAAATTACTAATATGTTTTTAGGAACGCAGATGATGTTTCGCATGGATCTGGCTGACCTTGATCAGAAGACCTGAATGCTTCACTCAATGGCGCAAAGGTGCGGAGATGAATTAGTTTTTCTTTGCGCCTTTGCTTCTTTGCGAGCTTTGCGTGAAATAAAAGCTGAATAGAGTTATGTCGTACAAGAGTGCGACGCAACAAAGGTTTAGTAGAATTACTTCAGCTGACAACATCAAACAACAAACCCCAAACATGAAACCATACCTTAACCAAATTTTACTTTCAACAATTTGTTTTCACACCTGTTAATAATTAACTTTAGGAAGTGATTGAGATAAGTCTTTATTTTAATCAATGGGGTCAAACATCTGAATAAAACAGGTGTAGTGCTAAAATCTGGTAACCACCCTATGCCAGCATTGTGAAATTAAAAACGAAGTGAATTGACAGAAACGATCATCAACCTTGAAACCGTAAACCCTATCGAGTTCTTTGGCGTAAATAACGGCAAGCTCGACATTCTGAAAAAGAAATTCCCCCTCTTAAAAATTTTATCACGGGGTACCCAGTTAAAACTCAGTGGCTCACCTGAGCAGGTAACGTCTGCCCGTGAAAAAATTGAACTCATAGTGCAGTACCTGGAAAGGAACGGCCACATGAGTGAAAATTATTTTGAGCAGGTACTCGGCGGCGATGACGCCGAAACGGTTGATAATTTTATTGACCGCAACCCCAATGATGTTTTAGTGTTTGGCCCCAATGGTAAAACTGTTCGTGCAAGAACAGCAAATCAAAAACGCCTTGTGCAGATGGCGGAGAAGAATGATATCGTGTTTGCGATTGGACCTGCCGGTACTGGTAAAACTTATACCGCAGTGGCGCTTGCCGTTCGGGCATTGAAGAATAAAGCTGTAAAAAAAATTATTCTTACTCGTCCTGCTGTTGAAGCTGGTGAGAACCTCGGTTTTCTTCCCGGTGATCTGAAAGAAAAGATCGATCCATACCTGCGTCCTTTATACGATGCGCTGGATGATATGATACCAGCAGACAAACTCGGTTATTACATGAGCACAAGAACGATCGAGATCGCCCCGCTGGCTTATATGCGTGGCCGAACACTTGATAATGCATTCATCATTTTGGATGAAGCGCAGAACTCAACTGATCTGCAATTGAAAATGTTTTTGACCCGTATTGGCGCCAATGCAAAAGCAATCATCACCGGCGATATTACACAGGTTGACTTACCAAGGAATCAACGCAGCGGCTTGCAAAAAGCTTCCCGCATTTTGAAAAATATTGATGGCATTGCTCACATTGAGCTTGATGAAGATGATGTAGTGCGTCACCGCCTGGTAAAATCAATTCTGAGGGCTTATGATAAAGAAAGGAAGGAGGAAGAGAATCGTGGTGAGCATAAGTAAAATTATGTAGCCAGCTTCGGTAACTCTTATCATCGCCTGTTGCGTCGCACTCTTGTACTGTTACAATTCTATTCAGCATAATCTCACCCTCCTTCTCCCTCTCCTAAAAGATAGGGAGTGGTGCTTTAAATCTTTAATCATCTTTAATTTCTACCACATCAACTTTTCTTTTGTATTCATCTATTTTTCATGATTCGAATTTTCTCAACCTGGATAAATAAGCAAGGTTTGTGTGTTGATGGCCTTCTCCTTCAGGAGAAGGTGGGGATGAGGTGGGCTGTTTTTTTAGTACATTGCATCAATGAAAAGAATAATACAAATAAGTTCACTGCTATTATTATTTGCTTGTAACAATACGAATAAAGAACCGGAAGTTATAAAACCAGAAAACGGGATGGATGCAGCTGCAAAATTTCTCCGTGCTGCGCTTGATGGTGATTATAAAAAAGCAAAATCATTCCTGGTAGCTGATTCCACCAATAAACAGATCATCGATATTTATGAGAACGATTATAATAACAAGCTTAATGCTGAAGTTAAAAAAGCATACAAAACTGCGAGCATCCGTTTTTTAAAAGAAACTCATGACCTGAATGATTCAGTAACGATTGTACATTATTCAAATTCTTATATAAATAAACCAGACTCATTAAAAATAATAAAAGCGAACGGCCAATGGTTCATTGATCTGAATTTTACATTTCAACCAAAAGATTCAATTCCAGAATGATCAAGAGTTTCCTGATAGTGGGATTAGGAGGTGGCGCAGGCAGCATGCTGCGCTATGCAGTACAAAAAATATTTCAACCACAACATGCCGGTGTGTTTCCTTCCGGAACCTTATTAGTAAACATTGCCGGTTGCTTTCTTATCGGGATATTATGGAGTTTGTTCAGCCGTTCACTTACAGTAAGTGAAGAGATGAAATTATTATTGATGACAGGTTTTTGCGGCGGCTTCACAACTTTCTCAGCTTTTACACTGGAAGGAATTGGATTATTGAAAGAAAATAAAACAGCTTTATTCATCATTTATTTAACCGCCAGTGTTGTTGGCGGATTGCTGGCAACATTCATCGGTATTCGCATTATTAAATAATTTTTTATGCTCACCGTTTATCATCCATGGCATGGTGCACATTATGGTAAAAATGCACCGTCTGTTGTAAACGCCATTATTGAAATACCACAAGGCAGTCGTGCAAAATATGAAGTAGATAAGGAAACGGGGCTTTTGAAATTGGACCGTGTTATTTATTCATCGTTCCATTACCCCATCAATTATGGTTTTATACCACAAACACTCGGTCAGGATGGCGACCCGCTTGATATCCTTGTTTTCTGTTCTCAATCCATTCAGCCGCTTTGTTTGGTTGAAGCCAATGTGATAGGCAATATGCAAATGGTTGACCAGGGACAGGTTGATGATAAAATAATTGCAGTGGCTGCGAAAGACCCTTCTGTTAATCATATTAAAAGTGTAGATGAGTTACCACCGCATTTTACAGCTGAGCTGAGAAATTATTTTGAGCAATACAAAGTGCTCGAGAATAAAAAAGTGGTCATCGATAATTTCCAGGATAAAGAAACGGCTATAAAAATAATCAGTGATGCGATCTCATTTTATAGTCAGAATTTCAAAATAAAAAGTAAGGAATTATAAATACCCCGGAAATGATTTGACACTATGCAACCTCTCGATCAAAATATTATACAACAGAAAATGACAGCACAAATTATTTTAACCGTAATTATAATCGGCATTGCAGCCGGCATGCTTAGCGGCCTGGTTGGTGTTGGCGGTGGAATTATCATGGTACCGGCATTGGTATTCTTTTTAAACTATAACCAACACCAGGCACAGGGCACTTCACTCGGCGTACTTACATTGCCGGTGGTAATAATTGCTTCTTTGTATTATTATCATCAATGCAAAAAAATGGGAACACCGATGGACCTGAAAGTTATCGGCCTGCTTGCAGTGGGGTTTGTTGCCGGAGCTTATTTTGGAAGCAAGCTGGCTATTTCTTTACCTACAGATACTCTTAAGAAAATATTTGCTATCATACTTTTTTACACTGGTATTAAAATGTTAGGTTGGGATGCACTATTTATAAAATGGATAAAAGAGGTTTTTTAATGAAAAAAATACTATTCCCTTTTTTTCTGTTTCTTACTTGCACCGCTTATTCACAAAGCCCGATAGAATTTGTTTCAAAAAACTATTTCCGGTCTCATCCTTTTGATATGAAGTTCAGCAGTTTTGTTACGTCGCTGCAACAAGATCCATGGTTTATTATTGGAACATATAATCGTCGTACTGATTCTACCTTTTTCTTTTTAACCGGCACCTATAAAAATTTTAACCCTTTCCGTTATTCACCAAAAGAATTAAGACTTGTAATTGCGGAAGAAGAAATAATACATATAGATTCTTTAAAAACACATGATACCATTATAAATGTGCAATTAATGGGAATAACTGATGTTGGTATTGTCAACAGCAAGACGGTTGAAAAAGAGTTTAAACGATTTCACAATAATTACGCAGATCGTTTTTCCAGCACCATGCATGAATCGTTTGAAGGTACTGGAGAAGTATATAATTATTTTGTTTCTCCGTTATCAATTTCCCCTGTTACTATTGCATGGGGTCTTTTAGAAACCAATCAATATACTTTTACAATAACCATCCGTTTTAAGTTAAAAGAAAATATGGCAACATATATTATGGCGCCTGGCGAGTTCTAAAACTTATTGTGAAATTTCTAACTTCCCGCATCATAGAAAATGAAAACAGCTATTTTCAGCCTGTGAACCCAAAACTGCACAAAAATATTACCGACCAGGAGCTGCTTGAACGTTTTTATGCAGACCGTGACAATCAATGGCTCGGTATCCTGCTTGAACGTTATACATTATTACTGCTTGGCGTTTGCATGAAGTATTTGAAAAATGAGGAGCAGGCAAGAGACAGTGTACAACAGATTTTTCTGAAAGCCATAACTGAACTTCAAAAATACCGTGTTGACTATTTCAAAAGCTGGATATACATGGTGGCAAAAAATCATTGCCTGATGCAGTTGAGAGATAAACCGGGGAAAAATACAGTTGAAGTAAAAGATAGCATTGCTGAAGAAACTATTGAGGTCGATAAGGAAAGTTTATTAATGAATGAAAAGACATACGAGTACATGAATGAAGCGTTGAAAGAATTGAATACTGACCAGCAACTATGTGTAACTTTGTTTTATATGGAGAAAAAAAGTTATCAGCAAATAGCGGAACAAACAGGCTATAGTTTGATGCAGGTAAAAAGCCATATACAAAATGGGAAACGTAACCTTAGAATCTTAATTGAAAAGAAAATGAACCGATAAAATGTCAGACAATTTAAAAGACATATTATCCCATCTTTCAACAGAAGTTGACCAGGAAACTCTTTTAAAATACCTGGAAGGCCGTCTATCTGATGAACAAAGACATGAGATAGAAAAGAGAATGCTTGCATCTGAATTTAACAACGATGCAATGGACGGCTTGAATGAAATAAAGAATAAGGAAAAGATATCTTCACTTGTAGAACAACTGAATCGTGACCTTCATATAAAACTTGATAAGAAAAAGAAAAGAAGAGAAAAGCTGCGCTTTAAAGACCAACCCTGGCTTTATATTGCCATTTTCATTATCCTTTTACTTGTGGTTTTAAGTTATGTTGTAATACACAGGATGCTTCAAAATTCGTAGATTAGGAATTGTTATTGTCGCCGTCATCATGTAATTGCTGCATGTTTTTCATTTCTTAACGTTATCCATGCTACTACAATGCTGCCAAGCATGAATACAGCCCCTAACAAAAATGGAGCACCCGGAAAATGAATATGGCCTTTGTCTTTGCCGGTAGTAAAATATTTAAAAAGGTTATTCATTAACGGAGGCCCTAAAATTGTAGTCAAACTCATCAAACTTGTAAGAGCTCCTTGTAATGCTCCTTGCTCGTTTGGTGGTACATGCCCTGCAAGAACTGATTGCAAAGATGGCCCTGCAATACCACCAAGACAATAAGGAATAAGAAATGCAAACATCATCCATCCTTCCGTTGCGAAAGCAAACAATAAAAGTCCCAGGCTATATAAAAGCAATCCAAGATAAATGCTTCGCTCATTTCCAAGTTTTGGATTGATCACTCTTATTAACCCTGCCTGTACTATACCCACCAGCAGTCCAACTACAGCCAGAGAAATACCCACCATTTTTTCTGACCATTGAAAACGATAAATCGTAAAAAAACTCCAGTTGCCTTGCACTGATTGTGCTGCCATATAAATAAGGAAAAAAGAAACGGCTAATTTTCCTATAACAGGATATTTTTTAAATAATAAGAGAGAACCAAACGGATTGGCTCTTTTCCAATGAAATTCACGACGATGTTCTTTACTTAAAGATTCAGGTAAAACAAAATATCCGTACAAAGTATTTAACAGACAAAGAATGGCGGCTGCATAAAAAGGAGCCCTGATTCCTAAGCCAGCTAATAAACCTCCAAGTGCAGGGCCGATAATAAACCCAAGTCCGAATGCAGCGCCGATCATTCCAAAATTTTTTGCTCTTGTTTCTGCTGTACTCACATCAGCTATATATGCAGCAGCAGTTGTAAAGCTGGCGCCTGTAATTCCAGCAATAATACGTCCGATGAATAACCATCCATACGAAGGGGCTAATGCGAGAAAAAGATAATCGATACCAAAACCCATTAATGAACAAAGCAAAACAGGCCGTCGCCCATATTTATCACTCAAGTTTCCGATCACCGGTGCAAATACAAATTGAGTAACGGCGTACGCTGATAATAACCAGGCGCCATAAGGACTCGCTTCATTAACAGGAATATTTTTAAGCTGAGAGATAAGATCAGGCATAACAGGGATAATAAGTCCCCAGCCCATTACATCAATAAGAAGTGTTATAAAAATAAAATTAACAGCAGCCTTTCCTCGATGAGCCATTTTCTATTTATTCATTCAAAGGTGCAGAACTATCATAATATAAAAAATACCAAACAGTTGTGTGTTTAAAAACAGGCATCATTATTGCCTTCAATGGTTTTTTCACAAAAGGGTAAAAAAACGATCTTTTAAGTGCCCGTGGAAGTCCGAATAAGTAAAAAAACATCAATGAGAATCATAGCATTACTTTATTAACAGTGTATTTACTAATACAATATGCTATGCGATCCCAAGTGTGGTTTCTATTTTTGATCTGTACAATCAATTTCCTATGGTAAACTGTTCCCGTTCCGGAAATGAAAAACCTTTATAACCGTCCCCCGGAAATTCTTTTAGACAACATACTCCGATACTCCTGTGATTAATTATTTCGATTAGAAATCCAACACCTTGGGTCGGCGTTGTTTTACTTAAAAATTTAAAACGATGTTGAACAAGAAAATACATAAAGCAGGATCAGCAATACTGATTCTTTTTATCTCCGTACTCAGGTTAAATGCAGGGTCAAATCCTGCTTTTATTAATGATACCACTGAGGCAATTCCTGCTATCAATGTTTTGATGACAGCTCCTGAAATTCCTCTTCATTATTCCATAAAAAACTTTGTAGATGACTATGCTGAAAGCAATGATGAACTCTTTGAAAAGATCAGGGAAAATAAAAGCAATTACTTAAAAACGATCGATAAGGTTTTTTTACAGAACGATATTCCTGTTGAGCTAAAATATCTTGCTATAGTGGAATCAAAACTCAAAACAAATGCAGCTTCTGGTGTGGGTGCAGTTGGTGTATGGCAATTTATGCCAGCCACTGCAAAGAGATTCGGATTGAAAATAACTTCAAAGTACGACGAAAGACAGCATTTATTGAAAAGCAGTATAGCAGCGGCTAAATACCTTGAATCTTTATATGGCTATTTTGGCGATTGGTTACTGGTTGTTGCAGCTTACAATAGCGGCCCTGCTCCAATATTTAATGCAATAAAAAAATCAGGAAGCAGAAATTTCTGGAAGCTTCAATACTTTTTACCAAAAGAAACAAGGAACCACGTAAAAAGATTTATCGCTACACATTATTATTTTGAAGGAAAAGGAAGTCTTGTTACGTTAGGGAAGGCTGAATCAGAAAAATATCTAAAGGAACTCGAAGAATTCAATACAAAGAATCAAAATAATGATAAAGAAGACAATTCAACTAATACTATTGCGGCATTTAGCCAACTGGTTGCGGTTATTAATAATGAGAACTATCTGACACTGATCTTAAAAAAATAAACAACCAAAATGATAACTGAAGTTATTTACCTGGCATTACTCATCCCATCGGGAGATGCCTCAGTAATTTGCCTGAATTAGCATAAAGAAATTGACGCTTAAGTTAATTATGGTTAATCTGATAACAGGATTAAACCCAAATTTGTATTTTTAGTCACAGCCACTCAAACGAGCCAGCTATGCCAACTAAAAAAACCGGAGTTATCGTTGCTCTTGCCACTGTTATTACTCTTTTGATCATTGCCTGTAATAAAAACAAAACCGAACTTCCGCAAGAAGACCCGGTTGCAAAATATCTCAATCTGCCTGCCACTGTTTTCAATTATACTAACCCTGCAATGCCTGCATATTTACTTTCGCCGCCGATACAGGGACAGATAAATACTGCAGCTAATAATCAAACTACGGATTGGGGAGCAACATTAGGACGGGTATTGTTTTACGATAAAACGCTTTCAAAAAATAAAACGATCTCATGTGCAAGCTGTCATAAACAAGAAAATGCTTTTTCTGATTTTGAAACACTAAGCAAGGGTTTTAATGGAGGATTAACAGGCAGGAATTCGATGTCATTAATCGATGCGAAATACTACCCTAATGGAAGATTTTTTTGGGATCAGCGGGCGGCTACTCTTGAGCAACAAGTGCTGATGCCTATTCAAGACCTTGTTGAAATGGGAATAACATTAGATACATTAGTAAAGAGAGTACAGGATCAACCTTATTATCCAACTCTGTTTACAAAAGCTTTTGGTAACACAACTATCAACAGTGATCTGATTTCAAAAGCCATTTCACAATTTGTTCGTTCTATTATTTCTTATCAATCAAAATATGACCAGGGAAGACAAACTTTTCCGGCAGCGCCGGCTCCCCCACCAAATGCATTGTTTCCAAATTTTACGGCCCAGGAAAATCGTGGTAAAGAAATTTTTCTTTCCCCAATTGGCGGTTGTGCTCCTTGTCACGGTTCAGAAACCTTTACAGCTCCTGATGTAAAAAATAATGGCCTTGATGCCATGCTAACAGATCGGGGATTTGGCGCCGTGACAAATATTCCAACTGACAATGGATTATTTAAAGTAACATCATTAAGAAATGTAGAGCTTACAGCGCCATACATGCATGATGGGAGGTTTGCAACACTTGAACAAGTAATCGACCATTATAATAGTGGTGTAAAAAATCATCCAAATTTATCTCCTCAGTTAAGATTGCCTAATGGCCAGCCAAGGCTATTAAATATTTCAGCAGCTGATAAAGCTGCACTTGTTGCATTTTTAAAAACTCTTACTGACAGAAATGTAACAAGCGATGTAAAATTTTCCAATCCGTTCAAATAACCAACACTATTGTGTGATGTCCTTTACTTCTTTTTCAATGTCATGATCGATGTGGCAATCGTTACATTTTCCTGTAAGTACAGAATAAGTGGTTATTGCTTTCGGCCATTTTCCATTTTCAATTTCTTTTTTTAAATCGCGGAAATACGGAGCTAATCTCTTCAGATAATGATCTTTAAACGGCCCTTTTATTTTTCGGTGGCTGGTAAATTTTTCTGACATCAACATGAGAATACTATCCATATCATTAACAAACCATTCTGCATATTCCTTGTTCTTTGACAGCAATGCATCCCCAAGATTTTCATGATAGATACGAAGATCAATCATATTCTCATCAAAGTCTTTCACGTTCTTCACCTTCATGTCTGAAGAAAAACAAGCTGCTAATATGCCCATGATAAAAATTAAAATAATGACCCGTGTTTTTTTATAGTGCATCAGTAAGCTTTTTTGAAAGTAAATTTACAAAACAAATATTTCTTACATTTAACATCCCACAAAAAAACCGAAAATGCTAAATCGTTGTTTACTCTTATCAGTAATTCTGTTTTTAACTTTAGCTATTTCAGCTCAATTAAGATTACCGGCAATCATTTCATCCGGCATGGTGCTGCAGCAAAATGATTCGGCAAGTTTATGGGGCTGGGGAAATCCTGCTGAAAGAATTTTAGTAACAACAAGCTGGGATAATAAAACAGATACCGCTGTAGTTAACAATCGTGCAAACTGGAAAATAAAAGTAAAAACTCCGGTGGCAGGCGGTCCTTATTCTATAACGTTGAAAGGAAGTGCTACAATTGTTTTAAGTGATGTTATGATCGGGGAAGTTTGGATATGTTCAGGCCAATCAAATATGGAATGGAATTATTGGAATGGCTTAAAAGATGTAAAAGATGAGTTGCCGACATGCTATAATTCCAATATCCGTTTTTTTCATATCCCTAAAACAACGGCAAATCATCCGCAGGATGATGTACAGGCTGAATGGAAAATTTGTGATTCCAATTCTTTAAAATCTTTTAGCGCAATCGGATATTTTTTTGGAAAGAAAATAAATGCTGATATAAAAGTACCTGTTGGTTTAATAAATGCAAGCTGGGGCGGCACACCTGCTGAGGTATGGACCCCTGAGAAAATATTTGATGATGATGAAGAGCTCCGTTTATCTGCAGCCCGTTTACAAAGTTTTCGTTGGTGGCCAAATCATGATGGGCTTTGCTACAATGCCATGATCGACCCGGTAACTAAATTCAATATTGCAGGTGCTATTTGGTACCAGGGTGAAAGCAATACCGGCAACAACGATACTTACCATAAGCTTTTTACTACTATGATCAAATCATGGCGGGAAGCCTGGAAAAAAGATTTTCCATTTTACTATGTACAAATAGCGCCTTATAAATATGGGTTCAACAATGTTGGTGCATTGGTTCAGGAAGCTCAAACCAAATCAATGAGTTTGCCTAATACCGGGATGGTGGTTATAACCGACCTGGTGGATAATATCAATGATATTCATCCAAAAAATAAAAAAGATGTCGGGTTGAGACTTGCAAACTGGGCTTTAGCTGAAACATACAAGCAAAAAAATATTGCTTATAAAAGCCCGATGTATAAAAGCAAAACAACTAACAAGGATAAGATCATCCTGAGTTTTGATAATGTTCCAAAAGGTTTCATGGAAAATAATGCAGTAGAAGGCTTTTACATCCTTGATCTTAAAACAGAACAATGGATACCGGCGCTGGCAAAAATTGAAAAAGATAAAATAGTAGTATGGAGTGATAATGCAAACCCTGCACATGTTCGTTATGGCTTTGGCAATACCATCATCGGAAATGTATTCAGTAAGGAAGGGTTACCGCTTTGTCCTTTCCGGACTGATAACTTTGAGATTGATCAAAGCCCGGTAAAATAAAAGATGCAATAAGGCTGAGAGCAACACATTGACCGTAAATAAGTGTATTAAAAAATATAGGTGTCACAAAAATTAAATCATTATCTTCGTGCTTCAAATTTGAGTTCTAGTTTTTGGTAAGTCAATGATTTTTTCTGCTAAGCGTTAATCTGCTAAATAGTTAGTCTTTCTTCCCAGTGCTCGTTTCTCAGATCATTATTAATTTAAATTTTAAAAGTACATGAACATTTATGTTTCAAACTTAAGCTTCAACGTACAAGATGAAGACTTAAAAAGTTATTTTGCTGATTACGGAGAAGTAACATCAGCTAAAGTTATTACTGACAAAGAAACCGGCCGCAGCCGTGGTTTTGGTTTTGTTGAAATGTCTGATGATGCAGCTGCTCAAAAAGCAATTGCTGAATTAGATGGCGCTACTGTTGATGGCCGTGCTATCAAAGTAAGTGTTGCTAAACCTCGTGAAGAAAGAAGCAACAACAGCAACAACAATCGTCGTTCATTTGCCGGTAGCGGAAGCCGTTGGTAAAATGATCAATTGATCAAAAAGAAAAGTCCCGCTTTTCAGCAGGACTTTTTTTTATGCTCTTTTCTTTGCAGCAGGTTTTTTCTTTGACTTCCTTAAAGCGTTATCAATTGCCTTGCTAAGATTCTCAAGTGTTGGCTTTAGCGTAACCACTTCATCATTGACAAAAAAGACTGGTGGTTCTTTTACACCCCTTTTAATTCCTTCCTTAATATCATCCTGCACCTGCCAGCCATAAGTACCGTTAACAAGATTATCAAGAAAATTTTTATCGCTGATCCCGGCTTCGCGGCTATAAAGTTTCAAGCTTGTTGTACCCAGATTTCTTCTGTTTTGAAATAAGATATTATGCATTTCCCAAAATTTACCGGTTTGCCCGGCAGCTACTGCAGATTCACTTGCCTTTAAACTACGCTGATGAATTTTTGTAAGTGGAAAATGACGGAACTGAAACCTTATCTTATCACCATATTTTTCCAAAATTTGTTTTACAACTTCATTTGCTTTCGCACATTCTTCACTTTCATACTCGCCGAATTCCGTGAGGGTTACCAGAGCTTTTTCATTTCCAACAAACATTTCAGTTGGCTTAATAATAATAACTACTTCTTTTTGTAATGGCATATTTATTTACTCCTTGCCCGGTCCTTGCCGGTGCTTTTATGGTATTGATTTTTTCTCTTTATGTTTCGATGAAAGTTTGCCATTTTCTTCGTTTCTAAAAACTACTGTATTGTCAAAAACATCCACCAAAACCGGTCTTGATTTATCTATATCTCCGGCCAATATACGTTTACTAAGCGTATTCACAATTTCCTTTTGAATTAAACGTTTCAAAGGCCTCGCACCGAATTGAGGATCAAAGCCTTGCTCAGTTAAAAATTCTAAAGCATAATCGCTGAAATTAAGTTGAATCCCGCTTTCCATCACCAATTTTTTCAGGTTTTCCAACTGTATTTTCACAATCCCCAATATCTCCTTTTTAAGTAACGGTTGGAACATTATGATCTCATCAACCCTGTTCAAAAATTCCGGACGAATGGTTTGCCGCAATAAAGCCATTACTTCAACTTTTGCCTTCGCTGTTGCTTCCTCAACATTTTTTTCTGTTACATTTTCAAATGCTTCCTGGATAATGTGACTTCCTATATTACTTGTCATGATGATGATCGTGTTTTTAAAATTCACTACACGACCTTTATTATCCGTCAATCTTCCATCATCTAACACTTGCAATAAAACATTCCAAACATCAGGATGTGCTTTTTCAATTTCATCAAGCAGTACAACACTGTAAGGTTTTCTTCGAACTGATTCCGTTAATTGACCGCCTTCATCATAACCGACATAACCGGGAGGTGCACCAACTAAACGACTCACAGTATGTTTCTCCTGGTACTCACTCATATCAATTCTTGTCATCATACTTTCATCATCAAATAAATATTCTGCCAGAGCCTTTGCTAATTCTGTTTTACCAACACCGGTTGTGCCAAGGAAAATAAATGAACCAATTGGTTTTTTAGGATCCTGCAAACCTGCACGGCTTCTTCTTATTGCATCTGCAACTGCAGTGATCGCTTCCTCTTGTCCAACAACTCTCTCGTGTAAATGTTCTTCAAGATGCAATAATTTTTCTCTATCACTTTGCAACATCTTGGTTACAGGTATGCCGGTTGATTTAGCAACACTCTCAGCAATATCTTCAGCATCTACTTCTTCTTTTAAAAGACGTTTCTCTCCGCTTGTTTCAAGTTGCCTGGTTAGTTCTTCAATCAACGTCTCCTGCTCTTTGATCTTTCCATATCTTATTTCAGCTACCTTTCCATATTCACCTTCCCTTTCTGCTCTTTCTGCGAGTTGTTTTAAATTTTCGATCTCCGCTTTTGCATTTTGCACTTTCTCTACAAGCTCTTTCTCCTCTCTCCATTTGGCTTTATATGTATCTCTTTCCACAGAAAGATTTCCAATTTCTGTATTCAGATCTTTTAATTTAAAATCATCATTCTCTCTTTTTATAGCTTCTCTTTCAATTTCCAATTGACGAATCTGTCTTTCTAATGTATCCAATTCCTCAGGCATTGAATTCATTTCAAGCCGAAGCTTTGCTGCACTTTCATCAATTAAATCGATTGCTTTATCGGGGAGGAAACGATCAGTTATATAACGATGTGATAATTCAACAGCAGCAATGATGGCTTCATCTTTAATACGAACATGGTGATGTGTTTCATAACGATCTTTTAAACCACGAAGAATAGAGATCGCATCTTCAATTGAAGGTTCATCAATAAATATTTTCTGAAAACGCCTTTCAAGAGCTTTGTCTTTTTCAAAAAATTTCTGGTATTCATTCAATGTAGTAGCGCCAACTGCTCGCAGATCGCCTTTTGCCAATGCAGGTTTTAAAATATTTGCTGCATCCATTGCCCCTTCGCCACCACCTGCACCAACAAGAGTATGAATTTCATCA
>Ga0209797_10000067_pt1 | contig 44610 bp, 40 predicted proteins | sample DOMMetBare3Fresh_2_FD_187472 | JGI IMG/M metagenome (GOLD analysis project Ga0209797, IMG submission 187472) | Wetland sediment microbial communities from St. Louis River estuary, USA, under dissolved organic matter induced mercury methylation -... | ecosystem: Environmental > Aquatic >... | reverse complement strand
GAATGAAGCCTTGTGCCGCCGGAACGCGCTGTGCGCGCACGCTGCTTCGTCCTCGGTCGCCCCGATAGCGCTGCTATCGGGGCTCCCTGCGTCCTCGCATCGCACGCATCCATCGCGCCCCGGCGACGAACCGTCATTCTGAAATGGGCTCTAAAGGCCGCGTGCCTAGGCGGGTGCCGGCGTAACGGGAGCGACGGCCCGTCGCGGCGCCAGCATCCACGCGGCGGCCGCGAGCCCGGTCGCCGCCGTCCCGGCGAACGCCCAGCGGACGTCGGCGCCACCCACGATGATCCCCGCGGCGAGCGGCGAGGTGAGCGCCGTGGCCGCCCAGGCGACGTTCATCACCCCGACGACCGGAGCAGCCCGCGCCTCGCTCGCGACGGCGAGCCGGACGGGCACGTAGATGACGGTGCCGAGCAGCGCCCGGAAGGCGGCGGAGACGAGCAGGAACCCGACGATCGCAAGCGTCGACAGGCTCGCCACGGGGATCAGCCACGACACGGCGAGAGCCGCGACCGCGCCGCCCACGAGCCGGGCGTCGATGCGACGGGCCGGCACGCGCGCCGACACCGCGCCCCCCACGATCCAGACGACGGCCGACAGCGCCACGACGACGCCGATCGCGCCCGCCGAGAGGCCGTTGCCCGCGAGGACGAGCGGAGGGATCAGCCCCGACACGCCCGTCACCACGCCGAGGAGCGCCGAGGCCACGGTGACACCGGCGATCGCGCGATCTCGGCGCGTCAGCGCCACCGCATCGCGCAGCCGCCCCGCCGAACCGTCCGAGGTGACCGTCCGATCGAGCCCGAGCGCCAGCCCGAGCGCCAGCGGCACCGTCAGCGCGGCCACGGCGACGAACGGGAGCCGGTACCCGAAGGCGTCGGCTGCAAGGCCGGACAGCGCCGGCCCGACGAGCCAGCCCGCGCCGGATGCGGCGATCAGCCGGCCCGTCCCCGCGGCGCCGCGTCCGCCCCCGGCGGCGACCGCCGGCCCGATCGTCCAGAGGATCCCGAAGCTGAGCCCGAACAGTGCCCGCGCCAGGAGCAGCGACGGCAGGCCGTCGGCGAGCGCGTGCCCCAGCAGCGAGACCGGCAACAGCAGGCCGCAGGCAAGCAGCAGCCGGTGTGGCCCCACGCGGCCCGCCAGCAGCCCGATCGGCACGGCGGCGGCCAGCATGGCGACCGTCTCGGCGGAGAGGAGGGCGCCGGTCTGCACGCCCGAGAGCGCGAACGTCTCGCGGATCGCAGGCAAGAGCGGAATGAACGACGACTCTCCGACGCTCGTCGCGAACGCCAGGGCGACCACGGCGACGAGGCCGCGATCGGCGCCAGCGAGCCGGGAGGGAACGAAGGCCATGCCTTCATCGTCGTCACGTCTTACCGATAAGTAAAATACAGATCTATGTGCGCATCGATCATAGAACCTGATCGCTTACTGGGCGTCGAGATCCGACATCTCGCCGCATTCGAGGCAGTCGTCGCGACCGGCTCGTTCGCGGCGGCCGGACGGCGGCTCGGCTACTCGCAGCCCGCGATCAGCCAGCAGATCGCCACGCTCGAGCGGGCCGCAGGGATGACGTTGCTCGAACGACCCGGCGGGCGACGGCCGGTCACCCCCACGGACGCGGGCGAGCGGCTCCTCCGCCACGCCCGGCGGGCGGCCGACGCGATGCGGGCCGCGGAGTCCGACCTACGGGCACTCGCAGAGGGCGAGGCCGGCACGCTCCGCGTCGGCACGTTCCAGAGCGTCGGCGTGCGCATTCTCCCGCGTGTCATGCGTCTCTACGTGGAGCGGCGCCCCGGCATCGAGGTGCGTCTCACCGAATCCAACTTCGACGACCTCTTCCAGCGGCTCACGGCCGGCGAGCTCGAGCTCGCGTTCGTCTCCGGGACGATCGATGCCGCCGCCGACCGCCTCGACGTGCTCGTCGACCCGTACGTGCTGCTCGCGCCCGTCCAGTCCGACCACGCACGGTCGGGCCGGCCGGTGGGGGTACGGGAGCTCGCCCGCCTGCCGCTCGTCGCCTACTCGAAGCCCGAGGAGGGTGGCGAGGCACACCTACGTGCCAAGGGCCTCGAGCCGCACATCGTCTTCCGCTCGGACGAGAGCGGCATCGTGCAGGGCCTCGTCGGTGCCGGCATCGGGTACGCCCTCGTTCCCATGCTGGCCGTCGACCGAAGCGATCCCGACGTGGCCGTGCTGGACGTGATCGGCGTGCCGCCGCGGGAGATCGCGCTCGCGTGGCTCGCAGACCGGACGCTCTCCCCCGCCGCCACGGCCTTCGTCGAGGTCGTTGCAGAAGTCGCGGCCGAGCTCCACTCGCGCTGAGCGCACGAAAAAGCACCGAGTCGGTTGCCCCCTCGTCCGACCACCCGACCAACCGTCGCTTGCGCGTCAGCCGCTCGGGAGGCCCTCAACCTCGGGTGCCCCGCGCTCGGTGCAGACGTCAACCTACGCCGCGGCGGGGCCTGCCGCAAGGGCAGCGCGCACGGTAAACACCGCAAATTCCGCAGATCCTCCGATCGGCCCGGCCCGCCTGCGAGACTGACGCCCGTGAGCTTCCTCCACGACGACCCGATCCTGCTCGTCTTCCTCGTGGCAGCGGCCGGCTACCTGGCCGGGCGGGTGCGGATCGGCGGAGCAGGTGGCTTCGGCTTCGGGATTGCCGCGGTCCTGTTCGTCGGGATCGGCTTCGGCGCCGCCGATCCCACCCTGAAGGTGCCGCAGCCGCTGTGGCAGCTCGGTCTCATCCTCTTCGTCTACACGGTCGGCCTCGCCACCGGCCCGGGCTTCCTGACGACGCTGCGGCGACGCGGCCTGGGCGCCAACGCCGCAGTCGTGTCCGCGATCCTGGCCGGTGCCGCCGCTGCCGCCGGGCTCGGCTCGGCGCTCGGCCTGGGCGGCGCCGCCATCGCCGGGACGTTCACCGGAGGGCTGACGAACACACCGGCGCTCGCCGGCACGCTCGACGCGCTGCACGACCTCGAGCCGGGCACCGGCTTCGACGCGCAGGCCGGCGAGGTTCTCGTCGGCTTCTCGCTCGCCTATCCGATCGGCGTCACGATCGCACTGGCGGCCGTGTTCGCACTCGCCCGCAGGCGCTCTCGCTTCGGGTCGCCGGCGCCGGCCGACGAGGCTCTCGTCGTCCGCACCGCCCTCGTCCAGGGCGAGCACCTCGGGCTGCTCGGAGACATCCGCACGCGACTCGGCGCGACCGTCACCTTCGGCCGGGTGAAACGCGACGGCGCATCGCTGCTCGCCACCGACGACGTCGAGCTCCGCGCGGGCGACCGGATCAGCATCGTCGGCGCCGGCCCGGCAGTCGCCACAGCGATCGCGCAGCTGGGGCAGGAGAGCGCCGAGCACGTGGAGCTCGAGCGCGAGGACTTCGACTTCCGGCGCATCGTGGTCTCGAGCCGTGACGTCGCAGGGCGCACGCTCGAGGAGCTCGATCTCCCTGAACGCCTCGGCGGCACGGTGACGCGCGTCCGGCGGGGCGACGTCGACATGCTCGCCGTGCCCGAGCTCGCGCTCGAGCTCGGCGACCGGGTGCGCGTCGTGGCGCCACGCGCGCAGATGCCCGCGATCTCGTCGTTCTTCGGCGACTCGTACCGTGCCCTGCGAGAGCTCGACGTGCTCTCCTTCAGCGTCGGCGTCGCGCTCGGCCTCGCTCTCGGCGCGGTGGAGGTGCCTCTCCCGGGCGGCGGGTCGTTCAGCCTGGGCTTCGCCGGCGGGCCACTGCTCGTCGGGCTCGCGCTCGGCGCGCTCGGACGGACGGGGCCGATCGTGTGGCAGCTCCCCCACTCCGCCAACCTGACCCTGCGCCAGTTCGGGATCGTCGTCTTCCTCGCAGGTGTGGGGGTGAACTCCGGGCAGGCGTTCGCCGACACGATCGTGAGCCGGGAGGCGCTGAGCGTGCTCGCGACCGCGATCGCCGTGGCGGCAACCGGAGCGGCCGTCACCATCGTTGCCGGGACCACCCTGCTGCGCCTGCCGCTCGCGACCCTGGTGGGTGTCGTCGCCGGCATGCAGACCCAGCCGGCCGTGCTCGCAGCCGCCGCCGAGCGGGAGCAGTCGGACACAGAGCTCAACGTCGGCTACGTCACAGTGGTGCCGCTCGCCATGATCGCCAAGATCGTGCTCGCACCCGTCCTGCTGCGCCTGTTCCTGTGAGTGGGCGACGCCTGCACCTCCTCCGCCACGCCAAGTCGAGCTGGGACGATCCGCCGCTGGCCGATCACGACCGGCCCCTGGCGCCGCGGGGCGTACGGGCGGGCGAGCGGCTGCGCCGCTTCCTGGGCTCCCACGAGCTGCATCCCGCGCTCGTCCTCTGCTCACCCGCGACCCGGGCCCGCCAGACGCTCGCGCTCGTGCTGCCCGCGCTCGGCTCCCCCGACGTGGCGGTCGAGCCTCGCCTCTACCTCGCCTCGGCCGACGAGCTGCTGACGCGCGTCCGGGAGCTGCCCGACGGGATCGCCGAGGCGATGCTCGTCGGCCACAACCCGGGGCTCCACGAGCTCGCGCTCACGCTGGTGGACGAGGACGGGCGTCCGGAGCTCGTCGAGAAGCTCCCCACCGGAGCGCTCGTCACGCTCGACCTGCCGGTCGCATCGTGGGCGGCCGCGACAGCTGGCACTGCTGCGCTGGCATCGTTCGTGCGGCCGCGAGACCTGCCGTAGGCGAGGCGTGGCTAAGAGCCTCTAGGACTCCAGGTGATACGCCATCAGGATTGCGTCGACGGGCTCTCCGTCCCGCAGGTACTGCCGGCTCCGGTACCCCTCGCGCTCGAAGCCGAACGACTCGTACAACGCGATCGCCGGCGCGTTCCACGGGAAGACGTGAAGCTCGAGCTTGCTCACGCCTGCCGCGCGCGCCCACGTGACGGCCTGCTCGAGCAGCGAGCGCCCGACCCCCTGGCGCCGGTGAGACGACGAGACCATGAGCCCGAGGTCGGCGACGTGAGAACTGGACGGATGCGGGTCGCGTGCCAGCGAGAGCCTGCCCACGACCCTCCCGTCGGCCTCCACGACGAACACGGCTGCGTCGGGGTGGCGGCGCACCGCCCGCAGGTAGCGCCTCTCGGCCGCGATGCTCCGCGAGGCGTCGGTGGTGAGGAGCCAGGCGCCCTCTTCACGGCCGACCTCTGCAGCGAGAGCGACGAGACCGGCCGCGTCGCCCGGCTCGGCGGGGCGGATGCCGATCACTCGACCACGATGCCGTGGCCGCCGCGGCGGGGATCGCCGGCGGCCCCCAGTGTGTCGTCCGGACGCGTCTCGACGCCTGACACACCGCCGAAGTAGAGGTTCCGGCCCGACCAGCGCACGACCTCCCAGCCGTCCGCCTCGAGCCGCTCGGCCGCGTCGTCCTCCCAGCCGCCCTCGAGATGGAGGACGCCCTCCTCGTCATGCAGTCGCGGCCGCTCGATCGCCTCCCGCACCGGCAGCCCGTGGCCGACGACCGACGCGATCACCTGCAGGATGGCACCGGACAAGCGCACCGACCCGGCGCTTCCGACCACGAGCCGGGGCCTGTCGCCGTCGAGCACGAGCGTCGGCGCCATCATGCTCGGGAGGCGCTCGCCCGGCTCCCGCTCGTCGGTGCCGATCACATCGAGCTCGCCGAGCATGTTGTTGAGCTGGAAGCCGTCGCGGAACACCCCTGACCCGGAGCCGAGCGTCGAGGAGAGCCCTGCCGCGTTGCCGTCCGCGTCGATCACCGACACGTGCGTCGTGCCGGTCAGGTTCGTGTGCGGGGCACCGCCGCCGTAGCCGTGCGCGACTGCCTGCGCGAGGGACAGCGCGGCGCCGGCGCTGCCGGGGGGGCCGCCGAGCCCCGACCGGTCGAGCTCAGCCAGCCCGGCGGCGATCACAGTCCCGCCGAGCGACGGGGGCGGATTCGTGACGACGCGCATGCCGCCGAAGGACGTCTCGAGCGGTGTGCGCTCGAACGGCCGATAGGCGGCGATGTCGTCCGCCAGGTCGGGGACGAGGCGGGCGACGGCCGCCGCACCCTCGTCGCGCAGGAGCTCGAGACCGGGCACCATCTCCGCGGTCGTCACCCGGTCGCGGCGTCCGTACACGCGCCTGCCCGCCTCGCTGCGCTCCAGGATCGGTGCGAGGATCTCGAGCAGGAACACCTGCGCGCCGCTCAACTCGACGCCGGCGGCGGCGAGCTCGATCGCCGGCTCGACGAGTGATCCCCACGGCAGCCGGCCGTGCAAGCGGTGCGCGTGCTCGAGCCCGGCCACGAGCCCGGGTACCGCCACCGACGCCTCGCCGACGTGGAATACCTGCGTGGAAGCGTCGGCGAAGTCGACCACCACCTCGTCCATCTCCCCCGCAGCGCGCGAGGGGACGGAGAAGAAGCAGTCCAGCATCGTCGGCTCCTCCCCCGCGTCGCGCACGAGCAGGAAGCCGCCGCCGGCCGGCCCGCTCAGCGGGCCTTCCGCCACGAAGCCGGCGAACGCCGCGGCGACGACCGCGTCTACGGCGTTGCCGCCCCGCGCGAGCGCACGCGCACCCGCCTCCGCTGTGTGCGGATTGCCGGCTGCGATGGCGCCCCTCATGAGCAGAGCCTAGAGGCTCCCCGGCACCGCCACCGCAGCCGCCCACTCGATGCTTGCCGTTCGCCGTTCAGCCGCTGCGCGGCTGAACGGCGAACGTTTCTCGAACCGCCACGAGCGGTCCACGTCCCTCGGAGGCGTGATCTTCCTCAAGCAAGAGCGCCTGCATGCCGAGTGGGTCTCTGCGGCCTTGATGCGGAACCACCTCCCGATGCGGCAGATCGTCCTGGCGGGGCTCTCCCTCGCTCTCCTGGCCGTGCTCTGCACCAGCCCGTCGCTGCTCGGCAACCGCATGCACGACGCGGTCGCCGGCCTCGACGCAGCGCGGCCCGCCTGGCTGTGGGCGGCGGCATTCGCTTTCGCCGGCACGAGCGCGTGCGGCGCGCTGGCCTGGCGCGCTGCGCTCCGGGCTGGTGGCACGCCGCTGCCCGCAGGCGATGCAACGGCTCGCTATTGCGTCGGCACCGGCGTCAACGCGATCGCGCCGGCCCACCTCGGCTCGGCGGTCCGGGTGGCGCTGTTCGGTCGCGTGACGAACGGCGGCTGCTGGGCGGTCGGCGGGGCGGCGGCGGCGGTCGGCGTCACGCGGGTCGTCTGGCTCGGGTGCCTGCTCGCGATCGGCAGCGTGAGCGGTGTCCTCCCCTCGTGGCCGTTGCTCGTGATCGGCGCGATCATCGCCGCAGCAGTCGCCGCGACGACACTGTCAGGCCGTGCCCGGCTGCCCCTGCGAGTCGAGCAATGCCTCGCCGCTCTGCACGCGCTCGCGCGATCGCCGCGCGACCTTCTCATCGTCTCCGGCTGGGCACTCGCGGGTGCCGCCGTCAAGATCGCCGCGGCGGCGGCCATCGTCACTGCGCTCGGCATCGACCATCCCCTCAGAGCCGCGCTCATCGTCGTGCCGTCCGTCGAGCTCGCGGCCGTGCTCCCGATCACCCCCGGCAACGTCGGCGTCGCAAGCGCCGCCGTCGCCTTCGCGTTGGGCGCCCAGGGTGTGCCGTCCGCCGTCGCGCTGTCTGCGGGTGTCGCGTTCGGCGCCGTCGAGCTGCTCACCGCAATGGTGGTGGGTGCCGCAGGCGCTCTCGGCCTGGCAGGCCCGCTCCTTCGCCCCTACGTCCGGTTCGCCATGGCCACAGCCGCCTACGGCACGCTCGTCGCCGCGTTCAGCCTGACCGTCATCCTGCCCGCCGTCTGACCTACGGGCGCATCGTCAGCGCAGAAAGCTCGGCAGCTCCGATTCGTCTCCGCTGCCGCCGCCCCGGCCTCGCCGGGGGGCAGGGCTCGCCCCGGCACCCGAAACCGAAGGGGCATAGGCGCGACGGTACCCGCCGCCGAGCCCGGTCGCGATCACCGTCACCCAGACCTGGCCGTTGAGCCGCTCGTCCACAGTCGCCCCGAAAATGATGTTGGTGTCGTCGGTGGCCGCCTGGCGCACGACCTCGGCCGCCTCGTTCACCTCCACCAGAGTGAGGTCCTCGCCGCCGGCGATCGAGAGCAGGATGCCGCGGGCCCCGACGATCTCCGTATCGATCAACGGCGACCTGAGCGCGCGCTCCGCGGCCTCGCGGGCCCGGTTCGCGCTCTCCGAATAGCCGATCCCCATCAGCGCCGACCCGGCGTCGGCCATGATCGTGCGCACGTCGGCGAAGTCGAGGTTGATCAGGCCCGGCATCGTGATCAGGTCGCAAATCCCCTGGACGCCCTGGCGCAGCACGTCGTCGGCGATCTTGAACGCGTCCACCATCGACGTCGAGCGGTCGAGCACCTCGAGCAGCCGGTCGTTCGGGATCACGATCACCGTGTCGCAGGCGGCGCGCAACGCCTCCACGCCGGCGTCCGCCGACTGGCGGCGGCGCGTTCCTTCGAAGCGGAACGGCGTCGTCACGATGCCGACCGTGAGGGCGCCGAGATCGCGCGCGATCCGCGCCACAACCGGCGCCGCGCCCGTGCCGGTGCCACCGCCCTCGCCGGCGGTCACGAAGACCATGTCCGAGCCCCGCAGCGCCGACCGGATCGCGTCGTAGGCCTCTTCGGCCGACTTGCGGCCCGTCTCCGGGTCGGCGCCGGACCCGAGGCCGTGGGTCAACTCCTCGCCGATGTGGATCTTCGCCGGCGCCTCCGAGAGGTTCAGCTGCTGCATGTCGGTGTTCACGGCGACGAAGTCGACCTGGGCGATCCCGGCGTCCATCATCCGGTTGACGGCGTTGAGGCCGCCGCCGCCGACGCCCACGACACGGATCACCGCGAGGTACGACGCTGCCTCCCCGCCCACGTTCAGGCGCGGCGCGCTCTCCGGCATCTGCTGCAGGAAGCGGCTCGCAGGCGGCTCATACGGGGGCTGCGGCCGTTCGGCCGGCTTGGTGACGACGGGCTTCGCCTCCACCGGGGGCGGCGGGGGCGCGGCCACAGCCGTGTCCTCGGGCACGAGAGCCGGCTCGGGGGACGTGACGAGGGTGAGCTCGGGCTCGTGGTCGTCATCGAAGTCGTAGACGTGCTCGACCGTCTCCTCGAGCGCCGCCTGGCGGCGACGCCCTGCCACCGTCGGAGCAGGTGGAGCGGCGATCTCCGACGGGTCGATCGTCGACTCCTGCTCGGCCTCGGAGGTGGCGTCCGCCGCGGGCTCCTCGCCGGGCGGCTGGCCTGCCTGCTGGCGCTGCGCGGCCTCTGTCGCACGGAACAAGTCGGCGAGCGGGCCCTCACGCATGCTCGCGCGCTTGCGCGCCATGCAGCACCTCCTTCGCCAGCTCGCGATAGGCGGCAGCGGCCGGGCCCGCCGGGTCATACTTCAGCACCGAGCTTCCCTTCACGGGCGCCTCGGCATACCGCACCGTCTTGCGGATGCGCGTCTTGAACACGAGCGGGCCGAAGTTCTCCTCGAGGATCTCGACCGCCTCGCGCGCATGCAGCGTGCGGCCGTCGTACATCGTCGCCACGATCCCCTCCACGCCGACGTGCGGGTTGAGGTTCTCGCGCACCATCGCCAGCGTGTTCTCGAGCTGCACGAGGCCGCGCAGCGCCAGGTACTCACACTGCACGGGCACAATCACCCCGGTCGCCGCGACGAATGCGTTGATCGTCAGCAGCCCGAGCGACGGCGGCGTGTCGATGAGGATGAAGTCGTACTTGTCGCGCACCTCGAGCAATGCCTTCTCGAGCGATCGCTCCCGGCCGATCAGCGACGACAGCGCCAGCTCGGCGCCGGCAAGGTCGATCGAAGCGACGGCCAGGTCGATCTCTCGCTCGGCGATCACGTCCGAGATCGGGATCTTGCGCACGAGCACGTCGAACATCGACGTCTCGATCGTGTCCGGGTTGAGACCCTGGCTCATCGTCAGGTTGCCCTGCGGATCCAGGTCGATCAAGAGCACCCGATGGCCCAACTCCTTGAAGGCGACGCCCAGGTTGAGCGTCGTCGTCGTCTTCGCGACGCCACCCTTCTGATTCGCGAAGGCGATCACGCGCGTGCCGACCGCGCCCGGAACGGCCGGCTGCGGCACCACAGCGGGAGCCGGCGTGAGGACGGGGACGACGGCGGCAGTAACGAGCGACGGCTCGCCGGACGGGTCGGGCGTGGAGGTCTCAGGCACGGATGGCTCCGGCACCAGGTCGGTCACGAGCACCTCCGGCTCGGCTTCGAGGACGGCGTTCTCACGACGCGATGGTGACCGCGGCAACAGTCGGACGAATCCCATGACGAAGCCTCGTTCACCGCGGTCCCCGGGTCTCCTGCAAGCACAGTGCTGCGGATTCACGACCGGGCGAGTCTGGCGCCGACGAGGACGCCACTAGTCCTCACCGTCCCAGTAGTCGAACTGCTGCAGCCGACCGATCACGCCGACGCCGCGCAGCATCACCTTGCCGGACCGAGGGTAGTAGGTGATGTCGTTCGCCTCCCGCGTCCCGTAGGCGAGCGCCCGCATCCCTTCCGCGCCGGCACGAATGCTGAGCGGTCGGCCCCGGCCGGCCGGGCTCGCAATCGAGTGCCCCGCGCGCACGGAGTGCTGCTCGTGCTCTCCCGGCCAGCGCTCCGGCTCGCCGGCGGAACGTGGATGCGGCCACACGTCGACCGTGCCGGAGCCTTCCAGCACGACGAAGATCTCCTCTTCCGCCGAGTGGCTGTGCGGCGGGTTCATCAGCATGCCCGGCAGCACGTCGTACATCCTGAGGCCCGACCGCTCCGACCCCGCTGCCCGCCCGAGGTCGCGGCAACGCCGAGCCACCGTGGCGCCGACCCGCTCCAACACGTCGACCTCGTCCATGTTGACGATGCACGGAGGGCGCTCTGCAAGCGGCTCCACCGCCGGCGGCCCGACCGCGGCCTCGCGTTTCCAGGGATGGTCCTCCGGCTGCCCCTGGAGCACCCAGGTTGGACCGAGCCACGACACGCCGGCGCGCGGCAGCAGGGAGTTCGCAGCGAGGTGGCGTTCGCCGAAGGCGAGCACATCCAGACCGCCGGCACCGGCCCGCAGCGTGTGCGCATGCCGGAGCGGCAGATGCACGAGGCAGTCCCCCGGTCGAACGGGATACGCCCCCGGGCCGTCGACGCCGTCCTGCACCGACACGCCGTCGCCTGCCAGCACGAAGAAGATCTCCTCCTCCGAGCCTTCCAGGTGGAGCGGCGTCGACCACATCCCCGGATCGACCCGGATGCGGCGCACCCCTACCGTGACGGAGCTCGAGCCGGTCAGCGAGTACCACGTGCCCGCGATGTGCCCCTGCTCGCGACGGACGCCCGCGACGTCGTCCCAGTGTGCGATCACACGCCGATCATGTCACGCGCGAGGGCCGACCGCAGCCGCTCGACCGCCTCCTCGCCGGCATCACCTCCTTCCACCCGCACCCACGCCTCGGCGTCGCGGAGGAGGCCACGCACCTCTGCGAGCAGCTCCGCCGGGTCTGCCGTCGCGCGATCGAGCGCCTCGATCCGCGCCAGTCGCTCGATCACTTTGCGCGCCTCCTCCACAAAAGGAACGCTAGAGGAGCAGGTGCTACGTGTCTGTGGCGAAAGTGTGCCGAAAGTGCACCTGCGCCAGGTGACGACGCCGTTCCCAGCTTCAGTCGCGCATATGCAGCATCGCCGCCGCCAGCTGCTTCTGCATGCCCCCGAAGATGTAGCCGTGGAACGGCCACAAGGCGTACCAGTACACGAGACCGAACAGGCCGGCGGGATGGAAGATCGCCGTCTGGGACACGATCGAGCCGCCGTTCCCGTCCGGAGAGACCTCGAACTGCAGCCAGGCGCGTCCCGGGACCTTCATCTCCGCGGAAAGCCGCAGCAGCCGGTCCTGCTCGAACGCCTCGACCCGCCAGAAATCGATCGTGTCCCCGACCCGCACTCCAACGGGATCGCGCCTGCCGCGCCGAAGGCCCGGTCCCCCCACGAGCACGTCCAGCAGGCCTCGGACCCGCCACAGCAACGCGCCCTTGTACCAGCCGGTGGCGCCGCCGATGCGCTGGATCGGCAGGAATGCGCGCTCCGGCGGCACCGGCACATGCTGCGTGCGGGAGTCGACAAGATGCGACCCGTGCCGGACGCCACCGTACGGCTGTTCCTGCGGGAATGCCTCGTCCGACCATCGTGTTTCCGCGATCTCGCGATCCTCGAACCTGAGCGCACGGGCAATCGCCTCGCTGGCGCTCCGCGGGCGCACCGGGAAGACGTCGAGCGCCCGCCGATCGTGCACCACGGTCTCGTTCCGGAGCGAGTCGACCAGCTTTCGTCCCACCCCGGCATACACCGGTGTGACGAGCCACAGCCAGAGGCTCGAAAGCCGCGGTGTGAGCACCGGCACCGGAATCATCTTCCGGCGTAGGCCACGCTGCCTGGCGTACTCGCGCATCAGATCGACGTACGCGAGCGAGTCGGCGCCACCGATCTCGTACAGCTCGCCCCCGGCCGGCGCGTGGTCGAGCGCTGCGAGCAGGTAGGCGAGCACGTCCTCGATCGCGATCGGCTGAGCGCGGACGCGGACCCACCGCGGCGTGACCATCAGGGGGAGCTTTTCGACCAGAGCCCTGATCATCTCGAAGGACGCGCTGCCCGAGCCGATCACGATCGACGCCCGGAACTCGATCGTCGGCACCCCCGACTCGCGCAGGATCCTGCCCACCTCCTGCCGCGAGGCGAGATGCTCGGACAGCGCACCCGCGCCCAGGCCGCCGAGGTAGATGATCTTCTTCACTCCCGCCTCGAGGGCGGCACGTGCAAAGGCAGTGGCGGCCACCCTGTCGGCCTCGTCGAACGGGCGGCTCGAGCTCATCGAATGGACGAGGTAGTAGACGGTGTCGACGCCCTCGAGGGCCGGAGCGATCGTCTCCGGCCGCAGCACGTCTCCGGCCACCACCTCCGTCGTGGCAGAGACGTGCGGCTGCAGCAGCTCAGGACGACGTGAGAGGCAGCGCACAGGCTCGCCACGCTCCTCGAGCGCGTGCAGCAGGCGGCCGCCGACATAGCCGGTCGCCCCGGTGAGGAGTATCAGCCTGCGGATGCTTCGAGCCTAGATGATCGGTGTCAGGGGCTCCCCTGGTGCGGGGCGCGTCCGGACGCGCGAGACCGTGGCAGCACGCATTCAGAACCCGAATCGGAATGAAGCCTGGTGCCGAAGAATCATTCTGATTCGGGTTCCTAGACCGCCAGCCGCAGGCCACGGCGCTCGCGGACGCCGAGCAGCTCGTCGTCCAGCTCCCGGAGCAGGGACATGCGGTCGACGTGCTGCAGCACCTCGACCAGGGCCCTGCGGGCCGCGTCGACGGCCGTCGCCTCGCCACTGTCACCGTCCGCCATCGCGGTGAGGGCCGCGTGAAGCGCCCCGCGCTCGGCCGCGTTCTCCTCCAGCAGGACGGCCGCGCGGAGCGGCCAGGTCTCCCCGAAAAGCGCAGCCAGGGAGGCGCGTACCTGCTCAGAGCGAAACGGCTCGTGCTGGAAGAGGGACAGCTCCCAGCGGTCGAGCGCCTCTGCGAGCACCGTGTCGGCGTCTGCGCGGCCGAGCTGAGCGAGTAGCTCGCGGGCGAGCTCGCCGCGGAAGGCGTCGAGCCGTGTCGCCTCGCCGGGAGGCTGGGTGGCGGCGATAGGCAGCACAGGGCGGATCCCGAAGGGCCGGCCGTCCAGCGTCTCGAACAGCACGGGCCCGGCGGCGAGCGGGGCAGCGGTCGCAAGGCGGATGGCGCTGACCGCGTCCGCGAACTCCGCAGGCGCATCCGGCGGGTCCTCGCCTGCGGTCAGCGCCGCACGCAGCTCGAGCACGGCGAAGCGGTCGGGCTCGCGCCCGAAGCCCGCCGGCACCAGGGAACTCGCCTCGGGCCAGTGGCGAGCGAGCTCTCCATCGGCGACGGCGCGCACCCGGACGCCCGCCGCTAGCTCGAGCTGAGTCGCTACGGAGATCCCGACGAGCGGCGCGACGGCGGTGTAGGTTCGATGCTCACCGAAGAGGGAGTGCTCGAGCTCGGCGTAGGCGCGCTCGAAGGCTGCGTCGTCCCAGTCGAAGCCGCCGCATGCCTCTGCGGTGGAAACGAGCAGGCCGAACAGCACGGTCTTGAACAGCGCCTCGTCCTCCGAGACACGCCGGCCCGCGTGCGCACGGGCGAAGATGGCGGCGGCAGGCTCACGGCGAAGCTCCTCCAGGGCGATCGTCGCGTCCTCGCGGCCGCGGAGCCGGGCTGCGTGTCCTTCGGCGAACGCGTGGACAAGCGGCCGATACTCGTACAGTGCGGGGCCGCCGGCATGCTCGTGCTCGACGAACGCGACCGGGAGCTCGCCGCCCTCGTCCAGCTCGCGCAGCAGGAACGCGAACGCGCCGAGCGTGAAAGCGTGCAAGGCGTGATGCAGCTGAGGTGAGCGTACGGCCACGTCTACCCCTACGCCCTCGCACGCGCGATTCCTGTCTGCAACAGACGATCCGGCCTCGATCCGGCCGCGTCGCGCCCAGTTCGTGACACCAATGCCACTTCTCGTCCACAGCGCCGCATGGCCAAGCCGGCACGCGTCGGGTGTCTCCCTCCGGGTGTCACCCGGAGGGAGACACCCTTCGCGTCGAGAGTGCGACTTCTCGTCCACAGAGGGGCCCGGCACAGGCCTCGATGGCGGCTCGAGCGGACACGTTTGCGCCGGCGAAGGTAGGGCTATCTCATTCGCCGCGCTGGCAGCCGGGGCACCAGTAGGCCGTACGGTTGTGATCGCCCAGGCCGGCGGAGCGAATCGGGGTGCCGCAGCGAGGGCACGGTCGCCCCGAGCGCCGGTAGACCGCCCGCGACGGCCGCGGGCCTGACACGGCCGCGCGCATCTCGCGCCGCGCCCAGGCGAGAGCGTGCAGCAACTCCTCGCCCGTCGTCCGGCCGAGCGGAAGCCACGGCGAGACCCCGGCCGACCAGAGGCTCTCCGCCATCCACAGGTTCCCGAGGCCGGCGACGATGCGCTGATCGAGCAAGACCTCTCCCAGCCGGCGCGCAGGATCGGCGCTCCGGACCCGCTCCGCGACGACTGCCAGATCGACTCCGTCCGCGAGCAGGTCGGGCCCGAGACGCTGCGTCGGCGTCGTGTCGAGCGTCAGCACCGGCCCGTTCCACTGCGTCGCCTCGAGCTCGCCGGAACGCAGCACGAGCCAGGGCCGGCCCACCCGCTTCGGGTCGGGCGACCCCAGGCGCCAGCGCCCGTTCATGCGCAGGTGACTGCGCACGACGACTCCGCCCTCGAACCGCAACAGCAGGTGCTTACCGACCGGCTCGACCGATTCGAGCACGCGACCGTCGACGGCGGCCGCCACCCCGGTCAGCAGACCCCGGGGATGAGGCGACTCCGCCTGCACCCGCCGCCCTACGAGTGGACGGAGCCGCACAGCGGCGCGGTGGATGGAGTCGCCTTCGGGCATCAGGAGACCAGTGATCGCACGTCCGCAGCGTCTATCACAGGCAGGCGCCCCGGCGACACGGGCGTTGGCTCGAGCGGCCCCGAGCACGAGTCCCGCCACCGCCGGGGAGATCGTGTGTGCCTGCCTCCAGGCACGACTGTCGCGACGCGACGCCGGAGCATCTCAACCGGGCTCGGTTGCGCCCGTTAGTCTAGAATTCGTCCAGGTACGCACATGACCACGCTCCTCAACATCGCGGCCCTCTCGCGGCGCACGGGCGTCGCGCCCGACACGCTGCGGAAGTGGGAGCAGCGCTACGGCGTGCTTCAGCCGATCCGCACCGCGGGAGGCCAGCGACGCTACTCCGAGCAGGACATCCAGCGCGTCGAGTGGCTGCGCGACAGGCTGGGCGAGGGCTGGCGCATCGGGGAAGCGGCACGCGTCTTGCAGGAGACGGCAGCCCCGCCCCTCAGCGACCCCCTCGAACTGCGGAGCGCTTTGATCGCAGCTGCCCTCGGCGACGATCCGGCACTGACGTCGGGGATGCTCGACCAGGTGCTCGCGGTGCTCCCGCTCGAGCAGGCGTTCGCCGAGGTGATCGCCCCGGCGCTGCACGCAGTCGGTGAGTCATGGGGCCGCGGGGAGACCTCGGTCGCCCACGAGCACGCGATCACCGCCAAGGTGCGAACGCGCCTCGACCGGCTGCTCTCCGATTCCCGCGGTGCCGCGCGCGGTACCGCGGTTCTCGCCTGCGCCCCCGGCGAGCATCACGACATCGGGCTCATGATGCTGGCCGTCATGCTCAGAGCCGACGGCTGGAGAGTGGAGTACCTCGGGACGAACACGCCGACGTGGGACGCGATCGACTTCGCCGAAGCGATCGGCGCGGCCATCGTCTGCCTCAGCTCCACCCGTGCAGCCTCCTTCGCCCAGCTGCGTGACGAGCTCGGCGACTTGCCACGCCGGTCGAGGCCCGCGCTCGTCGTCGGCGGCCCCGGCGTCGACCGTGGAGCCGCGCGCGCCATCGGCGCCGTCTATGCGGACGCTCCGCTGGACCGGGCCGTCGAGCAGCTGCGCACGCTGGCAGACGGATGAGCTCGTGGGTGCAGGCGTTCGCCGCGGGTGCTGCCGCGGCGGCTGCGTGGGGGCTGCTCGAGCCGCTCGACCGGCGCGCGTTCCGGTTCCCGTACTCGGACATCGCGCTCCTCGGCAAGCTCGTGACGCGCGGGCCGTCGTGGCGGCCGGCCGGCTGGGCCCTCCACCTCGTGAACGGGGGGGTCGCCGGCATCGTGGTCTGGGCGATTCACGAATGGGCCGGGGGCAGCGTGCTCTGGCTCGCGATCGCGTTCGCGATCGTGGAGCACCTGCTCACCTACCCTCTCACCTTGCTGACCGATCGCTTCCATCCCGCCCGCGGCGCCCCCGAGCTGCCGCCGATGGCCCGCTCCGGACGGGCGTTCGCCCAGGCGACGTTCCGGCATCTCCTCTTCGGCGTCGTCCTCGGCCTGCTCCTCTCGATCTAGAGACTCACGCGGAGCGCGAGGTCGTCGCTCCATCCGAGTCGCCTGCCTGATGGTGGAAGCCTCCGAGGGTCGACACGACGCGGTTCCGCACACGCTGCCCCAGGCAACGGTCGAAGCGGTCGGCGGCCCGACGCAGCTTGTCGTCGTCGTAGAAGAGGTGCGCCCAGGGTGAGCGCGGGTGTGCGAGCCGGATCGCCCCGACCAGCCCGACGAACGGGACGAACACCGCTGCGGTGCCGACGAACGGCTTGCCCTTGAGGAACGAGACGAGCGCCCACGCCGCGTTGAGACCGAGCAGGGCAAAGACGATCAGGCGATTGCGGTCGCCGAGTGCTTCGTTGTGGATACCGAACGGCGCGGTCACGACGAGCATCAGCGACACGACCGCCGCTCCGAGCACCGTCGCCACGACCGACTGGCGCCCCTCGTCCTGCCAGTACACGTCGTCGAGGTGGAACACGAGCGCGAACTCGTCGAGCACGAGCGCAGCCCCGGCGCCGAAGGCGATGGCGGAGAGATCGACGACCGCCAGGTTCTGGTAGGTCGAGAAGCCGATCACCCCGGAGACGAGCACGAGCACGATCCCCGGCACCATGTGATGGACGTGGACGCCGCCGAGCCGGCCGCTACCCCAGCCGTGACGTCGTGCCAGACGGGTGTAGAGGCGGGTCAGCGCGAAAGCGAGCACGAGCGAGAGCAGCAGCAGCAGCAGCGGCTCCTTGCCCGGGCCGTAGATCTCCTCCTTGTACCCGGGAATGAAGCGAAACAGGTTCATCCCGAGCGACGGTAGCTGACCGACGGCGTCGAGGGCTACGGCCGCAGCACAGCCCGGCGCGGCCCGGCGAGGAATCCCGCTTCGACGAGCAGCGGCAGCACGTCGCTCTCGGCCACAGGCACACCGTCGACGCGCTCGACCGCGAGGCGTTTCCCGCCCCGCTGCTTCACGTGCGACACGAGCGCGGCGAGCGCCGGGCGCAGCCACTCGGGGTCCGGGTCGCGCAACGGCACGAGCGTGCGTCCGCCCCGCTCGACGAATAGCACGGCCTCGCCGTCGAGAAGGACGACGTGCGCTCCGGAGACGCGGGCAGCACGGGCTCCCGCACGCCTGGGCCAGGGGAGTGCGGCGCCGTACGGCTGCGCGGGATCGGCGGCGGCGAGCACGAGCGCCCCCACACCGGCGTCGGAGCGCAGCTCGCGCAGCCGCTCGACGGCGCCCGGCAGGGCGAACTGGGCGCCCCCGAGGCCCTCCACGAAGTAGCCGCGCCGACAGCTGCCGATCGTCTCCAGAGCGCGAAGCTCGCCGTAGACGGCGCCGTACCCACCCGTGATGCCCTCGCCGCGCACGCCGTCACGGACGACGATGCCCTGGCGCTCGAGCAGCAGTTCCGCGAGAGCGCGCCGATCGCCACCGCCGGCCGGGAAGAGCCGGGAGGCCAGCGACCAGCGGCCCTGCGTCGACGTGGACGAGAGACTGCGCGCGCGAGAGAACCTGCGCGGCCGACGAGGCGCGACGGGTGTGCCGTAGCGGCGTTCCGCCCGCAGCGGCGTCCAGGCGTCGTTCGTCACCTCGCCCGCCCAGACGAGCTCCCACAGGGCGGGCAGCGCACTCTCCGCGTCCAGGCCCGTCGCCTGCAGGATGTCCTGCCAGAATTCCGCGGAGCGGGCGAGGGCCTCCCGCAGCGCCGACGCCGCCTCGCCTTCCGGAAGCGCCGCCGCCACGGGCGCGCCGAGCACAGCGGCATCCTCACGGAAGAAGAGCGCGACCCGGTCGAGGCCGGCACCGACCCAGACGACCTCGCCGGAGGCGCAGAGCCCGTCGAGCCAGGCCGGCTGGTAGCCGGGCACGCGCCTCGGCAGCACCTCGGTCTCCCACAGCGACACCGGCAGCGGGAGCGCCTGCAAGGGCACGAGCGCCTCGTGCAGGGTGGCGCGCCGGTCGATTCCGTGCCACACCGGGAGGAAGCGCCCGAGAGCGGCCCGCTCGGCGGGCTCGACCTCGCGGCGCAGCGCCGCGAGCGATGCGCGACGCAGGCGCCGGAGCACCTCCGGGTCGCACCACTCACGCTCGACACCGCCGGGACGGAGCTCGCCGCGGACGAGCCGGTCGTCCCGCTCGAGCGCCGTCAGCACCTCCCCGACGCGCTCCGGCGGGAGCGCGTAGCGCACCGCCGCCTCGTCCGTCGTGAAGGGGCCGCGGGCCCGGGCGAACCGTGCGAGCAGCACCGTGAGGGCATCGACGACGGTGTCGAGGTACGCGGCCGGCAGGCCTCCGGGCGGCATCACCCCGAGGGCGTCCCGGAACAAGCCTGCGTCGTCGGCCGCGATCAGCCGCTCCTCACCGGCGACCCGCACCCGCAAGGCGCGCCGTTCGGCCTCGAGCAGCGCGGCAAGCGCAGGATCGACCTCGTCGTCTCGCAGGTCGCCCCGGCGGCGCAGCAGGTCGTGCAGCTCGTCGGGGGTGCGGGGGTCGCCGGCGAGCTGCGCCTCGACGTCGGCGAGCGCGACCGGGTCGATCAGCTCGCGCAGCTCCTCCTGGCCGAGCAGCTCGCGCAGCAGGTCGCGGTCGAGCGACAGCGCCTGCGCACGCCGCTCCGCCGCGGGCGTGTCGTCCTCGTACATGTAGGTGGCGATGTAGTCGAACAGGAGCGACGAGGCGAACGGCGAGGCGGAGGCCGTCTCGACTTCGACGAGGTCGAGCTCGCGTGTCTGCAGGCCGTGCAGGATCCGCTTGAGCGCCGGCAGGTCGAACACGTCCTGCAGGCACTCGCGGTACGTCTCGAGCACGATCGGGAACGACCCGTACTTGCGCGCAACCTGCAGCAGGCTCTGGGCCTTCAGGCGCTGCTGCCACAGCGGCGTGCGCTGGCCGGGGCGCCGGCGCGGGATCAAGAGCGCCCGCCCGGCGTTCTCGCGGAAGCGGGCGCCGAAGAGCGCGGTCTGTCCCACCTCCTGCACGACGAGCTCCTCGATCTCGTCGGGCGCCACCATCAGGTCGGCGACCGGCGGCGGCGTGTCCGCCTCAGGGAAGTGCAGCGCGATTCCGTCGTCCGACCAGATCGACTGCACCTCGAGACCGAGCGCGTCGCGCAGGCGCGCGCCGAGCGCCATCGCCCAGGGGGCGTGCACGCGTCCACCGAACGGGGTCAGGATGCAGACGCGCCAGTCGCCGATCTCGTCACGGAAGCGCTCCACCACGATCGTGCGATCGGAGGGGACGACGCCGCCGCTCGACGCCGCCTGGTCGCGCAGGTACGTGAGCAGGTTCCGTGCCGCGAGCCGGTCGAGGTGGTAGTCGCCGTCCAGGCGGACGAGCGCCTCTGCGTCGGAGAGAGCGACGATCTCGCGGGTGGTGCGACCGATCTTCTCGCCCAGCTCGTACGGACGACCGATCCCCTCGCCCTTCCAGAAGGGCACGGCGCCCGGCACGCCCGGCGCCGGCGAGACGAGCACCCGGTCGCGGGTGATCTCCTCGATGCGCCACGTGGAGGCACCGAGCAGGAAGGTCTGACCCTGGCGCGCCTCGTACACCATCTCCTCGTCGAGCTCGCCGACACGGCTGCCGCCGTCGACCTGGAAGACGCCGTAGAGGCCGCGGTCGGGAATGGTGCCGGCGTTCGTGACGGCCAGCCGGCGGGCCCCCTGCCGGCCCCTGACGACGCCTGCGGTGCGATCCCAGACGATGCGCGGGCGCAGCTCGGCGAACTCGTCGGACGGGTAGCGGCCGGCGAGCATGTCGAGCACGTTCTCGAGCTGCTGGCGAGACAGCTCCGCGAAGGGGTAGGCGCCGCGGACGAGCTCGTGCAGGTCGTCGACGGCGATCTCGTCCTCGGCGCAGATGGCCACCACCTGCTGTGCCAGCACGTCGAGCGGGTTGCGGGGGATCGCCGTCTCCTCGATCGCCCCCTCGCGCATCGCCTTCGCGACGACCGCGGACTCCAGCAGGTCGGCGCGGAACTTCGGGAAGATACGGCCCTTCGAGACGGCGTCGAGATCGTGCCCGGCCCGCCCCACCCGCTGCAGGCCGCGGGCGACGGACTTCGGGCTCTCGACCTGCACGACGAGGTCGACAGCGCCCATGTCGATGCCGAGCTCGAGGCTCGAAGTCGCGACGAGGCACGGGATCCGGCCGGCCTTCAGGAGCTCCTCGATCTCGACGCGCTGCTCGCGGGCCAGCGACCCGTGGTGGGCCCGCGCGATCTCCTCCTCCGCCAGCTCGTTCAGCCGAGCCGCGAGCCGCTCGGCGAGCCGGCGGTTGTTGACGAAAACGATCGTCGAGCGGTGCTGCCGCACGAGGCGGAGGAGCGCCGGGTAGATCGACGGCCAGATCGAGCGGGCGGACGGCTCGTAGCCGGATGCCATCTCGACACCGTCGGGCAGGACCGGCTGCGCGAGCCCGAGGTTCGAGCCGAGCTCGCGCATGTCCTCGAGCGGGACGACCACCTCGAGGTCGAGCGCCTTGCGCGAGCCGGCGTCCACGAGCTCGATGGGACGGCCGCCGGCGACGAAGCGGCCGATCTCCTCGAGAGGTCGCTGCGTGGCCGAGAGGCCGATCCGCTGAAACGGGCGGTCCGTCACACGAGCGAGCCGCTCCAGCGACACGGCGAGATGGGCGCCGCGCTTGGTGCCGGCGACAGCGTGCACCTCGTCGAGGATGACGGTCTCGATCCCCCGCAGCATCTCCCGGGCCTGCGAGGTGAGGAGGAGATAGAGCGACTCGGGTGTCGTGATCAGGATGTCGGGCGGCGTGCGCACCATCTGGCGGCGCTCGCGCTGGTCGGTGTCGCCGGTGCGCACACCGACCGTGAGTCGCGAGCCGAGGCCCGCGAGCGGCGCCCGCAGGTTGCGCTCGACGTCGTAGTTGAGCGCCTTCAAGGGCGAGACATAGAGGAGCCGCAGCCCCTCGCCGGCACTCGCGTCGAGCCGGTCGATGCCGGTGAGGAAGGCGGCGAGCGTCTTGCCCGAGCCGGTCGGCGCCTGCACGAGCACGTGCGCACCGGTCGCGATCACCGGCCAGGCGGCCTGCTGGGCCGGGGTCGGCGCCGCGAACGCCCCCTCGAACCAGGCGCGCGTCTTCGGCGAGAGTGCAGCCAACGCGTCCATCCGGCCAATGTACCGCGGAGAGTAGGATCGAACCATGACGCCCGCGGCACTGCACTTCACCGGCGATCCCGAGGCGGATGCGCTGCTCGCCCGCGAGCCGCTCGCGCTCACGATCGGGTTCGTGCTCGACCAGCAGGTGACCGTGCAGAAGGCGTTCTCGTCGCCGCTCGAGCTGTCCCGGCGGCTCGGGGGCCTCGACGCTGCCAGGATCGCAGCGATGGATCCTGACGAGCTCGAGCAGGTATTCCGGGAGAAGCCGGCGCTGCACCGGTTCCCGGGGAACATGGCGAAGCGGGTGCGCGAGCACTGCGCCGTGATCGCATCGGAGTACGGCGACGACGCGTCGCGCGTCTGGACGGAGGCGAAGGACGCCGCCGACCTGCGTCGCCGCCTCGAGGGCCTGCCAGGCTTCGGGGAGATGAAGGTGAAGTCGTTCGCAGCGGTGCTGGCCAAGCGCTTCGGCGTGGCGGCGGCCGCCGAGCTCGCGCCTCCGCACCCCACGCTGGGAGACGTCGACTCGCCGGAGGCGCTCGAGCGCTACCAGGCACAGAAGCGCGCCTACAAGGATGCGAAGAGGAGCGGCACGGACGCACCGGCGTGGCCGTCGAGCTGACGACGCTCACCGACGGGGGTCAGAGCCCGTCCGCGATCGCGCGGGAGGTGGCCGCCTTCCTCGCGGGCGCGCAGCATACCCTCGACCTGGCGCTCTACGACGTGCGCTTCGAGACCGACACCGGCGGCCTCGTGCTCGCCGCACTGCTCTCTGCGCACCAGCGCGGCGTCGCGATACGGCTCGTCTACAACGTCGACCATCCTGGCCCCATCCCGGTACCGCCCCCGCCGGAGACGAGGCCCGAGGCGATCGAGGCGCTCCCGGTGGCGACACGAGGCATCGCCGGCATCCCGGACCTGATGCACCACAAGTACGTGGTGAGGGACGCCACGGACGTCTGGACCGGCTCCACGAACTGGACGGACGACTCGTGGGCGCGGCAGGAGAACGTGATCGTGCGGGTCCTGGCGGCGCCTGCGCTCGCCCACGCGTTCACGCTGAACATGGACGAGCTGTGGAACAGCGGGCACGTGGAGCACACCGGCAAGGTCGAGCCTCGCCCCGTCGACGTGCAGGGCACGGAGATCCGCGCCTGGTTCACGCCGGAGTACGGTGACGCACTCTCCCACCGCGTCGCGAAGATGATGGGCCGCGCCCGGCGGCGCATCCGCATCGCCTCGCCCGTGCTGACGTCGGGGCCGATCCTCGGCACGCTCGTCGAGGTCGTGAAGGAGCGGCGCTGCGACGTCGCAGGTGTGATCGACGACACCCAGGTGGACGAGGTGTTCCACCAGTGGCGCACGAACGGCGTGAGCGAGTGGAAGATCCCGCTGCTGCGCACCGTGCTCGAAGGCGCGGCCTTCTCGGGCAAGACGTCCACGAAGTGGACGCCGACGTCGCTGCACGACTTCATGCACGCGAAGCTCGTGGTCGCCGACGACGTCGTGTTCGTGGGCTCGTTCAACTTCTCCCGCTCCGGCGAGCGGAACGCCGAGAACGTGCTGGAGGTCCACGATGCCGGCACGGCCGACCGGCTGGCCGCGTTCGTGGACGAGGTGCGCGGGCGCTACCCGAAGGCGACGCCCCCGAACGAGGGTTGACCCGATCCTTCCCGGAGCCGACGGTGGACCCGTGAAGCGGCTCGCGCTCCTCGCACTCGTCGCAGGCCTGGCAGGTTCCGCCGCGATCGCGGCGCCGCTGCCGGGTGCCGGGAACTGCGCCGTCTTCCCGCCCGACAATCCCTGGAACCGGCGCGTGGACGACCTGCCCGTGGCGGCGAACTCGACCGCGGTGATCGCGTCGATCGGCCCGGGGAAGACGATGCACGCCGACTTCGGCTCCGGCCTGTGGGAGGGAGGGCCGATCGGCATCCCGATCACCACGGTCTCGTCGGCCCAGAAGCGGAGCGCAGTCTCGTTCGAGTACGCGGACGAGTCCGACCGTGGCCCGTACCCGATCCCGGCGGGCGTGAAGATCGAGGGAGGCCCGCAGGCCGACGGCGACCGCCACGCGCTGATCGTCGACCGTAACCGCTGCCGGCTCTACGAGCTCTTCGCGCTCCGTCGTCAAGGCGGGCGCTGGACGGCCGGATCCGGCGCGATCTGGGATCTCCGTTCGAACCGGCTGCGCCCGTCGGGATGGACGTCCGCCGACGCTGCAGGCCTGCCGATCCTGCCCGGGCTGGCACGCTACGACGAGGTCGCCCGCGGCCGCATCGACCATGCGCTGCGGTTCACCGTGTCGAGGACGCGGCGGGCGTACGTGTGGCCCGCCCGCCATTTCGCCTCCTCCGAGGCCGACGCGTCGCTGCCGCCGATGGGCCTGCGCCTCCGGCTCAAGCGCTCCTACGACATCAGCAGGTTCCCACGCCAGTCGCGCGTCGTCCTGCAGGCGCTGAAGGAGTACGGGATGGTGGTCGCCGACAACGGCTCCGACTGGTACGTCTCGGGAGCCCCTGACCCACGCTGGTCGAACGACGACCTGCATTCGCTGCACACCGTCCCGGGCTCCGCCTTCGAGGTCGTCGATCCGGCCTCGATTCGCCCGTAACCCTCCCGAACCGGGGTGCCGCCACCGATAACCGGGGCATGAAGCTGCTCGCGGCAACGCTCGCGATCCCGCTCGCCTTCGTGGGGTGGCAGTGGTGGGGCGACCATTCGCTCGAGAACGCGCTCGCGCCCGTCGCCTCCGGCGTGGCGGGACGCACGGTCGAGGTCGATTGCCAGAGCTTCTGGGGCGGGCTCCTCGACGTGCAGTGGCGCGAGGGCGAGGTTCGCTTCAGCGCGGACGGCACCCCGGAGCCACGGCTCTTCCTGGCCCGGAGCACGTGCGGGCGCCTCCGGTCGTTCCGGGAGCAGAGCCGCCACCCGGAGCTCGACTGCCTGCGCACCGTCGACTGGGATGCGGCGGATCCCCTGCCTTTCGAGTCGCCGTGCTACGCCGACGCACATCGGACGATCTACGCCGTGCTCGTGCTCGCACACGAGGCATACCACACCACCGGCGTCACCGACGAGGCGGCCACGAACTGCTACGCGCTGCAGGGAATGGCGTGGACGGCGCTGCAGCTCGGCGCCCCACGCGACGAGGCGGAGCTGCTCGCCCGAGCGATGGAGGCACTCGAGCCGAAGCAGGGCAGCGAGTACGCGACGGCCGAGTGCCGTGCCGGCGCGCGCCTCGACCTCCACCCGGAGACGGCGGAGTTCCCGACCGAGGCCACGATCGTCCCGCCGCGCGGCTCCACGCCCCGACCGTAGACTCACGCCGTGATCCTCGACAACGGCGTCGTCCGCACCATGGATCCGTCGCTGCCGACGTGCGCCGCCCTCGCGATCGCAGGCGCCAGCATCGCAGGCGGCGTCGGCACGCACGAGAACGCGCTCCCCACCCCCGAGCGGGTCGACCTCGCCGGCCGCTGCGTCCTCCCCGGCTTCAGCGACTCCCACGTCCATTTCCCGACCTGGGCGCTCGCCCGCAGCGACGTTCGGCTCGAAGGCTCGGCCTCCGTCGCCGAGGCGCTCGACCGCGTCGCCCGCCACTCCCGCCGCGGCACGTGGATCAGGGGCACGGGCTGGCGTGACGCGGCGTGGGCGGAGAAGCCGTCGCGTGCTGCCCTCGACGCGATCACGGGTACTGCTCCCGCGGCGCTCTGGTCGAAGGACTACCACTCCCTCTGGCTCAACTCGGCCGCCCTCGCGCTCGCGAACGGCGAGCTCGAGCTGCCGGGAGGGGTCGTCGAGCGCGACGACGCCGGCGAGCCGACCGGGATCCTGCGGGAGGAGTCCGCCTGGCGCTTCCGCGACCGCTTCGTCACGGTCGAGGAGAGCGAGTGGGTCGACGCCACCCGCGAAGGCATCAGGATCGCGAACGCCCGCGGCGTCACCGCCGTGCACGACAAGGACGGCTGGCTCGGCGCGCCCTCGATCTTCGGCCGCATCCACGAGCGCGAAGGCCTGACACTGCGGGTCTGGCAGTCGCTCCCCGCCGACCACGTGGGCGAGCTTGCCGAGCTGCGCCTGCGGTCACGACTCGGCGACGACTTCCTCCGCCTGGGCTACCTGAAGACGTTCATGGACGGCACGCTCGGCTCGCAGACCGCCCTCATGCTGGATGGGTCGGGCGTCCGGATCACGAGCGGCGAGCAGCTGGCCGAGATCATCCGCGCGGGCGCCGCCGCAGGCTGGCCCGTCTCCGTCCATGCCATCGGCGATCTCGCCAACCGCGAGGCTCTGGACGCGTTTGAGGCGACGAAGGAGATCTGGCAGTCGCTCGGGCTGCGACACCGCATCGAGCACGCCCAGTGCCTGGCCCCGGAGGACATCGCCCGGTTCGCCGCGATCGGAGTCGCCTGCTCGGTCCAGTTCATGCACGCACCCTCCGACCGCGACCTCGCGGAGCGTTTCTGGGGTGATCGGCTCGACGGCGCCTACGCCTTCCGGTCGCTGTGGGACTCGGGCGCCGTCGTCGCCAACGGCTCCGACGCACCGGTCGAGGAGCTCGACCCGCTCGCCGGCATCCGGGCCGGGGTCCTGCGCACGCTCGACGACCGGCCCGCCTGGCGCCCCGAGGAAGCGCTCACGATCGAGCAGGCCCTGCAGGCCACCACGGTCAATCCCGCCTGGCTCGCAGGTGACGAGCGACGGCGCGGCAGGCTCTTGCCCGGCTTCCTCGCAGATCTCGTGGTGCTCGACCGCGACCCCGTCACCACGCCCCTGGAGCAGCTCGGCGAGATCTCCGTCGTCGCAACCATGGTCGGCGGCCGCTGGGTGCACAACCCGCCTCCCTGGGACTGACGCCCGACCGGGGCATATCGAACAGCTCCCTCACCGATTACACTGCAGCTGTGGCAACACGAACGATGCTGCAGGTTCACGAGACGGAGACGTGCTCCGTCGCCGCCTGCGCCGAGATCGTCGGCGCGAAGTGGACCGTCCTGATCGTCCACGACCTCTCCGAGGGCCCGCGCCGCTTCACCGAGATCGAGCACTCGTGCGCCGGCATCAGCCCCCGCACGCTCGCCGAGCGGCTGCGCTCGCTCGAGGCCGAGGGCATCGTCGAGCGGCGCAGCTACGCCGAGTCGCCCCCGCGCGTCGAGTACGAGCTCACGCCCAAGGGCAGAGCCCTCCTCCCACTCGTCGCCGAGATGCGCACCTTCGGCCATGAATGGCTGGGATGCGGCGTGCACGATCACTAGCACCACCGACCGCGAGTGGCTCCCGCTCGTCGGAGGCGCTAGGAGCGCGCGGAAGGCCGAAACAGCCTAGGCGGCCGGCTCGGCCCAGACCCTGGCGAGCTCGACGACGGTGGCGGCTGCGGCGGACATGTCCTGTACGCTCGCCCACTCGCGCAGCGAGTGGTAGTTCTGGCCGCCGGTGAAGATGTTCGGCGTGGGTAGTCCCATGGCCGAGAGCACGGCTCCGTCGGTGCCGCCGCGGATCAACGATCGCACCGGCTCGACCCCGGCCCTGCGGATCGCCTCCTCGGCGGCGGCCACGACGCGAGGGTGCCGGTCGATCGCGGCGCGCATGTTGCTGTAGGTGTCGGTCGCGTCGACGGTGACGCGGGCGCGCGGCTCGCGCGCCTCGAGCTCCGCCGCGAGACGCCGGACGAGCGCGGTGTGCTCCTCGAGCTTGCCGTCGTCGTGATCGCGCACGATCAGCGCGACGACGGTCTCCTCGACGGAGCCGCTGATGCGTGACGGATGGACGAAGCCCTCGCGGCCGTCGGTCGTCTCGGGGGAGAGCGCGTCCCTCGGCAGCGCAGCGATCAGGTCGGCGGCGAGCTTGACGCTGTTCACGAGCTTGCCCTTCGCCGAACCGGGATGCGCACCTCGCCCCCGAATCGTGATGCGCACGGCGCGGGCAGAGAACGTCTCGATCTCGAGCTCGCCGAGCCCGGAGCCGTCCAGCGTGTAGCCGACCTCGGCGCCGAACTCGTCGAGGTCGAAGTGGTGCGCTCCCAGGCCGACCTCCTCGTCGACGGTGAACGCGACGCGCACGGTGGCGTGGGCAGGCTCCGGATGCGCGGCGAGGTACTCCAGCGCTGCCATGATCTCCGCCACGCCCGCCTTGTCGTCCGCGCCGAGCAGCGTCGTGCCGTCGCTCGTGACGATGTCGTGCCCGACGCGGGCTGCCAGCTCCGGCTCCTCCACCGGGTCGAGCACCTGAGTCGGGTCGCCGGGCAGGACGATCGGCGCGCCGTCGTACGCCTCGTGCACGATCGGCTCGACCCCGCCGCCGGGGGTCTCGGGGGTCGTGTCCACGTGGGCGATCAGCCCGACCACCGGAGCCCCCGCCGCGCCGGGCAGCGTCGCGAGGACGTACCCGTGCTCGGTCAGCGCAGCGTCGGTCAGCCCGATCGCGTGCAGCTCGTCCACGAGCAGGCGCGAGAGGTCGAGTTGCTTCTCGGTGCTCGGGTACGTGTCTGCGTCCTCGGCCGACTGCGTGTCGATGCGGACGTAGCGCAGGAACCGATCCACGACTCCGCCGGCGAGCTCGGCGGCGAGAGGGGACGTGTACGCGGCCCTAGTGGCTGCCAAGGTTCCCGAGCTGCCGGTAGAGGGCTTCGGCCGCGGCGACGCCGAGCGGCAGGTACTCGGCCGGGATGCGCTCGTTCGGCGAGTGGATGTTCGACTCGTTCAGCGCGAAGCCGGTGAGCACGGTCGCGACGCCCCGGGCCGCGAGCGCGGAGACGAGCGGGATGGCGCCGCCCGAGCGGATCAGCAAGGGCCGCACCCCGAGCACCTCCTCGAACGCGTCGAGCCCGAGCAACACCGCCGCCGCATCCGCGGACACGAGGCCGGCAGGTGCCGAGGAGAGCAAGGCGACCTCGACCTCTGCACCGGCGGGCGCCGCGTCCCGCAGCAGGTGTTCGAGCGCAGCCGCGATCACAACGTGATCCTGGTCTCCGACGAGGCGGATCGAGAGGTTCGCCTCCGCCTCCACCGGGATCACCGTCTTCTGCAGGATCGGCGAGCCGCCGACGATGCCGTGCACGTCGACCGACGGCTCGGCCCAGGTGCGGAGGTAGAACTCGTCGCCGGCCAGGGGATCGGCGGGGCGCGCGCCGGCGGCGGCGATCTCGGCAGGCCCGGCCGGAAGCGCGCTCCAGCCGGCGGCTTCCTCGGGCGACGGGGCGACGATCCCAGCGCGGAGCGGGTCCGGCAGGCGACCGTCGCGGGGCAGCACGCCGGAAAGCGTCTGCATGAGAGCGTGCATCGCATTGAGCGCCGCCCCTCCGTACATGCCGGAGTGGAGGTCGCGGAGGCCCGTGCGCACCTTCACGTGGAAGTAACAGAGGCCGCGCACCGCGATGTTGAAGGCCGGCACGCCGCGCTCCACCATGCCGCTGTCGAAGACGACGGCGGCGTCGGCGCCGCGCTCGTCGGCCGCCACCCAGTCGACGATGGAGTGGCCGCCGATCTCCTCCTCGCCGTCGCACGCGATGCGGACGTTGACCGGGAGCTCTCCCGCCGCGGCGAGCCGCTCGGCCGCCTTCAGCAGCATGTACAGCTGCCCCTTGTCGTCGGCGATGCCGCGCGCGTAGAGCCAGCCGTCGCGCTGCACGAGCTCGAAGGGGGCGGACTCCCACTGGTCGAGCGGGTCGGGTGGCTGCACGTCGAAGTGCCCGTAGCAGAGGATCGTCGGCGCGCTCTCGGGGCTGGTCGAGGCCCTCACCTCACCGACGACGAGCGGCCGCTCGCCCCACGGAATCACCTCGGCCTCGCCGCCCATGGCGCGCACCCGCGCCGCCACCCACTCCGCCGCGGCGGCGACGTCGCCCTGATGGGCGGGGTCGGCGCTGACCGAGGGGATCGCGATCAGCTCCGCGAGCTCCGGCAGGAGCTGATCGAGAGACGGCGTCACGGCGGGAGTGTAGTCAGCGCCGAGGGTCGTCCACGTGATGTGGCGCCATCCTGAGTCGCGCGGATCTGACTCTCATCCGCTTCGCTCAGGCTCCGCCGGCCGGAGGTGCGGCCGGTCGGCGGCAGTGCGGCCCCGACGCCTCCGACGCGTCGCTGAGGTCGCGAGCGGCCAACAAGAACAGCGAAGGGGTGTCTCCCCTGCTCTTCCGGGAGACACCCCTTCTCCGTCTCACCCGGGCTCCGCCCGGCGCGACCGGGTGCGCTCGGTGGCCGTCAGAGCGGGATGTTGCCGTGCTTGCGCTTGGGGCCTGGCTCGCGCTTGGTGAGGGTGGTCTCGAGCGCGGAAATGAGCACGGGGCGGGTGCGGCGCGGCTCGATGACGTCGTCGACGTAGCCGCGCTCGGCGGCGGTGTAGGGGTTGGCGAAGCGCTCCTTGTAGTCGGCGATCAGCTCTGCGCGCCGTGCCTCGGGATCGTCGGCCTTGTCGAGCTCGTGCCGGAAGATGATGTTGACGGCGCCGTCGGGGCCCATCACGGCCACCTCGGCGGTGGGCCAGGCGACGTTGAAGTCGGCCCGGATGTGCTTCGACGACATGACGTCGTAGGCGCCCCCGTATGCCTTGCGCGTGATCACCGTCAGCTTCGGCACCGTCGCCTCGGCGTAGGCGTAGAGGAGCTTGGCGCCGTGGCGGATGATGCCGCCCCATTCCTGCGCGGTGCCCGGCAGGAAGCCGGGCACGTCGACGAAGGTGAGCAGCGGCACGTTGAAGGCGTCGCAGGTGCGCACGAAGCGCGCCGCCTTGACAGAGGCGTCGATGTCCAGCACGCCGGCCAGGGCGTGGGGCTGGTTGCCGACGACGCCGACGGAGTGGCCGCCCAGGCGGGCGAAGCCGCAGACGATGTTCTCGGCCCAGTGCGGCTGTACCTCCAGGAACTCGCCGTCGTCGACGATGCGGCCGATCACGTGCTTCATGTCGTACGGCTTGTTGGGCGCATCGGGGATCAGCGTGTCGAGCTCGGCGTCCTCCCGGTCGACCGGGTCGGACGGCGCCGCCCAGGGCGCCGTCTCGAGGTTGTTCTGCGGCAGGAACGAGAGCAGGTAGCGGGCGTCCTCCAGGCAGGCCTCCTCGTCCGGCGAGGCGAAATGGGCGACACCGGACTTGGACGCGTGGGTGGTCGCGCCGCCGAGCTCTTCGAAGGACACCTCCTCCCCCGTCACCGTCTTCACCACGTCGGGGCCGGTGATGAACATGTACGAGGTGCCCTCCACCATCAGCGTGAAGTCGGTGATCGCGGGTGAGTACACCGCCCCGCCCGCACACGGCCCCATCACGAGCGAGATCTGCGGGATCACGCCGGAGGCTTGCACGTTGCGCCAGAAGATCTCCGCGTAACCGGCCAGCGAGACAACGCCCTCCTGGATGCGGGCCCCGCCCGAGTCGTTGATCCCGATCACCGGGCAGCCGTACTTGACGGCCATGTCCATCACCTTGCACACCTTCTCCGCGAACACCTCGCTGAGGGAGCCGCCGAAGACGGTGAAGTCCTGCGAGAACACGAACACGGTGCGTCCGAACACGGTTCCGTAGCCGGTCACGACCGCGTCTCCCCACGGGCGCTTCTCCCGCATCCCGAACTCGACCTCGCGATGCCTGACGAAGCGGTCGAGCTCCACGAACGAGCCTGGGTCGAGCAACTTCTCGATCCGCTCCCGCGCGAGCAGCTTGCCCCGCGCGTGCTGCTTCGCGATCGCCTTCTCTCCCGCCGCGACGGCAGCTTCCGCCGCCAGCTCCGCGAGCCAGGCGAGCTTGGCCTCGGTGGTTTCGTGCGTCGACATCGGGGTGAGCCTAACGGCTCGCCGCGCCGCCGGGGCCACCCGGACGCGGTCGGGCAAACCGAGTCCCGGGCCGACGCCGGCCCGGCTCCCGGTCTCTCCCCCCTGACCGCAGCCGCAGTGCAGCGACTCTTGTATCACGTGTCACGTTGCGATGCAAGAGTTCGGTGGTACCGTCGCGGCCATGCCCTCCAGCATCGACCGCACGACGACGTGGCCCTTCGAGAACGCGGTGCCGGCGGAGTTCTCGTACGCGCGGGACGCGCATCCCACCGGGGTCGAGGCGGAGGAGGCGCTGGGGGCGCTCGACGGCGGGCGCGCGCTCCTGTTCCCGTCCGGCATGGGAGCGGTCACGAACGTGCTGCTGACGCTGCTGCGCCCCGGCGCCGCCGTCGCCGTGGCGGAGGGGTCCTACTACGGCACCTCGCTCCTGTGCCGCCGCCTGGAGCAGTGGGGCGTGCGCCTGCTCGAGTTCGACCAGACCGGTCCGCCGCCGCCCGACGCCGACCTGATCTGGCTCGAGGCGCCGTCCAACCCCCTGCTGACGATGCCCGACTTCGAGGCGGCCGTCGCCCACCCGGCGCCGGTCGTATGCGACGCCACCGTCGCCTCGCCGGTGTTCGTGCGTCCGCTCGAGCTCGGCTGCGACGTGGCGCTGCATTCGGCCACGAAGGTGCTCTCGGGCCACGACGACACGCTGGCGGGCTCGGTCTGCGTGCGCGACGACGGGCTCTTCACACGGCTGCGCGAGATGCGCGGGCTGACGGGAATCGTCGCGTCGGCCGACACGGCGTGGCTGCTGCTGCGCGGCCTGAAGACGCTGCACGTGCGCATCGAGCGCCAGACCGGGACGGCGCGCACGCTCGCCGAGCGGCTCGGCGCCCACCCGTCCGTAGCGAAGGTGCGCTATCCCGGCTTTTCCTATCTGCTCTCGTTCGAGCTGCACGGCGAGGAGGCGGCGCTCTCGGTCGAGCGGTCGCTGCGGACGATCATGAACGCCACGAGCCTCGGCGGCACGGTCTCGAAGCTGGAGGGGCGGCACCGCCGCGAGGGCGACCGCTGCCCGCCCGGGCTGCTGCGCCTGTCGGTCGGCCTCGAGGATGTGGACGTCCTGTGGGCCGATCTCGAGCAGGCGCTCGCGCACGCCTGACCCATCTAGCCACGGCTCTTATGACCATGGATATATGACCATGATCTTGATAGGATCGTGGCATGCGCACGATCCCTGCGGGCGAGTTCAAGGCGACGTGCCTCGCGCTTCTGGACGAGGTGGCCGAGAACGGCGAGACGATCGTCGTGACGAAGCGCGGGAAACCCGTTGCCCGCGTGGTTCCACTCGAGCCGCCACGCCCGCTGAAGGGCAGCGTCTCCTTCCTCGTCAGCGACGAGGAGCTGATCGCCCCGCTCTTCGAGGGCTGGGCGCCCGAGCTGCCGTGATCGTCCTCGATACGCATGCCTGGATCTGGCATGCGGCCGCCCCACGCAAGCTCTCCACACGCGCGAGATCGGCGATCGCGCATGCCACCGAGATCGGTGTCTCGACGATGAGCTGCTGGGAGATCGCCCTGCTCGAGTCCACCGGCCGCCTCCGCCTCGACCGCTCACTGCGGTCGTGGATCGGCGCCACACGCGCAGACGATCGCTTCAGAGGTTACCCGTCACGGTCGGCATCGCGATGAGCGCCGGGGGGCTCTCGCCCCTTCGAGACCCTGCCGACCGGATCATCTACGCGACTGCGCTGGAGCACGACGCGCTGCTCGTGTCGCGGGACGAGACGATCGCCGCGCACGATCCGTCCCGCGTCGGGTGGTAGACGCCCCGTGCGGGCAGCCGTAACGAAACGGCGCGTCTCGATACCGTAAGGGCATGCTCTTCACACGCAAGCACACAACCATGCCCGCGCCCGAGGAGACGCTCCCCGGGCGCCCTGGCCCGATGCCCGTGACCGAGCCGCACGTCGTGCTCGGCACGCCGCTCGAGCCGCCGTTCCCGGAAGGGATCGAGACGGCCGTGTTCGGGATGGGCTGCTTCTGGGGCGCAGAGCGGCTGTTCTGGCAGCTGCCCGGCGTCTACACGACCGCCGTCGGCTACGCCGGCGGCACCACGCCCAACCCGAGCTACGAGGAGACGTGCTCCGGGATGACGGGGCACACGGAAGCGGTGCTCGTCGCCTACGACCCGGCCCGCATCTCGTACGACGATCTGCTCAGGGTCTTCTGGGAGGGCCACGATCCGACCCAGGGGATGCGGCAGGGGAACGACGTCGGCTCGCAGTACCGCTCGGCGCTGTACTGGACGACCGGCGCCCAGCAGGAGGCGGCGCTCGCGTCGAAGGCGCGCTACTCGATAGCCCTGGCGCAGGCGGGCCACGGCGCGATCACGACCGAGCTCGCCGAGGCGGGCCCGTTCTACTACGCGGAGACCTACCACCAGCAGTATCTGGCCCGGAACCCGCGCGGCTACTGCGGCATCGGCGGCACGGGCGTCGCCTGCCCGATCGGCACCGGCGTCGCCGGCTGAGCACACCGTGGAGACGGGCGGCCGGCAAGCAGCCGGTCGCCCGGTTCCTCACGCCGTCGCACACGCTCGAACAGATCACTCCCAAGGCACACCCCACGGCGGCCAGTCACCCGACGAGTCACACACGGCACGGCGACAACCAGGCTGGCAACGGCCCCAGACGGACCGACCCACCCAGTCTTACCGTCACCAGAACGATCGCGCGATCGCGCCTGTGTAGTGTCATCGAAGATGGAGCCGGCCAGACCGACACGGGAGAGCGCGGCTGCTGCTGTGCTCGCGCGGAGGCTGCGACACCAAGAGAAAGGCATAGCGCTTCGTGTAGTCGTCGCGATCTTCGCCTTCGCCCTCCTCGTGGTCGCGATCCCGCTGTTCGTGGTGCTGCCCGAGGTGGGGCTGCCTGTCCTCCTGTGGTCGCTGAGCCTTCTCGCACTCGAGTTCGACTGGGCGGCGAAGGCATACGCCTGGGTCACGTGGCGCTGGCACCAGTTCCACGCATGGTTCGGACGACAGCACGCAGCGACCAAGGCGCTGGTGATAGCAGCAACGTTGGCGGTCGCCCTCGGGCTTCTCGGCCTGATCTTCCTCCACTAACCCGAAGCAAGGCAGGAACAGCCTGGGCCAGCGTGCTCTCGTCAGACAAGAACCGGCGCCCGCCTCCTACCCGCCGCCGGGGCCGCGGTCGGACGTCAGGCGCTGCGCGATGTAGACCGGGATCGCAGACACGAGGATGACGGCAAGCGCGATCGCGTTCACGATCGGCAGGTTCTGGCCCTGCCGGATGAAGCCGAACAGGAGCAGCGGTAGCGTGTTCTGCGCGCCCGCGGTGAAGTAGGTGACCACGATCTCGTCCCAGGAGAGCGCGAACGCCAGCAGCCCGCCGGCCACGAGCGCCGTGCCCACGACCGGCAGCGTCACGTAGCGGAACGTCTGGAAGCCCGTGGCACCGAGGTCGGCGGAGGCCTCGAAGAACGAGCCCGACGTGCGCCGCAGCCGCGCGATCACGTTGTTGTAGACGACGACCACACAGAAGGTGGCGTGTCCGATCACGATCGTCCACAGCGAAAAGCTGACGCCCCACAAGACGAAGAACGAGTTCAGCGCGAGCCCGGTGATGATGCCGGGGAGCGCGATCGGGAGCACGAACAGGAACGAGACCGAGTCGCGGCCGAAGAACCGCGCGCGCGACAGCCCGAAGGCCGCGAGCGAGCCGAGCACGAGCGCGACAGCGGTGGCAAAGAGGCCTGCGCGCACCGACAGCCAGAGCGCGTCGCGCACCTCGCGGTCGTGCCACGCCTCCGAGAACCACTTCGTCGTGAAACCGGGGATCGGCCAGCTCTGGATGTTCGACGAGTTGAAGGCGTACACCGCCATGATCGCCAGCGGGATCCAGAGGAAGAGGAAGACGAGCACCGCCCAGATCCACAGTCCGATGCGGGTGCCACGCGTCTCCACTACAGGCTCTCGAACGCGCCGAGACGCTTCATCAGCACGAGGTAGACGGCCATGATCCCGAGCGGCACCGTCGCGAAGGCAGCGGCAAACGGCGCATTGTTGGCGAGACCCAGGTTGTCGAAGACGACGGTGCCGATCAGCGACGAGCCCGGGCCGCCGACGAGCGAGGGGGCGATGTAGTCGCCGAGCGTGAGCGAGAACGTGAAGATCGACCCCGCTGCGAGCCCCGGGATCGCGAGCGGCAGGATCACGCGGCGGAACGTCGTGAAGCCGCGACCGCCGAGATCGGCCGACGCCTCGACGTACGAGTAGGGGATACGCTCGAGCGCCGCGTAGACGGGAAGCACCATGAACGGGAACCAGATGTAGGTGAACACGAGCCACATGGCCCAGTTCGTGTAGGCGATGTTCAGGTCGGGCAGGCCGAGGCCGTTCAGGGCCCAGTTGAGCGCACCGTCGGGGTTCAGGATCAGCCGCCACGAATACACCCGCACGAGGTAGCTCACCCACAGCGGCAGCACCGTGGCGACGAGCAGGACGAGCCGCAGGCGCGGGCTCGCGATGCGCACGAGGAAATACGCGTACGGGAAGGCCAGCACCATGCACGTCGCCGTCACGGCCGCCGCTATCCCGAGCGTGCGGAAGACGATCGTCGGGTACGGCGCGTCCGCAATGGTGCGGAAGTTGTCGAGGTTCCAGGCGTGCACGACCTTGCCGGTGAACGAGTCGGTCGTCCAGAAGCCCTTGACGAGCAGCGCCACGAGCGCAGCCACGTAGACGAAGACGAACGCGGCCACCGGCGCCGAGATCTGCCCCAGCGTCTTCAGTCCCGGCCGGCGCCAGGAGAAGCGGGAAACGGAGCGGAGGGCTCCCCGGCGGGGGGAGCCCTCCGTCAGCAGTGCCGGGTCTACCGCCACGCGCTGCTCAGCCCTTGATCTGAGTCCAGGCTGTCGTCCAGGCCCGGAGATCCGTGCAGTCCTTCTTGCCGTTGCCGCAATCGGCGATCGGCGTCTTCCAGAACTTGATCGAGCGGTAGTAGCTCTCCGGCGCGTTCGCCGAGTACTGCGCGCACGATCCCTTCGCCAGCGTGTCCATGATCTTGCACGCCTTCTTGTTGACCGGCGTCTCGCCGAAGTAGACCGCCTGCTGCGCCTGCGGCTTCGGCTGGGTGATGTACTGCATCCACTTGTAGGCGCAGTTCGGATGCTTCGCCTTCGAGGACAGCATCCAGGTGTCGAGCCAGCCGGTCACGCCCTCCTTCGGGCTGACCGCCGCGACCGGCGCCTTCGCCGCCTTCAGCGTGTTGACCTGGTACGGCCACGACGCGCCGATCGTCGACCCGCCGTTCTTGAACAGGTCGATCTGATCCGAGGCGAGACCCCAGTACTTCTTGATCAGCGGCCGCTGCTGCTTCAGCAGCGAGACGACGGCATCGAGCTGCGCCTTCGTGAGCTCGTACGGATCCGTGATCCCGAGCGCCGGCTTCGTCTTCGACAGGTAGAGCGCGGCGTCCGCGATCTGGATCGGGTTGTCAGGGATCGTGATCTTGCCCTTGTTCTTCGGGTCGTAGATCGCGCCCCAGCTCGTCGGCTTCTGCGGGAACGACTTGGTGTTGTACATGAGGACGTTCGGGCCGAACTGGAGCGAGATGCCGTAGTGCTTCCCACCCACCGTGTTGTTCGAGGGTGACTGGAACGCCTTGTAGAAGTCCTTGTACGACGGGATCAGGTTGACGTTCACCTCGGCAACAGCACCCGCGTAGATGAGCCGCAGGCTCGCGTCGCCCGACGCCGAGACCATGTCGTACTGGCCGCCGCCACCCGACGTCATCAGGTTGAACATGTCGTTCGAGCTGCCGGCGTACTTCGCCTGCACCTTGCAGCCCGTCTGCTTCTCGAACGGGGCCACCCACTGCTTCTCGGTGTACCCCTCCCACGCGACGAGCGTCAGCTTGCCCTCGCCCTGGCCGACCGACGTGGGCACGGCGCCGCCCTTCGAGACGCCGGCCGCCGGAACGGCGAGCGCGACGACGACCGCCGCAAGCGCCACGTGCACGAAGCGAATTCGCTTCACGTTCCCTCCTCCTCGATCACGAATTCCACGTCCGGGCTCCACGACAGCCGGACGTGCCTGCCTTCCATCTCGTGGACGTCCTGTGAGGACGTCTCGAGGTTCTGCTGCACCACCGTCAGCTCGCCGCCGCCGTCGAGCGCGACCACGAACTTCGTCACGGGGCCAAGGTACACCGCTGCCCTGATCCTCCCCGGCTCGCCTTCGCTCGCAGCGCCCGCGAGCAGGCGGATCTTCTCGGGGCGAACCGTGAACGTGCGGCCTCCGCGCTCGAGGATGTTCGACGTCCCGATGAAGCCCGCCACGAAGGCGGTCGCGGGATGCTCGTACATCTGCGCCGGGGTGCCGACCTGCTCGATCCGGCCCTGGTTGAAGACCGCGATGCGGTCGCTCATCGTGAGCGCCTCTTCCTGGTCGTGCGTGACGTAGATGAACGTCATGCCGAGCTCCTGCTGGATCTGCTTCAGCTCGATCTGGAGCTCCTGGCGCAGCTTCAGGTCGAGGGCGCCGAGCGGCTCGTCGAGCAGGAGCGCCTGCGGCGTGTTCACGATCGCCCGCGCCAGCGCGACACGCTGCCGCTGCCCGCCCGAGAGCTCCGCGGGCTTGCGGTCGCCGTACCCCTCGAGGCGAACCATGCGCAGCACCTCGGTCGCCTTCAGCCGCCGCTCCGCCTTCGGCACCTTCTTCACGCGCAGGCCGTACTCCACGTTCTCCTGCACGGTCATGTGCGGGAAGAGCGCGTAGTCCTGGAACACCGTGTTCACGTCGCGGTCGAACGGCGGCAGCGACGAGACGTCGCGCCCGCCGAGCTCGACGGTGCCGGCGTCGGGGCGCTCGAAGCCGGCGATCATGCGCAGCGTCGTCGTCTTGCCCGACCCGGACGGCCCGAGCATGGTGAAGAACTCGCCCCTCGCGATCTCGAGGTCGACGCCGTCGACGGCCGCTACCGGGCCGTAGTGCTTTCGCAACCCCCTGATCCGGACATCGGCCGGCGCGGCGGGCTCAGAGACCTGCGTCAAGCGACTCCTCCAGGACCGCAAGCCCGTCCTCGAGGACGTCCGGCTCGATCGTCAGCGGCGCCAACAGGCGGATCACGTTGCCGTACATGCCGCAGGCGAGCAGCAGCAGCCCGCGCTCGAACGCAGCCGCAACGACCGCGGCCGCCTGCTCCGGAGTCTGCTCGACGAGCTCGAAGGCGAGCATCGGGCCGAGGCCGCGCACCTCGCCGATTGCGCCGTACTTCGCCGCGAGCTGCTCCAGGCGAGCCCGCACAGTGTCGCCGAGCGCGTTCGCCTGCGCCAGGAACTGCGGATCGGCGACCGCGTCGAGCACCGCGACCGCAGCCGCGCACGAGAGAGGATTGCCTCCGAACGTCCCGCCGAGCCCTCCGGGAGCGACCGCATCCATCATCGAGGCGGGACCGGTGACAGCTGCGAGCGGGAGGCCGCCGCCGATCGACTTGCCCGAGACGAGCAGGTCGGGCGCGGCGTCGTCGTAATGCTCGATCGCCCACATCTTGCCCGTACGGCCGACGCCCGACTGCACCTCGTCGTCGACGTACAGGATCCCGTGCTCGCGGCACACCTCGAGCAGCCGGCGCGGAAAGTCGTCCGGCATCGGGATGAAACCGCCCTCTCCTTGCACCGGCTCGAGCACGACGCACGCCACCGTGGCCGGGTCGACCTCCGCCTTGAACAGCTTCTCGAGCCCCGCGATCGCGTCGTCGCTCGTCACGCCCCGATAGGGATACGGGACGGGAGCACGGTAGACCTCGGGGGCAAAGGGGCCGAAGCCCGCCTTGTAGGGCTTCACCTTCGCGGTCATCGTCATCGTCAACAGGGTACGGCCGTGGAATGCGTTGTCGAACACGACAACGGCCGGGCGACCAGTGGCGGCACGCGCGATCTTGACTGCGTTCTCGTTGGCCTCGGCGCCCGAGTTGACGAGGATCGACTTCTGCTGCTCCCCGGCACACGGGGACAGCTCGGCGAGCCGCCGGCAAACCTCGACGTACGGCTCGTAGACCCCCACCATGAAGCACTGGTGCAAGTATGCGTCCGCCTGTGCCTTGATCGCCTCGACCACGGGCGCGAAGCGGTGGCCGGTGTTCTGGCAGCCGATGCCGCCGGCGAAGTCGATGAAGGTGCGGCCGTCCACGTCGGTCACGCGCGCCCCGTCGGCGTGCGAGACGACCAGCCTGGGCGTGGAGACGCCGGCGCTGACGTAACGGGAGCGCTCGGCGAGGATGCGATCGTGGGCGATCTGCTCCGTCGACTGCATCGCGGGAGTATGCCTCAGCAGAGGCGGGAACTCATCACCACGCGTCTCGCAATGCGCAGTCCGCTCGGACACAACGCTGCGCATTGCGGGGAGCTCCGTCTCCGTCCCGCTCGCCTTGCGGCCCGGCGCAGTGCGGTTCGCCGTACTGCACGGCAATGCACTGTCTGCCACGATTGAGCCCGTGAGGACCACGATCCTGATCGTCGACGACCACCCGAGCTTCCGGGCCTCGGCGCGGGCGATCCTCGAGGCGGACGGCTTCACCGTCGTGGGCGAGGCCGAGAACGGCGCCGACGCGATCGACGCTGCTGCGGAGAAACGGCCCGACGTGGTGCTGCTCGACGTCCAGCTGCCGGACATGAGCGGCTTCGCGGTCTGCTCGGCGATCGCCGCCCGCCTGAACGGCTCGGCGCCGCAGATCGTGCTCGTCTCCAGCCGGGACGCGTGCGACTTCGGCCCGCTCGTCGAGGCGAGCGGCGCGCGCGGCTTCATCGCCAAGGCCGAGCTCTCCGGCGCAGAAGTCACTGCGCTTTTGCGGTGAGATCGCTCCGCTTCGCACTCGCAGGGGCGGCAGCGCTCGTGGAGGGAGTGGTCGCGCTCGCGCTGATCTTCACGAACGACCGCAACGACAATCCCTGGCTGACGGCCGCAGTCGCCGTCACCGCCGGTCTCTCGTTCGTCGCCGCGGGTCTCGTGGCGCTCTGGAGACGGCCGGAGAACACCACCGGCTTTCTGCTCAGCGCCACCGGCTACCTCTGGTTCCTGGGAGCGCTCGGGGAATCGAACAGCCCCTGGGTCTGGACCGTCGGTTTCGTAGCAGGGAACCTCGCATTCCTTGCCTTTGCCGCGTTGATCCTGGCCTACCCCGGCGGCACGCTCGGACGGCGTGACCGTTGGCTCGTCGCGGTCGCCGGCCTGGCCGCGATCGGGGCCAACACCGTCAGCGCGCTCGTCGACGACACCCCCGTGACCGGATGCCCGAGGTGCCCGCGCAGCGCCATCGCCGTCACCGATCGCCCGGGCGTCAAGGACGCCGTCGTCGTGGTTGCGACCGTCGTGATCGTGGGCGTGCTCCTGGCCGTCTTCGCGATCCTGGCCGACCGCTGGCGACGCGCCTCCGTCGCGCAGAGGCGCACGCTGAGGCCGGTGTTCATCTCCTGCGGGATCGCTCTGTCACTGCTCCTCGCCGCCGTCCTGACCGACCGCATCGACAGCCGCGCCTACTCGGCCGTCTGGGTGCTCTTCCTCCTCGCCTTCGCCGCCGTGCCGCTCACGTTCCTCGCGGGAGTGCTCCGCAGCCGCCTCGATCGTGCGGCCGCGTCACGCATGCTGCTCTCCCTGGACGCGGGCGTGCCGCTGCGCGACGCGCTCGCGCAGGCCCTCCACGATCCCTCCCTGGAGATCGTGTACCGGCTCGACAGCAGAGACCGGTGGGTGAACGCCGAAGGGCACCGGGTCGACGAGCCGGTCGCGTCGGCCCACCGCTCGACCACCACGATCGAGCGCAACGGACGGCCGATCGCCGTGCTCGTCCACGACCCCGCCCTCGACGCGGAGCCCGAGCTCGTCGAGTTCATCGCCGCCGGCGCGGGGCTGTCGCTCGAGAACGTCCGCCTGCAGGCGGATCTCCGCTCGCAGTTCCTGATGCTGGAGACGGTGGCGGACACGGCCCCCAGCCTGCTCGTCGTCGTCGACACGGACGGGCGCATCCTCAACCAGAACCGGGCGACGCTCGAAGCGAGCGGGCTCGAGCACGAGGAGCAGATCCGCGGACGCCCCTTCTGGGAGGTGTTCATCGACCCGGGCGAGCGACAGGCCATGATCAAGCAGTTCCGTGACGCCGCCCCGGATTACGCTCCGGCCCCCTACGAGAACGCCTTCACGAACGCCCGCGGCGAGCGGCTCGTGATCGAGTGGCGGAGCGCCCCCATCACAGACGCGTCCGGCCACGTCACGAGCATCGTGGCGGGCGGCATCGACATCACCGAGCGCAAGCAGCGCGAGCTGCAGCTCCAGCGCGAGCGCGACATCACCGAGACGCTGATGCAGGCGATCCCGAGCCTCGTCGTGGTCGTCGACAGCGACGGCGTCATCGTGGACAGCGGCGTCGACGACACACGTGCGGGAGTGAACAACGCCTTCCGCCAAGCGCTCAGCTGGCCGGACAGCGTCGTCGTCCGCCGGAGCGTGCTCGACTTCATCGACCCGGCCGACGGCTACCCCGCCTTGATGGCGATCGCGTCGGCCGCGAACGGGGTGCCCGCCCAGGAGCGCGAGTCCCACTGGCTCTGCGCGGACGGCAGCCGGCTGGTCGTCGCCTGGACCGCCACTCCCGTCGAGGACGTGACCGGCCGCGCCACCTCGCTCGTGCTGCTCTCGGGCGTCGACGTGACGGAGCGGAAACGGCAGGAGGAGGAGATCCGCGCGTCGCGCGCGCGCATCGTGGCGGCGGCCGACGAGGCCCGCCGCGTCCTCGAGCGAAACCTCCACGACGGCGCCCAGCAGCGGCTCGTGGCCCTTTCGGTCTCCCTGCGCCTCGCCGAGGCCAAGCTCGAAGCCGATCCCGACGAGGCGCGCAAGATCCTGTTCGCCGCACGCGAGGAGCTCGCCGCGGCGCTCGACGAGCTACGCGAGCTCGCCCGTGGCATCCATCCCGCCGTCCTCACCGACCGTGGGCTGCAGGCAGCGGTGGAGGCGGCGGTCACGCGCTTCCCGCTCCCCGTCGAGCTCGAGCTGCCGGACGACCGCCTGCCCGCTCGCGTCGAGGCGGCCGCGTACTACGTCATCTCGGAGGCGCTCGCGAACATCGCCAAGTACGCGCAGGCGTCCGCGGTGCACGTCTCCGTCAAGGAGCACGACGACCAGGTGACGGTCTCGATCGCCGACGACGGGATCGGAGGGGCCGATCCCCAGGGGGGCACCGGTCTGAGGGGGCTGTCCGACCGTGTCGCCGCGCTCGACGGCGCGCTGCTGGTCGAGAGCCCGGAGGGCGAGGGAACGCTCGTCCTGGCCGTGCTCCCCGCCCTGCGACCGGCGGCGCCGGCAGCAACGGTCACGCCGTAGGACCGAGCCGCCGACCTGCGAGCCCTCGTACACTCGCTGCATGAGCAACCGCGCAGACGGCACCGTCAGCTTCCTGCTGTGCGACATCGAGGGGTCGACCCGTCTCGTCCACACCGCCGGCGCGGACTATGCGCAGATCCTGGCAGACGCCCGGCGGCTCCTGCGCGACGCCGTATCCGGACAGGGCGGGGACGAGATCGACGCGCACGGCGACGAGCTCTTCGCCGCCTTCGCCGAGGCGAACGCGGCTACCGCGGCGGCGGTCGCGGGCCAGCGGGCGCTGATCGAGCATGCCTGGCCCGGAGGCCACGACGTCCGCGTCCGCATGGGCATCCATACCGGCGACGCCATTCTCACCGAGGACGGGTACACCGGGATCGACGTCCACCGTGCCGCGCGCATCGGCTCGGCCGGGCACGGCGGGCAGATCCTCGTCTCCGCACCGGCGCACGCGGCGCTGGCCGACGTGACGACGCGCGACCTCGGTACCCACCGGCTCGCCGGCCTGCCGGAGCCCGAGCACATCTACCAGCTGCTCGCCGAAGGCCTCCCCCGCGACTTCCCGCCGCTTCGCAACACGATCGCGATGCTCGGGAACGCGATGCGCGTCGTCATCGCGGACGACTCCGTCCTGTTGCGCGAGGGTGTCGTGAGGCTGCTCGCGGAGTCCGGATTCGACGTCGTCGCCCAGTCGGACAACGCCGAGGACCTCCTGCGGCACGTCGCGATGCACAAGCCGGACGTGGCGATCGTGGACATCCGCATGCCTCCCACCCACACCGACGAAGGGCTCGCTGCCGCGCGGCAGATCCGGGAGCGTCACCCGACGACCGGGGTGCTCGTCCTCTCACAGTACGTCGAGGCCGGGTACGCGATCGACCTGCTCGCCGAGGGCGCGGAGGGGGTCGGCTACCTGCTCAAGGATCGCGTGTCGGACCTGGAGGAGTTCGCGGGCGCCGTGCGCAGGGTGGGCGAGGGCGGCTCAGCGCTCGACCCCGCCGTCGTCAGCCAACTCGTCGGCCGCCGCCGTGCACACGACCCGCTCGACGAGCTGACGCCGCGCGAGCGCGAGGTGCTCGAGCTGATGGCTGAGGGCCGCTCCAACCAGGCGATCGCGGAGCGCATGTTCGTGACGCTGCGCGCGGTCGAGAAGCACGTGACGAGCATCTTCACCAAGCTCGGTCTGCCCGCTAGCACGGAGGATCACCGCCGCGTGCTCGCCGTGCTCGCCTACCTGCGCGACTAGCTCTCCCGGGCCGCGCCTCGCCGCCGGCCGCCGTGTGCTGACCCTCGGGCCACCCTGAGGGACAACCCGGGGACGAACGGGGTGATTCCCGATGGGCACAGGCGGCCGTGCGCTGCAGCATCGGGGCATGACCCGATCGAACCGCAACGCCGGCCCCTTCAGCTCCGCAGGCGACGTCATGGCCGACCCGCGATGTGCGGCT
>Ga0209797_10000066_pt1 | contig 45233 bp, 41 predicted proteins | sample DOMMetBare3Fresh_2_FD_187472 | JGI IMG/M metagenome (GOLD analysis project Ga0209797, IMG submission 187472) | Wetland sediment microbial communities from St. Louis River estuary, USA, under dissolved organic matter induced mercury methylation -... | ecosystem: Environmental > Aquatic >... | reverse complement strand
GCCTACGGGTTGGTGGGGCGGATGTCGAGCTCGCTCACCAGGGCACGGGCCGGGAGCTGGACGGCGTGGAGTACGGCGTCGGCGACGTCCTCGGGGCGAAGGATGCGCTGTGGGTCGGACTTGAGCATCGGCTGGTCTCGGAGCATCCCGGTATCCACCGAGCCCGGGCAGATGGTGATCACCCGGATCCCTTCCTTCCGAAGCTCCAGCATGAGCGACCGGCCGAAGCCGAGCACCGCGTGCTTGGAGGCGGCGTACGCCGTCCCGCCGGCGAAGCCGTTCCGCCCCGCCAGGCTCGCGACGTTGACGATGGTGCCCTCGCGCCGCCGGCGCATGGCGGGGAGGACCGCGCGCGTCACCAGGTACAGGCTGCGGAGGTTGGTGGCCATCGTCACGTCCCAGTCCTCGAGGGTCAGCTCCCCGAAGGGGCGGGCGATGAGCACGCCGGCGTTGTTCACCAGGAGACTGGCCTCGCCGAGGGCCTCCGCCAGGTGCGCCACCGCACGGGTCACCTGGGTCGGGTCGCTCACGTCGGCGGCGGCGCCCGCGGCCTCGATCCCCTCGCCCTTGAGCTCCGTCACGAGGGCGTCCACTCTCGCGGCGGTGCGCGCCCAGACGCCGACCCGGTATCCGGCGCGTCCCAACGCGAAGGCCGTGGCCCGTCCGATGCCCTGGGTGGCGCCCGTGACGAGCGCGGTGCTGACGGTCGGCATCGCGGGAATCTAACGCGCTACCGGCGGAGCGCGGCGACTTCGGCGCTGAGCGCGTCGAGGCGGCGGAGCAGCTCGGCGTGCCGGGCGGCCTCGGTCTCGTGCATGCGGCCGCGGAAGTAGATCGTGCCGTTGGGGTAGAGCATCGCGCTCTCGACCTCGGCCAGGGAATCGAAGCCGCGCTCGTGCGCCTTGTCGGTGAGCTCGGCGGCGTTGATGCGCAACCGGCGCATTTCGTCTTCCCGGAGACGGCCGTCCTTGATGAGGCAGATGTCGCGGTCGGTGTTGAAGAGAAGCTCCTCCGAGGGACCGCGGTAGAAGATCCGGACCAGGATCGCGTTGGCCCCCAACAGGGCCGCCGCTCCGACCGCCCCGCCGAGGAGGGAAGTGTCGTTGCCGATGATTGCGTTCTGCACCGTGTTCGACAGCGTCAGCAACACCACGAAGTCGAACGGGTTGAGCTGGGCCAGCGCCCGCTTGCCTATGGTTCGGAGCCCGAAGACCAGCAGGAGGTACACCACCACCGGCCGCAGCACCTTCTCCACCAGCGTGACGGGGTGGGTGACGCTGTCGAACGCGCCGAGGTGGGTGAGGTTGGCCCACAGCGTGGGCCAGTCAATGTGGGGCATCTCGGCCTCTCCGGCGATTAGCTTCCTCGACATGGCACTTCCGCTCCAGCATCCGATAGTACGGCCCAACCGGGGGGGCCGTAAGTCGGCCGAACCCGGCCCCGGCTGGCGTGCCCGCCTCCAGGCGCTGCGGCACGTGCCCCGGCTGCTCCGCCTGGTCTGGCGGAGCGAGCCGCGCTACGTGGCCGGGATCATGGCGTTGCGAGTCGCTCGCTCGCTCGTCCCGCTCGCCGTGCTCTGGATCGGCAAGCTCATCGTGGACGAGGTAGTGGGGGCGGTGAGCGCGGCCGGGAGTGGCGCGGCCGTGGACTGGACCCGCCTGGCCGAGCTGCTCGTCCTGGAGCTCGCCATCGCGCTCGTCGGCGAGGGACTGGCCCGCCTGTCGGCCCTGCTCGAGAGCCTCCTGGGCGATCTCTTCGCCAACCGGACGAGCGTCGAGCTGATGCGCCACGCGGCCACGCTTGACCTGGAGCAGTTCGAGAACGCGGAGCTCTACGACAAGCTCGAGCGAGCCCGGCGGCAGACGGTCGGGCGGATCGGCCTGTTCACCCTGCTGCTCTCGTCGGTGCAGGACGCCATCACCCTCGTCACCCTCGCCGCTGCGCTCGCGCTGTACGTTCCCTGGCTCCTCGTGCTGCTCCTGGTCGCGGTGCTCCCCTCGCTGCTGGGCGAAACGCATTTCGCGTCGCTGGGCTACTCGCTGCTCTACTCATGGACCCCCGAGCGCCGCCAGCTCGACTACCTCCGGTACATCGGAGCCAGCGACATCTCCGCCAAGGAACTCAAGCTGTTCGGCCTGTCGGACTTCCTGGTGGGCCGCTACGACCAGCTGAGCCACGAGTTCTACGAGGCCAACAAGCGGCTGGCGGTGCGCCGGAGCCTCGTCTCGACGTTGCTCGCGGGGCTTGGGACGCTCGGGTATTACGGCGCCTACGCGATCATCATCTATCTGACGGTCATCGGCTACCGTTCCCCGGCGGGCTTGTTCACCATCGGCGTGCTGACCTTTCTGGCCGGCTCGTTCCGGCAGAGCCGCGACCTCATCCAGCGGGTGCTCCTCTCGCTCTCGCAGGTGTACGAGCAGAGCCTCTACCTCGACGACCTGTTCTCCTTCCTCGCGCTGGAGCCGCGCATTCGGCGGGATCCGGGCGGGCGGCGGGTTCCGGTGCCGATCCGCACCGGGTTCGCATTCGAGAACGTCGGGTTCCGATACCCCGGATCGGATAGCTGGGCGGTGCGGGGGCTCGACTTCGAGCTCGCGCCGGGCGAGCGGATCGCGCTGGTCGGGGAGAACGGGGCGGGCAAGACGACGCTCGTGAAGCTGCTCGCGCGGCTGTACGATCCCACCGAGGGGCGCATCCTGCTGGACGGCGTGGACCTGCGGGAGTACGACGTCGAGAGCCTCCGGCAGAACGTGGGGGTCATCTTCCAGGACTTCGTCCGCTACGACTTCGTGCTCAAGGAGAACATCGCGGTCGGCAACATCGCCGCCCGGGAGGACGAGGCCCGCATCGAGACCGCCGCGCAGCGGAGCCTGGCCGACTCGGTGGCTGCCCGGCTGGTGGGGCGCTACGACCAGATGCTCGGCCGGCGATTCGAGAACGGGGTGGAGCTGTCGGGGGGCGAGTGGCAGAAGGTGGCTCTGGCCCGGGCCTACATGCGCGACGCCCAGCTCCTCATCCTCGACGAGCCGACCGCCGCGCTCGACGCGCGGGCCGAGTACGAGGTGTTCCTGCGCTTCTCCGAGCTGACGGCGGGACGGATGGCGGTGCTCATCTCCCACCGGTTCAGCACGGTGCGTATGGCCGACCGGATTCTGGTGCTGCGGGACGGGAGGCTGGTGGAGCATGGGACGCACGAGGCCCTCGTGGCGCAGGGCGGGCTGTACGCGGAGCTGTTCCACCTCCAGGCGGCGGGGTATCGGTAGCGCCCGCCTGGGGCTCAATTTGACAACTCGGCGGATGGTCTCCACCTTGAGAATTCAACTCTCCGAAGGAGGTGGAGGCCATGAAGGTCTATGGCTCCAACGCCATCCGCAACGTGGCGTTCGTCGGCCACGGGGCCAGCGGAAAGACGTCGCTCGTCGACGCCCTGGCCTGGGTGTCCGGTTCCAGCCGGCGCCATGGCAGCATCAAGGAAGGGAACACCCTCACCGATTACTCCCCCGACGAGATCGCTCGACAGCACTCCATCAATCTCGCGCTCGGCTACGCCGAGTGGATGGAGACCAAGATCAACCTCATCGACACCCCGGGTTACCTCGACTACTTCGGCGAGGTCGTGACCGGTCTCCATGCGGCCGATGCCGCCGTGGTCGTGCTCAGCGGCACGGGCGGGGTGGAGGTGGGCACCGAAAAGGCCTGGGAAGTCCTCGATCAGCTGCACCTGCCCCGGGTCCTGTTCGTCTCGCTCATGGACAAGGAGCACGCGGACTTCGAGCGGGTCTTCGCCGACGTGAAGGCCCATCTAACGCCAAGGGTCGTCCCGGTCGAGATCCCGATCGGCGACGGGCCGGACTTCCACGGGATCATCAACCTCTTCTCCGGGCACTGCCACTTGTACAAGAAGGGCGCGCTCAAGGGGGAGAACGAGGTCGTCCCGATACCGCCGGAGTACCAGGCGCGCTACCGCGAGTACAGCGACCACCTGACCGAGGCCGTCGCCTCCACCGATGACGACCTGATCGAGCGCTACCTCGCCGGCGAGGAGATTCCGCGCGAGCAGTTCATCGGGGCCGTGAAGAAGGCGATGATCAGCGGCCAGATCGTGCCGCTCTTCTGTGGCAGCGCCACACAGACGTTTGGGCTCCGCACGCTGCTCCGGAAGATGGTCGAGCTGTTTCCCTCGCCCGCCGAGTGCACGCCCCCGGCCGACGTGCCGCTCCTGGGACGGGTGTTCAAGACGATGTCGGAGCCCCACGTGGGCGACGTGACCCTGTTCCGGCTGTATACCGGTGAGCTCCGGAACGGCGACGACGTCTGGAACGCCGAGCACGAAGTCGCGGAGAAGCTGAACCACCTGTCGATCCAGCAGGGGAAGGAGCGGATCGAAGTGGAGCGACTCTGCCCGGGGGACATCGGCTCCGTGGCCAAGCTCAAGGACACCCACACGGGGGACACCTTCTGCCGCCGGGAGGCGCCGGTGCGACTCCCTCCGATCCCGTTCCCCCAGGCCGAGGCCACCTCGGCGGTCGTGGTGAAACAGCGGGGCGAGGAGGACAAGCTCGCCGCGGGGCTGCACAAGCTGCACGAGGAAGACCCGACCTTCAACTTCGAGTACAACTCCGAGCTCGGCCAGACGCTCATCCACGGGATGGGCGAACGGCACTTCGAGACCGTCCTCCAGCGGCTCGAGCGGAAATACGGCGTGCACGCCGAGCTGGCGCGTCCGCGCGTGGCGTACCGCGAGACCATCAAGGGCAAGGCCGAAGGCCAGGGGAAGCACAAGAAGCAGAGCGGCGGGCGGGGGCAGTACGGAGATTGCTGGATCCGGCTCTCACCGCGGCCCCGCGGCGCGGGCTACGAGTTCGTGGACGAGATCGTGGGCGGCGTCATTCCCGGGAAGTACATCCCGGCGGTGGACCGCGGGGTGCAGGAGTCGGCGGAACGCGGCGTCGTGGCGGGCTACCCGATGGTGGACTTCCGGGTGGAGTGCTACGACGGGTCCTACCACGACGTGGACTCGAACGAGATGTCGTTCAAGATGGCCGGCATCCTGGGATTCCGGAATGTGGCCCCGAAAGCCCGGCCGGTGCTGCTCGAGCCGCTCGTCGAAGTGACGGCCTGGGCGCCGGACGAGCTGCTCGGCGATGTGATGGGCGACCTGAGCGCTCGCCGCGGCCAGATCCTCGGCACCGAGCCCGACGGCCGTCTCACCAAGGTGCGCGCCATCGTGCCCCAGGCCGAGTTATACAAGTACTCGACGACGCTGCACTCCATCACCCACGGCCGCGGCACGCATCGGGAGAAGTTCCACAGTTATGCCGAGGCGCCGCCCGAGGTGGCGGCCAAGGTCGCGGCGGAGAATCAGAAGGAGCACGCCGTCGCGTCCTAGGGGGCGGCGCGGCGGTGTCGGTATCGGGAGTCACCCTGAACGAAGTGAAGGGGGCATGCTATCGGGCATGGCTCCTTCGCTCTGCTCAGGATGACTCGCCTTCGCCCTTCCGTACGCGCGGTCCGCTGGGCCGCCGCTTCGCCGGCGTCGCGCGCCAGTCGTCGGCCAGGCGCTGGCGCAGCCGGAGCGCGCCCAGGGAGCGGAACCCCGCGTCGGCCTCCGTGCGCCGCTCCTCCGCCTCCGCCGTCCGGCCCAGCCGCTTGAGCGTGAGCGCGCTCAGCGCCGCGCACTCGGCCGCCAGGATCGCGCTGTCGTAAGCGCGCGCCACGACGCGGGCGGATTCGGCGTGCGTCAGGGCGGCGTCCAAGTCGCCGGTCTTGTACGCGGCGAGCGCCCGCACCCGCTCCACCTCCGCGCCTCCGACCTCGTCCCCCACCTCCGCCGCCCACCGGCCGGCCCGCGCGAGCTCCTGCTTCGCCTGTGCCAGGTCCGAGCGTTCCACCATCAGCTCCGCCCGTCCGGTGGTTGCCAGCGCGAGGAGGCCCCGCTCGCCCACGATCTCGGCGTGGCGGAGCGCCTCGCCGGTCGCGTCCTCGGCGTTGCGCCACTCGCCGAGCTGGCGATAGATGAGCCCGAGGTTGTGGTAGGCCTCTGCGGTGCCGCGGCGGTCGCCGAGCCGCTGATAGGCCAGGAGCGCGCCGCGGTAGAGGCCGACCGCCTCGTCCGGCCGGCCGCGCAGATGGATGGCCGATGCGAGATTGTTGCACGCCCGAGCGGCGACCAGACTGTCGCCGAGCTGAGTGGCGAGGTTGAGCGCCTCCGCCAGCGAGTGCTCGGCCTCGCCGAGCCGGCCGCGCTCGAAGCGGATGACGCCGAGGAGATTGAGCGACCGCATGCGCCCGTCGGCGTCGCCGCGGGACCGGAACTGGGCCAGCGCCTCCGAAGCCAGCGCCTCCGCCTCGACGAACTCGCCCAGGCGGGTGGCCGCGGTCGCGGCCAGGAGCTGGGCGTCGGGCCGGCGCCCGCCCGGCGACGCCTCGACGCGCCGGTAGTACTCCAGCGCCTCGCTGAAGCAGCCCGTCCGGACCAGCTCGCGGAGCTGGTGGGTGGCGTCGTGGGCGAAGGGGCTCGCGGCCATCGTGGGTGCTCTGGGCTAGTAGGCCAGCGCGTAGCGGCTGAAGCCGGTCAGCTCGGCCTCCGCCTCGTCGAGATCCTCGGCCAACACCGAGCCGAGGCGCACGAACGGATCGCCGGGCTTTTCCTGGCGCCAGATGGCGAGGGTGCCTTCGATGGCAGCGTCCTTCCCGTCCACGCTCCCGTCGTCGTTGAGGTCGCCCATGGCGTGGTCGTAGTGGATCTTGAGCTGCGCCGGGACGAGCGGGTTGAATTTGAGTCCCGTCGGCTCGAGCTCGAACAGCATCTGCGCCGGATCCACCACGCGCACGTGGACCAGCACCGAATCGCCCGAAAGGATCGGGGTGCCGTCGGGTAGCGCGACGAGGGTAGGGGCGTCGATGCGGAGGCGGAGGTATTCCTCGCCGGCGGCGCCGGCGCCGTCCTGGAAGTAGATCCGCACCTCACGGTCCTCACCCCGCTTGGCGTAGAAGCTGTCCACCGCGTTGAAGAGCAGCGCGCTGGTGGGCGCTACGTGAACGACGTTCAGGTCGCCCGGCGGCACGCCGTTCGGCCCGCTGGAGTCGGAGCACGACCCGACGGCGCCAGCGAGGGCGGCGAGCAGCAGGCAAGGAATGGCGCGAACGGTACGCATGACGGTCTCCCGTGGTGGTGGCTGTCGCCTCAGTCCGACTCTCCGTTAAGCAGGCGCTGGAGCCGCGGCCTCGAGATGCCGAGACGGCGGGCGGCTTCGCTCTTGTTGCCTTGGGTCAGCTCGAGCATCGCGTGCGCGGCCGAGCGTACCACGGCGTCCAGGGTGGCGGGGAAGGGGAGGGCAGCGCCCCCGGCATGCCCGCCATCCCGCGCCGGCGCGGGAATGAGTTCCTCCGCGCGCAGCGTGCCGCGGGGCGACAATACCAGCGCCCGCTCGATGGCGTTTCTGAGCTCGCGCACGTTTCCCGGCCACGTGTGCGCTCGAAGCGCACTCCGCAGCTCGGGAGTGAGCGCCGGCACCGGAAGGCTGTACGCCGTCGCGATCCGCGCCAGGAACGTCTCCGCCAGCAGCTCGATGTCGCCGTCGCGGTCACGCAGCGGCGGCAGCGTCAGCGCGACGACGTTGAGCCGGTAGAACAGGTCCTCCCGGAACTCGCCCCGGCCGGTGGCCGCGCTCAGATCCATGTGGGTGGCGCCGATGACCCGGACGTCCACCTCCCGGCCCTGCTGCCCGCCCACCCGCCGGATCGTGCGCGACTCCAGCGCTCGGAGCAGCTTGGGCTGCAGGTCGAGCGGCAGTGTGCCGATCTCGTCGAGAAACAGCGTGCCGCCGTGCGCCAGCTCGAACAGCCCCGGCTTGGCCGCCACGGCGCCGGTGAAGGCCCCGCGCTCATGGCCGAACAGCTCGCTCTCGAGCAGGTTGGCCGGGATGGCGGCGCAGTTGATCTCGACGAACGGCTGCGGCCCACGCGGGCTCGCGTAGTGGATCGCGCGGGCCAGGAGCTCCTTCCCGGTGCCGGTCTCGCCGCCGATCAGCACCGTGACGTCACGGTGTGCGGCGACCCGGGCCGCCTGTTCGAGCGTCTGCCGCAGCGCGATGCTCCGCCCGAGCATGGTGTCGAACCCGCAGGCGGTCCGCTCCGCCTCCGCGAACCGTCCGGCCTCGACCCGGCCGTTCGCCTCGCGCGCCTCGCGCTCGAGCGATCGACGGAGGACGTCGAAGTCCTCCGGCAGCGCGAAGTAGTCGCGAGCTCCGCGCTGCACCGCCGCCGCCGCCAGTCGGTGGTCGGCCATCGCGCCGATGAGGTAGACCGGTGCGCCCGACGGCGGCAACTCCGCGAGCAGATCGAGCGCTGCTCCTTCGGCGCCACCCGCGAGCAGCAGCAGGACCGCCGCCCCGACCGGCGGGGTCGGATCCTCGTCGGGACTCCATGCCACCATCCCAGCCCGAAGCTCCCGGGCCAGCTCCGCCACGCTGGTGGCGAAGCTGTCCGAGAGCTGGACCAGGGCGATCAACCAGGGACGCGCGGTCACGCTCGGTCGGTCAGGTCAGCTGCCCGACCCGCTGTGGTCGTCGGAGCCGTCATGATCCTCATCCTCGAAGGCGTGGAGCGTGCTCGTGATGTTGCTCTCGACCAGGCTCTCGTTCGGGTTGCCGGTGTTCGCACTCACCGGATCGACCAGGTTGCCCGAGCCGTCGCGGAACCAGCGGTCGAGGTCCACGAAGAGGGTCAGGTCGGTACCCGTGGACTCGGTGGTCACCAGCGGCGGATTGAGCTCGATCTCTTCCTCCGCGTCCAGGTCGCTGGTGAAGGTGAAGGCCTGCCCGTTGTAGGTGCCGGTCACCTTGATGCTCACACCGTCGAAGCCGGGATTCGCCTGCACGAACGCCGCGTCGTCGCCGCTCGAGGGCTTGTGAACCTCGAAGTCCACCTCGTCGTAGGTCCCCGGGGCCACCGGCACGCTGAAGCTGCGCGCCGCGCCGCCGGTGCCACCGAGCGGCAGGTCCAGCAGGAGCGGGCCGAGCTCCAGCTCCTCGCAGGCGTCGCCGCCGGACGAGCCGCCGCAGGTCGTGGTGGCCTCGGCGCGCTTCAGCTCGATCTCGCGGAGGACCAGCTGCACCTGATCGATGACCAGGGTATTGGTCCCGTCCGTGTAAGTTTCCGGTGTCCCGGCAGTCGCGAGCGACATGGCGGAAGCCACGGCGGGCGCGGCGGCCCGGGTGGCGAGGTTGAAGCTGAGCTGAGCGTCGGTCGACGGACTGCCGGAGTCTCCGCACGCCGACATGGCGGCGGCGGCGGCGAGAACGGCGGCAGTTCGCAGGGCAGTGCGGCGCATTGTGGGCTCCCAAGAAGAGTAGGGTCGTGTTCTGACCGCACTCATGGGCAACCGGTGTGCCGTCCGCGCCACTCACTGTAACATCCTGTCAAACAATATCTTATATGGTTGGCCCCGTGAACTGGGGCCGAACGCAACTGCAATATACTGTTGCAGGTGGTAATGTTTCAATGCACTTCGGGGGGCCCCGGGGCTCCTCTATCGGTCTGCTCAACCCAATCAGTCGAGGCTCTGGTGGGACCTGGCACAGCTCGATCGATCTCGTCGCCGCTCGTCCTGGTCCTCGCGCTCGCGGCACCCGGCTGCAGCCGCGAGACGAAGGAATGCCCGCGGTGTGGCACCGTGGTGGTCGCGGCGACCGGCGACCCGGCCCAACTGCTCCCGCCGCTCGCGGTGGAGACGGTGGCGCGCGATATCGGTGACCAGGTGTACGAGCGCCTGGCCAATCTTGCGCCGGGGGCGTCGCCGATCGATGCCAACGCCTACCGGCCGGCCCTCGCCGCGAGCTGGGTGCGGGTGGACTCGCTCGCCTGGAGGTTCCACCTGCGGCCGGGCGCGCGGTGGCAGGACGGCCGCCCGGTGACCGCCGAGGATGTCCGCTTTTCCTTCGCGGCGTTCGGCGACTCGGTGCTCGACACGCCGGCGCGCCCGTATCTCGCGCACCGCATCACCGTCGTCCCCGAGGATTCGGCGTCGGTGCTGGTCCGCTTCGCCGAGCCATCGCCCGAGCAGCTCTACGATGCCACGTATCACGTCCGCATCATTCCGAGCCACATCTGGTCGGCGACCCCGCCGGCGAGTTGGCCGTCCGACACCAGCGTGGCGCACCTTGTGGGCAGCGGCCCATACCGCATCGCCGAATGGAAGCGCGGCGAGTATGTGCGCCTGGTGGCCGATAGCGCCGCCACTTCCCCGCCCGCGGTCCGCCGGGCCATCTGGCGGTTCGCAACCGACCCCGACGCTGCTCTCAACCTCGTGCTGAGCCATGAGGCCGATCTGCTCGAGACCGTGGCCGGCCCCGAGCGCGCCGAGCGAGTGGCGCAGGACTCAACGCTCCGGCTCGTGCCCTACGCGTCGGCGACCTACGGCTTCCTCGGCTTCCAGATCGGCGGGGGACCGCGAAACCGGCCGCACCCGATCTTCGGTGACGCCGCCACCCGGCGGGCGCTGGCGCTCGCCGTGGACCGGCAGACGCTGGCGCGCTCGGTGTTCGGTCGGCATGGGAAGGCGCCACCGGGGCCGATGTCGCAGCTGCTGTGGATCTGGAACGACAGCATCGCCACGCTGCCGTTCGATACGGTTCAGGCGACTCGCGCCCTCGACGCGGCCGGGTGGGGGCGCGCCCACAGCGCGAAGGCGCGCCGGCGCGGAAACCAAGCGCTGACGTTCGATATTCTGGTACCGAGCACGAGCCCAATTCGCCGTCAGCTTGCGGTGGCACTGCAGGCGATGTGGCAGGCGGTGGGTGCGGTGGTGACGGTGACGGCGGTGGATTTCCCCGTCTTCCAGGAGCGGCTGGCGCAGGGCCGGTTCGATACCTACATCGGCGCATGGCTCGACGAGCCCAGCCCGCGCGGCCTGGCCGACCAGTGGACCCGGGCGGGATGGGACGCGCTCAACTACGGACACTACGCCAACCCGGCGTTCGATTCCCTGTTCGCCCGGGCGGGCCGGGCGCACGACGTGGCCGAGGCGCGCAGGCTCTACCGCGAAGCGATGGACACGCTCAACGCCGACGCGCCGGCGCTGTTCCTCTATGCCCCGGCGAGCCTGGCGGTGGTGTCTCGGCGACTGGAGGGGGTGGAGATCGATCCGTATAGCTGGGCGAGCGGGCTCCGGGGGTGGCGGGCGAACTAGGCAGGTGGCTTCGAATCGCGCCGAGCGGCTCCAGCCGGGCTCGGCGGCTTCGGCTCATTGCGATAGCGTGCGAAGCCATTCCCGCAAGCCGGCTCCTTCCTGGGTGGCACCCAGTCGGTCGTAGATCGCGACGGCGGCCTCGGCATCTTCGCACGCGCCCAACCGGCCGAATGTCGCCCGGAGTTCCGCCCGATCTCGCAGGGCCTCGGCCTCGAGGAGGGCGCTCTCATGCATCCGGGCCATTCCTACGGCGCGGTCGAGAGTCTCCAGCGCGGCTCGGATCTCGCCAATGGCGCCCAGGGCCCGTCCCATCAGCCGCAGCGCGTCCGCCTCTCCCAGGGGATCGGGAAGCCGGGCGTAGTCGGCGGCCGCGAGCCGCGCGCCGGCCTCCGCCACCTGTGGCTCCCCCTGCAGCAAAGACAGCTCCGCCCTGCCCACCCGGGCCATGGCCAAGAGTCGGCCGCTCCCGGCTTCGCGAGCGAGCTCGATCGCCCGGCGCTCGTACTTGTCGGCCTGGTCGTATCGCCGAACATCCCGGTAGGTGATCGCCATGTTGTGCGTCGCCTCGGCCAAACCCAGCGTGTGGCCGACCTGCTGGAATGCCGCGACCGCCAGCTGGTAGGAGCCGAGCGCGGCCTCGTGGTTGCCGCGGATGTTGGAGATGAGCCCGAGATTGTTGGTGGCCCGCGCAACCATGAGCGCGTCGCCGTCGCCGTTCGCCAGCTCGAGCGCCCGACCGAAGGCCGCCTCCGCGTCGGCCAGATCGCCCAGCTCGAAGTGCGCCGCGCCCAGCAGGTTGACGGCGCGGCGGAGACACGAGGCGTCGCCCATGCGCTCGAGACGCGGGATGGTGGCGGCGATCAGGACGCGCGCGCCGGTCGGGTCGCCCAGGCGGAGCTTCGCTTCGGCCAGAAGGAGATCCAGCTCGGGGTGGCTGGCCGTCCGCTCCCGCCGGCTGTCGAGGGCGGCGCGCAGCTGCTCCCAGGCGCCGTCTGCGGCAAGGCCGCGGGCGAGGGCGAGGAGATCGCGGGGGCGCGACGGGGCAGCCGACATGCCGGATCCCGATCTACTCAGTAAGAGACGGCGTAGCGGGTGAAGCCGGCGATGTCTGCCTCGACCTGGTCGTTCACGGTGCTGAGCCGGCAGAGGAGCGACTCCCATGGATCATTGGCCTTCTCCTGCTTCCAGATCTGGAAGCTGGCCTCGATCGTCCGATCGGCCTTGTTGATCACCCCGTCCTCATTGAAGTCGTGGTCGGCCTCGAGGTACCAGAGCGTCAGCTTGGCCGGCTTGTCCGCGGCGAACTGGAGCCCTGCCGGTTCCAAGTTCACGATCTGGAGGCTCGAGTCGGGAACCGACATCTTGATGAGCAGGGAATCGCCGACCGCGATCGGCTTCCCCTTCTCGTCCCGAATCAGCGACGACTTCGGCACCTTGAAGCGGGCGAGCTTCGTGGAATCTCTCGCATCCGGCCTCTTGTGATACCAGATGAACGCCTCGCGATCCTGTCCCCGGACGGCATAGAAGCTCACGCTCGTCTGCGCCAGCGCCGGCGCGTCGGGCGCGGGCTGAAGGAAGTGGAGGTCGGCCTCGTCGCGGAGGTCGAAGCTGGGCACCACCGGTCCCGCCGCCGGTGAAGTCGGGCCGTCGGCGCAGGCGACGAGCGCGGCAACCAGAACCGCCACAGCGAGGGAAGGTCGGATCATGGCTCGTCTCCAAAGTCACGGGTGTCGTCAGGGTTGTCGAGCAGTCGTTGCAGCCGTGTCCGCGAGATCTCCAGCCGCCGCGCCGCCTCGCTCTTGTTCCCGCCGCACCGCTGCACGGTGTCCCGCACCGCCGTGCGGATGATTTCGCGGAGGGGCAGGGCCGGGTCGAGACTGGACGGCGACTGACGGTTGGCTGGGCCCGCGTCGAGCGCCAGCACGTCGAGACCGATCACGCCGCTCGTGCCGAGGAGGAGCGCCCGCTCCATGAGGTTCCGGAGCTCGCGGACGTTGCCGGGCCAGCGGTGCCGGAGGAGTGCCTGCTCGGCGTCGGCGCTCAGACGCGGCTCGGGAAGCCCGTATTCGCCGGCGAACTGGGCCAGGAAGCGGCGGGCGAGGAGGAGGATGTCGTCACGGCGCTGCCGCAGGGGCGGGAGCTCGACCGGCACCACGTTCAGCCGATGGTACAGGTCTTCCCGGAACTCGCCTCGGCGCGTCGCTGCGGCGAGATCCACGTGGGTCGCGGCCAAGATGCGCACGTCCACCGGCTTGCTTCGGGTGCCACCGACCCGCCGGGTCGTGCGCTCCTGCAGGACGCGGAGCAGCTTGCCCTGCAGCGGGCGGGAGAGGTGTCCGATCTCGTCCAGGAACACCGTGCCTCCCTCCGCGACCTCGAAGAGCCCGGGCTTGGCGGCGATCGCGCCGGTGAAGGCGCCCTTCTCGTGGCCGAACAGTTCGCTTTCGAGCAGCTGTTCGGGGATGGCGGCGCAGTTGACATCGACGAACGGCGCTTCACCCCGCGGCCCGTTGTAGTGGATCGCACGGGCGAGGAGCTCCTTGCCCGTGCCGGTCTCGCCGGTGATCAGCACCGTGACGTTGCGGTGCGGGATGATCCGGCCGGCGCGCTCCAGCGATTGGCGCAGCGCGGGGCTTTCTCCGATGATGCCGGTGAAGCGGTACTTGGCCCCTTCCCCCGCAGCGAACGCGCTTCGCTGAATGCGGGTCCAAAACCGCTCGGCACGCTCGAGCAGCCAGGACCGCAGCAGCTCGAGATCCTGGGGAAGCGCGAAGTAGTCGGCGGCGCCTGCCCGTGCCAGCGCGACGGCCAGCCGATGATCCGGGAGCGCCCCGATGACCGCTACCTCCCACTCCCCCGCGGGGAAGCGTTGGAGGACAGGCCCGGCCTCGTGTTCCATTCCCGCGGCCGCAATGAGGGTGACGGACCCCACCGGACCGGGCGGATTCTCGGGGCCGTTCGCCTCCCGCAACTCGAAACCGAGCTCCTCCGCGAGTGCTGGCCAGATGGACGAAAAGGAATCGCTCAGCGCGACGAGCATGAGCGATGGCAATTGCGCAGGCACCACGGCGCTGATGGCCCTTTCCTTGACGCTAGGAATCACCTGGGCATGCGGAGAGAAGCCCGCGCCCGAAGATGCCTCCGAGAGAGTGGGTGAGCAACGCGACGGTCCTGGGGCTGCCACCTCAAGGATCACTGTGAACTCGTCTCGGCAGGTCAGCGAAATCGCTAGGTGAGGAAGGCCGGTTGCGACGACGGCGGAAGGTTGAAGTGCAACTCGCGTTCCAGCGTTGAAGCCTCAGAGTCGATTGTCCTGCAATTACTTCGATGGATGGCTCGAACTGGTGCCGGTAGTGTTTCGTAGCAGCTGCTTCGAAATGATGCAGACGACGCGCGCCTTTTGGGAGGCCGGCCTGTTTCGAGACGCTCTGACTCGTTCCGCTGCGCGTCCAGTTGAGGTGCCTTTCTCTTCAAACCCATGCGCGCAAACATGTTACCATAAGCCACCATGGCGGCACCTGGGTTGCCTAAGGGGTCCTTCGTGCAGTTCTGAAGCTCAATCCATCCCTTGCTCCCAGGAGAAGCAGATGCGTACTCGACTGATGGCTCTCGGCGCCGTGGCGACCCTCATTGGAACTTTGGCCGCCTGCAGCGATGTCTCCGGCCCCCCTGACCAGGCCACGGCGAGCCAGGCGGGCGGGTCCACGATCGAGACATCCTCGACCTCCACCAAGACGATCATCGCGCTCGTGGGGAGCGCGGCATTCCCCGCCGCCAAGGGCAAGGCGGTGTTCGATTCACGGCCCGACCGCCGTGAGCTGGAGATCGAGGCAGAAAACCTCAAGCGGCTCGCGCAGACGACGGTCAACTTCTCGCTCGACGGGGCCAACATCGGGAGCGCTCGCGTGAGTGCCCTCGGCAGGGTTAGCCTCAGCCTCAGCACCCAGCTGGGCGACCAGGTTCCGACGAGCGTGACGGGCAAGGCTGTCGCGGTCCGGACACAGGACGGCCGCCTGGTGGCATCCGGTTCGTTCTGAGCACATCCGGAGTGGGAAGGGGGCGACGGGAAAGTGGTCCCCGCCGGGCGGCTCGAGGGTCGAGGCTCGCCTCGGCCCATGCGGTCGGGCTTGATACCAGACGAACGGCGCCCCGCGGGAAGCCCGCGGGGCGCCGTTCGTCTGGGGCTTCGGCGGTGCTCAGTCGGCTGCGCCGTCCCCGTTCTCGTCCTCGAACACGTGGAACGAGCTGCGGATGTTCTGCTCGACCAGCGATTCCAGCGGTTGGCCGCTGAGTGCCTGGCTGGGATCAACCAGCCCGCTGGCGTCGGCGTTGGCGAACCAGCCGGACAGGTCGATCGCGAGCGTCATGGCGAGATCGGAGCCTTCGGCCACGTCGATCGGCTGCTGCAGGCCCACGTTCACCACCTCGGTGAGGTCAGTGGTGTAAGTGAAGGCAACCGGCGACGGGTTGCCCGCCTTCTGATAGCTGCCGGTGACCCGGATGCTGGTGCCGGCGAAGTCCGGATGGGTCACCAGGAACGCGGCGTCGCCATTCTGGTCCGTCGGCCGGTGGATCTGGAACTGCACCTCGGAGTACGAGCCGGCCGGTACGGTGGCCCTGTACGTCTGCACCACCCCGTCGCCGAGCGGCAGATCGAACAGTTCGGGGCCCGCCCGGAACTCGCCACAGTCCTCGACCTCGCTTCCCACCTCCGTGCCGCCGTCTGGGACCGCGGCACACCCGCCCGCGCTCACGCCCTCGAACTTGATCTTCCGCAGGACGATCTCCACCCGATCGACGACGATCTGGTCTCCACCCAGGGCAATGGTGGCCTGACCCAGCGCAGCCGTCGAGCGCTGCGGACGGTTGGTGGAGGCGACCATCGGCGCCGAGGAGCGGGTCGAGAGCTGAAGGTTCACCCGGCCGGTCCCGCTCGAGTTGCTGCAGGCCGCGAGGCCCGCGGCGAGGGTGAGCGTGGCCAGACCAGGGAATCGGATGGCTGCCATGACGGTCCTCCGAGGATGGGGATGCAGGCGATCGCACCGAAACAGGCCAAGACCCTATGCGGTTTGCACGCGTGGTGGGTGGCCCCAAGCGCGATTGCGGGCCGCCAGCGTGGATCCAGCAATGTGCGCGCCGACCGTCTGCATCGGTCCTCTGCAACTCGCTGCACCCTAACGCGGAGGCCCTCCAAGCAGAGCGGCCCCGACTCGTGTCGGGGCCGCTCGGATGCCGGGAAACCGGGAAGGCTACGCCGTCTTGCGTTTTGGCTTGGCCACCCGCTTCCGCTCCTTCTTGAGGGTGACGACCCCCGCCCCTTCCCGCGGTTGGCGGTAGACGTACTGCTGGCCACGGAAGTTCCGGAGGACCACCTCTTTGTCGCTCATGCTCACGACGTACTCCGGCTGCAGCGGGATCTTGCCCCCACCGCCCGGCGTGTCGATCACGAAGTGAGGGTTGGCGAGGCCGCTGGTCCAGCCGCGGAGCGCCTCCATGACCTTGATGCCGGCCTGCACCGTGGTTCGGAAGTGCTCCGCACCGGCCACCTGGTCGGCCATATAGATATAGTAGGGCCGCACCCGCGCCATCAGGAGCCGCTGCATCAGCTCCTTCATGACCGCCGGGTCGTCGTTCACGCCCTTGAGCAGCACCGTCTGGCAGCCGAGCGGGATGCCGGCATCGGCGAGCCTGGCGAGCGCAGCCACGGCGGCGGGCGTGAGCTCGTCGGGATGGTTGAAGTGCGTGTTGATGAACAGCGGATGGAACCGCTTGAGCGTGGCGCAGAGCTCGGGCGTGATCCGCTCCGGTAGATGGCACGGGACCCGGCTTCCGATCCGGATGATCTGGAGGTGCGGGATGGCCCGGAGCCGCGTCAGAATGGCCTCGAGGCGCCGGTCGTTCAGCAGCAGCGGGTCGCCGCCGGACATGATGACGTCCCGGATCTCGGTGTGCTGCTCGAGATACTGGAAGGCGCTCTCGAACTGCGACATCGGGATCTTCTCAGGATCGCCCACCTTGCGGCGCCGGGTGCAGAACCGGCAGTAGCTGGCGCAGACCGGCGAAACCAGGAAGAGCGCCCGGTCGGGGTAGCGGTGGGTGATGTTGGGGACCGGGCTGTCCGCGTCCTCGTTCAGCGAGTCCACGATCCCGTCCACGATGTCCAACTCCTCCACCGTCGGCACGTACTGGCGCCAGATCGGGTCGTCGGGCGACTTGATCAGGTCCACCATGGCCGGCGAGATGCGGAACTCGAAGTTCTCGGCCGCCTGCCGGAGGCGTTCGAGGTCGGGAAAGTGCTCGGGCCCGAACTTGGCCGCCAGCACTTCGAGCGACTTGATCGAGTTGTTCTTGAGGACTTCCTGCCAACTCTCCATGATGCTTCCCGTCCTCCTGGGCCCGAGTCACCCTGAGCGACGCGAAGGGGGCATGCCTTGACGCATGGGTCCTTCGCTTCGCTCAGGATGACTCGGGTCGAGATGCTTCACGTAGATGACCTGATGCTCGCCGGGGGCGTAGAAATCCGGGATCGTCGCCACCGTAGTGTACCCTCGCGCCTCGTAAAAGGCACACGTGGAGCGGTAATCCGGACGATTGGACGTCTCCACCACGACGAGGCGGGCGGTACCGGCGAGCCGGCGCTCCATCTCCCGGATGAGCGCGGTGCCGATCCCGGCGCCGTGGAGCGCCGGATCGACCGCCATCCAGTAGAGATCGTAGGTGCCGAGCGTACACGGGGTAGGGCCCCAGCAAATCCAGCCGGCAAGCCGGCCCTCGTGCTCGGCGCCGAGGGCGACGTAGTCGGGTGAGCCCGCCACGGCGCCGTCGAAGACCTCGAGGGCGATGGGGATCTCGGCATCGCGGAAGAGGCCGACCGCGCGGGAGATCTCCTCGATGCGCCCCCGGTCGGCCGGCGTGAGGTTCCGGAGCTTCGGCAGGGTGACTGTGCCGCTCACGCGGCGGACACCCCGCTGACCAGGGCGGCGGCGGCGCTGCTGCTCTGGGAGCGCATGAGCGCCTCGTCCACCACCTGCATGACGAGGTCGTCGAAGCTCCAACCGAAGGCGCGCCCCATCCGGGCAAGGCCCGCGTTGCTCGAGAGGTCGGGGCAGGGGTTCACCTCGAGCAGGTAGGGCTGGCCATCGTCGTTGACCCGGAGATCCACCCGCCCGTAGCCCTCTCCGGCCGACATCTGCATCCACGCCTCGCGCGCCACGTCACCGATCCGCTTGGCAAGCTCCGGGAGGATCTCGGCGGGGCAGACGGGGACGGTGCCCTCGTCCTCGGGGCTCCCGGGGATCCACTTGGCCGCGTAGCCCACGATCGGCCAGGTGCCCTCGGGCATCCCATCGAACCGGATCTCGGCGATCGGCAGCATCCGTTTGCCGACGAAGCCGACGTTGAACTCCCGGCCGGGCACGTACTCCTGGACCAGCACCTCCTCGAACTGCTCGAGCATCTGGGCGACCCGCTTCTTGAGCGCCCGCTTCGATGTGCAGACGGCACCGTTGTCGATCCCGACGCTCGCGTCCTCGGCCGAGGGTTTCACGATGGCCGGGAGCGGGAACTCGGCCGGGGTCTTGTTGGCCTGGGCAAGAGTGAATGCCGGGACAGGAAGTCCGGCTGCGGAGAGGAGCGTATTGGCGATGTGCTTCCGGTGGCAGATGGTCGTGGGCCAGGTGCGGCAGCCGGTGAACGGCACGCCGGCCAGCTCGAGCGTCCCGACGACCAGATCCTCGTACTTGGCGTGGCCGTTGATCCCCTCGCAGAGGTTGAATACGAGGTCGACCCGGCGGACCCGGCTGAGCCAGCGGAAGTCGCCCAGGCGGACGGGGAGCAGCTCCACCTCGTGCCCCCGGCGCCGGAGGACGTCGCGGATCTCGTGGACGTTGCCCACGACCGCCGCCACGTCCTGCGGGCTCCACTCGTCGCTGCCGGCATCGTACAGGATCGCCACTCTCATTACGCCACCTCCGCCAGGAGTGAACGGCCGCTGATCCGGCGCCATGCGATGTCGGCGACAGTGCGGATCAGTTCGTCGTAGCCCATCCCGGCGGCCCGCGCAGCCTTCGGGAAGCAGGAATTGTCCCGCGGGTCGGGCAAAATGCCCGGCAACGGGTTCAATTCGACGACCATGGGGCGATTGGCGGCGTCGCAGCGGATGTCGATGCGGCACCAGTCGCGGCAGTCCAGCGCGTGATAGGCCGCCAGCGCGGCGGCACGGACGTCCTCGGCCAGTGCTTCGGGAATGCGGGCCGGGCAGTCGAAAATCTCCAGTGGATGGCTCGGCGAGTCCCACAGCCACTTTGCTTCGTAGCCGTAGATCGGCGGAGCGCCCTTGGGCAGTGTTTCAAAGTCCATGCCGACGATGGGCAGGCAGCGGGCCTCGTCGCCGTTGCCGAGCACCGCGACGGTGAACTCGGGGCCGGCCAGATAGGTCTCGATGAGCACCGGCTCGGCGTAGGTGGCCAGCAGCTTGGAGACCTGCTTGACGAGCTGGCTCCGCGTCTTGCAGAGGCTCCGGACGCTCACGCCCTTGCCCGACCCCTCGAACGCCGGCTTGATGAAGAGCGGAAACGGGAGCTGCACGTTCCGCGCGTCGGCCGGGCTCTTGGCGAGGACGAATGGGGCCGTGGGCACGCCGTGATACGACATGACTTCCTTGGCCCGCCGCTTGTCGAGCGCGAGGCCGAGGGTCAGCGGGTCGGAGGCATGGCACGGGACCCCGAGGAACTCGCAGATGGCGGGAACGTGCCCCTCGCGGTTCGGCCCGTAGAGGCCTTCGGCGATGTTGAAGACGAAGTCCGGTCGAATGAGCGCGAGCCGCGAGGGGAAGCTGGCGTTGGCCTCGAGGCGGTAGACCTGACCGACGGTGCTCAGCGCGCGCTCCACCGCGTCGATGGTGGCGGGCTCGTCCCACTCGGCGTAGAGATCGGGCTGGGGAAGATCGTCGCGCAGCGCCCGACTGTTGGGATCGTCGGAGGAGGGGGAGTCGGGCGTCGCCCCGGCAGCAGCGTTCGCCGGCGCATCGGGCTTGAGGTTGAAGGCGAGTCCGATCCGAACTGCCAAAGGTGCCCCTCTACAAAAAAGGCCGTCCACGAGAGACGAGCCGCGACGAGTTGAGTACTTCGACGAATCTAAAGTAAGAAAAAGCGTTCGGTCGCACAATAGTTTTTGGCGAAGTTCGTGCCACGAGTTTTTGGGGCGTCGGGTCACCCTGAACGCAGTGAAGGGGTCATACGCCTGCTCATGACCCCTTCGCTTCGCTCAGGATGACTCGCCCGCTGCCGGGTGCGCCCGGCGCCTCACACCTTGTGAAATCCCACTCGTCCCGCCTCCGTCCCGTCGCTCGCTCGGAAGAGCTCGAAGTCGTCGAACAGGGCCGGCGCCTCGCGCCGAAGCACCCGGAGACAGGCGACCGCCATTCGGCGGATCTCGAGTTCGGCGCCCTCGCCCAGGCGGAGCTCGAGCATCGTCCGCCAGGCGCGGACGTTGGCGCTCGCCACGATCTTCACCTCGGTCGCGTTGGGCAGCACGCTGCGCGCCGCCTCGCGCGCCAGCTTCCGGCGGTGGATCTTGTCCTCGACCCCGGCGTAGCGCGCCATCAGGTGGTCCACCGCCGCCACGTAGGCCGCCTGCGCGGCCTCGACCTGCCGGGTCCACTCGGCCTCGAGCACGGCGTCCCCCAGGATGGCCGGCGGCAACACGAAAGCGGCGTGGGACTCGTCCACGTACCGCTGGGAGAGCTGCGAGTAGCCCCACCCGGCCCGGTGGCGCACCAGCTCGTGGCTGCAACTCCGGGAGATTCCCTCGATCAACATGACATAGCTGGAATGCTCGAACACCGAGCCGTGTCCCTGCTGGAGGATGTTCCGCAGATACTCGGCCGTGGTTCGGCCGGCCGGGTTCTGCTGGCTCATGTAGCAGAGCCGCCCGGCGAACTCGGCGATCCTCTCACCGTCACTCGAGTCACCCTTCCATTGGACCGGCAGGTGGGCGGGCTCGAGGAACTGCGGACGGGCGATGAGGGTGACCCGGGGCTCGCGGAGAATGTCCATGGGAAATGGGATCAGGGTTGAGGCGGAGGGCCGTCGGCCAGCTCCACCCGGTTCTGGGCGTACCCGCCGCGCTGCTCGATGCGTCGGAGGGCGCCGGCGATGTCGTCCGGGAGGGCGACGGCGTGGGTGCCGACCTTGAGACGGCTGATTGGCGGCTCGCCGCCGCTCGGCCCGCCGGGGCACGGAAGGATAATGCCCGGATTCAGAATGCCGAGGGGGTCGAACGCGCGCTTGACCCGGGTGAAGAGCGCCGTGACCTCGTCGCCGTAGACCCGGGCAAGGAGGCTCGCGCGGAGCCGGCCGTCCCCATGCTCGCCGGACGGCGTGCCGCCGAGCCGGACGATCACGTCGGTCACCTCGTCGAGCAGGCCGGCCACCGACTCCTCCCAGCCGGCCCGCCCGATCTCGGGCAGCAAGTTCACATGCACGTGGCCGTCGCCCGCGTGGCCGAAGATGACCACCGGGAGGTCCCGGGCAGCGGCGGCGGCCCGCACTGCGCGGACATACTCGCCCATCCGGTCCACCGGCACGCATCCGTCCTCGACCACCTGGAGCGAGCGCCGCGTCTCGGGGAGACCTGCCAGGATCGGACTCGCCGCGTGCCGGAGCGCCCAGAGCCGCTCCGCGGCGGCGGGCGTGAGCCCGGTGTCAACGCTCGCGGCCCACGGCGCAACTGCCGCCGCCGCCGCTTCGACCGCCTGGCGTGCCGCATCCGCATCGTCGCGCTCCATCTCGACCAGCAGCACGGCCTCGGGGCCCGCCTCCCCGACGAGTTCGAGGAAGCTGCGGTCGAGGAGCTCGACGGCGGAGGGCTCGTGCGCGAGCAGCGCGGCCACCGCGTCGCCCAGCGCATCGAGCGTTCGGAGGCCGACCCGGAGCCCGGCACGCGCCGCGGGGAGCGGGTCGAGCCGCCATTCCGCGGCGGTGATGATCCCCAGCGTTCCCTCCGCGCCGACGAGGAGGTCCACCACGTCTCCCGAGGCGAGCCAGGCATCGAGCGCGTATCCCGAGGCGTTCTTCCGCGTGCGCGGGAACCGGGCGCGAACCAGGTCGGCCGCGGCGCGGATGGCTGGTGCCGCCTCCACCTCGAACCGCTCGACCGCTCGGGCGCCCGGCACCGCGGCATGCCCGCGTCGCAGCTCGGTCACCTCGCCGTCCGCCGTCACCAGCTCCACCGCCTCCACCCACGGGCGCACGCTCCCGTAGCGCACGGTCCGCGCACCCGCGGCATTGGTCGAGAGCATCCCGCCGAGCGTGGCCCACCTTCCGCTCGAGGGGTCAGGGGGAAGCCTGAGCCCTGCGGTGTCGGCGGCGGCATTGAGATCGGCGAGGGTGACGCTCGCGCTGGCCCGCGCGCGGCGGGTGCGGCCGTCAACCTCGATCCGCCGTGGCAGGGCCGTCAGGTCCACGATGACCCCGTCGCCCACGTTGCCACCGGCCATGGCGCTCCCCGCCCCGCGCGGCACGAGTGCGACCTGGTGCGCCGACGCCCAATGCGCCAGCGAGGCGACGTCCTCGCGGTCCCGGGGGAGGCACACCGCCGCCGGCAGGATCCGGTAGATCCCGGCACCCTCGGCGTACGCGGCACGCGCGCGATGATCGGTTCGAAACAGGCCCCGGATCGGCGGGGGAGGCAGCATGGGCAAAAGCTAACTATCTTGTGGCCCTATGTCGGAGACCCCCCGCGCGCAGCTGATCCACATCGACGTGGACCGCCGGCTCGGCCACGAGTGGGACGAGTGGGACGGCAGACCGCTCCCGAACCGCGGGAACTACGATTCGTCGCCGACGCTCTTCTTCGCCTGGTCGGCGATCGTCCTGATAGTGGGATTGGGCCTCGCCGCCGCCCTGCTCTTCCTCTTCCATCCCCGCCTCGCCGACCTGCACGCCGCGCTCCCCCGCCTGCTCTGGACGGGGCTCGCCGCCGTGGGGCTGGCCCTCTGGGCCTGGTGGGGCGTCCTCTTCCTCTCTTATGTGACCGGCCGCGCCCTGCTGCCGGAGCGACTGGCGGAGCGCGGCCCGTTTCTCCGGTTGATGCGGCTCACATCGCGGCTGGCCGAGCAATTCGGCCGCCGGGATTGGGTGGAGAACGCGTCGGTGAAGGTGTACAACGCGCTGGCGCTGGTCCGGCGGCGAAAGGTGGGGACGGGCGAGCTGCTGCTGCTCATTCCGCGCTGCCTGTCCAAGGAAACACTCGACGGGGTGCTGGGGATCGCGGGGAAGTACGGCGTGCCGGTGTTCGTGGCCACCCGAGGCCAGTTGGCGAGACGAGTCATCCGCGAGCGTCGGCCGCGCGCGGTGGTGGCGGTGGCGTGCGAGCGGGATATGGTGAGCGGCCTCCACGACGTGGCCGGCAAGATCCCGGTGCTCGGCCTCACGATGACCCTCCCGTCGGGGCCCTGCAAGGACGCCCTGCTGAACCTGGGACAGCTGGAGGAGTGGGTGCGGGCGTACGTGATCTGAGAGGGATGGGCAACGAATCACCCTGAGCGAAGCGAAGGGGGCATGCGCCAGATCATGCCCCCTTCACCGCGTTCAGGGTGACTCCTGCTCCGGCGGCGGAACCGGCGCCACTTCGGCTTCCGCGGGCGCAGCCGGTGGCGCCGGCGGCCCGCCGTACTGCTTCACCAGATTCTGCAACGCGGCCCGGACTTTGATCGCGACCGGATGGTCGCGCGGCACCTGCCGGTCGAGCTCGCGGTCGGGCACGGATGGATCGGTGAGTGGGTGATACAGGGTTTCGACGGTGACCTTGCTGTTCCCCGGGTTGGTGGCGTCAGCCCAGGCACGAACGCGCACGACGCCAGGCCCGATCGGGCGATCTCCCGTGTGCTGGCCGGTGGCAGGGTCGAACCAGCTGGTCTCGAACCAGGCGTCTTGAAGGTCCACCCGGGTCGTGGGGATCGAATCCGCCTGCAGCGCCTCGGCGAGAAGGCGGGTGGCCTCGCGGGGCGCCAGGCGTACTTCGGTGAACGCGGCCTCCGGCACGGGCGGGTAGGGCGGTCGGGTCGTACCCGGCTGGCAGCCGATCAGGCCGACACCCACCAACCATGCCACCAGCACCGCGCGCATCGGGTCAATCCTTGTGCGGAGGCGTACCGGGCGCGTGAGTATGCCCGGCCGTCGCGGTGGAGTCGGTCGTTGCGGAGTCGGCATCGTGGCCAGCGGCCTCATCCCCCTCGCTCCCACCATGATGATGGCCTTCCGCGCGCGCGCGGATCTCCGCCTGCAGCACTTCAGTGGGGATTCCGGCTGCGTGGTCGAAGACGAGCTTGCCGCCGTACATCCCGGCCGCCACGAGCGTCCCCGTCCCGACCAGCGAGAGCACCAGGGCGGCCGAGCGTTCCGCGCCGCTCATCCGTTTCTCCCGCCAGATCCTCCACAGGGCCACGAAGGCGAAGATCCCCAGGGTGATGAAGGCGAGCTCCTCGTGGGTCTCCATGATGCGGTGCACCGCGTCGCTGTGGGGCGCCAAGTGGTCCTCGGCCTGCAGTCCCGAAAGCACGGCGAGCGCCGCGCCGAGCGCACCCACCACGAGCGTCCAGAACCCGGCCACGCGAAGCGGGGGCCGCCGGGTCAGGGCGCCGGCCAGGTCGAACAGTACCGCCACGAGGAGCAGAGCGGCGGGCAGATCGTTCACGGCGGCGTGCAGCCGGGGCCAGTCGTAGCCGAACATCCGGGCTCCTCAGAGTCCAAGATCGATGGGGGTCGGGGGCTGGGACGCATAATCATAAAACCCCCGGCCCGATTTCCGGCCATGGAGACCGGACGCGACCATGCGGCGCAGGAGCGGCGGCGGCGCGAACCGCGCCTCCCGGTACTCGTCGAACATGATGTCGGCGATCCGGACCGTGGTGTCGAGACCCACGAAGTCGAGCAGGGTCAGGGGGCCCATCGGATGGCCGCATCCGAGCTGCATCCCCCGGTCGAGGTCGCCGGCCGACGCCACACCCTGCTCCAACGCGCGCACCGCGTCGAGGAGGTAGGGCACCAGGAGGCGGTTCACCACGAAGCCCGAGCGGTCGCGCGCGACGATCGGCTCCTTCCCGAGGCGCCGGGCGAACGTCATCGTGTGCTCGAACACCTCCCGCGAGGTGGTGACCGCCCGCACCACCTCGACCAGTGGCATCAAGGGGACCGGATTGAAGAAGTGGAGGCCGATGAAACGGTCGGGCCGCGCAGTGGCCGCCGCCATGTCGCCGATGGATAGGCTGGACGTATTCGAGGCGAAGATGGTCGGGGAGGCACAGGCCGCGTCGAGGGTACGCCAGAGCTCGTTCTTGAGCCGGAGATCCTCGGTGACTGCCTCGACGATCAGGTCGCACCCGGCGAGGGCACCGAGCTCGGTGGTGAAGGTGAGGCACTCCAATGCGCTCTCGCGGGCGGCCGGATCCAGCTTGGCCTTTTCGACCAGCTTGTCGAGCGATTTGCGGATCGCGCTCTGGCCTTTGGAGAGCGGGCCTGCGTCAACGTCCCGTACGACGGTGGGAAAGCCGGCGGTCGCGGCCGTCTGCGCGATGCCGCTGCCCATGAGGCCGCAGCCGAGGACGCCGACGCGGGAGATTTCGGACATGAACTCTTCTCTCGGTTGGCGTGAGTCACTGAGTGCTGGCGTCACACCGAGTATGGCGAAGGGGACATGACCCAGCGTTTGGCCTCTTCGCTTCGCTCAGGGTGACTCGAACGGGATCTGCCCCGAAGCCTCCCCACTACCGCAGCGACCGCCGGATCTCCTCCGCCAGCATCCCGAGCAGCCCGGCCGACCGTCCCGGCAGCAGCTGCGTGGCTTGCGCGCCCCCGTGCTCGAGCTGGTCCAGCGCCCGCTCCAGGCCGAGCTGAACGCGGGCCAGCGCCGGGCGGTACTGGCGGGCGACGCCGTAACCCAGGCCGACCGCCAGCGGGAGCGGGATGAGTGCGACGGGAAGCAGGGCGCCGAGCACTATCATCACGCCGGCGCTGAGCATCCCGGCCCCCGCCAATGCGGCCCCGCCTCCGACGAACTCGGCGCGGGCCCGCCGCGCCTCCGCCGTGAGGGTCACGTGGCACCAGCCCGGCTCGAGGGGAAAAACTGTGGCGGAGACCGTGTCCGCCCGCGCGAGCGTCATTGCCGAGCTTCCGCGGCGGAACGCCGCCGTCGATCGGCGCACCGCGGCCGCGACCCCGCCAAGCGGCTCCCACGTCACCCGGCCCGGCTGCCGCCGCTGTACGCAAAAGAACTCCTTGTCCTCCATCCACTCCACGAGCGCCGACTCGATTGCCGGGACTTCGCCGGGCACGGCGCGCTGTGCCACCACATGCGCCGGCCCGGCGATTTGCTCCCAGGCTCCCGCCGCCGGGACCGTGACGAGACGGGTCCGCTCCTCGAGCAACGCCTGCTGCAGGTGCCGCTCGGGGATCCCGACCTCCCGGCCGAGCGAGAGAACCTGCTCGGGCGTGAGCCCGTCGGCGATGTCGCGATCGGCGGTCTGCAGCTCGGCGGCTCGCTGGATGATCCGCTCGAGCGCGGCCCGGTCGATCCGGGCCGGCGTACCCTCGCCCATGCTATTCCTGAGCCGGCGTCCGGGCCGCGCCGAGGCGGAGCTGGGACATCAGGGTAGAGAGGTCGCCGGCGGAGAGCGCGGCGCCCTGCGGCTCCGCGACGTCGGCCGGGGGCGGCACCGGGCGCGGCGCCTGTGCCTGGAGGAACGGCTTGAACAGCTCGATCGGAATGGGGAAGATCGTGGTCGAGTTGTTCTCCGCCGCGATCTCGGTGACCGTCTGCAGATAGCGGAGCTGGATAGCGCTCGGCTCTGTGGCGAGGGTCCGGGCAGCCTCCGCCAGCGTCTTCGACGCCTGCAGCTCACCCTGGGCCGCGATCACCTTGGCCCGCCGCTCGCGCTCGGCCTCGGCCTGGCGTGCCATCGCCCGCTTCATCTGGTCGGGGAGGTCCACGTCCTTCACCTCGACCGCGGAGACCTCGATCCCCCACGGGTCGGTCCGCTCGTCGATGATTTTCTTCAGCACGGCGTTGATCTTCTCGCGGTCGGACAGGAGCTCGTCGAGCTCCACCTCGCCCAGCACCGATCGCAGGGTGGTCTGGGCCAGCTGGCTCGTGGCATAGCGGTAGTCCTCGATCTCGATGATCGCCTTCGCCGGGTCGCTGACCCGCATGTAGAGCACGGCGTTGACCTTGACCGAGACGTTGTCGCGGGTGATGACGTCCTGCGGCGGGATGTCGAGCGCCACGATGCGGAGCGACACCCGCTTCTGCGAGGCGAAGCCCGCGGGCAGGAAGATGAGCCCGGGCCCCTTGGTGCCCCAGTACCGGCCGAGAAAGAACGCCACCCCCCGCTCGTACTGGCGAATCACGCGCAGGCTCACGAACGAGTAGACGACCGCGGCGAGCAGGAGCGGCAACAGGAGATCCATAGGGAGGTTCCTCAGGCGGGCAAGGCTTCCACCACGACCGCGGCCCCCTGCCCACCGCCGATGCAAGCAGCGCCCAGGCCGTACCGCCCGCCACGGCGGCGCAGGGCATGAAGCAGGTGCAGGGTAATGCGCGCGCCGCTGGCCCCGAGCGGGTGGCCGAGCGCCACCGCGCCTCCGTCGACGTTGGTGCGCTCGCGGTCGAGCCCGAGCTCCTGCTCCACGGCGAGATACTGCGCGGCGAACGCCTCGTTGATTTCGACCAGGTCCATGTCGGCGAGCGTGAGCCCCGCGGCGGCGAGCGCGCGGCGGGAGGCGGGCACTGGCCCGATTCCCATGACGCTCGGGTCCACTCCCGCCACCCCCCATGCGACCAGCCGGCCGATCGGCCGGAGTCCGCGCTCGCGGGCGAACGCTTCGCCGGCCACGACCAGTGCGGCCGCGCCGTCGCAGATTCCCGACGCGTTCCCTGCGGTGACGACGCCGTCCTGCTTGAAGTAGGGAGGGAGCTTGGCGAGCGCCTCGGCCGTCGTGCCCGGGCGCATGTGTTCGTCCGCCGCCCAGGCCACGTCCTGCCGGGTCTTCCGGTCCTTCAGCGTGACCGGGACCACTTCGTCCGCGAAGACGCCCGTGTCCCATGCGGCCCGGGCGCACGCCTGGCTCCGCGCGGCATAGGAGTCCACCGCCTCCCGGCCGATCCGGTACTGCCCGGCGAGCTTCTCCGCGGTCTCCGCCATGGAGAGTCCGCAGCCGCTGTCGCGGAGCGCCTCCCAGAGGGTGTCCTCGAGCGGGGGCGACGGCCCCAGGCGGAGCCCCCACCGGGCCCCCCGGACCGCGTGCGGCGCCTGGCTCATGGACTCGGTGCCGCCGGCCAGCACGGCCCGGGACTCGCCGAGCAGGATCTGGCGGGCTCCCTCGATCACGGCTTCGAACCCCGACCCGCAGAGCCGGTTCACCGTGAGCGCGGGCGTCTCGACGGGCAGGCCCGCGCGCAAGCCGATGTGGCGGGCCAGGTAGAGCGCGTCGGCGGAGGTCTGGAGGACATTGCCGAACACTACGTGGCCGATGGCGGCGGGCTCGACGCCCGCCCGGTCCAGGGCTGCCCGCGATGCGATGGTTCCGAGCTCGATGGCGGACAGCTCCTTCAGCGCACCGCCGAACGCGCCGAAGCCGGTGCGCACGCCGGAGAGGAAGACCACACCGGTCTCGCGTGGAGGGGACATCATTGCCGGAATATACGTCAGATCACGGTGCCGCTCATGATCACCGCATTCTTCGGGATGATCACGATCCCGTCGCGGATGTAGAAGTTCGGGCCGTCGAGGAAGTCGGGCTTGCCGTCGGGGGTGATGCGGACGTCGTCGCCGATGCGGGCGTTCTTGTCCACGATCGTGCGCTCGATCCAGGCAGCGTGTCCGATGCCCATCGCCGGGGCGCCGGGGATCGGCACCCGGTCCGGGCTGTCGTAGTAGTCCTGTCCCATCACCAGCGCGTCGCGGATGGTGGCGCCCGCCTGGATCCGGCTCCGCACGCCGATCAGCGAGTGCTCGATCAGGGCGTCGTTGATGATGCAGCCATCGGCGATGACCGACCGTTCGACCTGGCTCTTGATGATCTTCGTCGCCGGCAGGTAGCGCGCGTGGGTGAAGATCGGCGCGCTGGCGTCGTAGAAGTTGAACTGCGGCAGCGGCTCGCACAGGTCCAGATTGGCATCGTAGAACGCGCGGATCGTGCCGATATCCTCCCAGTAACCCTCGTGCTGGAAGGCGTGCACCCGGCGGGTCTCGATGAGCCTGGGGATGATGTGCTTGCCGAAGTCGTGTTCACTCCCTATGAGGGCGTCGTCCAGCACCTCCCGGTCGAAGACGTAGATGCCCATCGAGGCGGGTAACCGATCCGGGTAGCCGCGGAGGCTGGCCTGGATCGCCGGATCGGTCGGCTTCTCCACGAACCGGGTGATCCGGCCGCCCTCCGCCACCTCCATGATCCCGAACCCGCCGGCCACGTCGGCCCGCACCGGGGTGGTGGCGACGGTGACCTCCGCGCCGCTCGACACGTGCTGTTCGAGGAGGGTCCGGTAGTTCATGCGGTACAACTGGTCGCCCGAAAGAATGAGCACCAGCCGGTGGGCATACGAGTTGATGTGCATCAGGTTCTGCCGGACGGCGTCGGCGGTGCCCTGGTACCAGTCGGTGCGGTCCGGGCGCTGCTCGGCGGCGAGAATCTCGACGAAGCCAGGCGAGAAGCTGTCGAAGCGATAGCTCTCCTGGATGTGCCGGTGCAGCGAGCTGCTGTTGAACTGGGTGAGGAGAAAGATCCGCCGCAGATCGGCGTTGAGACAGTTGCTGATGGGGATGTCCACCAGGCGGTACTTGCCGGCCAGCGGGACGGCGGGCTTGGCGCGGTCCTTCGTCAGCGGAAAGAGGCGCGTGCCGGCGCCGCCGCCCATGATGACCGCGACGACGTCCTGCGGGCGAACGGCGGTACTCCAGAGCATGGTTACACCTCGCCAAACCTGATGACCGGCACGGGGGACGCAAGGCTCGCGTCAGTGATCGGTCAATGTAGTCCCGCAGCTCACGCAATGCCGCCAGCCCGGGTCCACTTCGCTGTGGCACTGAGGGCACTCCGGCGGCGTCTGACGCTGCCCGCAGTGCGGGCAGAACCGGACCGGCCGGTCGCCGGGCAGGGCACCACCGCAGAAGAGGCAGTGCGGGCCGCCCGGACCGAGGTCCTCGTCCAGCTCGGGCTCGACGTCCGGCTCCGGCTGGGGGAGGGCCTCGACCTCGTCGAGTGGGTCGAGCGCCAGCAGGTCGAGGCCGGCCACCGGCGGCGGGACCGGGGCCGGTAGTGCGTACGGCAGATCGGGCTCCGGACCGAGCGCCCGGGCGAGTGACTCGGACTGCAGGGAAACCAGCACGTTCTCGAACCGGCGCAGGACCCGCAGGTCGGGGTTGGGGCTGCGGATCTCCTCGGCGAACCGCGCCCGCGCCTCCTCCGGCTCGGTGCGCACCAGCCCGCCCTCGCCGGCGCAGAGCCGGAGCAGCACCATCTCGTAGTCCTCGCTGCTCTCGAGCTGCAGCGCCCGGCGATTGGATCGATAGGGCATGATCGACCCGTGGATGTCTTCGAGCGGCAGCGGACGGTGCAGGCGTGACGGATCGCTCGCCGCCAGGTTGGCGACGAGCCGCCGGAAGAAGCGCTCGAGATCGGTCACGCGGGCCTCGCGGAATGACGGTCGGTGTCGCAGGTTAGAGGTCGTCTCCGACAGTGTCAAGGAAGGAGCCCGCATGCGACACGTCGTCCTCGCCGCCGCCGCGCTGCTCGCCGCCGAAGTGCCGGCTGCGGGGGCCCAGCAGCGTCTCTGCACCCCCACGTCAGATTCCCACGAGGCGCAGCTGTTCGCGGCGCTGGCGGCGCCCATCGCCTATGCCACCGCCGAAGCGCCCGCCCCGATGGCGCCGGGAGCGGTGCGGCTGGCGCTCGAGGGCACCTACCTCCCGAACATCGACGAGACCATCCGCACCCCCACCCAGTGCCGGCCGGGGAAGGGCCCCGAGCACACCGATCTCCTTTCCGCCTTTCCCAGGCCGCGGGCGACGATCGGCCTTCCTGCCGGGGTGGTCGCGGAGGCGAGCTGGATCCCTCCCATCCGGCTGAATGGGGTGAAGTCCAACCTGGTGGGGCTCTCGGTGGCGCGCGGATTCTCGTTGGGTGATGGGGGAACGGTGCTCACGCTCCGCGCCCACGGCACGTTCGGGCTCATCCGGGCGGCGATCACCTGTCCGGAGGAGGAGCTCCAGAATCCGTCGAGCGAGTGCTTCCAGGGCACGCCCTCCGACGACCGCTACCATCCCACGACGATCGGGCTGGAGGGCGTCTTCGGCTGGCCGCTCGGAGGGGGCCGGGTGCGGCCGTTCGTGGGCGCGGGCCTCAACCTGCTCCGGCCGCGCTTCCAGGTGAACTTCACCAACCAGTTCGGCGAGCTCGACGACACGAAGATCCGGGTGAATCTCACCCGCGGCGCGCTGTTCGGCGGCGCCACCTGGGCGGCGGCGCGCGGGCTTGGGCTGAGCGGCGAGATCTACGGTGCGCCCGGCGACGCAGTGACGGGACGGGTGATGGCGAGCTACGCGGTGCGCTGAGGGCCTGCTGGCCCGGGAGGGCGCCGGGCCGTATCGTTAGTGCACAACCCGCTGTCAGGACGGCAGATGTCCGACCTTCTCGCCCGATTGCAGAGCGCGCTCGGCGGCGCCTACCACCTCGAGCGTGAGCTCGGTGGGGGTGGGATGAGCCGCGTCTTCGTGGCCAAGGAGATCGCGCTCGGCCGAAGCGTCGTGCTCAAGGTCCTGCCGCCCGAGCTGGGCGCGGGACTCAGCGTGGACCGCTTCCGCCGCGAGATCCAGCTCGCCGCCAGCCTCCACCACCCAAACATCGTTCCGCTCCTCACCGCCGGCGAGGCGGACGGGCTGCTGTACTACACCATGCCGCTCATCGAGGGCGACTCGCTGCGCACCCGGCTGGCCCGGGAGGGCGAGCTGCCGGTGGGCGAGATGGTGCGGTTGCTCCGCGACGTCGTGGACGCGCTCGCCTGCGCGCACGAGCGGGGCGTGGTGCACCGCGACATCAAGCCCGACAACGTGCTGCTCTCGCGCAATCACGCCCTGGTCACCGACTTCGGTGTGGCCAAGGCGCTGAGCGAGGCCACCGGTCGGAGCTCGCTCACCTCCGTCGGCGTGGCGCTGGGCACCCCGGCCTACATGGCGCCCGAGCAAGCGACCGCCGACCCCCACGTGGACCACCGGGCCGACATCTACGCCATCGGCGCCCTCGCCTACGAGATGCTCGCGGGGCGGCCGCCCTTCGTGGCGCCCACGCCGCAGGCGGTGCTGGCCGCGCAGGTGACCCAGGCTGCGGAGCCGGTGACCCGGTTCCGCCCGTCAGTGCCGCCGGTGCTCGCTGCGCTGGTGATGCGCTGCCTGGAGAAGCGGCCGGCCGATCGGTGGCAGAGTGCCGACGAGCTGCTCCACCAGCTCGAGGCGATGGCCACGCCGAGCGGCGGAATGGCACCGACGGCAGCCGTGGCGGCGGTGTCGGGCGGGACGGCTCCGACGGCCGTGACGTCGGCCGCACCGGCAAGGCGGTCGCATCGGGCCGGCTACCTGGTGCTTGGCCTGGCCGTCGCGCTCGCGGTGGCGTGGGGCGTGTCGCGCTATCGCGGCGCGCGACCGGAGCCGGCGAGTGCGGCCGGGCCCCAGACGGTCGCCGTGCTCCCCTTCGAGAACCTCGGGCGCCCCGAGGACGCGTACTTCGCCGACGGCATGACCGAGGAACTCGGCAACCGGCTCACGGGGCTCAGCGGCCTGCGGGTGATCGCGCGGAGCAGCGCCAAGCAGTACAAGGGGACAACAAAGCCGCTTCGGCAGATCGGGCAGGAGCTGGGCGCGACGTACGTGCTCGAGGGCACGGTGCGCTGGGAGAAGGCGGGCGATACGACCAGCCGCATACGCGTGAGCCCCGAGCTCATTCGGGTGTCGGACGGCACCAGCGTCTGGGCGCATGGCTACGACGCCGTGATGTCGGGGGTGTTCAGCGTCCAGTCGGAGATCGCCGAACAGGTGGCCGGGGCGCTCAACGTCGCGCTCGCCGCGCCCGAGCGTGAGGCGCTCGGTGCCCGGCCGACGGCCAACGCGCAGGCGTACGATCTCTACCTCCAGGGACACAGCTACTATCAGCGCGACTACAGCGAGCACAACCTCAAGTCGGCGGAGACGCTGCTCCGGCAGGCAATCGAGCTCGACTCCGGCTTTGCACTGGCTTGGGCGGAGCTCGCTCAGGTGCATGACCGCACCTACTGGTTCTACTACGACCGGACCGACCAGCGGCTCGAGCTCGCGCGTGCGGCCGCCGAGCGGGCGCTCCAGCTCCAGCCCGGCCTTCCCGAAGGTCACCTCGCGCTCGGCTACTACTACTACCACGGGCACCTGGACTATCCGCGGGCACTCGCCGAGGTGGATCTCGCACGAGGGGCGCGCCCGCACGATGCCGAAATTCTGCAGCTCCTGGCCTTCATCCAACGCCGTCAAGCCAAGTGGAAGGAGGCGTACGAGAACTTGGCGCAAGCGGTGGCGCTGGATCCTCGATCGGGAAGGGTCTACGCCGAAGCGGCATGGACGGCGCTCGCGCTGGGCCGATATGTTGACGCGGAGTCACTGATACGACGGGGGCTCGCGGTCGCCCCGAATGAGCCGCGGTCCTACACCAATCTGGCGACGCTCCGGATGGCGCGGGACGGAGACCTCGCAGGGATGCGGCAGGCAGTGCTCGAGGGAGCAAAGGCAGCCGACAAGCTGGTAATCGTGCGGTGGATCGTCGCGGCAGGACTGAGCGATGCCGTGACGCTCGGCCTTGGCCCCTCAGAGCTCGGGCAGATGGTGTCGGACACATCCGAGGCGTTCACTGGGGACTCGGCCATCTACTACCGCTGGCGTGCGGACATTTACGCGCACCAGCGACAGGAGGTCGAACAACGAGCCTACCTGGACTCCGCTCGCCGAGTTCTGGAAGCCCGCCTGCTGATACGTCCCCGCGAGCATAACTACCATGCGTCGCTCGGGGTCGTGCTCGCCGGTCTTGGCAGGAAAGCGGATGCCCTCAGGGAGGCCGGGCTGGCGGAAGGACTGATGCCGCCGTCCAAGGACGCGGCGGACGGCTCCTTGGTCCTCTATACCGCCGCACGCATTGAGGTGGCTGTGGGAGAGAATGGTGCCGCCCTCGACCGCCTGGAAAAGCTGCTGGCTACACCGCACATTCCGCCGGTGTCCGCCGCCTGGCTGCGGGTCGATCCCTTCTGGGCCCCGCTGCGCGCCGATCCGCGGTTCCAGCGGCTCACCGCCGGGAAGTGAATCGGCGGCTCATTCGTCCGACAGCGGGAACTCCTCACCGGCGGCCACTCGCCGCTCCAGCGAGACAAAGGCCTGATCGGGATCGTACTCCAGATACATTCCCTTCGCGCGCCTCGCCTCGAGCCACGCCCCGAAGCCCGACTCGACGATCCCGTCCGACGTCCTCTGCTCCTTCGCCGCGAGCACCGCCAGATCGTTAGCGTATTCGTTCTTGGCGTGTCCCTGGTGCCCCCGCACCCAGGTCCACTGCACGTCGTGCAGCCGCGAGCTGGCGAGCAGCGCCTTCCAGAGCTCGAGGTTCTCGATCGGCCCCTCCTTGCGTCGCCAGCCCCGAGCGACCCATCCCGGCACCCACTCCCGCATCCCCTTCACCAGATACTGCGAATCGGAGACGATGAGCACCCGGAGCCGCGCGCCCTTCTTGGCCAGCAGCTGGAGTGCGGCGATGGCGCCGCTCAGCGCCATCCGGTTGTTGGTCGTGGCCGGCGAGCTGATGAAGAAGTCCCGGCGCTGAATGCGGCCGTTGCCGCTCCGGGCCTCGATCAGCCCGCCGCCACCGCCCGGGTTCTCGCCCTCGCGGCCGTTGCCGAGGCAGCTCTCGTCCAGGTGAAGCACGGCGATGCCGCTCACCCGATGACCTGCAAGCTGTCGATCTCTTCCAACCGGAAGCTGAGCTCCTCGCCGGTCATCGGCAGCCGGCCGACGAGGACATCGTGCCGGCCCTCGGTCGTAACCCGGAGCGCCACGACGACGAACTCGGTGCCGCGGCGGGAGAGCGCCACTCGCTGCCCGCGGCGCGCGGCGTGCTCGAGCTGATCCATACGGTCGGCGGTCCAGCGGACGGGGGACATCGTCGGCAGGTACTGGCTGGGAGCAGGAGTCACCCTGAGCGGAGCGAAGGGGGCATGCGCTGGGGCATGGCTCTTTCGCTTCGCTCAGGATGACTCGGGGGGAAGGACATGGTCACTGGAGCTGCCGCGTCACGCGAATCCGCCCCACCGGCCCGGCCGTGATCCGCCCGATCACCGCGGCCGCCGGTGTCTCCGCCTCGCGCAGTGCCGCGAGCAGCGCCGCCTCGTTCTCGGGTGGCACCACGAGCAGCAGCCCGCCCGAGGTCTGCGCGTCCACGCAGAGGATCCGGTCGGTCGGTGTCAGATCCTCGGCCCACTCGACCTGCTCGGCGGCGGCCAGGTTGCGCTGGGTTCCGCCGGGGACGATCCCCCGGTTGGCGAGGTTCCACGCGTGCGACAGGATCGGCAGCGCCTCGTAGGCGATCTCCGCCCCGACCTTGCTCGCGGCGAGGATATTCCCCAGGTGCCCGAGCAGTCCGAACCCCGTCACGTCCGTCGCCGCGCTCACGCCGACGGCGAGGGCAGCCCGGGCGGCACCCTCGTTGAGTGTGGTCATCGAGCGGATCGCATCGGCCATCCCCGCCTCGAGCAGCGCGTCGCGCTTGAGCGCGGTGGCCAGAATACCGGTGCCGAGCGGCTTGGTGAGCACCAGCAGGTCTCCCGCGCAGGCGCCCGCGTTGGTGAGGGTGCGGTCGGGATGGACCTCGCCGATCACGACCAGACCGAACAGCGGCTCGAGCACGTCTATGGAATGTCCGCCCAGCATGAGACAGCGCGCGCGCTCGGTGATCTCCACGGCGCCGGCGATGACCTCGCCCAACACTTCGAACGGCACCTTCTCCCGGGGCCAGCCCACGAGGTTGAGCGCGAACAGCGGTGTCCCGCCCATCGCGTAGACGTCGCTCAGCGCGTTGGCGGCGGCGATCGCGCCCCAGGCCCGAGGATCGTCGACGATCGGAGTGAAGAAATCGGTCGTCGCCACTAGCGCCCGGTCGGCGCTCAGCCGGAACACCGCGGCGTCGTCCCGCGTGCCGGCGTCCACCAACACGCGCGGGTCCACTACGCTCGGCACGTGCCGCAGCACCTCGGCGAGATCCACCGAGCCGAGCTTGCAGGCACACCCGGCGCCATGCGAGAGAGCGGTCAGTCGAAGTCTGGGCTGCGGGGCGCCGGTGGTGTCCGTCATGGTCACTTCGGTCAGGGGGTGGACGGTGGTAGGATTCGGGCCATGTGGACCGACGCGATCGCTCTCGGCACGGCCGCAATGCTGGGCTGCCTCCATGCCCTGGAAGTGGACCACATGGTGGCGGTCAGCACCTTCGTGAGTCGGCGCCCGACTTCCGCCGCGGCGGTGCGCTTCGGCCTCCAGTGGGGGTTCGGGCACTCGCTCGCGGTCCTGGCGGCCGGCGGCCTTCTCCTCGCGACCGGGCTCCGCTGGCCCGCCCGGTTCGATGCGTACGGCGAGGGGCTGGTCGGCCTCATGCTCGTCGGGCTCGGCATCTGGGCCCTGATCTCCGCCCGGAAGTTACACCTGCACCCGAGCGAGGAACACGGGGACCACGCACACGTCCACCTGCACGGGAGCGGTCAGCCGCACGCCCATCCGCACGGTCCCTCGACCGCGGCGAATCACCCACACGATCACGGCGGGATCACCCTCGTGGGCCTGCTCCACGGGCTCGCCGGAACGACCGGCGTCGTCGCTCTTGTGCCGGTCAGCATGATGGACCGTGTGGGTCTCGGCCTCGGCTATCTCACCTGCTTCGGCATTGGGGTGACCGTGGCGATGACGCTCTTCGCGCTCTCGGCCGCCGGGGCGATGCGCCGCGCGACTGGGCAGTCCCTCGCCTGGGGACGTCGGACGATCGCGCTGGTGGGGATCTGCGGAGTCGTGGTCGGCGGATGGTGGCTCGTCCGCGCGTCGGGGCTATAGCGCCGTTTCCGCCCAGCGCAGCGCGCGCAGGCCGATGAGCGCACGCTCCTGCTGAGCCACCAGGCCGAAGGTGCCGTCGGGCCGCTGGCCTGACGCCAGCGCAGGCGCTGCGCGCCGCACCGCCGCGTGGGCCGCCGGAAGGCCGGTCGCCGTGAGGGCCTCGAGCGTGGCGAACAGGTCCGCGCTGAGCCACAGACCATCCAGCTTCTGGTGCGCCGCGACCGCCTCCACCACATCGGACACCTCCGGCCGATAGGCGGGCCCACCCAGGGCCAGTGCGTGCAACCCGGCCACGATCACGTCCGGCGCGAAGAATCCGGTCCAGTCGCTCCACCGCGTGGCGAGCGCGCCAAGGCTCTCGAGATGCCGCCCGATGCCGGGCGTCTCCCGCAATCCGGCCCGCAGAGCCGCCCGGACGCCGAGGCAGCTGATCGCGAAGCGCGCGGCCGGCTCGGCGCGGAACACCTTGCCGTTAGGCAGGGTGATCGGCGCGAGTCGCTGCTCCTTAGGCGCCGGCGAGAAGAACCCACCTAGGCAGTGCTGGCAAATGCGCTGCGCGTGCCGGATCTTGTCGCACCCCTCCCCGTAGGCTCCTGACCGCCCCTGCCGATCCAGCAGCCACCCGAGAATGCGCGCCACCGCCGGATCGTCGGGGCGACGGCCGAGGTCCAGCAGCTCGTGGGCGCGCCAGATGGTCGCCAGCGCGCCACCCGCGACCGTGCCATCGGGCCGGACCCCGGCGGCCATCGCCTCGGCGAGTTCGCGGGCCAGCGCATCGTCCGCCACGCCCGGCGCGCCGAGCGCCGCTCTTGCCAGCACACCTTGCCGGGTGCGCAGTCCGCGGACGTACGACGACAGCCGCTCGATCGGTGTGGCGCTCACGTGGGGAGCGTCAACGCGAGCAGGCCGCCGGCCGCGACGATACGCGCGATGCGTGCGGCCCCGGCGGCCGAGCCCACCGGCCATTCCATGAGCGCCCCGAGCAGCAGGAACACGAGCCACCAGGCTCCCGCACCCAGGCTCCCGAACCAGAGCACGGCGAAGAGGGTGAGCAGCAGCGCCTCGCCGCCCAGCAGCCACGCTTCGTTCGGCCGCAGGGCGCCGCCGCCGGTGACGCGCCGCTCGGCCACGGCCCAGATAACCAGCCAGGCTGCTACCACCACGCCGGCCGCTGCGATGCGTCCGAACGCCATCCGGCTACCAGGCCTTTCGAATGGAATCGGCGGAGAGCAGCACGCCACGTGACATCACGCGGTCGATCGCTAGGGTGTTGCGAATGTCGGCGAGCGGGTCGCGGGTGAGCACGACCAGGTCGGCCGCCTTACCGGGGGCGAGGAGGCCGAGCGAGTCCACGCCGAGGATCAGCGCGCCGTTCCGCGTGGCTGCCAGCAACGCCTCCCGCGGTGAAAGCCCGGCCCCCACCAGCAGCTCCATCTCGCGGTGCTCGCTGTAGCCCGGAATCAGCAGCTGGTTCGACGCATCGGTGCCGGTCGCGATGCGGCCGCCGGCCGCCACGAACAGGCGCACGAAGAGGTCCTGCTTCGGGCGTGCCGCGCGGAAGGACAGGTAGTCCGGTGGGGTCCACCCGGCCCTCCGCACCATGTCGGGCACGTTCCATCTGGCCCGCTGCAACTCGGGCACGGCGCGCAGCATCGTATCCTGCAGCACCGCGGGGTCATCGAGGCGGCTGAAGGTCTCGTGCAGCACCAGGGTCGGCACCAGCATCGTCCGCTGGGCGGCCAGCTCGCCCGCCACGCGGCTGAGCGCCGCCGAGTCGAGTGTCCCCCAGCTCCGCTCGAAGGCGGTCCATCCCGGGAAGAAGCTGCGGTAGTGCGCGGCGAACAGCGAGGAGGCGTCGTTCATGCACGCCTCGGGCACGCCGGTCAGGTGCTCGATGGACGAGATCCCCGCGCGGGCGGCGGTGACGGCGTCGGTGAGGCCGAGATGACCGGTGACGCGGAGATTGAAGCTGTGTGCCTCGTCGATCACCGCCCGGAGCAGCGCCGGATCCACGCGCGTGTAGACCTTCACCAGGTCCGCTCCGGCGGTGACCAGGCGATCCACGGCTTTCCTCCCGTCGCGCGCGTTGTTGGCGCCGATCGCGTCGGGGTAGGTGGTCGGGAGGCCGTCGATCATCGCGCCCGCGCTGTAGATCCGGGGGCCGGCGACGGCGCCAAGATTCGCCTGGCCGCGCAGGCGGAGGATCGAGTCGAGCGCACCGTGGAGGTCCCGCACGGTGGTGACGCCCCACCCCAGGTATCTCGGCAGGGCCCACGGCTCGACGTGCGCGTGGGCATCGATCAGGCCGGGGATGATCCAGCGACCCGTCAGGTCCACCCGCACCGTCCGGGCGGGAAGCTCAAACCCCGCACTGGTCCCCACCGATTCGATGCGGCCCCGGCGCACGACGATGGCGGCATCGGGCAGCGCCGGACCTCCGGCGCCGTCGATCAGCGTCGCGCCCACCAGCGCGATGCCGTCCGGCGGCGCCCGGCGGCAGCCCGCCAGCAGGCCGAGCGTCAGGATCGCCGCGTTGACGAGCGCGGTCATGGGACTCAAGCGCATGCGAAGAGGGGAAAGAGGTTCAGGAAGGTGGGCGGGTGATGGAGCCCGTGCAAGCTCCTCAGCGGGGTCCCGTTATACTTGGACGATGACCGACGTCAAGCTGGATCCCGCCGCTGACGCGGCCGAGCGCCGGCCCGTTCCGACCCGCCCGTTGACACTCTCGGAGTACGGGCTCATCGGCGACATGCGCACCGCCGCGCTGGTCGGACTCGACGGCGCGATCGACTGGTGCTGCCTCCCGCGCTTCGACAGCGGCAGCGTCTTCGCCGCCCTCCTCGACCCCGAGCGTGGCGGCACCTGGTCCATCCGCCCCCAGGATGAATGGACCTCCACCCAGCGCTATCTCCCCCGCACCAACATTCTCGAGACCACCTTCCGGACCGCCGCCGGCGTGGTCGTCCTGACGGACTTCATGCCGGTGGACGAGGACGGCCGACCCTCCGGGCCCCACCCCGAGATCCACCGCCACCTGCGTTGCACCCGCGGGCTGGTGGCGATGCAGATGGTGTTCATGCCGCGGTTCGAGTACGGGGCCCGGACGACGCGCCTGGAGCTGCTCCGCGCTGGTGTCTTCGCCACCGATCGCACCGACCAGGTGCTGACGCTCTCGAGCGCCAAGCCGTTCGACTGGATCGTCGAGCAGTCCGCCGCCACGACGAGGTTTCCCATCGAGAAGGGGGAGGCGCGCTGGCTGGTGCTGCGGTACGACGACGACGACATCCACCCGGTGGATCGCTACGAGAGCGGGCGCAAGCTGGACATCACCGCCGCCTTCTGGGCGCGCTGGGCGGCGGGCGTGCGCTACAGCGGCCCATACCGGGGCATGGTCAAGCGCTCCGCGCTGCTGCTCAAGCTCCTGACCCACGCGGAAACCGGCGCGATCATCGCCGCTCCCACGACCTCGCTGCCCGAGACCATCGGCGGCACGCGGAATTGGGACTACCGCTTCGTCTGGCTGCGCGACGCCGCGTTTACCCTGGCCGCCCTCGACGCGGTGGGGCACCGGCGCGAGGCCGACGCCTTCATGAGGTTCCTCAAGAAGGTCTGCCGCCACGAGGGCGGCGGACACCTGCAGATCATGTACGGGATCGACGGCAGGCGAGACTTGGTCGAGCGCCAGCTGGATCACCTCACTGGCTACCAGGGCTCACGTCCCGTCCGCGTGGGGAACGGGGCGGCCGGGCAGCTCCAGCTCGACGTCTACGGGGAAGTGCTCGAGACCGCCGACATCTGGCGGCGCAACCATGAGATGACCGAGGGGACGTGGCGCGTGCTGCGCGGACTGGTCGACTGGGTCGGCAAGAACTGGCAGCGCCCTGATTCGAGCATCTGGGAGGTCCGGGGCGAGTTGAGGCACTACGTGTTCAGCAAGGTGATGAGCTGGGTGGCGCTCGACCGGGGGATCCGGATGGCGGACGAGCTGGGGCTTCCGTCGAACGCCGACGAGTGGCGGGCCGAGCGGGATGCCGTGCACGCCGAGATCATGGAGCGCGGGTGGAGCGAGCGACACCAGTCGTTCACTCAGGCGTATGACGACGACGCACTCGACGCCGCGGTGCTGGCGATCCCGATGGTGCGGTTTCTCCCCTGGAATCACGCGCGGGTGCACGGCACGGTTCGGGCCATCGCGCGCGAGCTCACCAGCGCGGATGGCGAGCTGGTCTATCGGTACCGTCATTCCGACGGGCTGGAGGGCGAGGAGGGGGCGTTCTCGATCTGTACGTTCTGGCTGGCACAGGCCCTGACCATGATCGGCGAGCGCCAGCATGCGGAGCGGGTGTTCCGCAGGATGCTGCGCCACGCCAATCACGTAGGGCTCTACTCCGAGGAGATCGACCCGGTAACCGGGCAGTTCCTCGGCAACTTCCCACAAGCGTTCACTCACATCGCGCTGATCAACTGCGCCGCGGCGCTGGCGCGAACCGAGCCGAGCAGCTAGGCCCGCTCAGCGGCGCCGGCGGGGTTTGGCCTTCTTTCGCGCGGTCCTGCGGGCGGTCTTCTTGGCCGGCTTGCGGGCGGACTTCTTCGGACGCTTCCGCGCGGCCTTCCTGGCGGGACGCCTGGCGGTCTTCTTGGCTGCCTTTCTCGTGGCCTTGCGGGCCGCTTTCTTGGCGGTCCTCTTGGCGGTCTTCTTGGCCGCCTTCTTGGCCTTCTTCTTCGGGGCCTTGCGAACGGCCTTCTTCGCAGCCGGCGGGGTGCTTGCCCGCGCCGGTGATGGGGCGGGCGGCGGGGGCGCGGCCGGGGCGGGAGCGGGGGCCGGCGGGTACTCGATCGGCAGCGGGTCCATCCAACCGGACCCTGACCAGCCCATCTCCATATAGTGAAGCTCGGCCATCTTCGCTTCCTCCGATCGCAGATGCGGCGGAACCCGCCGCCGGTCGTGGGGGCGCACGTGCGCCTGTGCGGGATCGAGATATAACTTGCACATCTTCGAGGCTTCTGCAAGGCTCGAAACCCGCCGGCGCGGAGTCGCCTTCTCCGGGGTTGAAGGCGCGTGAAGGATGCGCCGGGCAGGGGAGCCTGGCCACTTGGTCCATCTGTTTAAGTCGTTATGAGATATATATTTACATCACAATGAATCACTCTCGGCGAAGCGAAGGGGCATGTGGAGGGGCATGCCCCTACGCTTCGCTCAGGGTGACTCACTGTATCCCTCGGCACCCCACTCCTACCCACCACGATGCGACCTCCGAAAGCGTAGGCTATAATTACCCAAGCGCTTTCCCTCTCTCTGGATACAGCTGCCGGTGACATCTCTCCGACATCAAGCGGACCGCACCGCGTTCCGGCGTTCGGTGTGGCCGGCCCGCGGGCTCGCGATTCTCGTCTGGATCGTCATGTGCGCCGTCCCCGCGCATGCCGCGGCACAGACCGCCAACGAAGTGCAGGTAACGCCCGAGACCATGACTCTGGGCGTCGGTCAGCGGCAGCCGCTCTTCGCCGCGGCCTATGACCGGCAGGGCAACCTCATCGCATCGGCCAAGTTCACCTTCTGGAGCTCCGACACCGCCATCGCGCGGGTGTCGCGGGACGGGGTCGTGCAGGGCGTCGCGCCGGGGCTTGCCAAGGTCGAGGCCAGGCTTCAGGGCAAGCGCGCGTCGCTGGCGGTGCTCATCACCGGTGGCGGCGCTGCCCAGGCGGGTGGCGCGGCGACCGGATCCCTCCTCACCCTCGATCCCGCGACCGCGGTGCTGCTGCCCGGCGAGAGTCTGAGGCTGCGCGCGCAGGCGCTTCGCGAAGATGGCTCCGCGCTCGCCGTCGGCCGCGTGATCTGGAAGTCGCTGAAGTCCGAAGTGGCCACGGTGGACACGGCGGGCGTCGTGCTGGGGGTGGCACCGGGAAAGAGCATCGTGCAGGCGAGCACCTCGCCCGGGCTCATGGCCACGGCGCCCGTCGAGGTGGCGCCGGCCGAGATCGCGCTCGCGGGCGCGGTCGAAGTGCTCGGACCGGAAGAGGCAGAGACCCTGCGTGTGCGCGTACCGTCCCAGGGAGACCGCGAGCTCGCCGGTCCGATGCAGTGGCGCTCGGCGGACACGATGGTCGCCGTCGTCGGCCCCACCGGGATCGTTGAGGCCAGGGGGCCGGGGCGGACCGAGATCGCCGTACTGGGCTTCGGCCAGGAGCGGCGGACCAGCCTGGTGGTGCACCGGCTGGCTCAGACTCTCGTCGTGTCGCCGAAGCCCGCGGCCGAGGCCATGTCGCTGCCGCTGCGCGCGACACGGAAGTTCGCCGTGGTGGCCATGGCCGCCGATTCCACCCCGATTCCCGAAGCGCGCGTCGTGTGGGAGACGAGTGACGCGCGCATCGCCTTCGATCGCGCCACCGGCGTCCTCACCGCCCGCGACACGGGCGCGACCACGCTCACGGCCCGGCTTCGTGGCTTCGAGCCGGTCGTCTGGCCGATCCGAGTGGTACCGGGCGTCCTGAGCCTGGACCGGACCCGGGTGGGGCTCAGTCCCGGGGAGCGCGCCCCGCTCCGCGCCAGCCTCCTGGACGACGGAGGCGAGGCCCTCGGGCCCGCGGCCTCCGTCGAGTGGAGCAGCGACCGGCCGGAGGTCGCAGCGGTGACCGCCGGCGAAGTGCGCGGGGCCAGCCCCGGCCACGCCATCGTGACCGCCACTACGCCATGGGGCACGACCGCCAGCGCCGACATCTTCCTGACCGCGGACCTCATCGTCACCTCCGACCGCGGCGGCGGGCTCGGTTTGTACCAGATCTGGCCCGACAGCCCAGGCCCCCAGCTTTTGCCGCTCATGGGCGGTGGCGGCGAGGTTCAGGCGGTGCGCTCACCCGATCGCACCCGGATCGCCTTCAGCTCGAGTCGCTCGGGCAGCTACGACCTGTACGTCATGGACGCCGACGGTGGCAACCCACGCCGCATCACCGTGGACCCCGGTTCCGAGGGCGAGCCGGCATGGACGCCAGACGGAGCACGCCTGGTCTACACCGCGACGCCGCCAGGCGGCATCCCTCAGCTGGTGAGCGTGCGAGCGGACGGCGGCGAACCGCGGCCGCTGACCGCATCGCGCGGCGGCAATCGTGCCCCCGCTGTGTCGCCCGACGGCCGGCGGGTCGCGTTCGTGTCCACCCGCGATGGCAACCCGGAGATCTACGAGGCGGACATCGACGGCGGCGAAGCGCGACGGATCACGAAGACGTCGGAGCGCGAGAGCAGCCCGCGCTACCTGCCGCAGGGCGACCTGATCTTCGTGGTCGAGAAGGGGACCAAGTCCCGCCTGATGCGCCTGCCCTCAGGCAGCGCCGTGCCGGGCCCGCTGCTGGAAGTCGACCAGCCGGTGCTCGCCCTCGACGTGTCTCGTGACGGCGAGCGCATCGCCTACGTGGCGGGGAAGCTCGCCGAAGCCGGGAAGGGGAAGTCGCAGATCACACTGCGTATTCAGCCGCTCGTCGCCGGCGGCACCCCGAAGCTCGTCCCGCTGCGCCCGGGCGAGCGGGTGCTGAGCCCGTCGTTCTGAGCGCCCCCGCCCAGTGAGGGCCCTCGCGCTCGACGCCGTCGGCGGGCTCGAGCATCTGGCAGTGCGGGAGCTCCCTCGGCCCGAGATCGAGTCGCCCGGCGACGTGCGTGTGCGGGTTCGCGTCGCCGCCCTGAACCGTCTCGACCTCTTCGTGGTGGATGGCGTTGCGGGTGTGGACTACACCTTTCCCCACATCGTCGGCTCGGACGGCGCCGGAGTGGTCGATGCGGTCGGTTCCGCCGTGTCGCGGGTGCGGGTGGGCGATCGGGTGATGATCAACCCGGTCGTTTCGTGCGGCCGGTGCCCCGCGTGCCGGGCCGGCGAGGAATCGCTCTGCGCCACCCTGCGG
>Ga0209797_10000065_pt1 | contig 45502 bp, 40 predicted proteins | sample DOMMetBare3Fresh_2_FD_187472 | JGI IMG/M metagenome (GOLD analysis project Ga0209797, IMG submission 187472) | Wetland sediment microbial communities from St. Louis River estuary, USA, under dissolved organic matter induced mercury methylation -... | ecosystem: Environmental > Aquatic >... | reverse complement strand
TCTTGCAAAAATGTCAACACCTTTATGTGTCACTGATTTCCCCCATGGATAGGCCCAGAATGATTTTTGGGAATAACTTTTTTTAGTTGCTCCTGCAACCGGCATTCGAAATTTTTGTGGAATTAGCAGACCAAGAAGAATAAGCAATATTAAAAAACCCAGCAACCTGACAAATGACTTAATGATTTTATTTCGAATCATAAGAATTTAATTACAACAGATCATCTTCTTTAAACTGGTATTGACTTTTTATCTTCCGCATCACTTCATCCATGCTGGCACGATGGTCTTCAGGTTTCCATTCGCCACGTTCCCATTTGTCCAATTCCCTATCTATATTTTTTTGCTGCAGCTGTGTAAGTTTTTCAGCTAACTGATCACTCATTTCTTTTTGCTTTTCATGATATACTTTTCTTCTTTCAAATCTTTCTACCTTATCTTTTCTTATTTCACCTTCTTCATTCGCCATGCCAAGCAATTCTTCTTTTGCTAATGCAATGTCATAAGGCCCGAGTGGCATAATAAGTTTTGATAACACAGGGCCGATCTCAATTAAAATGATAAGCATCGAGATCAACAGACTTGCCCAAAAAACACTTGCTTCCTGTTTAGAGAGATCAGACAATGCTTTATTCCTTTCAAGAAAACCCATATTGGATATTGCAGAAGCTTCAAACTGTTTTCTTTTATCTTCCATGGAAGCTTTTGCAGTCGCCATTATACTATCCTGGCTTTTCATACTTTGATCGATCAGTAATAATTCAGGAGCAAATTGATTTCTTACAAGATTAAACGCATCCTGTTTTAATCTTGTAATGTTTTCAATTCCTCTTTGCATACTGCCACCTGTGCCATCTGCTTCCCGCAAATAAGCGGTTTGCAAATTGTGCAGCGTGTCCTCGATCGCCAGTTTACGACCGAGGAGCCGCTGTCTTTCTGATTCTGCATTTACAAGTTGGTTTTTATACTCCATTGCTAAAAGACTATCATTAAGCTGGATCTTTTTATGGAGGTTCTCTGTCATCTTCACATTGATCTCTTTTTCAAAAATTTTCATTTCAAGTGGCCGTGCAATTACTACACCTATCAGTAATGCCAATATAATACGTGGGATCGCCATCATAATTTGTTTGCGTCGCGATACGCCATACTTCCGCATTGTTGAAACAAGAAAGCGGTCGAAATTAAAAATGATCAATCCCCAAATGATGGCGAAGCCGATCGTCCACAGCCAGTTTTCAAATATTGTGTAAATAGTATAACCTGCAGAAAGAGTAGCGAGCACAAATGTTGCAAGCAACACTGCCCCAAGCCCCGAGTATTTACTATGTTCTGAGGGAAATTGTTTTAATAATTTTTGATGTGCCCCGGCGCACCACCAGAGAAAATTGTTTTCAACCGGTTTTTTCTTTTCGCCGAATGAGTCGTAGGTGTACAACCCATTAAGGCCTTCATTGGTTTCAGCCATTGTCAGTGTTTTTCAGTAAAAGAATTAAAATGAAATATCCGGTTAGAAGTTGAATGATTTTAAAACGCCGATAGATTCCTGTAATTACATGGAGCTTGTTAAGAAAAGAATAAAGAAATTATGGACCAGACATTAGTTCCCTGATTCAGCTTTTGTTGCGACGCTCCGTTCATCGTTCTGTTTTCATGGCATCTTTCGTTGAGCGAAGCGAAACCCCGATGAATATCGGGGCACTCTTGTACTGCAACAATTCTATTCAACATATTAACCACAGCGAACACTGAGATACACAGCGCTGTGATCCGCCGTGTCGCTGTGGTTAATATTGCAAAACTCTTCTTAATTTTAGATCAGTCTTTGACCATGAAAATCATTTTAAGCATATTTCTCTTCTTGCCTCTTTGTTTTAATGCTCAACAAAGACAGAATAATTTTTATTACATTGACAATAAAGTTGAATCTATTCCTTTTGCAAAAGCAGACACATTAGCAAAGCAACTTGCAGCACTCGGTAAAAATGATTTAGAAAAAGTAAGAGCCATCTTTCGTTGGATAACTGAACACATTGATTACAACGTAAGAATATTTAATCGCAATAAAATCATACCCGGTTTATTTTATGAAGAGCCTGATGACAGTACTTCTGCTTTGCCATCATTAAATGAAAGAGTCGCCGCAAAAGTTTTATATAAGAAAATTGCCTTTTGCGATGGCTATGCCCGGTTATTTAAAACTTTGTGTGATCATGCAGGAATAAACAGTGTGATCATTCATGGTTATGCAAGAACGAATACTACCAAAAGGTTTGCTGTTAATCATACATGGAATGCAGTTTATCTTGACAGTTCCTGGCATTTGCTGGATGTAACATGGGCCAGTGGCTTTGTTTCTTATGCCAATGAATATGTGCGGCGGTATAACGATTTTTATTTTCTTACTCCGCCTGATGATTTCATTCGTGACCATTACCCTGAAGACCCTCAATGGACGCTGATGAGTGACCCACCTTTGTACCGTGAGTTCAACCAAAGTCCTTTTCGTCATGCTGGTTTCATAAAGGCTGGTATCAATAGTTTTTTTCCTGCAAAAGGTATAATTGATGTTGCGGTGGGTGATACGATCCTCGTTGAATTAAAAGCAAGAAGGGAACTCAGAAACTTTTATGTTTCTGAATCTCCGGTGTTTGATACAACTCAGGTTACAATAACCCCTTCAAATATTAATAATGAAAAATTTTTCTTCAAATACAACATAACTCAGGCAACCGGGGATTGGCTTTATGTTTTTTGTAATGATGAGCTGGCAATGCGGTACAAACTGAATATAAAGAAAAACCTGACAGCAGATGATCGCACCGGGTTTTTAAAGCAGTAATAGATAATTTTCAAAAAAAGTTTAATGATTGTATCTTTTTCCCAGTTAATGATTTTTTTACTGGCGGGTATCATTTCAATTATTCTGCTTACGGTAAAGTTCAGAGTGCATCCTTTTTTTGCATTGATCATTGCCTGCTTTGTTACTGGTCTTGGAGTGCAGTTACCGGTTGCTGAAATTTTATCACTGGTCAAAAATGGATTTGGAGATGTAATGTCGAAGCTGGCAATCATAATAGTGCTGGGTACAACGATTGGAGTATTGCTGGAAAAAAACGGAAGCACACAAGTAATGGCAGCGTCAATTTTGAAATTAGTAGGACAAAAGAATTCTTCACTTGCGTTGTCTTTTACAGGATTTATCGTCGGGCTTCCCATTTTTTGCGATTCCGGTTATATTGTTTTAAATGGTATTAATAAATCACTGATAAAAAGAACGGGTATTGCTGCAGCCACAATGAGCATTTCATTAGCATCAGGGTTGTATGCTGTTCATTGTTTGATACCTCCGCATCCGGGAGCAACGGCAGCAGCCGGTACGTTGGCTGTTGATTTTGGAAAACTGATCTTATATGGAATTTTGATTGCAATTCCTGCAATGCTGATTGGTCATTGGTGGGCAGTGTATGCAGGAAAAAAAACGAAAACAAATAACGGAGCCGGTGATGAAGATCAAGAGGAGATCTTGACTGGACCTAAAGTGGTTCCCGCTTTCATGCCTGTAATAGTTCCTATTTTACTGATGGCTTTAAGATCCGTTCTCGTATTTGAAAAGAATCAAATTAGCTTATTTACTGAGATTCTTAATATAGCTGGCGACCCTGCTGTTGCTCTCGCAATAGGAGTGCTGTTAGCCATTGCAACAGGAAAAAATTCAAAACACTCTTTAGCTTTTCAATTATCAGCTGCGGTTGAAAAAGCAGGAGGGATTCTGGTTATTATAGGTGCTGGCGGAGCGTTTGGAGCAGTGCTGGCTGCCACCAATATCGGCGATCATTTCAGTGAAAAACTTGATTTAAAAATGCTGGGTATCTTTTTTCCTTTTCTATTAACCAGTCTTATTAAAACTGCACAAGGCTCTTCCACCGTCGCAATAATTACGGCATCTTCTATTGTGCTTCCTTTGTTACCGATATTGGGTCTTGAATCTGAAAATGGGAAGCTGCTTGCAGTGCTTGCTATGGGTGCAGGCTCAATGATGATATCACATTCCAATGACGCTTATTTCTGGGTCATTTCAAAATTTTCAGATATTGATACCAGGGCTATGCTGCGTGTTCATTCAGTGGCTTCAATTTTGATGGGACTCGTTACAATGCTCGTTATCTATCTTTTGTCGCTTATCATTCTATAATTTTATGCACATACTTATTGCACCCAATGCTTTTAAAAATAGTCTTGATGCTTCAAAGGTTGCAGAAGCTATCAGCAATGGTTTGCATAAAAGCAATTTAGAATGTACTACTTCATGTTTCCCCGTAGCCGATGGTGGTGATGGAACAGCCGGATTATTGATCGACTACTTAAAAGGAGAATGGATATCTGCAAATGTGCATGATCCTTTGATGAGAGAAATAAATTCTTCGTTTGGCTGGATTGAAAAAGATAAGACTGCCATTATTGAACTTGCCGCTGCCTCAGGCTTGCGATTGCTGAAGCCTGCCGAGTATGATCCATTAATAGCTACAACTGCTGGTACAGGTAAATTAATTTTCGAGGCATTGGAGAAGAATGCAAAAAAGATCATTCTATGTGTTGGTGGCAGCGCAACTGTTGATGGCGGCACAGGAATTCTAAAAGGACTCGGCATAAAATTTTTTGATACGAAAGGAAATGAACTGGACGATCTGCCAGCTGCTTTATCGTCACTTGCAGACATTGATACAACAGGCTGCGATAAAAGAATTAAAAACACCCGGATAATTATTTTATGTGATGTTGAAAATCCGCTGCTTGGATCGAACGGGGCAGCAACAATTTTTGGCCCGCAAAAAGGAGCTTCGGAAAAGGATGTTCAGCTGCTGGAAAACATGCTTACAAAATTCAACGATATTGTTTTGCATCAAATGGGAAAGGATATGTCTGCCCTTAAACATGGCGGAGCGGCTGGAGGTGTAGCAGCCGGTTTACATACTTTTTTCAATGCGGAGCTTGTAAATGGTATAGATTATTTTTTACAGGCAACTGGTTTTGAAAAAGAATTAGCAAAAGCAAATATGGTTATTACAGGGGAAGGGAGTATTGATATGCAGACCTTGCAGGGAAAGGGCCCTTTCGGTGTAGCAAAAAAGGCGAAAGAATTTTTATTACCAGTGATCGGCATGGCAGGCAGTGTGCCATTGGTTACTGATAAGGCATTACAAGAATATTTTGATCAGCTGATTTCAATAAATGATAATTTAACTGATTTGGAAACTGCAATCAAAAACACCTACTTCAACCTGGAAAAAGCTGCGCAGCAACTTGGTGACCTGCTTGGTTTGTCGCCTGTGCAAAAATAATTTTGAAATAAAATTAGGAAACGGCTATTCCCTTGTCGTAACTTTTATGTCCCATGTGGGACAGTATTCATGATTACTACATTTTTGAAAACCATTATTCTTTACATTTTAAAAAAGGAGGCGTTATGTTTGTACGACTAACCTACTTCGGCTTTAAGCCCGATAAGCTTAAAGATTTAAAAAAATTCTACAACGAGGTTGCTATCCCAACATTGAAAAAACAAAAAGGGAATCTTGATTGCAGACTTTTGGAACCTGTTGATAAAAAAGACGATTATATTTCAATGACGACATGGGAGAAGCGGGAAGAAGCAGATGCTTATCACAACACAGGTGTGTATAAGAAACTCGTTGACCAGGTGCGGCCGTTTTTTTCCAAAGAGCCTGTACTAAGGGTTTACGAAACTGAAGATGTAATGGAACATGCCTGATCGTTGATTTTTTTTATTTATGGGGCTATACAAAAGGCCCCATTTTTATTTTATAAGGCAAGAAAATTAGCAGCTCAAAAAAATGGAGAAAAAATTTAACTGCCTCGTTGTGATCCGGTGTTTGCTTGCTTGCTTACAAAAGTATTAGCCTGCGGCTTTGAAATAAATTTAGAACCGGGTGCCGGGTTGTTCTGATTTTTCTTTTTATCGTTCTTCTTTTTGCCTTTGTTCTGATTCAGTAATGACATACGGGTAATTTTATTTTTTGTAAATATACAATTTTCTTTTTGTGAGGCTTACCGCAGCAGTCTATGGAACCTTTCCAGTTCCGATATCTCTGTTGAAGAAAAGATCTCGTTGTTCTCATATTTTGCTTTCAGGAACAGCACTCGTTTATGTTGGGGGTATTTTTCAAGAATAGCCTCTATCATTTTTGCCTGCTCTTCATCCTTTTTATAAAGCGGGGCAGGCGCAGGCTTTTCTGATTTATAGCGTGTAGGCTTTTTTAAAATGATGGCTTCTAAGGTTGAGAGTTTACCAACAGGAATCGTATTTACTTTCTGTGCAATTTGATAGAGTCCTTCTAATTGTTTTTTACTAAGTCCTCCGCGATTCAAGTATTGTTGATGCAGGCTTTTTACAAAGGATGATGCAGGAAATGCGATCTCCGTTTGTTCAAGTACATCTCTTATAACATCTACATCTTGCATATTGAGTGCTAAAAATAATAAATAAAACCACAAAGAGCACAGCGGTTCACTGCGCCGTGTAACTCTGCGTTCGCTGTGGTTAATACGTTGAATAGAGTTGCCGGACGTACAAGAGTGTCCTTCGCTTCGCTCTGGATAAACTGTGCAACGAAAGCTTAATAGTACCACTATCGCTTGGCTCATAATTATTATCTTTGCCGACTTATGACAGAAGAGATAAAAAAAGAAGAACGGAGCTTAAATTTCCTTGAAGAAATAATTGAAGAGGACCTGAAATCTGGCAAATACAAACAGATTATTACCCGTTTTCCGCCTGAGCCGAATGGTTATTTGCATATCGGTCATGCATCAAGCATTTGTTTGAATTTTGGTTTGACAAAAAAATACCCCGGTTATACAAATTTGCGGTTTGATGATACAAATCCTGTGACGGAGGAAGTGGAATATGTTGACAGCATTAAAGATGATGTTCGCTGGCTGGGTTTTGAATGGAAAAATGAATTATATGCCAGCGATTATTTTGATCAGCTATATGAATTTGCGGTAAAGCTGATAAAGAAAGGGTTGGCTTATGTGGATGACAGCACAAGTGATGAAATGGCGTCAATGAAAGGGACACCGACCGAACCCGGTAAGAATAGTAAGTATCGCGACAGGGCTGTGGAGGAAAATCTGGATCTGTTTGCAAGGATGAAGGCTGGTGAGTTTGAAGATGGCACAAGAACACTTCGTGCAAAGATCGATATGGCGCATATCAATATGCTGATGCGTGACCCCGTGATCTATCGCATCAAACATGCACATCATCATCGTACAGGTGATAAATGGTGCATTTACCCGATGTATGATATGGCACATGGCCAAAGTGATTCCATTGAGAATATCACTCATTCAATTTGTACTTTGGAGTTTGTTCCGCATCGTGAATTCTATGATTGGCTGATTGAAAAATTGGAAATTTATCCTTCACATCAATACGAGTTTGCAAGACGCAATATTAATTATACGGTTACAAGTAAAAGAAAACTATTGCAACTGGTAAATGAAAATTATGTAACCGGATGGGATGATCCGCGGATGCCAACGATTACAGGTCTTCGTCGTCGTGGATATACTCCTGAAAGCATTCGGGAGTTTTGTGACAGGATAGGTATTGCAAAAAGAGAAAATATTGTTGATGTTGGTTTGCTTGAGTTTTGTTTAAGAGAACATCTTAACAGAATTGCGTTAAGAAGAATGGTGGTGTTTGACCCGGTAAAAGTTGTGATCACCAATTATGCCGGTGAAAACGAAATACTCGAAACTGATAATAATCCTGAAGATCCAGAATCAGGAGTTCGTCAACTTCCTTTTAGTAAAGAAATTTATATTGAGAGAGATGATTTCATGGAAAATCCGCCGAAGAAATATTTTCGTCTGGCACCTGGGCAAATGGTAAGATTGAAAAGTGCTTATATAATTAAATGTGATGAAGTGATAAAAGATGCTGCGGGGATTGTTACAGAACTTCATTGTACATATTTTCCTGAAAGTAAAAGCGGCGGTGATACTTCGGGCATTCAGGTAAAAGGAACTTTGCATTGGGTAAACGCTGCTGATGCTGTAGTAGTGGAAGTAAGAGAATATGATCGCTTATTCAGAGTAGAAGATCCCTCAAGTGAGGAAGGTGATTTCAAGGACTATATAAATCCCGACTCATTGAAAGTGGTGAAGGGATATGCAGAGCCATCAATTAAGAATGCAAAATTTAATGACAGGTTCCAGTTCTTACGCAAGGGTTATTATTGTCTTGACAAAGAAACTTCAGAAGAAGGGATGATCTTCAATCGTACGGTTACTTTGAAAGATGGTTGGGCGAAGCAGGTGAAAAAGAATTCGTAGTTGACATTCCTTGTAAAAAATCGTTAAGCGTTTCTTAAGGAACGCTTTTTTATTTTCTTCAAATTGGGTTTATTAATAATCATGTTGGCGTTTGACTTTTATCAGCAGTAAGGGTATTTCCAAATTTTATATTTGGTCAAAAGTTTATATGAGCTACGTCAATATACTAAAAGCCGGTACTGATCATACAATTTGGGCAAAAGGTCTTGAATTTTACCGGGACGAACTGGAACTGATGACCAAGCGTTTGCTGGAAATTTCAACAAAAAACACTTCGGAGGATGCAACCAAAAGTGTTGAGCATTTTCAGAACCAGTTTATTATACAGCAGAAAAATATCAGTGATCTGAAGCATGGAGTAAGAAATTATGTGAAGGGGCTGAGTTTTGATGCAATGGAACATGGCGGGCATGTGGATGAAAATTTTATAACCGAAGGGAATATTCTTCGTGAACGCTATGAACAACTGGAACAGATCATGAACAGCCTGCGGCACGAGTTCAATGATTTTTTGAGCAAGTGGATGTAATGATTTCTATCTGTCTCATGATTTAATTTCCATATTTATAATGAATGTATCAAGTACGGGGTTGTCATTCCGACGAAGGAGGAATCAATACGCCGTTCCTCTATGAGTAGCATTTGTTGGTGGCCATTCTCCTAAAACTTCATGATTAAGAAATTTCCAGGAAGGATTAAATGACTTGATTAACTCTTCTTTTTTCTTTCTGCTCCAACCTTTTATCTCTTTTTCTCTCGCAATTGCATTATTTATGTATTGAGTGCATTCGTAGAAAACAAGGTAAAAGCAATTATATTTTCCGGTAAATGTCCTGAAGTTCCCTTTATCAAGATAATGTTCTACTAATCTTTGTTCAAGATTATTCGTTACTCCTGTATAGAGAACAGTTTTTTTGTAATTTGTAAGAATGTAAACGTAGTATTGTCGATTATTATAGAACATAATCCTTTTCATATGGATGCCTCGTTCCTCGGCATGACAATTATTAAGGTTGTAAAATCTTATCGCTTATGACACTTTATAAGCTATTTATATTCTCCAAATACACTTCTCAGCTCATCAGCAATTTCACCAAGAGTAATTTTATTTTCTACAGCTTCTATTACGACCGGCATTAAGTTTTCCCCGCTCATAGCCTTGTCATTGAGTTGTTGAAGGAGTTGATCGACCTTAGCTTTATCACGGCTATTTCTTAATCTTGTCAACTTTTCAACCTGCAAACTCCTGATGGAATCATCAACTCTAAAAAGCGGAATTGGTACCTCATCTTCCACCTGGAATTTATTTACACCAACAATAATTTTCTCATTTGTTTCCACCTTGCGTTGATGATCGTAAGCGCTGCGTGCAATCTCATTTTGAATAAAACCTTCTTCAATTGCATTTACACTGCCACCCATCGCATCAATTTTTTCTATCAGCTTCCATGCAGCTGCTTCCACTTCGTTTGTCAACGACTCAATAAAATAACTGCCGCCAAGAGGGTCAACTGTATCTGGAGCGCCGCTTTCAAAAGCAACAACTTGCTGGGTACGCAATGCAATTCTTGCAGCTTCTTCTGTTGGTAAGCTTAATGCTTCGTCATATCCGTTTGTATGCAATGATTGAGTGCCGCCAAGTACAGCCGCCAGCGTTTGTATAGTAACTCTTGAAATATTATTTAATGGTTGCTGTGCTGTTAGTGTGCTGCCGCCGGTTTGTGAATGAAAACGAAGCATCATTGCTTTTTGATCGGTGGCGCCAAGTTCTTTCATCATCTTTGCCCACATTCTTCTTGCTGCACGGAACTTTGCCACTTCCTCAAACAAATTATTATGTGCATTAAAAAAGAATGAAAGACGCTTGCCAAAAACGTTTATATCCAATCCTTTTTCCAACGCAGCTTTTACATAAGCTTTTCCATTGCTGAGTGTAAAAGCAATTTCCTGAACCGCTGTACTGCCTGCTTCACGAATATGATAACCGCTGATAGAGATCGTATTCCATTTTGGTAATTCATGACTGCACCATTCGAAAATATCTGTCACTATTCGCATCGAAGGTTTGGGTGGATAAATATAAGTTCCTCTTGCAGCGTATTCTTTTAAAATATCGTTTTGTATTGTGCCTGAAATTTTTTTCAGATCAGCGCCTTGTTGTTTTGCCAGCGCAACATAAAATGCAAGAAGAATAAAGCCAGTAGCGTTGATGGTCATGGAAGTAGAAACATCTTCAAGTTTTATTTCATCAAACAATGCCTTCATGTCTTCAATCGAATCTATAGCAACACCAACTTTCCCCACTTCACCTTCTGAAAGAGGATGATCACTGTCATAACCAATTTGTGTTGGCAGATCAAAAGCTACACTTAATCCATTTACACCTTGTGATAATAAATAATGATATCGTTTATTACTTTCTTCTGCAGTACTGAAGCCGGCATATTGTCTCATCGTCCATAATTTACCGCGATACATATCTGGTTGTATGCCTCGGGTAAAAGGAAATTCTCCCGGCTGTTCAAGATTGAAAGTTGAAGGTTGAAGATTTGAGTAAATATTCTTTATTTCAATTCCAGAATCGGTATATTTTTTCTTTTCGTTCATAAAATAACTTTCAACTTTTAGCTTTCAATTTTCAACTTACTGCTTCATCAGCTTTCTTGCTTCAAAATTCAATGCTTCAAGTACAATATTGTGTAACACCTTTTTTTCCTGTGCAATAATTACTTCCATAATCCTTTTGCCAAGATCATAGCCTCTTGCATCAGCAGGCATCGTTTGGGCTATTTGATTTATGATAAGCATGTTCTGCTCTTTCAGATTATTTAATGCCTGCCATGCTACAGGACTTACATAGATCTGTTGTGAACTGTTATATTCAAATTCCTGTTTAATGCTTTCAAGCATCAGCAATTGCATTTCTTTTGCTGTGAGGCCGGGCTGATTGGCACGACTTACAAGATTTGGCAACGCAACTCTTTCGGCAAGTATCACCAATCTTTCATAAGCTTGTAATTGTAATGGCCTTGTGGTATATGCGGGATCAACATTCTTTTTCGAAACCTGTTTTGAGTACAATAGATAAAATGTCAACATCGATAGCAAAACGGCAAAAGTGGAAAGAATGAGGGTCAGCGTCTGGGTATCCATAGATTTTGTTTAAGTTTTACAAAAATACAGGCAAAAGCCTGTCTGCCGACAGGCATGACTTTCTTTTCCGAATTAGAAAATGGGCTTCAGTTTTGTTTTTTATTTTTGCATATAAACAAATAATGATGGTTATTACAGAAAGCAAGCCGGTAACGATGACTGAAGGAGCTATCAGGCAAATAAGGAAATTGATGGCGCAGGAAGGTTTTGATGCAAGACAAAGGCTACGTGTTGGTGTAAAAGGCGGCGGCTGTTCAGGTATGTCTTATATTCTTGGTTTTGATGAGCCGACTGAAAAAGACAAGACATTTGAAATTGAAGGGATAAGTTGTGTGATGAATGCTGCTCATGAAATGTATGTTTTTGGAATGGAAATAGATTGGGAGGATGGTTTGAATAACCGCGGCTTTACTTTTAAGAACCCGAATGCGAGTACTACTTGTGGATGCGGTACCAGCTTCGCAGTATAGTTCTTTCTTATTTACCTTATAAAAATAAACCCCTGTTATTAGCAGGGGTTATTTATTTATGCTTAGAAAGTTATTAGCTTTTTGCAGTGGCCGGCTTAGTCGCAGGTTTTTGTACAGTAGCAGTAACCGCTTCATTTTTTCCTAACGCTTTGCCTTTTGCAAGGTCAACAAGTATAGGAGCAGCAACAAAGATTGACGAGTAAGTACCGGTAATAACACCGATCAACATGGCAAAAGCAAAACCTCTTGTTGTTTCTCCTCCAAAAATGAAGAGGATAAGAATGGTGAGGAATACTGTTAACGATGTCATGATGGTACGGCTCAACGTATCATTGATGGCTCTGTTGATGATAGTTTCTTTTGTTTCATTTTTCATCAGGCCGCTGTATTCACGGATCCTGTCAAATACGATCACCGTATCGTTCATAGAGAAACCGATTACTGTAAGTATAGCTGCAATAAAATGCTGATCAAGTTCCAATGGGAACGGAACCACATTCTTTAGGAATGAAAAAGCAGCAAGTGTTACCAACACGTCGTGAAGCAAGGCTACGATGGTACCAAGTGAATATCTCCAATCGCGGAAACGAATAAAAATATAAAGAGCAATTATTATTAAAGCAAATATGGTCGCATTTTTTGCACCTTTCTTTAAGTCGTCTGAAATGGTTGGTAAAACTGTTTTAGACCCTAATTTGTTTTTTGCATCAAATTGTTCGAAACTAACCCCGCCTAAATGATTCTTTAATCCGTTAAACAATTGTCTTTCTACCATAGAATCGACACTTGGGCGGGGATCATCAATAAGATATGCTGTGGTAATATCAAGCTGGTTATTCAACCCAACAGTTTTGATGGTAGAGGCTTGTTGAAATGCAATCTCAAGATCTTTTCGTACACCTTCTACATCTAATGGTTTTGATTTATCAAACTGTATGGTGAAGCTGCGACCACCTTTAAATTCAACACCCTGGTGAAAGCCATTAAAAATGGCACTAATACCAAGTACCAACACAACCCCGGAGATCATGTAAGCATATTTGCGGTATTGAATGAATTTGAAATTAGCATGTTGGAACACCCGGCGGCTGATACCTGTAAAGTAATTGAGGTGTTTCTTTTTATTGGTAAACCAGTCACTCACCCAACGGCTTACAAGAATACCGCAGAACAATGAAAGAAGAATACCGATGATCTGTGTTGTTGCAAATCCCTTTACAGGACCTAATCCAAAAATAAACAGGATGATCGCCGTTAATAAAGTTGTTACGTGGGCATCAATCACCGGTGGTAAAGAACGACGGTAACCCTCAGCAATGGCTAACTGGTAACTCTTCCCCCGGGTTAACTCTTCCTTTATACGTTCATAAATGATTACGTTAGTATCTACTGCCATACCGATTGTAAGTACAAGACCTGCAATACCCGGCGCCGTAAGAGTAGCGCCAAAAGAAGTTAGTACACCAACAGTAAAAAGAAGGTTAAGAATAAGAGCAATGTTGGCTATCCAACCACTGGTGTTATAATAAACAAGCATCAGCAGAAAGATGACAACAAAAGAGATAATAAATGCCATTGTACCGCCCCTGATAGCTTCAGCTCCCAACGTGGGTCCAACAATTTGTTCCTGTACAATTTTTGCAGGCGCAGGTAGCTTACCTACTTTTAAAATGTCAGCAAGATCTTGCGCCTCTTCTATTGTAAAGTTTCCGGTAATGCGGGATTCGCCACCATCGATTTTTTGTTCTGCAACAGGCGCCGAATAAACAGTGTTATCAAGTACGATAGCGATAGGAATTTTTTTCAAAGCGCTTTTTTCAGTAAGGTTTGCCCAATCACTTGTGCCTTTTTGGTTCATGCTCATAAGTACCATAGGAGCACTTGAAAGAGGTTCAAAACCAAGTGAAGCATTTGTTACTGCATCCCCTTCTATTGGCGCTTTCTCTAAGTCATTAGTTTTAATAACATATAATCCAACGTAATCATTTTTCTTTTGTGTTTCCTGGTTCGTTTCCTGTATGCCATACATTATTCTTGCATCACCAGGTAAGACGGCAAAATTGTTAAGATGATCTCTTACTGTGGCAGTATCTCTGATCTTTACATATCCAATAGCTGCTGGCCATCTGTATTCATTAGGATTTTTCTGATCAGGGTATTGTTGTACAAACTGGATATAATCTGTAAGATTTTTATTGGCGGTTTCGGGTGTTGCTTGTTTTGTGGATGAGGTATCAGGAGTTTGTCCACCCAGAATTTCAGAAAGCTTGTCGGATTTGGTTGTGTCAACTGTTGTTGTCTTTCCTGTTTTTGTGCTATCCGCCTTAGCTTTAGCAGCACTTGCCGAATCAGCAGGTGTGATGCCTTTCATTGCATTGCTAAATGAAGTGATAGCAGCCTGTAATTCATTTTGTAATTCACCAAGGTTATATACTTCCCAGAATTGCAGGTTGGCTGATGTCTGTAAAAATTTTCTTACCCTGTCTTTGTCGTCAACGCCGGGAAGATCTACAGTGATAATTCCTTTTGCTTCTTCAAGATTGAGTGATGGTTGTGCTACACCAAACTTATCAATCCTTTTTTGCATGATGTAATAAGTTCTGTTAATAGCATCACCTGCTTCTTTGCGGATCACTTCCAGCACCGTCGCATCGCTTGCATTTTTTGAAATGGTCTCAGGATTACCTGAGGAAAAAATGTTTGCCAGTTTTCCTGTACCGGCAATATTCTTATACTGATCATAAAATATGGAAATAAAATCTGAATTGCTGTTTGCTTTTTGTTTGTTCGCAGCATCAAGTGCTTTCAAAAAATCAGCATCTTTTGAGTTATTACTTAATGAACGGAGCAAGCCGGTAAGCTCAACTTCCATAGTAACACTCATGCCACCTTGCAGATCGAGACCGAGGTTCAATTCCTTTTCTCTTGCTTTGCCGTATGTATCGCCAAACCATGTTATCTTATCTTCTTTGGTACTATCAAGTATTTTAATAAGACGATCCCGGTAAAGTGTTTTCAGCGTATCAGTATAATCTGAAGGGCTGGCAAATTTTTTTGCTTCGGGATATGTGGCATTCATATAAGCCTGGGCCCGGGAAGACATTTTGCTCTCATGTTTGTTTACAAACCATGTAAATGAAAGTAGCCAAACTGAATAGATAATAAGCAGGATTGCAAACACCGCTACTAAACCTCTTAATTGCATACGGGATAGATTTACTTTTAGCGCCTCATTGCCATTTCCACAGTGGTTTCGGGCAAGCGGCTGGGATTTTTTTTGGAGGGCAAAGATAGGGGTTTCGGTCAGAAAAAGGGGATAAAAAATTGGCTTGATGTCAGTGGTTTTCAGGAGCTAATCAGCGTTTGAAATGATTAATTTGGATTAAGTTTAATACATGAATATTATTCCAAGGTTAGCTGTAATGATTTTAATACCGGTAATAGCTTGTAAAACGCCTGTAAAAATGGGTAAGCCTCAGGCAATTGAATCAAAAACCAACTTATCAATGAACGTAAACGGAATCACTCACAGACTGTTGGCTGATCTTTTAAAACAACATCCTGATAATTTTCAATCCGTGTTATCAGATCCTGAAAGTAAAATTCAAATCATTTATACCCAAATCGACCGCAGAAAAAATGGGAAACCAAAATTCACTGATCATTATTTTAATGTAAATGACCCGGCTTATTTCTACCCGGCATCTACTGTAAAACTGCCTGTAGCAATTTTAGCTTTGCAAAAATTAAATGAATTAAAGATTGCAGGGCTGGATAAAAACAGTTTGATGACCACTGAAGCGGATCATAGCGGTCAAACCGAAGTTTATAACGATCCTTCAGCGCCTGATGGCAGGCCAACTATTGAACATTATATTAAAAAAATTTTATTGGTAAGTGATAATGATGCATTCAACAGGCTTTATGAATTTCTCGGGCAGGAATACATCAATAATACTTTGCACAAAATGGGGTATAAAGATGTTCAGATCATTCACCGGCTTGAGATCAGCTTATCGGAAGAAGAGAACAGGTATACAAACCCGGTAAGGTTTTTTGATACAAGCGGCAAACTCGTTTATGAAAAACCATTGCAGCAAAGCAAGCTGATTTATGCAGAACGAAATACAAAAATGGGAAATGGGTTTTATCGCAGAGGCGAATTAGTGAATGAGCCATTTGATTTTTCCAAAAAGAACAGGCTGTCATTAAAAACATTACACAATATTGTTAGAAGCGTAATGTTTCCAGAAGCGGTTTCAGCCAAACACCGATTTGACCTTACAAAAGATGATTATAATTTTCTTCGCAAATACATGTCGATGATGCCACAGGAATCAGATGTTTCTATTTACCATAGCGAGGATTATTGGGATACTTATGTTAAGTTTTTATTCTATGGTTCTGAAAAAAATGCTGCAAAGGATGGTATCCGCATTTTTAATAAAGTAGGAGATGCTTATGGATTTTTGATCGATGCGGCATATATCACAGATCATAATAAGAGCATTGAGTTTATATTAAGTGCAGTTATTCATTGTAACAGTGATGGAATTTTTAATGATGATAAATATGATTATGATTCGGTTGGGTTTCCTTTTATGAAAAATCTTGGCCGTGTGATCTATGATCATGAATTAAAAAGAACAAGAAAAGTAATTCCTGATCTCAGTCAGTTTCGGTTTAATTACTCTCAATAAACATCTGTTAGTTCTATAAATAAGTATTTTTGCTTTTAAATTTCAAATTATAAATGCAAGCAATCGCTGAACCCGTGCAACTATCATCTTTATTAGATCGTTTTGCCGAACCGGAAACTTTAAAAATGGCCAAGCTCGGCCGTGAGTTAAGAGCAAAAGGAATTGATATCATCGACCTTAGTTTAGGTGAACCGGATTTTGATACACCGCAGCATATTAAAGACGCTGCAAAAAAAGCAATTGATGATAACTGGAGTCATTATCCTCCTGTTGCTGGTTATCCTGATCTGCGTGAGGCCATTTGTCAGAAATTTAAAAGAGATAATAACCTTGATTATAAGCCAGAGAACATTGTAGTTTCTACGGGGGCCAAGCAAAGTCTTGCAAATGCAATACTTGCTTTGGTTGATGTTGGTGATGAAGTGATCATTCCTGCTCCGTTTTGGGTTACTTATTCTGAATTGGTAAAAATTGCCGGTGGCATTCCTGTGATAGTAAGATCTGCGATGGAAAATAAATATAAGATCACAGCAAAGCAATTGGAAGAAAGCATTACTGAAAGATCGAAAGTCTTTTTATTTTCTTCTCCCTGCAATCCAAGTGGCTCTGTTTATACAAAAGAAGAATTGAAAAAACTGGCTGACGTTTTTGAAAATCATCCGGGCTTATATATTATTTCAGATGAGATATATGAGTACATAAATTTTGTTGGTCATCATGAAAGCATTGCACAGTTTGAAAATGTAAAAGACAGGGTTGTTATAATAAATGGTTTGAGTAAAGGTTTTGCAATGACTGGTTATCGTCTTGGATATATAGCGGCGAATGTAACTGTTGCAAAAGGCTGTGAAAAAATACAGGGACAATTTACCAGCGGTGCAAATTCGATAACACAGCGGGCAGCAATTACTGCATTAACAACAGACCTGCGTCCTTCAATCGAAATGACAAAAGAATTTACACGTCGCCGTAAACGCATTTTGGAATTATTAAAAGATATTCCCGGCACACATGGCGCTGAACCCGATGGTGCATTTTATATTTTTCCTGTGGTAAAAGAGTTTTTCGGAAGATCAGATGGGGAAAACACAATTAAAGATGCTGATGATCTTTGCATGTACTTGTTGAACAAAGCAAATGTTTCTACAGTAACCGGTCGGGCATTTGGCGAACCGGATTGCATCCGCATTTCTTTTGCAAACAGCATGGAAAAAATTGAAGCAGCTATGGCAAGGATTAAAGAAGCGTTGGGTAAATTAAGATAATAGTTTCTCAGATGATAGTTATAAAAACTATCATCTATCAATTATCAGTTATCATCTTTCTTGTTCTGTTCTATAAAAGTTTTAAGTACAATATTTTCATCTCCTTTAATTCTTCTTAAAATACCTTTTTCATGATTGATGATAGTAGTGTCTTTATCAAAAGGCATTCTCTCATACATTTTGCCACCGGTGAAATGGCAAGGTGAACAATTTTTTACAAGAATAGGTTGAACCTGTGTGACAAAATCAATTGTATCTTTTAAAAACACCATAGTTTTTACTGCATCTTCAGGAGGAGATTTTTTAATATCGCTTCCAAGCCATCCGAACAGGGTGAGAAAACAAAAAAAAAGAAGGAGTTTCATTGCTTGTCTTCTTGTTTCTTAAAGTTACAGCAGGTGAAGCGGGGTTCAATAACCGCTCAACACAATTATTATTTCTTAAATTGGCCTACCAAAACTTATTATTATGAAATGGCTTTTAATTTTCCCGCTGGTATTTTTATTTTCCTGTTCAGAAAAAGAAGATAAGGATGAATCCATTGCAGAAGAACTTTCCGAAGGGAAATGGATCGATCTCACCTATGATTTTTCTGATAAAACAATTTATTGGCCAACGGCGAATGGATTTAAATTAGATACTTCGTTTAATGGAATAACACCGGCAGGTTTTTACTATTCTGCCTATAACTATTGTGCAGCCGAACATGGCGGCACTCATCTTGATGCACCTGTTCATTTTGCAAAAGGCAAATGGGCAGCAGATGAGATTCCATTGGAAAAATTAACTGGTGAAGCAGCGGTTATTGATGTTTCTGACAGAGCCTTGAAGAATGCTGATTATCTGATTGCTGTTGCTGATATTGAAGCCTGGGAGAAAGTAAATGGAAAACTTAAAGATGACATCATACTTTTCTTCCGTACAGGTTATGGGTCATTTTATCCTGACGCAAAAAAATATCTTGGTACTGATGAAAGAGGAGCGGGTGCAGTTGCGAAACTTCATTTTCCTGCAATAGACCCGGTTGCTGCAGAGTGGTTGGTAAGGAACAGAAAGATAAAGGCAGTTGGGTTAGATGTTGCAAGTGTTGATTATGGGCAATCAAAAGATTTTAAAACTCATCAAATTTTATATGAGCAAAACATTTCAGGTTTTGAAAATGTTGCCAATCTTGATAAGCTGCCGGCAAAAGGAGCCTATATAATTGCATTGCCAATGAAAATAAAAGGTGGGAGCGGTGGCCCATTAAGAATAGTAGCGATTGTTCCAGGAGAATAATAATTTATTCAGTTGGCTGATCATTTTCTGTAGGGAAATCCTGATCGGAGATCTGAGGGTTTTCATCTTTCAAATATTTTATTGTCAAAAGTCCGCCGATAACATTTATAAGAAAATGTAAGATCATTACTATTAGCAATGAGCCTGAAAAGATAAACAGGTATCCAAAGACTGCAGCAAGGATAAATATTTTTATTACAGCTTTACCACCCTGGTAAAAATGTGCAATGCTAAAAACGAAGGCAGGTAAAAAAACGGCAAGCAAGTGCTGGTAATTATATCCCTCAAACAGGTACCAGCAATAATTAATCAGATAACCCCTGTAAACAATTTCTTCAAAGACACCGGCACTAAAGCACATTAAGAAATACTCAGGTAGTTCACTTCTTTTTGTTGGTAAGAATGGTGCTCTTTTTTTCCAGTCAGCAATTGCTTTATCAATTCCCTTTTTTGTTGAAAGGGTTATGACCGTATCAACTAAATAGATCAAAGCAAAAACAATTACTATCCACCACCATGAGGAAAAATCACGGGGTTGTGTTAATCCAATTTCTGGTAACGGCCTCCTGAATATCAGCCATACAGCCATGACTGCCACGCCCATAACAAACAATGAAAAACTTCCGGAGATATAAATTCTTTTTTTCTGGTCACTGCTAAAGATCATATCAGTGAAAGCTTTTCTTCTTTGTACGGCGCCCTGTAGTGGAATGCCTATGCAGAATATAAAAGCAAGGATATGATCGGCCCAATTCGGGAAATTATCCATCTTTTCTTTGTTTTGACAGATCAAGAAGTTTTTGATGCAATTTTATCACCTGGGGTATCAATAATTCTTGTTCATCATTGATCAGTATAAAATCGCAGTTACTCATTTTTATTTCTTCATCAAGTTGTTTGTTCATTCGTTTCAGCACTTCTTCACGGGTTACATTATCTCTTTCCATGGCTCTCTTTATTCTTAATTCTGCGGGTGAAGAAACACCGATCACATAGTCAAGACGATCTGAAACTTTTGCTTCAAAGATCAATGCAGCTTCATGAATTGCATAAGGAGTTGTTTGTTGTAGCATCCAGCTTTCTCCATCTTTTTTCGTTGCAGGATGAACGATGGCATTTAATGATTCAAGTTTAGCCGGATCAGAAAATACGATTGAAGCAATATATTTTCGATCAAGAGTTTCATTTGAATACGCTTCTTTACCAAAAATATTTATGATGGCCGATCTTAATTCAACATTCTCATTCATCAATCTTTTTGCAGCCACATCAGCATAATAAACAGGAATGCCCAGCACTTCAAAGATTTGTGCTGCGGTGCTTTTACCGCTGCCAATGCCGCCAGTAAGACCGACACGTAGAACCATGATTTAAGGTTTAGAGGAAGATTATAATGAAAGTTATGAAGATGTTTTATAACAGTATAAACAAAAAGGAAACCAGTTTCCTGATTTCCTTTTAATCTTTTGTAATCTTAGAAATCGCGGTTCTATTTTTTCTCAGCAGTTGCAGGTTTATTTATTGCAGCGGTCATCTCCATGCTAATAGAAGCTTTCTCCATTTTTATATAGCTGCCGGGACTAACTTCAAGACTGATGGTACCGTCTTCATTAATTTTATTTACAGTACCATGAATACCTGCTATTGTAACAACCTTCGTTCCTTTTTGCATGTCTTCAATAAATTTCTTTTGTTGCTTTTGTTTCTTAGTTTGTGGTCTTATGAAGAACAACCAGAAAACAAGAATGATCATCCCCATAAATATAAGTGTAGTCGTACCGCCGCCAAATAAACCTGTTGGTTGGGGAGCTTGTTGTAATAAATAGATATTCATTTTTTTTATTTTTTAAAGAATCAGCTTTTTGCTTTTACATCAACACGAAATGCAAGTGTGATCATTACAGGATTTGTATTTGCAAATACATTAACCTGTTTTGAATTCATACCCGGTTGCCCTTTATTACTGTCAAATGATGCTTTGATAACACCTGTTTCTCCGGGGGCATAAGGCTTTTTAGGAACTTCAGGCACTGTGCATCCGCATCCGGCAGTTACATTTGAAATGATCAATGGTTTTTTACCTGTATTTTTAAATCTAAAACTCACCTCCAGGTTATCTCCTTGCTTCATTGTTCCAAAATCCCTGTCAGTACCGTCTAACCATTCAATGGTGGTCTGGTTAGCAGTATCAGCAGTTGCCGATGTAGTTGAAGCGCCGGGATTATTCGCAGCATTTGAAATTGCATTTAACTTATCCAGGCTATCTTTTGAAATTGTTGCATTAGATCCGGTAGTTGTATTTGTGTCTGCATTTTTATCTGTTTCATTGCATGACATCACTACTATGGCGGCAGCAAGTACAAAAATTATTTTTTTCATATTTAAATAGATTTGGAGTTTGCAAATGTAAGAGAAAGAAATGAGTGTTTTTAATTACCGTTAGAATATCACTTTAGGTCACACTTTTTTATAATCCACTTTCTTCATTTTACCTTCTGCCACCAGTTCTTTATGAATGTTATCGAGAATACCATTTACAAATTGGCCGCTTTGCGCCGTACTGTACTCTTTTGCGAGATCTATATATTCGTTGATGGTAACTTTTGGCGGGATTGTTTCAAAATAAAGAAATTCGGAAACACCCATTTTCATCAATATCATATCGAGCAAGGCAATGCGTTCAGGGTCCCAGTTTTTTAATTTCGGAATAATAAGTGTTTGCAAATGTTCGCTTTTCTCATGAACCGTTTTCAAAAGTTTTATTGCAAAATCTTTTTTCTCTCCATTGATCATTTCTTTAAAATCAGCGCTGCCAGGTTTTTGTAACACGTTTACCAGTAGTTGAATCACCATTTCACCATCATCATCCCAATTAGAAAAAAGTTCTTCTATATAAGAAGTAAAATTTTCATCAGCCAGCATCAGCTTATCCAATACAAATTCAAGTATCTCTTTCTCGTCCTTAATATCTCTTCCTTCTTTATTTATGTAAGTTTTGTATTCCTGCGTTTCGGCAAGTTTCAGGTAAATTTTCCTCACCAATTCTTTGTTGATGATTTGTTGTGGTTTCAGCTTTGCCAACGCTTCTTTAAATGAAGGTTCTTCCAATATCTTCCACAATATTTTATTGCCAGATAATTTGGTATTTACATGAAGATCTGCGTAAGTAGGAAGGTGTTTACCTGAACGCTGGTGCGAATCTGTTTCAGCATACCGGCACACTTCAGTTAAAAAATATGTGAGATGTACAAAAAGCTGGCGGGTCTGGTCAAAATGATTTAGCAGGATCTTTTGAGGTTCTCCTGGTTTTAAATCGGATTCAAGGGTATTTATGTTATACAGCGTCTGCATCACTTTTACCCGGATATTTCTTCTGCTGATCATCTTTTAAGAACTGTTTGGGCAGCGAAGATAAGTCAATCGAAAAAAGCTCAGCATTAATAAATTTTTTCTTTCGCCGGTTTTTTTCCACTATCATTAATTTTATTCACAAAATCTAATTGAAGGGTAAAATTGAAGTCAAAAAATTCAGGCAACAACGCTCAAAATATTTTTTATAAAAGCTCTAAAAAATTCCCCTGTTGACCCTATCTTTGCCGCCCCAATTAGTTCTTTAGAGTTCCCTGTAAAACGGGATGAGGAATTTGGGAGACCAAGTAGTTCATAAAATGAAAGGTCGCTATTACCAATAAATCAAAAAAGAAATGGCAAAAGAAGTCTCTGGCTTTGTTAAGCTTCAGTGCAAGGGTGGCCAGGCCAATCCTGCACCTCCGATCGGTCCTGCTTTAGGTTCCAAGGGTATCAATATCATGGAATTCTGCAAGCAGTTCAATGCCCGCACACAAGATAGAATGGGCAAAGTGCTTCCTGTATTAATTACTGTTTACACTGACAAAAGTTTTGATTTTATCATCAAAACACCTCCTGCATCAGTTCAATTGCTCGAGGCTGCAAAATTGCAAACTGGTTCAAAAGAATCAAACCGCGTTAAAGTTGGCAAGGTGAATTGGTCACAGGTAGAGGCAATCGCAAAAGATAAAATGCCTGATCTGAACTGCTTTACAGTTGAAAGCGCCATGAAAATGGTAGCTGGTACTGCACGCAGCATGGGTATTACTGTAGAAGGTAAAGCACCATGGGAAAACTAAACAGTAAAAATTAAAACGAATTACAATGGCATTCCTCAGTAAAAAAAGAAAAGTTGCCCAGACTAAAGTTGACGGCACAAAACAATATAGCCTGAAAGAAGCTTCTGCAATAGTGAAACAAGCTACTACTTGCAAGTTTGATGCTTCAGTTGATCTGCACATCCGTTTAGGTGTCGACCCTAAAAAAGCAGACCAGGCGATCCGCGGTACAGTTACACTTCCGCATGGTACAGGTAAAACAAAAAAAGTATTGGTGCTTTGCACACCTGATAAAGAGGAAGCTGCAAGAGCTGCAGGCGCAGATTATGTAGGTCTCGATGAATATGTAACAAAGATCGAAGGTGGTTGGGTTGATGTTGATGTTATCATTGCCACACCACAAGTGATGCCGAAGATCGGTAAACTTGGTAAAGTGTTAGGTCCAAGAAACCTGATGCCAAACCCAAAGACAGGTACAGTTAGCAATGATGTAGCTGCTGCAGTTAATGAAGTAAAAGGTGGTAAGATCGCTTTTAAGATCGATAAAGCCGGGATCATTCATGCATCGATCGGCAGAGTAAGTTTTACTCCCGAAAAAATTGCTGAGAACAGCCAGGAGCTGCTCAATGCGATCATTAAAGCAAAGCCATCTTCAGCTAAAGGAACTTATCTGAAAGGTATCAGCATGGCAAGCACAATGAGTCCGGGCATAACTATTGATACAAAAGGGTTTGTTCATTAAACGGTCGGGACGCTTATGCGGCCTGAACGATAATAAAAATATTCAAGTCAAAATTTAATAAAATGACTAAAGAGGAAAAAAACGAAGTAATTGAACTGCTAAAAGGCAAGTTCTCTCAATACAATAATTTTTATGTTACCGATACTGAGTCGCTAACAGTTGCACAGATCGTAAAGCTTCGCCGTGCTTGTTTCAACAAACAAGTTGAAATGAAAGTGGCAAAGAATACATTGATCAAAAAAGCAATGGAGTCGTTAGATGCAGAACGTTATGCAGGTGTTTATGATTCACTTCATAAAGTAACTGCATTGATGTTTTCAGAAAATCCGAAAGACCCGGCTTTGATCATCAGTTCTTTTCGTAAAGAAAGTAAAGGTGAAATGCCTGTATTAAAAGCAGCATTCATCAATGGTGATGTATATATGGGTAACGATCAATTGGCATCATTAGTCAAAATTAAAACGAAGAATGAATTGATCGGTGAAGTGATTGGTTTATTACAATCACCAGCAAAGAGAGTTATTGCTGCATTGTTACATAATGCAGAGAAGAAAGGTGAAGTGGTAGCGGCAGAATAAATGAGTATTTAGCTCGGGATATAATTCCTGAAGCTTTACTATAAAACAATTTTTTTAAACTCCGCCGGAGTTAATACTATGAAGGCGGTAAAAATTTAAATCAAATGGCAGACGTAAAAGCATTAGCAGAAGGCCTTGTAGCCTTAACAGTAAAAGAAGTACAGGAATTGGCTGACTTCTTAAAATCAGAATACGGAATTGAACCAGCTGCAGCAGCAGTAGTTGTTAGCGGTGGTGGTGATGGTGCCGGTGCAGCAGCAGTAGAAGAAAAGACAGCATTCAATGTTGTTTTGAAACACGGCGGCGCATCCAAACTTAATGTTGTTAAGATCGTTAAAGAACTTACAGGTTTAGGTTTGAAAGAAGCAAAAGACTTAGTAGACGGCGCACCTAAGAACATTAAAGAAGGCATCTCTAAAACAGAAGCGGAAGAAATTGCAAACAAGCTGAAAGAAGCTGGTGCAGATGTAGAGATCGCTTAATTCTATTTCAAATTTAAAATTTTGATCCCGGCCATTGCGCCGGGATTTTTATTGTATAGTTAAGTAAGCCTCAATCTTCTTATAAATTTCATCAGTCACTGCCATTACTTTCTTAATGTCTTCTATTTTAGAAAATGATCCATGCTCATTTCTGTAAGCAACAATTGGATTGGCCAGACTGTATTTAATATAAGGATGAGCTTTCAATTCATCAATAGTCGCTGTATTGACGTTTATTTTTTTTACAGAAGTATTATCAAGCTTCAGGTATTGTTTTATTTTCTGAAAAGTTGAATCAGGCAATCCATAAGTTTCTCCGATTTGTTCTACTGAATAAAAACCACCAAGCTTTTCTCTGAATGTTACAATTCTCGCTGCAAGTTTACTTCCAATACCAGGTAATGAAATCAATGCAGATGTATCTGCAGTGTTTACATCAATTGCAGAGTATCGTGCAGCATAAGATTTTGCTGGTTGTATTTCTTCTTTTGGTTTTGATGAAACATAATCGTTATTGGTTTTTGAAAGATTCGGTTCAATTTTTATGTATGGCTTCAATCTTTCATATTCATCATCATGAAGCCCGTAAATTTTTTGAAGATCTTCGGGTTTATAAAAATGTCCGCCTTTGCTCAGATAGTTTTCAATTGTTTTAATTGTCTTATCTCTTAAGCCCAATCTTTTCCATTCAGAAGTTGAAATGGAATTCGGATCAAAATAGAACAGATCTCCTTTTACAACATCCACTTCATTGTAGCTGCTTTTTGTTTTGTCATACTGATATGAATAGGCATCTGCATCGTCATTTTTTTGATAATATTTGCCTGAAGAATCGGGAACCTTTATTTCTAATTTTTTCACAGCAGCCATCCATGCAGTATCCATCTTGACGGGGCTATTGCTCGTAGATCTTGAAAGAATATCGGGTAAGAAAAGAACAAAGATCATTAAGCCCACGATCACAAGAGTTCCGATCCTTTCTTTGCGGGTAAATGTCAGGTAATCTTTTATAAATTCACTCCATTTCAATTGAAGTAATTTGATTTAAAGTAAACGAACTTTCATGGCCTGGAAATTCCCATTTCGTGGTATTCCGGCCGGGTTTTTGTTGGCAAACTTTTCTTGGTCGTGAAATTTAAATCCTTACCTTTGCCATCCTTTTTATTTAGCGCTAATATTTTGACGGCCCAAATCATGATTAAATAGCTGATTGTCACGGAATTTTCTTTTAAGTTAGAAAATGCCCGAATGTGATTTGTGTCACCCGTCAAAAACTAAAAAACCGGTTTTACAGATATGTCTTCAACAAAAATGAATCACAGGGTAGATTTCGGTAAAATCAAACATCTCGCAGACGCCCCTGACCTGCTCGACATCCAGATTCAATCCTTCAAAGAATTTTTCCAGTTGGAAACAACTCCGGATAGAAGAAATATTGAAGGTTTGTTCAGGGTGTTCAAAGAAAATTTTCCTATTACGGATACCCGCAACATTTTCGTGCTGGAATTCCTTGATTATTTTATCGATCCTCCCCGTTACACTATCGAAGAGTGTATGGAAAGAGGATTGACTTATGCTGTTCCTCTCAAAGCCAAACTTCGTTTGAGCTGTAATGATGAGGAACACGTCGACTTCCAGACCATCGTTCAGGATGTGTTTCTGGGTAACATTCCTTACATGACGCCAAGAGGTACTTTCGTAATCAATGGCGCTGAAAGGGTAGTTGTTTCCCAGTTACATCGTTCACCTGGTGTATTCTTTGGTCAGTCTGTTCACCCGAATGGAACTAAGATCTATTCTGCAAGGGTAATTCCTTTCAAAGGTGCATGGATGGAGTTTGCAACAGACATCAACAATGTAATGTATGCTTACATCGATCGTAAGAAAAAATTCCCTGTAACTACATTGCTTCGTTCTATCGGTTATGAAACTGATAAAGACATTCTCGAACTTTTTGGAATGGCTGATGAAGTAAAAGGTGATAAAAAAACCTTATCAAAATATGTTGGCCGTCGTTTGGCTGCCCGTGTATTGAGAAGTTGGGTTGAAGACTTCGTTGATGAAGATACCGGTGAAGTTGTTTCTATCGAAAGAAACGAGATCGTTCTTGAACGTGACTCGGTTCTTGATGAAGAGGCTATCGCCATGATCACTGAAATGGATGTAAAGAGTGTGTTTATTCAGAAAGAAGATGTGGGTGGAGACTTTGCGATCATTTACAATACGCTGAATAAGGATACTTCGAACAGTGAGTTGGAGGCCGTACAGCACATCTATCGCCAACTTCGAGGTACTGATGCACCGGATAATGAAACTGCCCGTGGTATCATTGATAAATTATTCTTCAGTGATAAGCGTTATGATCTTGGTGAAGTTGGCCGTTATAAGATCAACCGCAAACTGAACCTGGATGTACAGCTTAAGCAAAAGACATTAACTAAAGAAGATATAATCGAGATCATCAAATACCTCGTTCGCCTTACCAACGGTAAAGCAGAGATCGATGATATCGATCACCTGAGCAATCGTCGTGTTCGTACAGTTGGTGAGCAATTGTATGCTCAGTTCGGCGTTGGTCTTGCCCGTATGGCAAGAACGATCCGTGAAAGAATGAACGTAAGAGATAACGAGGTGTTTACACCAGTTGACCTGATCAATGCGAGAACTCTTTCTTCAGTTATCAATTCATTCTTTGGAACATCACAGCTGTCTCAGTTCCTCGATCAAACAAATCCATTAAGCGAGATCACTCACAAACGTCGTATCTCAGCACTCGGGCCAGGCGGTTTAAGCCGGGAAAGAGCAGGCTTCGAGGTTCGTGACGTACACTATTCTCACTATGGCCGTTTGTGTACTATTGAAACACCGGAAGGTCCAAACATCGGTCTTATCTCCACACTTTGTGTTCATGCTAAGATCAATGAGATGGGATTTATTGAAACACCTTATCGTAAAGTTGAAAGCGGTAAAGTGAATATGAAGCATCTGACTTTCCTCAGTGCTGAAGAAGAAGATTCTGCAAAGATCGCACAGGCAAACTCTCCACTTGATGAAACAGGAAGTTTCAGAGAAGAGAAAGTTGTAAGCCGTGAGACTGGTGATTTCCCGATTCTTGATAAGAATGATGTAGAATATATGGACGTAGCGCCAAACCAGATTGTTGGTTTGAGTGCTTCATTAATTCCATTTCTTGAGCATGATGATGCCAACCGTGCATTGATGGGATCAAACATGCAACGCCAGGCAGTTCCGCTTCTTCGTCCTGATGAACCAATTGTAGGTACAGGTTTGGAAGGTAAAGCTGCCCGTGATGCAAGAATTCAGATTCACTCTGAAGGTGAAGGTGTGGTAGAGTTTGTTGATGCAAATGAAATTCATGTTCGTTATGAACGTGATGAAATGGACAGATTGGTAAGTTTTGAAGATGACCTGAGGGTTTACAGACTAACTAAGTTTATCAAAACAAATCAGGAAACATCGATCAATCTTAAACCTGCTGTTATAAAAGGACAACGAGTTAAGAAAGGTGATTTCTTAACTGAAGGCTACGCTGTAAGAAATGGCGAATTAGCATTGGGTAAAAATCTGAAAGTGGCATTCATGCCATGGAAAGGTTACAATTTCGAGGATGCGATCGTTATCAGCGAAAGAGTAGTAAAAGAAGATATGTTTACTTCAGTTCATATTTCTGAATATGAATTAGAAGTTCGTGATACAAAATTGGGTGAAGAAGAACTGACTCCTGATATTCCTAACGTTTCTGAAGAAGCAACAAAAGATCTTGATGAGAATGGTATCATTCGCATCGGTGCACAGGTAAAAGAAGGTGATATCATCATTGGTAAGATCACTCCGAAAGGAGAAAGTGATCCTACTCCTGAAGAAAAATTGCTGCGTGCAATCTTCGGTGATAAAGCCGGTGATGCAAAAGATGCTTCATTGAAAGCGCCAAACGGAGTAGAAGGTGTTGTGATCGGTAAGAAACTTTTCCAAAGAGCTAAGAAAGATAAGAACTCAAAGATCCGTGAGAAAGCAGCTCTCGAAAAACTCGAGAGAATGCATGAGAAGAATGAAACTGATCTTAAAGAGTTGTTGTTGGATAAGCTTCAGCAATTACTAAGAGAAAAATCAAGTGCTGGTGTAACCAATAATTTTGGTGAAGTGCAGATCGGTAAAAGTGCAAAATTCAATCCTAAGAATCTTGCTACGATCGATTATGCAAACGTAAACCCACTTGGCTGGACTGGCGAAAAGAAAACAGACGAGCAGATCAATACGCTTCTTCACAACTATAACATTAAGTTTAACGAAGAGTTAGGTCGTTATAAGAGAGAAAAATTCAACATCAGTATTGGTGATGAATTACCTGCAGGTGTATTGAAACTTGCAAAAGTTTATCTCGCTGTTAAACGTAAGTTGAAAGTGGGAGATAAGATGGCTGGTCGTCATGGTAACAAAGGTATCGTTGCCAAGATCGTTCGTTCTGAGGACATGCCTTTCCTTGAAGATGGAACACCTGTAGATATTGTTTTGAACCCATTGGGTGTGCCAAGCCGTATGAACCTCGGCCAGATATATGAAACAGTTCTTGGATGGACTGGCCAAAAGCTCGGAATAAAATTTGCAACGCCAATCTTTGACGGAGCAACTACTGATGAGATCGCTTCATACTGCGAACAAGCTGGTCTTCCGATGATGGGTCATACTTATCTGTATGATGGTGAGACGGGAGATCGTTTCCACCAGAAAGCAACGGTAGGTATTATCTATGTGATCAAACTTCACCACATGGTTGATGATAAGATGCATGCCCGTTCGATAGGACCATACAGTCTTATCACACAACAGCCGCTTGGTGGTAAAGCACAGTTCGGTGGTCAGCGTTTTGGTGAAATGGAAGTATGGGCACTCGAGGCTTATGGTGCGTCAAACATCTTGCAGGAATTGCTCACATTGAAATCTGATGATATCATTGGTCGTGCTAAAACATACGAGTCAATTGTAAAAGGTGATAATGTTCCGAGAGCTGGTGTGCCGGAATCATTCAATGTATTAGTACATGAATTGAGAGGATTGGGACTGGATCTGAAATTCGAATAAAGATATTAGTAGAGACGGGCATGCTTTGACTCTACAATAATAACGTGAGATTGATTGGTGAATAGAGAACAGAATGTACAAGAGTGCGACGCAACAGAAGATGATAGTAGCACTAGTGTTGGGAACATAAAAGTAAAACGGGGAGATTGCTTCGGCTTCGCCTCGCAACATTAACAAGAAACCAGAATATGGCAATGAAAAGAGATAATCGTCCGAGACCGACATTCTCAAAAATTACGATCGGGCTTGCTTCGCCTGATAATATTCTTGAAAAAAGTTTTGGTGAGGTGTTAAAGCCTGAAACCATTAACTATCGTACTTACAAGCCTGAACGTGATGGTTTGTTCTGCGAAAGAATATTTGGCCCCGTAAAAGATTACGAATGTGCTTGCGGAAAATACAAACGTATTCGTTACAAGGGCATCGTTTGTGATCGTTGCGGTGTTGAAGTAACAGAGAAAAAAGTTCGTCGTGAACGTATGGGTCACATCAAGCTTGTTGTGCCTGTTGTTCATATCTGGTATTTTAAATCTTTACCAAATAAGATCGGTTACCTGTTGGGGGTAAGCTCTAAGAAATTAGAGAGCATCGTTTACTACGAAAGATTTGTGGTGATACAACCAGGTATCCGTGCTGAAAAAGGATTGAATCCCGGCGATCTGATCACAGAAGAAGAATATTTAGATATTCTTGAGGCATTGCCAAAAGAAAATCAGTATCTGGCAGATGATGATCCGAATAAATTTATTGCGAAAATGGGAGCTGAGGCTGTTCATGATATGTTACAGCGTATCAATCTGGATCAGTTATCATTTGATCTTCGTAATGCAGCTGCAACTGAAACTTCACAACAACGTAAAGCTGATGCATTGAAGCGTTTGAGTGTTGTTGAAGCTTTCCGTGATGCTAATACAAGAATTGTAAACCGTCCTGAATGGATGGTGATGCAATACATTCCGGTAATTCCACCGGAGCTTCGTCCCCTTGTTCCTTTGGATGGCGGTCGTTTTGCATCTTCTGACCTGAATGACTTATATCGTCGTGTTATTATCCGTAATAACCGTTTGAAAAGATTATTAGAGATCAAAGCTCCTGAGGTTATCCTTCGTAATGAAAAAAGGATGTTGCAGGAAGCGATAGATTCATTGTTTGATAACTCAAGAAAATCAAATGCAGTAAAGGCAGAAGGTGGCCGTGCATTGAAATCATTGAGTGATGTATTGAAAGGTAAGCAAGGACGTTTCCGTCAGAACTTGCTTGGTAAACGTGTTGATTATTCTGGTCGTTCTGTAATTGTTGTTGGTCCTGAATTGAAATTGCATGAGTGTGGTTTACCAAAAGATATGGCTGCTGAATTGTTCAAGCCATTTATCATTCGTAAACTGATTGAAAGAGGTATTGTAAAAACTGTAAAGAGTGCAAGAAAATTAGTTGATAAAAAAGAGGCAGTTGTTTGGGATATCCTTGAAAACATTTTGAGAGGTCACCCGATAATGCTAAACCGTGCCCCAACACTTCACCGTTTATCAATACAGGCTTTCCAGCCAAAATTGATCGAAGGTAAAGCGATACAGCTTCACCCATTGGTTTGTACAGCGTTCAACGCCGACTTTGATGGTGACCAGATGGCTGTTCACGTTCCACTGAGTCATGCTGCAGTTTTAGAAGCACAATTGCTGATGCTTGCATCACATAATATTTTGAATCCGCAGAATGGTACGCCTATCACCCTTCCTTCACAGGACATGGTGTTGGGTCTGTACTATCTTACTAAAGGAAAGAAGACCACCGAAACTGAAAAGGTTCGTGGTGAGGGCATGAAGTTTTACAATTCGAGTGAGGTAGTGATCGCTTATAACGAAAAGATCGTTGACATGCATGCCTGGATAAAAGTGAAAACAGCAGTTAGAGAAAATGGTGAGATCGTAAATAGAATGGTTGAGACTACTGTTGGTCGTGTAATATTTAATCAGCATGTACCGGTTGAAGTTGGTTTTGTAAATGCATTGCTTACAAAAAAGAATCTTCGTGAGATCATTGGTGACATTTTGAAGATCACGAATATTCCAAAAACAGTTAAGTTCCTTGATGACATTAAGCAACTTGGATTCCGTACAGCGTTCCAGGGTGGATTATCGTTTAATATTCTTGATCTTGTTATCCCTGCATTAAAAGAAGAATTACTAGAGCAGGCAAAAGGTGAAGTAGATGAAGTATGGGATAGCTATAACATGGGTCTTATTACAAATAATGAAAGATATAACCAGATTGTTGACATCTGGAGCCGTGTAGATACACGTATCACGGAAACATTGATCCGCGAAATGAGTTCCGATAAGCAGGGCTTTAACTCTGTTTATATGATGCTTGATTCAGGTGCCCGTGGCAGCAAGCAACAGGTAAAACAGCTTGCAGGTATGAGAGGTTTGATGGCTAAGCCAAGAAAATCTGGTTCAACAGGAAGTGAGATCATTGAGAATCCAATTCTTTCCAACTTTAAAGGCGGATTGAACGTATTGGATTACTTCATTTCTACACACGGTGCCCGTAAAGGTCTTGCAGATACAGCGTTGAAAACTGCTGATGCCGGTTACTTAACACGTCGTTTGGTTGACGTGGCACAGGATGTTGTAATAACTGAAGAAGACTGCGGTACACTTCGTGGTATTGCTATCAGCGCTTTAAAAGATAATGAAGATGTTATTGAACCATTGAGTGACCGTATTGAAGGTCGTACGTCATTGCATGATGTTTACGATCCCCAAAATGATGAGCTTATCATTCATGCAGGTGAAGAAGTAACAACTGAGATCGCAAAGCGGATTGAAGAGAGCGGTATTGAAGCAGTTGAGATACGTTCTGTACTTACTTGTGAAAGCAGACGCGGATGTTGTGTAAAATGTTATTGTAAGAACCTTGCAACAGGTAATCTTGCACAGAAAGGTGATGCAGTTGGTATCATCGCTGCACAATCGATCGGTGAGCCGGGTACACAGCTTACACTCCGTACATTCCACGTAGGTGGTGTGGCAGGTTCTGCTGCTGTTGAATCTACATTAGCTGCGAAATTTGAAGGCGTTGTTCAGTTTGATGGTTTAAGGACCGTTGTTATTGAGAACAACGACGGGAATAAGATGCAGGTAGTAATCGGTCGTACCGGTGAGCTTCGTATCATGGATGTAAAAAATGATCGTTTATTGATCACGAATAACATTCCTTATGGTGCTACATTGAATGTAAAAGATGGTCAGAAAGTAAGTAAAGGTGATCTGATCTGTACATGGGATCCATTCAACAATGTGATCATGGCAGAGATAAACGGTAAGATCAAATTTGATAACGTAATTGAAGGTGTTACTTACCGTGAAGAGTCAGATGAACAAACCGGTCACCGCGAGAAAGTGGTAATTGAAACAAGAGATAAAACAAAAATCCCTTCACTTATTGTTGATGGGAAAGATCACAAGTCTTACAACCTGCCAACAGGAAGTCATATTGTAATTGAGGAAGGTGATGATGTAAAAGCCGGGCAGGTAATTGTAAAGATTCCACGTATCCTTGGTAAACTTCGTGATATCACGGGTGGTCTTCCAAGAGTTACTGAATTGTTTGAAGCAAGAAACCCGGGTAACCCTGCTATCGTTTCTGAAATTGATGGTGTGGTTTCAATGGGAGCCATCAAACGTGGTAACCGTGAGATCATCATCGAAGCAAAAGATGGGGTTCAGAAAAAATATCTTGTACCATTAACAAGACAGATCCTTGCACAGGATGGTGACTTTGTAAAAGCAGGTTCATCATTATCAGATGGTCAGACCTCACCACAGGATATTCTTTCAATTCAGGGCCCGTTTGCAGTACAACAGTATGTTGTGAATGAGATCCAGGAAGTTTATCGTTTACAAGGTGTAAGAATTAATGACAAGCATATTGAAGTTATCGTTCGCCAGATGATGCGTAAAGTAAGTATCGTTGATCCGGGTGATACTAAATTCCTTGAAGAAGATCTTGTAGATAAATTTGAATTCCTTGAAGAGAATGACTGGGTATATGATAAAAAGATCGTGACTGAGCCAGGTGAGTCTGCCAAGCTTCGTGCCGGACAGGTTGTAAGTTTAAGAGAAGTGAGAGAAGAAAATTCAATTCTTCGCCGTAATGATAAAAAACTTGTTGAGTTCCGTGATGCAAGTCCTGCTACATCGGCTCCAACATTACTTGGTATCACTAAAGCTTCGCTTGGTGTACAAAGCTGGATATCTGCTGCCTCATTCCAGGAAACAACAAAAGTTCTTTCATCTGCAGCTATTCACGGTAAAACAGATGATATGCTTGGATTGAAAGAGAATGTTATCACAGGCCATCCGATCCCTGCTGGTACTGGTTTACGTGAATTTGAGAATATGATCGTTGGTAGCAAAGAAGAATACGAATTGCTGCAAACAACCAGGGAAGCGATGACGTATGATGAGGAAGAATAATTAAGTTAATAGTTCTGAGTTCAGAGTCAATGAAGATATCGAGGAGTAGGAGAGATCTTACTCCTTTTTTTATCAAAACGGATAAACTTATGACTCTTAACTCTGAACTTCCAACTCTGAACTCATTGCCCCTGTTAACTGTTTCCTAAAGTGACCCGAATGATTATATTTGCCCTGAAGGCTTTGATTAACTTGCAAAAAAGATTGCATGAATAAAGGTTTACTAATCCTGAACATAGTTTTATTTGTCGCTGTAGGTACCTTGTTTTTTCTTTTTTTTAATAAGAAGAATGATAACTCAACTTCTGTAAAACCCGTAAGAACTGGTCCCGATACAGCCGCTCAATGGGAACATACACCTGTAGCCTATTTTGATATGGATTCTGTAGAAGCAAATTTCACTTTGTGGAAACAAGTTCAGGACGAGGTTTTAAAAAATGAGCAGACCATTTATGATTCAATTAATAAAATGAAGTTGGGCTTGCAAATGCAGGCACAACAATACTCAGAACAAGAATCAAAAATGTCTCCAGAGGAAATCAAAAAAGCACAAACATATTTCATGCAGAGGGACCAGGAAATAAAGAACACCGAAAAAAGCCTTATGCAGGACTACCAGAAATATTATGTGGGTAAACAACAGGAGATCGTTACATTGATCAAGAACTATTGCAAAGAGTTCAATAAAGACAGAAAATTCTCTTACATCATTGCGAAAGAACCAGGGTTGTTTTATTTTGCTGATACTGCATATAACATTACTCCTGAATTACTGAAAGGCCTGAATGCTTTCTACGCTAAAAAGAATAAATAATTTGTTTGTTTAAATTGAACTCCTTCCGTTTTTGCGGGAGGAGTTTTTGTTTCTATAAATAAAACGAATTACTTATCTTGAAAGCTAAACCAACGCTATGGCAGAACAACCCTCCTTCAAACAATCACTTGGCCTGTTAGATGCAACGATGATCGTTGCCGGTTCTATGATCGGTTCCGGTATTTTTATTGTGAGTGCAGACATTACCCGTAATGTAGGTTCTGCAGGCTGGCTAATTGTAGTTTGGCTTATCACCGGGTTTATGACCATTACTGCTGCTGTAAGTTATGGAGAGCTGAGTGGTATGTTTCCAAAAGCAGGCGGCCAATATGTTTATTTAAAAGAAGCATATAATCCGTTAGCAGGATTTTTATACGGCTGGAGTTTTTTTGCTGTAATACAAACAGCAACTATTGCAGCGGTTGGTGTTGCTTTTTCAAAGTTTCTTGCATACCTCGTTCCCCAGGTCAGTGAAGACCTCGTTGCATTCTCCATTGGAGGTTTAAAAATTTCACCGGCGCAATTAGTATCCATCGCATTGATCGTCTTTCTCACTTTCATAAATACATTGGGTGTAAAAGGCGGTAAGCTGATTCAAACAACATTTACCGTGACAAAGCTGCTAAGCTTGTTTGGCCTTATCATTTTTGGTTTGATAATGATGAAAGGGGATATATGGAGTGCTAACTGGACAGATGCATGGCAGATCAGGAACCTTGCTGTAAATGCTGACGGAGCGGCAACATTTACTCCATTAATAGGGACTGCTATTCTTGGCGCCATTGCTGCCGCCATGGTTGGTTCCATTTTCAGCAGCGATGCATGGAACAATGTGACATTTATTGCAGGTGAAATAAAAAACCCAAAACGAAATATAGGCCTGGCTCTTTTCTTCGGTACATTGATCGTAACAATTATTTATGTTACTACTAATGTGATGTACACAGCCGTATTACCATTAAATGAAATTGCATCGGCGGAAAAAGACAGGGTAGCGGTGGAAGCGTCAAAAGTTATTTTTGGCCCATTCGGAACAGTAGTGATCGCATTAATGATAATGATCTCAACATTTGGTTGTAATAATGGATTGATATTAGCAGGAGCAAGGGTTTATTATACAATGGCAAAAGATGGTTTGTTCTTTAAGCCCGCCGGTAAATTAAATAATTTTGCCGTGCCGCAATGGGCTCTCTGGTGCCAGTGTTTGATTGCCTGTGCATGGAGTGTAAGTGGTAAATACGGACAATTGCTGGATATGATCTCTTTTGTAGTTGTTATTTTTTATGTAATGACAATTCTCGGAATTTTTATACTTAGAAAAAAACAGCCGAATACTGAACGGCCATACAAGTCATTTGGTTATCCTGTATTACCAATGATCTATATTATTATGGGACTTGCTTTCTGTGCTTTATTAATTTTCTATAAACCGGTATATGCAGGAATTGGTTTGATGATTGCGTTAGCAGGAATTCCTCTTTATTACATTGCCGTAGCGGCTAGAAAGAAGACAATAACGAATTAAATCTTACAAGGAAATTGCATTAATAATTGCGGTAGTTGAAAATCCGTCGAGGATAGGATTGATCACAACTTTACCGCCATTAGCAATTACTTCTTTTGCCCCTGCAATTTCATCAACAGTGTAATCGCCGCCTTTTACCAAAACATCTGGTAAAACAGAAGTGATTAGTTTAAGCGGGGTATCCTCTTCAAAAATTACTACAGCATCAACCAGTATTAGTGAAGCAAGTAATAATGCTCTTGCATCCTGGTCATTTATCGGGCGGTTTTCGCCTTTTAATCTTTTTACGGAACTATCTGCATTTAACCCGATGATTAAAACATCTCCTTGTTTAGCCGCTTGTGATAAAGAAAAAATATGTCCCTTGTGCAGCAGGTCAAACACGCCATTTGTAAAAACGACTTTCTTCCCTTCCTTTTTCCACTCCTTTGTTTTTTGAACAATACCGGGCAGTGTATAAATTTTTTCTGATATAGAATCGGAACTCATAATATCTTTATCCTTTGCAACAAATGTATAAATAATTATTTGCCGGCGGAGACAGCATAATAATTTGGATTAACCATTAATTTTTGTGCAAATAGAAAATAAAGCGGGATATTTAATAAATAACAACTGGAAATGACAGAGTACGAAGAATTATTTGACGACTTTAAATCCCTTAAGGTTGGAGTGATCGGCGATGTAATGCTCGATACTTATATCTGGGGAAAAGTGGACAGGATATCACCTGAAGCTCCGGTGCCAATTGTTTCTTTGCATCATAAAGAGCAAAGAATAGGAGGTGCCGGCAATGTGGCAATTAACTGCAGCAGTCTTGGTGCAAAGGTTTTTGTGTTGGGTGTTACTGGCAATGATGATGAGGCGGAGCAACTGGAACAATTGCTGAAGGAAAACATGATCGATACAACCGGGCTGTTAAAAAGTGTAAAAAGATCTACCACCAACAAAACAAGAATTATCAGTCGAAACCAGCAAATGCTGAGATTTGATGCAGAAGTAACTGATGATCTTAATAAGGATGATGAGGCTGCTTTGTTAAGACAAATTTCAAATTTTATAGAATTCGAGGATCCTGATATTTTAATATTCGAAGATTATAATAAGGGAGTATTAACAGAAAGAGTAATTGCAGAAGCGATTTCTTTATGCAGGGCTTCGGGTGTTATTACGGCTGTTGATCCAAAAAGGAAAAATTTTTTCAGCTATAAGAATGTTGACATTTTTAAACCTAACATGAAGGAAGTACAGGAAGGTTTGAATCATTTGTTTGAAAGTAATGATCTTATTACACTCAGAAATGTACATGATCAGTTACAAAAACAGCTGCAACATAAAGTTTCTCTGATCACTTTATCTGAAAAAGGGATCTTTTACCGGCAACATGAAAATGCCGCTATCATTCCAAGTCATTTAAGAAATGTTTCTGATGTTTCAGGTGCAGGTGATACTGTGATCGCTGTTGCTGCTATGGTGTATGCTGTAACAAAAAATGCACACCTTATGGCGGAGATCGCAAATATTGCAGGAGGTTTAGTTTGTGAAGAAGTGGGAACAGCCGCGGTTAACAGGGATAAACTTTTAAGGGAATGTGAGCTACTCCTTTCCTGAGCCCCGGCCCCTCTGAATTTCTCAGCCTGAGGTGGAAGACTATACCAACTCACAAATCAGCTGATTTTACTACCATGTTCTTCGTCAGGGGATTTTAATTCTTCTTTTGCAGCTTTTTTAATTAACAGGTCAAAATCAATAAAGACCTCGAAAAATATTTTTATTAATGCAAAAACCAGAATAAATATTTTACCGGCACCAAAGGAAAGAAACATGCTGCCGAGAATAACTGTTACCTGTTGAACAAAAATTCTTCCATAAGGTTGAAACATGAGATAGCCTAACGATGAAGTTTTGTAATCGCCATTTAAAATAAACTCGGTAGTAAGACGAAAACCATAACTCACAATAAAAACTCCGAGCATAATATATGCTTCATAGGTTAGTAGTGTTGGCCATTTAGAAAAGAAATTAAAGAAAGTTATTCCGTATTGATCGCCGATGCCTGAAACCCCAAAGAATAAACCCATCTGGATAGCAACAAAGAATCCATAATGCATCAAAAAGAAAAGCATAAAAAACCAGAATGGCTGCTTAATAGCTGAACCGCCGGTGGTTTGCCATACATCTTTTTTCCTGATAAATCCTGTGATCAATAATTTCAATAAGGTAAAAAAACCGATGATGATCGTTTCAAGACAATAAACCAAAAAAACTTCTTGGGCACTCCAGTCCAAAAACCAGACACCGATAACGGGAATGAGATTTGCGATGATCAAAGACCAATCGCCTTGGGTGAGTCTTTTTTTGGTAATATCTTTCCAGGTGGTCATACAGGCAGTAAAATAGTTAAATTCGCAACCATGTCAAAATTCACAATAGCAGTTCATGGAGGGGCGGGCACAATTTCTAAAAAAAGCATGACTCCTGAAAAGGAAGCTGTTTACCTCAAAGCATTAAATGAAGCTATAGATGCCGGATTCAGGATACTGGAAAAAAAGGGCGATGCATTGGAAGCGGTAAAAGCTGCTGTGATCGAATTAGAGAATAATAATTTATTCAATGCAGGAAAAGGTTCTGTATTTACTAATACAGGTACACATGAAATGGATGCATCGATCATGTATGGAAAAGATCTGTCAGCTGGAGCGGTTGCAGCAGTAAAAAATATCCGTAATCCAATCGAACTGGCTTATTCGGTGATGAAGAAAAGTGAACATGTTTTTTTAATTGGAACAGGAGCTGAAGAATTTGCAAAGCAAAATGGAATTGCATTTGAGGCTGATGAATATTTCTATTCTGAGTTTCGTTATAAGCAATGGCAACAGGTAAAGGGTTCAAATGAAACTGCTCTTGATCACAATATAACTCTTGATGAAAAGAAGTTTGGAACCGTTGGTGCAGTTGCCTGTGATGCAAATGGAAATCTTGCTGCTGCTACCAGTACCGGCGGCATGACGAATAAACAATATGGCCGGGTAGGTGATAGCCCGATCATTGGTATTGGTACTTATGCAAATAATAAAACCTGTGCTATCAGTTGCACGGGCCATGGTGAGCCATTTATAAAAGCTGTTGCAGCTTATGATGTAAGTTGTTTGATGGAGTATAAAGGTTTGTCATTGGAAGAAGCGATGAATATTGCGGTGATGGATAAATTAATGAAGATACATGGTGAAGGCGGAATGATCGGTGTGGATGCAAATGGAAATGCTTCTCTTATTTTTAATTGTGAAGGAATGTATCGGGGTTTTTGTTTGAGTGATGGAAGGAGAGAGGCGGCGATTTTTAAGTAAGTTTTGGATGACATGGAAAAGAGATATAAGAGATAATGCAAAATTCCTCTTGTAAAAGGGTTTTGAGATTACAGTGATTAAGGATGAAGGAATGGGTAAACTCGCAAGACTTACCTCACCTGATTTTTCTGTTGTTATTATTTATAATAGAGGACCTGTTAGCTGTGATATTGAAACTAAATGTGGAGTGGTTGAATTGATTCAGTTTGCTAATTTCCTAAATAACAAGAAGAGAATTTATGAAGTTCCTATGTTCTATTGGGAGAGAGGTGATAGTAATAATAGTTATATAAGATTCTTCGATCATGTTTTAGAAAATGAGTTTAATAAAATAACAGACTTCATATCTAATGCAGGAAAGACTGAATTTGAAGAAGCGATTAGATTCCAACATAGTGAATGGAAAAGGCTTAGAGTGGGTAATATTTCTTGAACTCAATAGCTGCATTGATTACCGAACGTACAAGTGTGCGACGCAACAAAAGTTTAATAGTAGTAATGAAGCTGATCACACAAAGATCATCACCATCATTTTGAAAAGAAATTTTCAACTCTCGTTAACGCCGTCATGACAACAATCTGTTCAGCTAATGATGATGGTCATCGTAATTGAGAACATTGTTACGTTAATTTCATCTGGTGAATTATCCTCAAAGAGTTTTATTCTCTCAGGGTGTTTTATTCAATAACCTCAAAAAAAAATATTTATGGATACTCAATTGATTGAAGCCGTAAAGATCCCGAAGATCATAGAAACAAAAACGATGAATGCGCTGGTATATGGTGGACCCGGGAAGAAGGAATGGAAAGAGGTGCCAACTCCGCAACTTATTGCACCAACAGATGCGATCGTTAAGGTATTAAAGACCACAATTTGTGGTACTGACCTGCACATACTGAAGGGCGATGTGCCTGCAGTGACTGCAGGAAGAATATTGGGCCACGAAGGTGTGGGCATCATCGAAGAAACAGGAACTGCAGTGAACAATTTTAAAAAAGGTGATCATGTGTTGATATCCTGCATTACCTCTTGCGGCAAATGCGAGTATTGCAAAAAGCAAATGTATTCGCATTGCGAAGATGGTGGTTGGATATTGGGACACCTGATCGATGGCACACAGGCGGAATATGTACGCATACCTCATGCTGACAACAGCCTTTACCCGATCCCGGCCGGAGCTAATGAAGAAGCATTGGTGATGCTTAGCGACATACTTCCAACCGGTCATGAGATTGGTGTGCTGAATGGTACTGTAAAACCAGGCGATACTATTGCCATTGTAGGTGCAGGCCCGATAGGTATGTCAGTGCTGTTGACAGCACAGTTCTATTCACCTGCCAGGATCATTATGATTGATGTTGATGAGAACCGTCTTGAAGTGGCTAAAAAGTTTGGCGCTACTGACATTATCAATCCTGCTAAGGAGGATGTGGGCAAACTCGTTGCAAGATTGACAAAAGATGGAGTGGATGTGGCTATCGAAGCTGTTGGAATTCCGCAAACATTCGATGTTTGCCAGAATATAATAAGGCCGGGTGGACATATTGCCAATGTGGGTGTGCATGGAAAGAGTGTTGAACTGCAGATCCAGAAGCTGTGGATACAAAACATTACCATTACCACAGGATTGGTGAATACCAATACTACACCTATGCTGATGAAAACAGTGCAAAGCGAAAAGTTGCAACCAGAAAAACTGATCACACATCGTTTTACTTTCAACCAGGTAATAGATGCATACGAAGTATTCGGTAATGCGGCGAAAGAAAAAGCAATAAAAGTGCTTATCAGTAACGAATAATAATTATCATGATGTTAATGCTCGTCCGGGGTCTTTGCAAAAAGACCCGGGCGGGTAAATAAAATTTGCAATTAACAATTGACAATTTGCAATCTCAATAATGCCATCTCACAAATGCTTCCATCGCTGCGTAGTGAGTAAGACCAAGATCAGCATAAAGATTTGCAGTTGCTTCATTTCTTGCTTCGGCTCTTTGCCAGAATTCTCTTGAATCACTTCCCTGGAATGGCACCATATCTTTTTGCGATTGATGTATAAAAATCCCGAAACGTTTTTTCATCACCTGGCCGGGACTCATGGGTATCGCCATTTCTATTTCTTCAATGTTCCATTCCTGCCATGCTCCTTTGTATAGCCAGAGCCAGCAATTGTGGATCCACGCATCACCGGCGGCTTTTATTCGTTTGAGTGATTCGACAACAACATTGAAGCAAACAATATGTGTACCATGCGGATCAGCGAAATCACCGGCGCAGTAAACCTGGTGCGGTTTTATTTTTCGCAGCAACTCCATTGTAAGCTTGACATCTTTTTCACTCATCGGTTTTTTTTCAATAGAACCTGTTTCGTAGAAAGGAAGATTTTGAAAATGTATGTTCTCATCTTTAATGCCAACATATCTGCAGGTTGCTCTTGCTTCGCATCTTCTTATTAAACCTTTGATAGCACGAATAGTTGGTGTATCAGTTTGATTGGCTTTTTTTCGTGCAATATATCTTCTTGCATCAGCTAAAATTTTTCCAGACTTCTTTGTATCAATGCCGGCGATCTCTTCAAAGCCGACAGCGAAGTCTAAAAACCTTGTAACGAATTCATCAGTGACTGCAATATTGCCGCTTGTCTGATAAGCAACATGCACATCATTGCCCTGATCATGCAACCGCTGAAACGTGCCACCCATGCTGATTATATCGTCATCAGGGTGAGGAGAGAAGATGAGGCATCGTTTTGGATAAGGCTCACTGCGTTCAGGATGTTCCGGCAGGTTTGCGTTGGGTTTACCTGCAGGCCAACCTGTAATGGAATCACGCATCATGTAATAAACTTTCAGATTTATTTCATAAGCATCGCCTTCTTCAACAAGCAGATCGCTTAAGCCATATTCATTGTAATCACTATTTGTAAGACTGAGAACAGGTTTTTTTAATTTCAACGCCATATTCACTACGGCTTTTTTGATCATCTTTGGCGTCCAATCACAATCGCCGGTGAGCCAGGGCGATTTAAATCTTGTAAGTTCAGCTGCTGCTGCTTCATCAACAACAAAAGTTACATCATCGTGATTTTGCAGAAGTGAAGCTGGTACATGTTCGGTGTCATCATCTTCAACTGATTTTTTTATAACAGAAGCTTTGCCGGGCCCCCATGCCATCAGGATGATCTTTTTTGCTTTCATTATCTCACCAATACCCATGGTAATGGCAAGCCGTGGCACTTCTGAAATATTTGCAAACTCATAGGCATTTGCAATACGGGTTGAATTATCAAGTGTGATCAATCTTGTTTTGGAATAAATACTTGAGCCGGGTTCATTAAAACCAATATGCCCATTGTTACCTATGCCAAGAATTTGCAGATCTATTCCCCCGGCATCTTCAATCATTTTTTCATATTGCCTGCAATGTTCTTTGATTTCTTCTTTTCTTATTTCGCCGTTGGGAATATGAATATTTTTTGGATTAATGTCAACATGATTGAAAAGATTTACCCGCATGAAACGATGATAGCTTTGCAACGCATCATTGTTGATAGGATAGTATTGATCAAGATTAAATGAAATAACGTTTTTAAAACTCAGCTTTTCTTCTTTGTGCATTCTTACCAACTCGGCATAAAAAGTTTTTGGAGTGGAGCCGGTAGCAAGGCCAAGAACAGCCTTTTCTTTTTTCTTTTGTTTTTCACGAATAAAATCTGCTACCTGTTGTGCAACAGCTTTAGAGCCGGCCTTAAGATCAGGGTAAATTTTTACCGGGATCTTTTCAAATGAATCAACCATAGTCATGTTGGCAAGGGGTTTAAGCGAAAATAAAGAATAAAACGCAACCCCTGTCCCCTAAAGGGGGAACTTAGATTTGAATAGTCATCTATAATTAACCAAGGCAATCGTCCTCATTAAAGTAATTTTTACAAGTGTTCAAAAAAGTCCCGCATGAAGCGGGACTAAATTCAGACAAACATTTTACTTTAATACCGGCAAAATTATGCTGCTGCTGTTTGCTGCATCATGATGGATTCTTATCGTTGCCTTCTGAAAATCTGTTATATCTGCCTCGTAAATATTTACAAACTTCTGCGGGTTACGATCTGCTAACGGGAACCAACTGCTTTGTATCTGTATCATCAGCCGGTGTCCTTTTTTAAATGTATGAGCAACATCTGGTAAATCAAATTTTACTTTTTCAATTTTATTTGGAGTGAATGGATTGGGTGTTTCAAAACTATTCCTGAATTTTCCTCTCATGATCTCACCACGTACCAGCATTTGATAACCACCCATTGGATAAGTTCCCCCACCTGCACGGCCTTGTTGAGCTGCAGAACCTGCGTAGGTAAAATTATCAGGGAAGACATCAATAAGTTTTACAACAAAGTCAGCATCTGTTCCGGTAATACTTGCTAATAAGTCCGCAACGACAGGCCCGGCAAGAGTTAAGTCTTCATTGAGCACATCAGTTTGAAAAATCAATACATCTGTTCTTCTTGAAGCAAAACGCTGGTCATCGTTCATATAAGCAGAAGTGCGATTGAAATGAACATCTTCGGTATAAGGCACGGGATGTGCAGGATCGCTTATATATTCGCTTGCATTTTTCTTATCAATTGGTTTATTCCATGATAAACTTCCGTTTGATTGAAAATATATTGGCTGATAGGTGGCATTAGCCGGCGGCCATTGATCAAAATTTTTCCATTGATTTTCACCTGTAAGAAAAATTGTTGCTTCAGATAACCGCGGATCAGTTCCTTTCCCTTTTAAATAATAATTAAAAAAAGGAATTTCAATATTGTTTTGATACCACAAAGAAGTGGCAGAACCAAAACGAATATTTCCCAGGAAAGAACCATCTCTTGATGCCCACTGACCATGACTCCACGGACCCATGACAATCTTATTACTGATACCCGGGTTTTGTTTTTCTATTGCTTTGTATAAATTCCATGCACCGTAACAATCCTCTGCATCAAACAAACCGCCAACAGTAAGCATTGCTGGTTTAATATTATACATAGCTCTTCGTGCATCTCTTGCTTTCCACCAATCATCGTAATTTGGATG
>Ga0209797_10000063_pt1 | contig 45713 bp, 45 predicted proteins | sample DOMMetBare3Fresh_2_FD_187472 | JGI IMG/M metagenome (GOLD analysis project Ga0209797, IMG submission 187472) | Wetland sediment microbial communities from St. Louis River estuary, USA, under dissolved organic matter induced mercury methylation -... | ecosystem: Environmental > Aquatic >... | reverse complement strand
GGGCCACCTCACCGCTGCGCCGCTACACCGACCTCGTGAACCAGTGGCAGATCATTGCGTGCGCACGACATGGCCGTACCGCCGCGTTGGCCGCACCGTTCAAGCCCAAGGACGCGACCCTGTTCTCGATCATCTCGGCCTTCGAGGCCGCCTATGGCGCCTACAACGACTTCCAGCACGCCATCGAGCGCTACTGGACCATCCGTTACCTGGCGCAGCAGGGCCTGGGCGACCTTGACGCAGTGGTGATGAAGGACGGCCTGGTCCGCGCCGAGTCGCTGCCCTTGGTCTTCAAGGCGCTGGGCTGCGAAACCCTGGCGCGCGGCACGAGGGTGCGCGCCAGGATCACGGGATCGGACGCGCTCACGCTCGAGGTCCATGCCAACTTGTTGGCACGACTGGATGAAGTGCCGGCCGGCGCCGTCGACGAAGAGACCGATGATGAGGCGGATGCAGCGCCGCTGGCGCTGGCGATCGACGTCAACGACGAGGCGGGCACGCCGGAAGCGACCGCCGCCTGAGCCTGCTTCCATGCCGCGCCGCGACTACGCCAACACGAGCATCCTGACGCAACGCGCCGAGAAGCGCGCCAAGCAGAAGTGGCGCCTGACGGTACTGCATTGGGCGATCGCATTGTCACTGGCCATTCACGCCCTGTTGATCACGGTGCGCTTCGTCGACCCCGAGCGTTTCAACAAGATCTTCAAGGACACGCCGCTCGAGGTGATCCTGGTCAACGCGCGCTCCGACGAAAGGCCCACGAAGGCCCAGGCGCTGGCGCAAGCGAACCTGGCCGGTGGTGGCGAGGCCGCCGCGGGGCGCGCAACGTCTCCATTGCCGCCGGCGCCCACTGTCGAGGTGGGTGATTCGCTCGAGGATGCGAGGCGCCAGGTTGAGCGCATGCAGGAGGTGCAGCAGCAGTTGCTCGCGCAGATCCGGCGCGACCTGGCGCTGATGCCACCGCCCGACCCACGCCGCGAAACTGGCACGCCCGAGGAGCGCGAACGCGAGGAACGGCGGCGGCAGTTGTTGCGCCAACTGGCCGAGATCGAGAAACGGGTCAACGAAGAGAACGCGCGGCCGAAGAAACGCTACATCAGTCCGGCCACCCTGGAAGCCGACGACGCGATCTGGTACGACGCCTTCAAGCGCCGCGTCGAGGATCGTGGCACGCGCGACTTCCCTGAACAGAACGGGCGCAAACTCTACGGCGAACTGATCATGAACATCACGATCGACGCCGAAGGTCGCCTGGTCGAGGCCGACATCGTGCGCCCGTCGAGTTCTCGCGTGCTCGACCGACGCGCCATTGCCATCGTGCGCGCTGCGTCGCCGTATACGAAGTTCACTGCCCAGATGCGCCGCAAGACCGATCAACTCGTCGTCACTTCTCGCTTTCGCTTCACGCGCGACGAGGGCTTCGAGGCGACGGCCGAGACCAGCATTCGGCGCTGAGGCCAGCACAAGATGATGCGACACGCCGTCCGCCTGCTTGCGCTGCTGCTCCTGGCCTGCGCCGCGTTGCAGTTGTACTTCGTGGCGCGCATTGCGTTGATGGCAGTTCTCGACCCGCAGTCGACCACGTTTCAGCGCAGCGAAGCGTGGCGATTGCTGACCGAGACCGGGCACATCCCCTGGAGCCAGCAGTGGGTGCCGGACTCGCGGCTGTCGCCGCAGTTGAAGCGCGCGGTGATTGCCAGCGAGGACTCGACCTTCGTCGATCACGCAGGCGTCGATTGGGAGTCGATGGAGAAGGCCTGGGAGCGCAATCAGCGTGCCGAAGCGCAGGCGGCGCGTCGCACTGCGAACGTGCGACCGATCAAGATCGTCGGTGGGTCGACCATTACGCAGCAACTGGCCAAGAACCTGTTCCTGTCGAGCGAGCGCACGCCGTTGCGCAAGGGTCAGGAACTGGTGTTGACGTATGCGCTCGAAGCGTGTCTGAGCAAGCAGCGCCTCCTGGAGATCTACCTGAACAACGTCGAGTGGGGAGAAGGCCTGTTCGGAGCGCAGGCCGCTGCGAGACACTACTTTCGCGTCGACGCGGCGCAACTCGGCGCATGGCCGGCCGCGCGGCTGGCCGTGATGCTGCCCGCGCCCAAGCGCTACGAGAAGCGCATGGGGTCGGGTTACCTGAGCGAACGTGCGGGCACGGTGGTGGCGCGCATGGGTGCCGTGGAGTTGCCATGAAAGGCTGGACGATCGAGCTGGCCGCCAGCGCAGCGCGGCTCGTGGTCGAGGAGGGCCTTGAATACGCGGCCGCCAAGCGCAAGGCCGCCCGTGCGTTCGCGCCCGCGCGCGTGGAATTGCCGAGCAATGAGGCCGTCGAGCAGCAAGTGCGCGAGCACCTCGCCCTATTCCATGCCGACACGCAACCCATCGAATTGCATGCGTTGCGATGCCTTGCGTTGCGGTGGATGCAGCGCCTGGCCGAGTTCCGCCCGCACCTGGCCGGTTCAGTGTGGCGTGGCACGGCCACCCGCCTTTCTGCGATTCATGTCGACCTGTTTGCCGACGACCCGAAAGCGCCTGAGATCGCGCTCGTCAATCTGGGAATCGACTACGACACCAGCGAGGGGGGCCGCAACCGGCGTGGTGAGCCGTTCAGCGTGCTGAGCCTGACCGACCGCTGCCCGCAACTGGGGCAGCGCGTGACACTGCACCTGAGCGTGCATGACCACGATGCCCAGCGCGGTGCGTTGTTGCCCGATCCGGCTGGCCGGAGCTGGCGTGGTGACCTGCGCGCCCTGCAATCGTTGATGGGGGAGACTGGATCGTGAATCGCCGGCACGCGGCGCTGGCCAGCGGCGTGGCGCTGGCCACTGCGGGGGTCGGCTGGTTCGTCTGGGACTGGCGCAGCGCCGAATCGGCTGCGCCGCCCGGGTTCTGGGAGCGATCGTTCGATCGACCCGAAGGGGGGCGGTTGGCCATGGCGTCCCTGCGAGGTCGCCCACTGGTCCTCAACTTCTGGGCTACCTGGTGCGCCCCCTGCGTCCGCGAGATGCCCGCACTTGACCGCTTTCAGCGAGAATTTTCCGGCATCGGGTGGCAAGTTGTAGGCATCGCAGCAGATAACGAGGCCCCTGTGCGCGAGTTCCTGCGCCGCACGCCGGTCGCCTTCCCGGTCGGGCTGGCGGGGTTCGATGGCATAGAGCTGGCTCGCGACTTGGGAAATCTGGCGGGCGGATTGCCCTTCACGGTGATCTTCGATCGCCACGGGATGGTTGCACGGCGCCATGCCGGCGAGTCCCGATACGAGGAACTGGCTGCCTGGGCCAAGGGTATCTCTTAGGCCAAAGGCACCGAAAACGCAGGCAACGTCGCCCAAATGGCGTAGAGTGCGGCCCTTCGTCGCCAACCCATGCGACGACCGCCGAGCTCGGCGGGCCTGCGTCGAGCAACTGGTTTGCACACCGACGAGGCGCGATGGGGCACTGGGCCTGTTGGAGACCGATAGCGATGGATCTGCGCAAACTCAAGACCCTGGTCGACTTGGTGTCGGAGTCGAACATCACCGAACTCGAGATCACCGAGGCCGATGGCAAGGTGCGCATCGTCAAGGCCGTCGTCGGGCCGGCACCGATGGCAGGGCCGATGGTGATGGCCGCACCCTTGGCCGTGCCAGCGCCGGCATCCGCATCGGAGGGAGCGCTCACTGCAGAGGCTGCACAGCCCGAAGATGATGGGCACCTGGTCAAGTCACCGATGGTGGGCACGTTCTATCGTTCAGCGAGCCCTGGCGCAAAACCGCTGGTCGAGGTGGGCGCCGTGGTCAAGCCCGGCGATGCGCTTTGCATCATCGAGGCGATGAAGATCATGAACGAGATCGAGAGCGACGTCGGCGGGTCGATCACCAAGGTGCTGGTCGAGAATGGCCAGGCAGTGGAATTCGGGCAGCCCCTGTTCGTGATCGATCGCAGGGGTTGACATGGCGGCCGCCCGCTCCAAGGCGCTCGCGCACTCCGAGGGGGACAAACCATCCCTCGGGTCGGCCCGGCAGGGTGCCTGATGTTCAAGAAGATCCTCATTGCCAACCGGGGCGAGATCGCGCTGCGCATCCAGCGCGCATGCCGCGAGATGGGCGTCAAGTCGGTGGTCGTCTACTCGGAAGCCGACCGTGACGCCAAGTATGTGAAGCTCGCCGACGAGGCGGTGTGCATCGGTCCGGCGCCTGCCGCGCAAAGCTACCTGAACATGCCGGCGATCATCTCCACGGCGGAGGTCACGGACGCCGAGGCGATCCATCCGGGCTATGGTTTCCTGAGCGAGAACGCCGACTTCGCCGAGCGCGTCGAGCGCAGCGGCTTCGTCTTCATCGGACCCACGCCAGAGTCGATCCGCATCATGGGCGACAAGGTGGCCGCCAAGCAGGCGATGATCAAGTCGGGGGTGCCTTGTGTGCCCGGCTCGGAGGGGGCGTTGCCCGACGACCCCAAGGAAATCACCAAGGCTGCGCGCGCGATCGGCTACCCGGTGATCATCAAGGCCTCGGGCGGTGGTGGCGGACGTGGCATGCGTGTGGTGCACACCGAGGCCGCGTTGATTCATGCAGTCCAGACCACCCGGGCCGAGGCGGGCGCCGCCTTCGGCAACGCCGCGGTCTACATGGAGAAGTTCCTCGAGCACCCACGGCACGTGGAAATCCAGATCCTGGCCGACGAGCACAAGAACGCCGTCTGGCTGGGAGAGCGTGATTGCTCGATGCAGCGCCGCCACCAGAAGATCATCGAGGAAGCGCCGGCGCCCGGCATTCCAAGACGCGTCATCGAGCGCGTGGGCGACCGCTGCGCGGCGGCGTGCAAGAAAATCGGCTACCGGGGAGCGGGCACGTTCGAGTTCCTCTACGAAGGCGGTGAGTTCTACTTCATCGAGATGAACACACGTGTGCAGGTCGAGCATCCGGTGACGGAGCTCGTCACGGGCATCGATATCGTGCAAACGCAGATTCTCATTGCGGCGGGAGAAAAGCTGCCTTTCTCGCAGCGCCAGATCGAGATGCGCGGCCATGCGATCGAGTGCCGCATCAATGCGGAGGATCCCTACAAGTTCACGCCGTCACCAGGACGCATCACGATGTGGCATCCGCCCGGGGGCCCGGGCGTGCGGGTCGACTCGCATGCCTACACCAACTACTTCGTGCCGCCCAACTACGACTCCATGATCGGCAAGATCATCGTGCACGCCGACACCCGCGATCAGGCGCTCGCGCGCATGCGCACAGCCTTGTCGGAGACCGTGATCGAGGGCATTTCGACCAACATCCCACTGCACCGCGAGCTAATGGCAGACGCGAAGTTCATCGAAGGCGGCACGAACATCCATTACCTCGAAGGCTGGCTCAGCCAGCACAAGCGCTAGGGCCGGTCAGCCGTGTACGAGTTGGTGCTGAGCGTTGGCGAGGCGCTGGCCGAGCCGGTATCGGATGCACTGTCCGATGAGCTCGGCGCGCTCGCAGTGTCGGTCGAGGATGCCGACGCGGGCGGCGATCTCGAGCGGGCGTTGTTCGGTGAGCCTGGAATGGCTGCGCCGCGTGGCACCTGGCAGCATTCGACGATGCGTGCATTGTTTGCTGACGAGGCCCAGGCCACCGACGCGGCCACGCTGCTGCTGGCGCAGGCTTGGGTGCACGGTGTGCACGTGCAGTCGCTGACGCCCGTGCCCGATGCGGACTGGGTGCGCGTGACACAGGCGCAGTTCGCGCCGGTGCCTGTCACGGACACGTTCTGGATCGTGCCGAGCTGGCACCCGGTACCAGCGCACGCCGAGCGTGTGATCCGGGTCGACCCGGGCCTGGCCTTTGGCACCGGTACACACCCCACGACGCGCATGTGCCTGCGCTGGGTCGCGAATAACGCCCGCGACTGGACTCGCGTGCTCGACTATGGATGCGGTTCGGGCATCCTGGCCATCGGCGCTGCCCTGCATGGCGCGCACAGCGTCGACGCCGTCGACATCGATCCGGCAGCCGTAGAGTCCACCCTGGCCAACGCTAGGGCCAACAGCGTGAGCTTGCGAGTCGGCGCGCCCGAACTCGCGCGTGGGCCATATGACCTTGTGCTCGCGAACATCCTCGCCCAACCACTGAAGCTGCTTGCGCCCCTGCTGGCCGGTCACCTGGCGCCAGGTGCGTCGCTGGTACTGGCCGGCATCCTCGAGCGGCAGGCCGCCGAAATGCGGGGCGCTTATGCACCCTGGTGTTCGATCGATGTCTGCGACAGCCAGGACGGGTGGATCCTGATGAGCGGCGCTCGCGAGGCAAACCCATGAGCCTGGCGACCCGCTGCGCCAAATGCGGCACGGTGTTCCGCGTCGTGCAGGATCAGCTCGAGGTGTCGCATGGTTGGGTGCGCTGTGGCCGCTGTGGCGACGTGTTCAATGCCCTGGAGGGCTTGTTCGACCTCGAAGGGACGTCGGGACCGATACCCCTCGCGCGCGACAATCCGCCCATGGCCACACCGGCACCGCAGCCGGATGCGCCGGTCGCCGCCGAGCAGGATGAGCAGCCTGAGCAGCCTGAGCAAGGCGCGCCCACGAGCCAGGTTGACACCCAGGTCGATACCCAGGCCGACGGTCGCGGAGAGTCCGGCTTCGGCCGATCGCGACCGCGCAGCCGATTCGACGATGTGGACTTGGTCGACAGCGTGGTGCCGGACGAAGTGGTCTCGGCGCCACGCGCATCGGAACCTGCAGCCAGCTTCCTGCGCGAGGCCGCGCGCCTGGAGCAATGGCAGCGGCCACGTGTACGGCGCTCGTTGTGGCTGTTGTCGTTGCTGTTGGTCTTGGTGCTGGCCGCACAGGTGGCCGTGCAGCAGCGCGTGGCGCTGGTTGCGCGCTGGCCGTCCGCGGCTCCGGCGTTCGCCTCGCTGTGTGCAGCGCTGGGTTGCACGATCGAAGCGCCTCGCGCACTCGATGCCATGGCGGTGGAGAGCAGCGGGTTGACGCGCGTGGAGGGCGCGCCGCTGTACCGGCTGCAAGTGACGCTGCGCAATCGCAGCAGCCTTGAGGTCGTGGCACCCGCGCTGGACATCACCCTGACCGACCTGCGCGGCGACGTGGTCGCGCGCCGCGTGCTGCGCCCGATCGACCTCGGCGCTCCGACGCTCGGGCCGCTGGCCGCAGGCGCTGAGTGGCCCATCAACGCCGTGCTCGACCTCGGTGACGTGCGTGTCGCCGGCTATACAGTCGAACTCTTCTACCCCTGACCAGCCAACCAAACCACATGCCAGCTCTGATCTGCGGGTCGCTCGCGTTCGACACCATCACCACGTTCCCCGGCCGCTTTGCGCAACAGATCCTGCCCGAGCAAGTTCACATCCTGAACGTGTCCTTCCTGGTGCCGACGCTGCGGCGTGAATGGGGTGGGTGCGCCGGCAACATCGCCTACACGCTGAAGCTTCTGGGCGGGGAGCCGGTGATCCTCGCCGCCCTGGGCAGCGATGGCGGCGAGTATCTGGCGCGATTCGCGGCCTTGGGCATCGACACCTCGTCGGTGCTGGTCGATCACGACCATCACACCGCGCAGTGCATGATCATCACAGACCAGGACAACAACCAGATCACGGCGTTCCACCCTGGCGCGATGAGCGTGGCTCACCACGCACAGGTGCCCACGCGCGAACAGCGTGGCGACCTGAGCATCGGCATCATCGCGCCTGACGGCCGCGTGGCCATGGGCGAGCACGCGCAGCAGCTTCATGCCGCGCGCATCCCCTTCGTCTTCGACCCGGGCCAGCAACTTCCCCAATTCGACGGCGCGGAACATCGGGCGATCCTGGGCATGGCCCGCTGGGTGGCCGTCAACGACTACGAAGGTCGCATGCTTTGCGATCGCACCGGCGAGTCACTGGCATCGATGTCGCAGCGCGAGAACATCGATGGCATCGTGGTGACTCTGGGCGACCAGGGCTGCGATGTCTGGCAGCGCGGCGCGGTCACGCGCGTGCCCGGCTTCGCGGCCGACGACGTGCAGGACCCCACGGGCTGCGGCGACGCGTTCCGCGCTGGACTGCTGTACGGCCTGGAGCGTGGGTGGACGCTCGCTCGTGCGGCGCGCCTGGGCAACCGCCTGGGCGCGATCAAGATTGCCTTCCGTGGTGGGCAAAATCACCGCTTTGATCCTTCCACCGTGATCGATTGAGTCGACGCCTCGCACAAACGACAGCGCCGCGATTAAAGTGCAACGGCCTGTTTTCGCTAGCACCTCAATGGACCCGACTCAACTGATCTGGATTGGCATCGCCGCCATCGTTGGCGCCGCCGTCGGCGCAGCCGGCGTCTGGTGGCATGTGGCCCGCAAGATCGATGTGCTGCGCGAACGGACGGAACGGTCCGAGCAGGCTCGCAACGGTGCGGTCGAGCGCTCTGCACAGGCACGCGAACAGATCGCGCAACTCAACAAGGCCATCGACGAGCTGCGCAAGGCGCACAGCATGCGCGGCTCGCCTCGCCCGACCACGCCTGAAGAGCGCCGCGCACAGGCGGAAAAAGCGCTCGAGGCGGCACGCTCTGACGAGAAGACGATCCTGTTGCTGCAGCCCCAAACGCAGGTCGTGTTCGCCGACACCGAGGTGCTCGGGGATATACGCTGAGTCTGGTCACCCCCAAGCGACAAACCCGGCCTAGGCCGGGTTTGTGCTTTCATCACGCTGCGTGACCCACGGGCTGCGCTCGTGCGCAGCGCGCGGATCCGCACCCACCTCAGGGCTTGTTGCCCGTCGGGAACGGCCAAGCGGCCGCAGGGCTCAGCGTCGTCTTGGCTGCGGCCGCAGGAGCGGCCGCAGCTGCAGGGGCCGCAGCAGGTTTCGCCGCAGCAGCCGGCTTCGCCTTCTTCGCAGCGGGCTTCTTCTTCGCAGCCTTCTTGGCAGCGGGCTTCTTCTTGGCAGCGGGCTTCTTGGCCGCCTTCTTGGCGACCTTCTTCGCTGCCTTCTTCGCCGCGGGCTTCTTCTTCTTTGCCGCGGGCTTCTTCGCTGCCTTCTTGGCTGCCGGCTTCTTGGCTGCCGGCTTCTTGGCTGCCGGCTTCTTGGCCGCCGGCTTCTTCGCGGCGGCCTTCTTCTTCGCGGCCGGTTTCTTCGCAGCGGCCTTCTTGGCCGGAGCCTTCTTCTTCGCAGTTGCCATTTCGATCTCCTTGATCAAGTTGCAAAAAACACCGCGTCGATCGAGCTCGACTTTCAGCGGCGATTCACCACCCGGTTTGTTGCGACCTTGCGGCCGGCATCCCGACGCGGTGAACGGGGGAGCAGTGATTGGCTTTCGCTCTTGACGGCGTCATGCCCCCCACTGCGGGTTCTTGATCTCTCACTCGGTCAGCCAGCTCTTCGGCCGGCGCGCCCATTCACTTCAATATCAGATGACTCCCATCATTCCCACGAGAGCGCGCCGCCCGACTGGTATTCGATCACGCGCGTCTCGAAAAAATTTCGTTCCTTCTTCAGATCGATCATCTCGCTCATCCACGGAAACGGGTTTTCCTCGTTCGGGAAAAGCTCCTCGAGGCCGATCTGTGTGGCGCGCCGGTTCGCGATGTAGCGCAGATAGCCCTTGAACATCGAAGCGTTCATGCCCAACACGCCGCGTGGCATGGTGTCCTCGGCGTAGCGGTACTCGAGCTCGACGGCCTTCAGGAACAGCGCCCTGATCTCGGCCTTGAACTGCGGCGTCCACAGTTGCGGATTCTCGAGCTTGATCTGGTTGATCAGGTCGATGCCGAAGTTGCAGTGCATCGACTCGTCCCGCAGGATGTACTGATACTGCTCGGCGGCACCTGTCATCTTGTTCTGACGACCGAGCGCCAGGATCTGCGTGAAACCGACGTAGAAGAACAGGCCCTCCATCAGGCACGCGAATACGATCAGGCTCCTCAACAGCTTCTGGTCGGCTTCGGGCGTGCCGGTGGTGAAGTGAGGATCCATCACCGCGTCGATGAACGGGATCAGGAACTCGTCCTTTTCCCGGATCGCCGTCACCTCGTGGTAGGCATTGAAGATCTCGCTCTCGTCCAAGCCCAGCGATTCGACGATGTACTGGTACGCGTGCGTGTGGATCGCTTCCTCGAAGGCCTGACGCAGCAGAAACTGACGGCACTCGGGCGCGGTGATATGGCGGTACGTTCCCAGCACGATGTTGTTGGCCGCCAGTGAATCAGCGGTGACGAAGAACCCGAGGTTGCGCTTGATGATGCGACGCTCGTCTTCGGTCAGGCCGTTCGGATCCTTCCAGGTCGCGATGTCGCGCGACATGTTGATCTCCTGCGGCATCCAGTGATTGGCACAGGTGGCGAGGTACTTCTCCCAAGCCCACTTGTACTTGAAAGGCACCAGCTGATTGACATCCGTCTGACCGTTGATGATGCGCTTGTCGGCGGCGTTCACACGGCGCGTGCTTGGCGCCGCTGACGGTTCGAGCGACTCGATTCGACTCGGAACGGATGACGCCGCCGGCTTGGACCGCGCGTCGAAGGGCAAGTGCTCTTGCGCGGTGCGGATTTGCGGCGGCGTCTTGCTGTGGACGTTGTCTTCCCAGACCAGCATGTGTTCGGGTACTTCCTATGGGGGCGGATTATCGGAGTGTTGCGCGCGAACACCAAGTACTTCTTGACATTCGCTCGCTGACGTTGTTGCGCTCAAGCATCGCAGTCGGTCTTTCAATTCATCACTGGCACGCCTCGCACGTCGGGTCATCGACACCACAGAACTTGATGTCGGTCGCGCTCGCTTCGGTCGCGCTCGCGAGTTGCGCGCGCGCCTGTGCAGCCAGCGCATCGAGCGCGGACAACGATGACGCTCCGCCTGAACTCACGGCGTTGTGGCGGTTGTTGGTCACGGTGCTCATCTCCACATGCGTCGCCGCCTTGGTCCGCAGGTAGTAGGTCGTCTTCAGGCCACGCAACCAGGCGAGCTTGTAGGTGTCGTCGAGTTTCTTGCCCGACGCACCGGCGATGTAGATGTTCAGAGACTGCGCCTGGTCGATCCACTTCTGGCGCCGCGATGCCGCCTCGACCAGCCATGGCGCCTCGATCTCGAAGGCGGTGGCGTACAGGGCCTTGAGAGACTCGGGAACGCGGTCGATCGGTCGAAGCGAACCCTCGTAGTGCTTGAGGTCCATCACCATCACGTCGTCCCACAGCCCCAGCGCCTTGAGGTCGCGCACCAAGTACTCGTTGACGATCGTGAATTCGCCCGAGAGGTTGGACTTGACCGACAGGTTGCCAAACGAGGGTTCGATCGAGGCGTCGACACCGATGATGTTGGAGATCGTGGCCGTGGGGGCGATCGCCACGCAGTTGCTGTTGCGCATGCCGTGCGCGGCAATGCGTGCGCGCAGTGCAGCCCAGTCCATCGTCTCGCTCATGTTGACTTCGACGTAGCCGCCGCGCTGCTCGGCCAGCAGCTTCAACGAGTCTTGCGGCAGGATGCCGCGGTCCCACAACGACCCGCGGTAGCTCGAATAGCGTCCGCGCTCGGCGGCCAGTTCGGTCGATGCCCAATAGGCGTGGTAGCACACGGCCTCCATCGATCGGTCGGCGAACTCCACCGACTCGGCACTCGCGTAGGGGAGCTTCAACTGGTACAGGCAGTCCTGGAAGCCCATGATGCCCAGCCCCACCGGCCGGTGGCGCAGGTTGCTGTCGCGCGCTTTCTTGACCGCGTAGTAATTGATGTCGATCACGTTGTCGAGCATGCGCATCGCGGTGGCGACTGTCTTCTTCAGCTTGGCCTGGTCAATCTCGCCATCCTTGAGATGCCGCGCCAGGTTGACCGAGCCGAGATTGCAGACCGCGATCTCGTTCTCGTTGGTGTTGAGCGTGATCTCGGTGCACAGGTTGCTCGAATGCACCACGCCCACATGCTGCTGCGGGTTGCGCACGTTGCAGGCGTCCTTGAACGTGATCCAGGGATGCCCGGTCTCGAACAGCATCGACAGCATCTTGCGCCACAGGTCACGCGCCGGCATGCGCTTGAACAGCCTGATCTCACCGCGATCGGCCTTGGCTTCGTAGGCCGCGTAGGCGATCTCGAAGTCCTTGCCGAACCGGTCGTGCAGATCAGGGCAGGTCGAAGGCGAGAACAAGGTCCAGTCGAGGCCTTCCATCACGCGCTTCATGAACAGATCCGGAATCCAGTTCGCCGTGTTCATGTCGTGCGTGCGGCGGCGGTCGTCCCCGGTGTTCTTGCGCAGCTCCAGGAACTCCTCGAGGTCGAGGTGCCAAGCCTCCAGGTAGGCGCAGACCGCGCCTTTTCTCTTGCCGCCCTGGTTGACCGCCACCGCGGTGTCGTTGACCACCTTCAGGAACGGCACCACGCCCTGGCTCTTGCCGTTGGTCCCCTTGATGTACGAGCCCAGCGCGCGCACATTCGTCCAGTCATTGCCCAGACCGCCGGCGAACTTCGACAGCAGCGCGTTTTCCTTCAGCGCTTCGTAGATGCCGTCCAGGTCGTCAGCCACCGTCGTCAGGTAGCAGCTCGACAGCTGCGAGCGCTGCGTACCGCTGTTGAACAGGGTGGGGGTGCTCGACATGAAGTCGAAGCTCGACAGCACTTCGTAGAACTCGATCGCGCGCGCCTCGCGGTCGATCTCGTTGAGTGCCAGCCCCATGGCCACGCGCATGAAGAAGGCCTGTGGCATCTCGATGCGCACATCGTCCATGTGCAGGAAGTAGCGGTCGTACAGGGTCTGCAGGCCGAGGTAGTCGAACTGCAGATCGCGCTCGGCCTTCAAAGCCGCACCCAGCTTGGCCAGGTCGTATTGAGCCAGCTTTTCGTCGAGCAACTCGGCGGCGACACCCTTCTTGATGAAGGTCGGGAAGTACTCGGCGTAACGCGTGGCCATCTCGGCCTGCGTCAACTCCACGCCGACGATCTCCTTGCGGATCGTGTGCAGCAGCAAGCGCGCAGTCGCACGCGTGTACGAAGGCTCCTTCTCGATCAAGGTGCGCGCGGCCAGGATCGAAGCCTTGTAGACCTCGTCGATCGGCACGCCGTCGTACAAATTGCGACGCGTCTCGGCCAGGATCGGGTCGGGCTTCACGTCGGCGCCCAAGCCGGCGCACGCCGACTCGATCAGCGACTGCAGCTTGCCTTCGTCAAGGGGCACGCGCTGGCCGCCATCGAGGACCATCAACGCAGGGGCCGCAGCGCGTGGGTCACGACCCTCCTTCTGCGCCTGCTTGGCGCGTTCCTGGGATCGCCGCTCGCGATACAGAACGTAGGCGCGCGCCACCTCGTGGTGCCCGCCGCGCATCAAGCCGAGTTCCACCTGATCCTGCACGTCCTCGATGTGGAACGTACCGCCGCCCGGGCGCGAGCGCAGCAGTGCGCGCACCACCGCCTCGGTCAGCCCCTCGACCGTTTCGCGAACGCTCGCCGAAGCCGCACCCTGCGTGCCGTGGACGGCCAGAAACGCCTTCATCAACGCCACCGCTATCTTGTCGGGCTCGAACACCACCACTGCGCCATTGCGGCGGATGATCTGGTAGCCCTGGTAGGCACTCGGGTTGACCGGCGCGTCGCCAGGGCCGGCCATGAAAGATTGCGGGGCAGTCGTGCTGATGGCGACAGTCTGCATGAAGAAACACTCCGATTCGAGAAGCGCTCGGCCCAGTTGGCCAAGCGTGGGGTCAATGGCAAACGCCTCAGGTGCCCCCGGCGCGTGAAGCAGCGTGAAAGGCGGTCAATCGTGGAATATGTGTGGAGCGCCGGCGAGGTGCCCGTGAACAACGGACACTAAATCTAGGGGTCCAACCGCTATTAGACCACTAGCGGTAGTGTAGCGGCTGCTCGGGCTTCCCCTATGGCGCAATTCGCGATCAGGGTCCTGTCATCCGCGCGGGCATTGCACGCGGGGCAGTGCGCGGCGCAGCAGCGGCCAGCGGAACCGCGCACCCGGATCGTGCTTGCGGCCCGGCGCGACGTGCTCGTGACCGACCACTTCGGACAGCGGATACCGCCGCGCCAGCGCGCCCAACAACCGGATCAACGCGCAGTACTGCGCACGCTCGAAGCGTTCGCCTTCGAGCCCTTCGAGTTCGATGCCGATCGACCAGTCGTTGCAGTTCTCGCGCCCCCCCCAGCAGGACGCGCCGGCATGCCAGGCCCGATCATCGCAGGACACGAACTGCACGACGGCACCATCGCGGCGGATGAAGAAATGTGCCGACACCTGCAGCCCGTCGAGCTGCGCGTAATAGGGGTGAGCCTGCGTGTCCAGCCAGCCTGCGAAGAATCGAGGCACCGCGTCACCGCCGAACTCGCCCGGTGGCAAGCTGATCGAGTGCACGATCGCCAGCGTGATCGCCTCGCCGCTGGGGCGAGGCCCGTGGTGGGGCGAGCGCATGCGTCGCGCATGGCACCACCAGCCTGCGGACCAGACCTGCCGCCTCACGGGGTCAATCTTGGTCGGCGCCGGCCACTTGCACACCCAGTCGTGCCATGCGATAGCGCATCTGACGCAACGACAACCCCAGGCTCGCTCCGGCCGCGGTGCGGTTGTTGCGGTGTCGCTCCAGTGCGCGCCCGAGGATGTCGCGCTCGACCGCGTCGAGGTACGTTTGCAGGTTGTCCGGCAAGGCAGCTTCGGGCGGCAGCGCTGCCGTGCGCACCTCGGCCAGGCGCGCATCCACCGCAGCCGCATCGGACTCGACCACGAGTTCCGTGGCGAGCCCGAGGTCATCGCGCGCAATGACCGCACCCGGCGACAAGGCGACCGCGCGTTGCAGCAGGTTCTCGAGTTCGCGCACGTTGCCCGGGAAGCTGTAGCGCGTCAGGTCATCGAACGCCTCGCTCGACAACGCCGAGGGCGGCCACTGACCCGCCTCTCGCGCGATGCGCTCGAACAGTGCCTCGCAGATCGGTGCCAGATCCTCGATGCGCTCGCGCAGAGGCGGCACGCGAATCTGAATCACGTTGAGTCGGTAGTACAGGTCCTGCCGGAAGCGCCCACCCGCCACCTCGTCGGCCAGGTCGCGGTGCGTCGCGCTGACGATGCGCACATTGATCGGCGACTCGATCACTGCGCCTACCGGCCTTACCGAGCGCTCCTGAATGACGCGCAGGAGCTTGCTCTGCATCGCCAGCGGCAGGTCGCCGATCTCGTCGAGGAACAGCGTGCCGCCGGCCGCGGCCTGAAAGAAGCCTTCGCGATCCTCGTTGGCTCCGGTGAATGCACCTTTGCGGTAGCCGAAGAACTCGGCCTCGAGCAGGTGTTCGGGAATGGCGCCGCAATTGACCGCGATGAATGGCGCCGCTGCGCGCGCGCTGACGTCGTGGATCGCCCGCGCCACCAACTCCTTGCCGGTACCGGACTCGCCCTGCACCAGCGCCGGCGCCATGCTGCGCGCCACCTTTTCGATCAGCGAGCGCACCTGCTGCATGGCGCTCGACGTTCCCTGCAAGCGCCTGAGCGCGGCAGGTACTGGATCGGCCTTCACGGGGGATTCGACGCTGCGTACCGGGTCGGCCTTCGCAGCACGCGGCGCCGCACCCGGCAAGTTGCCCGGGACCACGGTCGGCGCCGACTGCGGCGTGCGCCCGAGCGCCGACGCGACCGCCGAACGGAACTGCCGCAGGTCCACCGGCTTGGTCAGGTAATCGTAGGCGCCCGCCTTGAGCGCCTCGACCGCGTTCTCTGCCGAGCCGTAGGCCGTGATCACGATCGCTTTCTCGCGCCGCGCGCCCTCCTCGATCTTGGCCAGCACATCCAGGCCGCTACCGTCGGGCAGGCGCATGTCGGTGATGACGGCGCTGTAGGTACGGTGCTTGAGCAGATCGAGCGCCTGCTCGACCGAGCCCGCCGTCTCGACTTCGTAACCCTCGCGCAACAGGGTCAACTCGTACAGCGTGCGCAGGTCAGGCTCGTCGTCGATAACGAGCAGGCTGTAGTGGGCGGTGGTGCTGCTTGTTGTCACGGGGATCAGGGCAACAGGCGATCCTGGTTCGGTTCGAGCGCTTCGGTCTGGGCCACGCGCATCGTCACCACGAACTGATTGCAGTGAGGCGCCTCGGGAGGGTGCTGCCAGTACTCGATGCTGCCACCGTAGCGCTCGCACAATTCGCGGCAAATATACAGGCCCAGGCCCGTACCGCGGCTGCGCGTCGAGAAGAAGGGTTCAAAAAGGTAAGGTTCGAGGTCGGGCGGTATCGGATCGCCATCGCTGGCGACCGACAGACGGGCCATCCCGCCCCCGCGCGCTTCGGCCACGAGCGTGATCGCACCCGGCCGGTTGCTGGCATGGCGGCGCGCGTTGTCCAGCAGGTTGACCAGCACGCGGCGCAGGTGTTCGGTGTCGAACACCACGGCCAATTGCCGTATGGGCAACTGGACCGCCAAGCGACTGCCGGGCCCGAGTGCGACGTCGCTGGTGCGCGCCCAGTCGGCGACGATGCGCCCGACCTCGGCGCCGAGGTCGATCGGACTGGGATTCGGGTCGGGGCCGGGGGCAACCTCCATCACGTCGTCGACGATGCGCTTCAGGCGCTGGACGTTGTCTGCCACCATTGCGGTGAGCATCTGGAGTTCGGCATCGGAGGCCTCCTCGCGCATCAACGCATTGGCCTGAGCGATCGCGGCCAGCGGATTGCGGATCTCATGCGCAATCCCGGCCGACACGCGGCCCATGGCCGCCAGCTTCTCCTGCCGGTTGCGCGCCTGCACGCTGCGCAGGTCCTCCATGAAGAGCACGCAGAACACTTCAGTGGCTGGCGGCGTGCTGCCGTCGGACACGGTGCGCGGGCGGGTGAAGCGTGCACGCAGCCTCAGGTTGCGCGACTGACCTCCGCCGAACTTCAGGTTCACGTCACGCCCGCCGTCGGGCCACCGTGGCCCGTCGAAGGAGGCCTGCACCAGTACCGCCAGCTCGGCCCACGCGCCGTCTTCCTGCAGCTGAAAAGGCGCCGCGCGGCTCAACCCCTGAGGTGCAAGCAGGCGGCGCGCTGCCGGGTTGGCCGTGCGCACACGCGCCCGGCGGTCGACCACCAGCACGCCGTCGGCCATCTCCTCGATCACCAGGCGATTGAGCTGCGCCTGTTGCCGCGCCAGCTCGAGACTGCCGCGGGCCGTGAGTTCCTCGCGTGCCAGTCGTGACGCCAGCTCGCCGGCCAACAGCGTGATCACGAACAGGCCCACCCCCGTCAAACCGGCGGGCGTCAGCGCAATCGTCGGATCACTGCCATCGACGCTGCTGCGCCAAGCAGCGGCCAGCAACGCCAAGGAAGCCGCCGCGGCAGTCGCCATCGCCGGAACCCGCGGCGTCAGCACGCCCGCCATCAGCGCCGGCAATACCAGCAAGGCACTGAAATTGAAGTTCGCGCCTGGACCCAACGCATGCAGGACAGAGAACGCGACCAGGTCGATGCCGATCGTGGCCAGCCACTGTCGCCGCGACAGCCTGACCGCCGGCTTGGCGCGGGCATCGACGCGCGCGCGAAAGCGCGGCAGCAGCCACAACGTCAACGCCTGCGCCGCGTAGACCACGCTGACGGTCAACGCCATCGACGAACGCGCCGCCCCCACTGCCTGGCCCATCACTTGCGCGGCCAGCAGCGCAAGGCCAATCGCAGCGCGCGCGGCCACGAATGTGCCGTACAAGCGTTCGAAGGTGCTGCTGCCGGCCGAGACGATGCGCCGCGCCTGGCGTGACAGGAAGCGGCTGTCCGCGGGTTGCGACTGCTCGCCCCAGCCTGACGCCAGGCGCGAGCTGCGCGCGCTGCCTGGCTCGTCCGGCACCTCGGCGCCGCTGGCGCCAATGGCGCCGAACAGCGAGTCTTCGCTCAATGTGGCGCTGAACGCTACGTCGTCGCCCCGACGCTCGTTGCGACGGCGATCGGCTTGCCGCCGCTCGGCACTTCCGCTCATGCGCCCGGCTCGCGCGCTGCAGCGTCGCGATGCGCAGCACTGCAGTAGACGCGCGTGCCAAGGCATAGCGCTTCGCTCTGGGGCAGGTGCACGCCGCAATGCGCGCAGGCGACCATTCCCTCAGCCGCGCGCGCAGTGCCTTTTGGCGCAGAGGGTGCGCGGCGGCCCGGGCCACGCGCGGCCCTAGAACGCCCTCCCAGCAGCAGCCACACCAGCGCCACCACGGCCACAAGCACGATCACGAACTTCATGCGCCGGCTCCGCGATGCAGCACCACTTCGAGCACGAAACGCGCCCCCGCATAGGCCAGAAGCAGCAGCAATGCCCCGGCATAGACCCAGCGCGTCGCCTGGCGACCACGCCAGCCGCGCCAGTGCCGGCCTGCAATCAGCACTGCGAAGGTGGCCCACCCGAGGAGGGACAACACAGTCTTGTGGTCCCAGCGCCAGCGCTCGACCAGAACGGCTCCCAGCACCAAGGCGCTGCTCAAGACAACGAAGCCGATTTCGACGAAGCGGAAGGTCAACCGCTCGAGCTGCAGCAGCGAGATGCCGCCTGCCGGGCGCCCTGGTGTGTCGCGCAGGCGCCGGTCGGCGCCGTCGAGCAGCCAGGCATGCAATACCGCAACGGCAAACAGCCCGTAGGACACGACGCCGAGCAGCCAGTGAAGCGGCAACCACGCGGACCCCGCGTGCGGCCGCGACTCACCGGGAAACAGCGCCGCCAGCAGCACGACGAGCGTCGCGCATGCGGCCAGGAGCAATCGCACCGCGGGCAGCGGCAGCAGGCGGCTTTCGATCGCATGCACCGCAATCACGATCCACATCGTGGCCGACAGTGCCGGGGCGAATCCGAAGCGCGCGCCCGCACTGCCCGAGCCGACGCCCGCGATGTCGATCCACAGGGCCGCGCCATGCGCGATCCAACCGAGGGCCAGCGCCACCTCGGGCCAGCGCTGCTTCACTGCCACCGGCCAAGCCGCCACGGAGTAAGCCAACATGGCGGCGAGCCCCAGGATCCAGGGCAGCGTCGGGGTCATCGGATCGCGGACCGGGTGGCTACACTCATGCGCTCAGTTTACTAATGCCCGCGCGCGCCGCCCTGCCGCACGGCCCGCTTCATGGCTTCCGCCCTTTCCGACCGCCTGTCGCGCCTCGTCAAGACGATGCGCGGACAGGCCCGCATCACCGAGTCGAACGTCGCCGACATGCTGCGCGAGGTGCGCATGGCGCTGCTCGAGGCCGACGTGGCGTTGCCGGTGGTGCGCGACTTCATCGCGCGCGTCAAGGACAAGGCGCTCGGCGCCGAGGTCGCGGGCTCGCTCAACCCCGGCCAGGCACTGGTGGGCATCGTGCACAAGGAACTCGCCGCAACGATGGGCGGGGGAGTAGCGGACATCGACCTCGCCACCCAACCGCCGGCGGTCATCCTGATGGCCGGCCTGCAAGGCGCGGGCAAGACCACGACCACCGCCAAGCTTGCCAAGCACCTGATCGAAAAACGCCGAAAGAAGGTGCTCACGGTGTCGGCCGACATCTACCGGCCGGCGGCGATCGAGCAGCTCAAGACGGTGACCAGGCAGGCTGGCGCCGAGTGGTTCGCCTCGTTGCCCGATCAGAAGCCGCGTGACATCGCGCTGGCCGCGCTCGATCATGCCAAGCGTCACTACTTCGACGTGCTGCTGGTCGACACCGCCGGCCGACTGGGCATCGACGAGGCTCTGATGGCCGAAATCCGGGAACTGCACTCGGTGCTTGCGCCGGTGGAGACGTTGTTCGTCGTCGACGCGATGCAGGGCCAGGATGCGGTGAACACCGCTCGTGCCTTCAAGGACGCGCTGCCGCTGACCGGCGTGATCCTGACCAAGCTCGACGGCGATTCGCGCGGCGGTGCCGCTCTGTCGGTGCGGCAGGTCACGGGCGCACCGATCAAGTTTGCCGGTGTGTCGGAGAAGATCGATGGCCTGGAGGTGTTCGATGCCGAGCGCCACGCCGGGCGGGTGCTCGGCATGGGCGACATCGTCGCGCTGGTCGAGGAGGTTCACAAGGGCGTCGACCTCGATGCGGCAAAGAAGGTCGCCGACAAACTCAAGTCGGGCGACGGCTTCGACCTCAACGATTTCCTGGTCCAGATTGCGCAGATGAAGAAGATGGGCGGGCTTTCGTCGCTGATGGACAAGCTGCCCTCGCAGCTCACCGCCAAGGCCGGTCAGCTGGGTGCTGCCGACATGGACCGCGCCGAACGCGACGTGCGGCGCATGGAAGGCATCATCTGCTCGATGACGCCCACCGAGCGGCGCAAGCCCGAATTGATCAAGGCCGGCCGCAAGCGTCGCATCGCCACCGGCGCGGGCGTGCAGGTGCAGGACGTCAATCGGCTGCTCAATCAGTTCGAACAGATGCGCGCAATGATGAAGAAGATGCAGGGTGGCGGCCTGGCCAAGCTGATGAAACGCTTTGGCGGCATGGGTGCGGGCGGCATGAAGGGATTCCCGCGTTGATCTGGGGTCATCCCGATCCGTCCTCGCTGATCCCTAGGAGGCCCGGCGGCGTAGTCTCGGCCAACGGTTGCGCCATGACACGGGGCCTGAAAGAATCGGCATAAGATTGATCGGACCATGTCGATGGAACTGTTCTTGACCTTGGGAGTGGTGGCGCTGGCCGGCGTGGTGGCATTCCTGCTGGTGCGTGGCCGAAAGCAGGCTGTCGACGTTGACGCGGACGAACGCAAGCGAGCGCGCGACGAGGTTGATACCGTCGCTGCCTGGCCGCCCGAAGTGACGCGGCTGTTGACCGGCGGCGAACGCGCAGCGCACGAAGTCGTCGTCAAGGCGCTGCCCGAGTGCCTGATCTTCGCGCAGGTGCCTCTGGCACGGTTCATCAAGGTGCCACGGCGGCATTCCTACGCCGAGTGGCTGACGCGCGTGGGTCACTTATGCGCCGACTTCGTGGTCTGCGATCGAGCCTCGCTGGTGATCGCCGTCGTGCTGCTGCAGTCGAGCCGAGACAGCGAGCGATCGGAGCGTCGCCGTGCGCGCATGGCCCGGGTGCTGAAAGCCGCCGGCGTCAAGGTCTTCCAATGGCGCGAGGAAGCACTGCCCAGCGCCGAACTCGCCCGCGATCAAATTGTCCAGCGCACCGGCGTTCCCAGCACGGCGCCCGTGGTCGATGTCACGCAGCCCCGGGCAGGGCGTGCTCCAGAACGCGGGGGTCCGATCCCGGTGCCCGACGTGGTGGCCGAAGTCGTCGACGACGGGCAACGGCGTGAGCCGCCGTCGTCGACGTGGTTCGATGATCTCGACAGCGGCCGCGTGCCGCTCGATCCGCCGCGCCAGCAGCCGAAACAAGCCGGCCGCTGAGCCGGTGCAGGGTCAGCCCGTCAGGGCAGAGGCGAATTCGCGCGCGTCGAAGGTCTCGAGATCTTCGAGCCTCTCGCCCACACCGATGAAGTAGACAGGCACGGCGCCCGCAGGTCGCTCGCGCGCCCACAGCGCGATCGCCGCCAGCGCGCCACCCTTGGCCGTGCCATCGAGTTTGGTGATGACCAGCCCCGTCAGCAGCAGGGCATCGTCGAACGCACGCACCTGCGCCAGCGCGTTCTGGCCGGTGTTGCCGTCCACCACCAGCAGCACCTCGTGGGGTGCGCCCGGGGCGGCCTTCGCGATTGTGCGCTTGATCTTCTTCAACTCCTCCATCAGGTGCAACTGCGTCGGCAGCCGCCCGGCCGTGTCGGCAATCACCACATCGCAGCCGCGCGCGCGTCCGGCGACCACCGCATCGAAGGTCACGGCCGCCGGGTCACCGCCCTCCTGGCTCACGATCTCCACATTCGAGCGGCCGGCCCACACCGCCAGTTGCTCGCGCGCGGCCGCACGAAAGGTGTCGGCTGCCGCCAGCAGCACTTTCAATCCTTGCTCGGCCAGGTGACATGTGAGTTTGCCGATGGTCGTCGTCTTGCCGGCGCCGTTGACACCGGTCACCATGATCACGGTGCAGCCTTGTGCCTGCAGCGCGAGCGGACGTTGCAAGGGCGCCAGCAATTCCGCGATGGCATCGGCCAGCAGCGCCTTGACGGCTACGGGTTCGGTGGCTTTGCTGTCCTTGACCCGGCGCCTGAGATCAGCCAGCAGGAACTCCGTGGCTTTGACGCCAGCGTCGGCCATCAGCAGCGCCGATTCGAGCTCGTCGTAGAGCGCGTCGTCGATACGCGTGCCGGTGAATACCTGCGCGATGCTGCCGCCGGTCTTGCGCAGACCGGCCGACAGGCGCGCCAACCATCCCGCGCGATCGGGCGGCGCGGTTTCGATTGCAGGCGTGGCGGCGGGGTCCGCGGATTTCTTGCGGAAAAAGCTGAACATCAGTCGGGCTGTGCAAGGCGGCGCGCTGTGACGAAGTGGCTCGCTATAATTGCGGGCTCAGGCGCTTTAGCTCAGTCGGTTAGAGCGACGGAATCATAATCCGCAGGTCCGGGGTTCGAATCCCTGAAGCGCCACCAGATTCCGGGCCCGAAGGCGCGTGCAGCGCGTTCGGGCTTTTTCATCATCACAGCTGCTGGATCCACACCATGAACCGCTGTGTCCTGATTCTCGCATTGGTCTTGGCCGCGGCCCTGCCTGCCCACGCGCAGCGCCTGTTCGAGCGCAACGCCCTGCGCGGCGAACTGGTGATCGTCGCGCCGCCCGAAGTCAAGCTCAATGGCGAGCCCGCGCGGCTGTCACCCGGTTCGCGCATCCGCAATCCGCAGAACATGCTGCAGTTGTCGGGCGGCCTGCTGGGCCAGAAGCTGCTGGTGCACTACACGGTCGACGGGTTCGGACAGGTGCATGAAGTCTGGATCCTGAGCGAGGCCGAGGCTGCGCGACAGCCCTGGCCCAAGACGCCCGCCGAGGCGCAGGCCTGGACGTTCGACTCGGCGAACCAGCGCTGGAGCAGGCCGTGAGCGTTGTGCGCCCGAAGGTCTTCATCAAGACCTTCGGCTGCCAGATGAACGAGTACGACTCCGACAAGATGGCCGACGTGCTGCGGGTGGCCCAGGGGTACGAACCCACCCACGACCCCGAAGCCGCCGACCTGATCCTGTTCAACACCTGCTCGGTACGGGAGAAGGCGCAGGAGAAGGTGTTTTCTGACCTCGGCCGGGTCAAGCACCTCAAGAAGAAGGGCGTGTTGATTGGCGTGGGGGGCTGCGTGGCCAGCCAGGAAGGCGTCGCGATCGTCGAGCGCGCACCGTATGTCGACCTGGTCTTCGGCCCGCAGACGCTGCACCGCCTGCCACAGATGATCGACGCGCGACGTCTGCACAACCGCGCGCAGGTCGACATCAGCTTCCCCGAGATCGAGAAGTTCGACCACCTGCCGCCCGCGCGCGTCGAAGGTGCGAGCGCCTTCGTCTCGATCATGGAGGGCTGCTCCAAGTACTGCTCCTACTGCGTCGTGCCCTACACGCGCGGCGAGGAGGTGAGCCGTCCGTTCGAGGATGTCCTGACCGAGGTGGCGGGCCTGGCCGACCAGGGCGTCAAGGAGGTCACGCTGCTGGGCCAGAACGTCAACGCCTACCGCGGTCGCATGGGTGAGACCGGCGAGACGGCCGACTTCGCGCTGCTGCTCGAGTACGTGCACGACATCCCTGGCATCGAGCGCATCCGCTACACCACGAGCCATCCGAACGAGTTCACGCAGCGTCTGATCGATGCCTATGCGCGGCTGCCCAAGCTGGTGAGCCACCTGCACCTGCCGGTGCAGCATGGCAGCGACCGCGTCCTGGCAGCGATGAAGCGCGGCTACACGGCGATGGAATACAAGAGTACGGTGCGCAAGCTGCGGGCGGTGCGGCCCGGTATCAGCCTGTCGTCGGATTTCATCGTCGGCTTCCCGGGCGAGACCGAGGACGACTTTGAGAAGCTGCTCAGGTTGATCGACGACATCGGGTTCGACAGCAGCTTCTCCTTCGTCTTTTCCGCGCGCCCGGGCACGCCCGCGGCCGCGCTGAAGGACGAGACGCCGCAGACAGCAAAGCTCGAACGGTTGCGTGTGCTGCAGGCGCGCGTGGAAGCAAACGCGCGTGCGATCAGCGCCGCACGCGTCGGCACGGTGCAGCGCGTGTTGGTCGAAGGGCCTTCACGCAAAGATCCAGAGGAGTTGATGGGCCGCACCGAGTGCAACCGCATCGTCAATTTCAAGGGCGCGCCGCGACTGGTCGGCACGATGGTCGAAATGGTCATCACCGAGGCGCTGCCGCATTCGCTGCGCGGCCAGGTGGTGCGCAATGAGAAGGTCATGAACACCGCCTGAGTGGGCGTAATGGCCGTCACGGCCTCTACATCCGGCAACAAGCCTTGCCGGCCGAACTGTCTTGAGGGTTGTGCGCATGTGCCCGAACGGCGACGATGCGCGCTCCGCGTCGCTGCCGTCGAACAGGGAATCCCATGGTGAACGCATTTCGCTGGTCTGTGTCGACGCTCCTGTGCGGCCTCCTGGCGTCTTGCGGCGGCAGCAGCAGTACGCCGGCCGCCAATCGACCCCCGGAGCCGGTCATCACCACTCCGGCTGTCGGCGCCACATTCAGGGGCGGCGAGACGCTCACTGTCACGCTCATCGCAAGCGACCCCGAGGACGGGGCACTGCCCGACGCACGCCTGACCTGGTGGGCCGATCTGCACCACGACACGCACACCCACCCATTCCAGCAGCCGACCACAGGCGCAGGCGGCACGGTCACGATTCCGACGCGCGGCGAGACTTCGGACAACATCTTCTATCGCTTCCATCTGCGCGCCACCGACAGCGCGGGTGCGACGGTCGAGGTCACGCGCGATGCGCTGCCTCAGAAGGCGCAGATCACGTTGGCGACTCAACCGACCGGGCTGGCACTGACCCTGGACGGCCAACCCGTCACCGGGCCGCACAGCTTCACCGGCGTGGTGGGCATCGAGCGCGACCTCGGCGCTGCGGACCAGGCATTCAACGGCCGCCGTTACCGCTTTGCGACATGGAGCGACGGCGGCGCGGCGGCACACCCCGTCGCCACGCCAGCGGCCAACGCCACGTTCACGGCGACCTTCACCGATATCGGCCCCGTCAACAACCAGCCGCCGAACGTGACGCTTCAGGCGCCCGTCACTGCAACGTTGGGCACCCCGGTCACGTTGTCCGCCAGCGCGAGCGACAGCGACGGCACTGTGGCGCGTGTCGAGTTCTTCGACGGCGCCACTTCGATCGGCATCGACACCACGGCGCCGTACTCGCTGTCGTGGACGCCCACGACCAGCGGCGCGCGCAACCTCACCGCGCGTGCGACCGACGACATCGGCGTCACGACCACCAGCACGGCCATTGCGGTGACCGTCAGCCCGGCGGGCGGCGCTGACACGCAGGCACCGGTGACCACGCTCACGGCGCCCGCCAACCTGGCCGATGGCCTGAGTGGCACGCTGGCCATCGCCGCCAACGCGAGCGACAACGTCGGTGTCGTGGCGGTGGAGTTTCAGATCGACGGTGTTCCGATCGGCAGCGAGGACACGGCCGCGCCCTACCAAGCGAGCCTCAACACGGCCGACTTCACGACCGGCCAGCATGTGATCCGGGCTCGCGCAAGGGATGCGGCGGGCAACCTGTCGCCCTGGTCACAGGCCACCGTGCGCTTCGGCGGCGCGGTCAACACGCCGCTGGGTTTCACTCGCAACGACAATTGGATCAGCGGGCTGGCCAGCGCGACCGCGTTCGCGCAAACACCCGACGGACGCCTGCTCGTGACCCAGCAAGGCGGCGCGCTGCGCGTGGTCAAGAGCGGCGCGCTGCTGGCGGCACCCTTCGTCCAACTGAACGTCGACTCCAACGGCGAACGAGGGTTGATCGGCGTGGCTGTGCACCCCAATTTTGCGAACAACGGCCACGTCTACGTCTACTACACCACAGCGTCTGGCGGCGTCCACAACCGAATCAGTCGCTTTGTCGCCAACGGCGATGTGGCTTCGGGTGTGGAAACCGTCCTGGTCGACTTGCCCGCGCTGTCCGGCGCCACCAACCACAACGGCGGCGCGATGCACTTCGGCATCGACGGCAAGCTCTACGTCGGCGTGGGCGAGAACGCCAGCCCTTCAAGATCGCAGGATCTGGCCGACCCCTTTGGCAAGTTGTTGCGCTTCAACGAAGACGGCACGATCCCACCAGACAATCCGAACTTCAACACGCAGACTGGGCAAGCGCGCGCGATCTGGGCTTCGGGCTTGCGCAACCCATTCACGTTCGCGGTGCAACCAGCGACCGGCCGCATCCACATCAACGATGTCGGCCAGGGCACCTGGGAAGAGGTCAACGTCGGTGCGCCAGGCGCGAACTACGGGTGGCCCCAGTCGGAGGGGCCAGACAACATCTCGTCCGGCCTGACCGCGCCATTGTTCGCCTACAAGCACAGTGCAACCACGCCGGCCGGTTCCGGCCCGGGCGGATTCATCACTGGCTTCGCGATCGCCGGCGGGGCGTTTTACCCTGCAAGCGGCCCCTTCCCAGCGTCCTACCGTGGCAACTATTTCTTCGCGGACTACGTGGACGGGTTCGTGGCGCGCCTTGACCTGGCCAACGGCAATGCCGCCTATGCGTTCGCGCGCGGCTTCGGTTCGCCCGTTGACCTTCTGGTGGGAACGGACGGCGCGCTGTACGTGCTCACGCGCGGCTCCATCGCACGGATCAGTGCGCCATGAGTGTGTTCAGCGGCGGACGAAGCCCGCCCACCACAACGTGACGGCGACGACAACGACGAGCAGCGCATAGGTGGCCATGCGCCCGTCGCGGCCGAACACCACCAGCCCCGCCAGCAACGCCAATGCCGCGCCACCTGCGGCCCAAAGCGCCAGCCGCAGCCATGCCACCCCACCCAGTTCGCGGCGCCACAGCAACTTGGCCAGACCCGAGGCAATCAATGCCACGCCCACCGCCGGTGCGAAGAAGTTCAGCAAGTGCCAGGTCGCGTCGAGCGGGCCCATGAGGTCGGTTCGGGCGGTGGATCGTGCCGGATTCTAGAATCGCCCTCTTATGGGAGTGCTGACCCTCGGGCTGAACCACACCACCGCACCGCTGGACGTGCGCGGTCGTTTTGCGTTCGCACCCCAGCAGCTGCAGGGGCCGCTGCGCGCGCTGACAGAGCGCCTGGCGCGTGTCGCGCCCGAGGCGGCGCTGTTGTCCACCTGCAACCGCACCGAGCTGTACCTTGCGGTGGACTCTCCCCACGCACACGAACTCGTGCAGCCGGCGACCCAGTGGCTGGCGGCGCAAGGCGGCGTCAGCGTCGACCAGTTGGGCGGCTTCACCTACGTCGCGGAAAACCGTGCCGCCGCACGCCACGCGTTCAGGGTCGCCGCCGGTCTGGATTCGATGGTGCTCGGCGAGCCGCAGATCCTCGGGCAGATGAAGCAGGCGGTTCGCGAGGCCGACGAGGCCGGCACGCTCGGCACCACCCTGCACCAACTGTTCCAGCGTTCGTTCGCCGTGGCCAAGGAGGTGCGCACGAGCACGGAGATCGGCGCGCATTCAGTGAGCATGGCCGCCGCTGCCGTGCGCCTGGCCTCGCAGCTGTTCGAGGACTTGCGTGAGCAGCGTGTGCTGTTCGTCGGCGCAGGCGAGATGATCGAACTCGTGGCCACGCACTTTGCGGCACGAGAACCGAAGTCGATGTCGCTGGCCAATCGGACACTCGAGCGCGGGGAGGCGCTGGCCGCGCGCTTCGGAGCGCAGGCCATGAGATTGGCTGAATTGCCCGAGAAACTGCACAGTTTCGACATCGTCGTGTCGTGTACTGCGAGTTCATTGCCGATCATCGGCTTGGGCGCGGTGGAACGCGCGCTCAAGGCGCGGCGGCGGCGGCCCATCTTCATGGTCGACCTGGCGGTGCCGCGCGACATCGAGCCCGAGGTGGGCAAGCTGTCCGACGTCTACCTTTACACCGTCGACGATCTGTCGGCCCTGGTGCAGACGGCCGGGGAGAAGCGCCAGGCTGCTGTCGAGCAGGCCGAGGCCATCATCGACGCGGGAGTGCAGAGCTTTGCGCATTGGCTCGACCAGCGCGCCAGCGTACCGTTGATCCAGGCGCTCAACCGGCAAGCCGATGTGTGGCGTGAGGCCGAGCTTGCTCGCGCGCGAAAGCTGCTGGCGCGAGGCGAAAACGCTCAGGACGTGCTCGACGTGCTGGCGCGCGGCTTGACTCAGAAGATGTTGCACGGCGCCTTCGCCGAGCTGCACTCCGCCGACGCTGAGCAGCGCGCCCAGGTGGCCGACGCGGTGGCGCGCCTGTTCCTGCGCCAGTCGTCACGCAAGCCCGACGGCGGCGACGGCCCGTTGTAGCGAAGCGCGAGCTTCAGTTGTCGCCGTCCTTCGCGGTGGCTCTGCCGGCTTCGCAACCTCCCCATGAAAGACTCCCTGCGCCAACAACTCGAACGCCTCGCGATGAGGCTGGCGGAGCTCGATGCCAGCCTGGCCGACCCAGCGGTCGGCTCCGACATCAGGCGCTATCGCGCGGTCGCAAAGGAACAGGCCGAGGTCAATGCACTCGTGTCGCTCTTTCGACGCTACGAGCAACGCGAACGTGACCTCGCCGCCGCGCGCGCAATGCAAGGAGACGCGGAGTTCGCCGAGATGGCGCGCGAGGAGATCGCAGGCGCCGAGGCTGACCTGCAAGCGCTGCAGGCCGAGCTGCAGGCCTCGTTGTTGCCAAAGGATCCGGACGACGACGGCAACGCCTTCCTCGAGATCCGGGCGGGCACCGGCGGCGACGAATCGGCCCTGTTCGCCGGTGATCTGGCACGCATGTACCTGCGCTGGTGCGAGCGTGCGGACTTCAAGACAGAAGTCATGAGCGAGAACCCGGCCGAACTCGGCGGCTACAAGGAGATCGTGCTGCGCATCGAAGGCCCCGGCGCCTACGGGAAGCTGCGCTTCGAGTCGGGCGGCCACCGTGTTCAGCGCGTACCGGTCACCGAGAGCCAGGGCCGCGTCCACACCAGCGCAGCCACGGTGGCGGTCATGCCCGAGCCCGACGAGGCCGAGGAAGTTCAGATCAATCCGTCCGAGCTGCGCATCGACACGTTCCGCGCCAGCGGCGCCGGCGGCCAGCACGTCAACAAGACCGACAGCGCGATCCGCATTACCCACCTGCCCACCGGCATCGTTGCCGAGTGCCAGGACGACCGCTCCCAGCACCGCAACAAGGCCAAGGCGATGGCGGTGCTGGTGGCGCGACTGCGCGACAAGGAACGCAGCGAACGCGCCGCCCATGAGGCCGCCACTCGCAAGACTCTGGTGGGCACCGGCGACCGGAGTGACCGCATTCGCACCTACAACTTTCCGCAGGGCCGCTTCACCGACCATCGCATCAACCTGACCCTTTACAAGCTCGGCACGGTGATGGACGGCGACCTCGACGAAGTGATCGGTGCACTTCAAGCGGCGCGCGCGGCCGAGCAACTGGCGGTGCTCGAAAGCGGCGAAAACCTTCGGTGAGCGACGACGGCACCGTCGACGCAGCGCTGCGCATGGCGCGCCAGTTGGGTGTTGATCGACTCGATGCACAGTTGCTGATTGCTCACTTGCTGGGTCAGGAGCGCACCTGGGTCATGGCGCATGGTGAGGCGGCGATCGATGATCGATCCATCGGCGAGTTGCTCGCGCGGCGCGCTGCCGGTGAGCCGTTGGCCTATCTGGTGGGCGAGCGCGAATTCCACGGCCTGCGTCTGCGTGTCACGCCGGCGGTGCTGGTGCCGCGTTCTGACACCGAAACCCTGGTCAATTGGGCGCTCGAGCTGCTCGAGCGGCGGACGGCGGCCCGCGTGGTCGACCTGGGCACCGGCAGCGGTGCAATCGCGTTGTCGATCAAGCGCGGCTGTCCACATGCACATGTCCATGCGGTCGACCGCAGCCCATCCGCGCTGGCAGTTGCGCAGGACAACGCGCGCCGGCTTGGCTTGGACGTGTCATGGCATTCAGGTCGCTGGTGGTCGGCCCTGCCTGCAGGCCTGCATTTCGACCTCGCGTTGTCGAATCCCCCCTACATTGCGCATACGGACCCCCACCTCGATGAGCTTGCTCACGAGCCCCGGGAGGCGCTCGTGCCGGAAGGCGACCCCGCTGACGGCTTGGCTGATATCGAAAGGCTGTGTGTTGCCGCGCCGCACCGCCTGACTCACGGAGCCTGGATGCTCTTGGAGCACGGCGCAGAACAGGCCGTGGCTGTAAGGCAACGCTTGCAATCCATCGGGCTGTTGGGCGTGTGCACACGTGATGACCTCTCTGGGCATCCACGGGTCAGCGGGGGTTACTGGCCGGGGTGACGTCGTTTCGCAACAGGAACCAGTTGCGCCCCTCAAACGCGGCAATCCTGCGCGACTAGCGGACCCCACAACTGTCGATCCGGGGCGTAGCATGAACCCCAATCGATGGCGCCGGATCACAGTTGTGAGCCGCGACGCCACTGAAAACGGGGAGATCGTCATGAGCCGCCTGATCGCCGTCCTCGCCCTTTGCAGTCTGCCTGCCGCCGTGCTGGCCCAGGGCAATCCCCTGCGCGCAAGCACCGAGATCTGGCCCAGCCCCTCGCTTCAGGCGCGCATCGGCATCAACTCCAGTCAGCTCACGGACGGAAACAGCCCTGCATGGCAGCAGCAGGCGGGCGTGTTGATGGGCGACTACTATTTCAGCCGCAGCCGTTTGGGCGCAAGCGATGTGAGTAGCGGCTTTCGCGCCACGAGCGGCCTGCTGTTGGGCCAGCGATCGCTTGCCTTAGGCATTCCCGCTCTGGGCGGCGCCCAGGGCGTCAGTCTGACGGTGCTGCGTCAGCCGCGGCTGGCGATTCCCGGCATCGAATCACTGCAGGAAGGTTGGTCAGCGGCGCCCTACTTCGGCGTGGGCTGGAGCGGAACCTCCCTGCGCGGTGGCTGGGGCGTTACAGCCGATGTCGGCTTTGCGACCCGCAGCAGCGGGTTGCGCAACAACACTTCTCAGGCCGTAGACGACCTGCTGCGCGAGCTGCGCCTGACGCCGTTGTTGCACCTGGGCGTTTCCTACGCCTTCTAGGCCGGCACCGGCCGGGTCGTCCGAAAAGCCGTATAACCTCGGCTGTTCGAACTTCCCGGTTAGGTCATGAGCGATAACGTACAGCAACGCATCAGCGACATCGTGCACCAGCACCGCGTGGTGCTGTTCATGAAGGGCACGGCCCAGTTCCCGATGTGCGGCTTTTCCGGCCGAGCAGTGCAGATCCTCAAGGCTTGCGGCGTCGATGACCTGAAGACGGTCAACGTGCTGGAAGACGATGGCATCCGTCAGGGAATCAAAGATTATGCGCAGTGGCCGACCATCCCGCAGCTGTTCGTCAACGGGGAATTCGTCGGTGGCTCGGACATCATGATGGAGATGTACCAGGCCGGCGAGTTGCAACAGGTTCTCGGCAAGGCTGCTTGAGCCAGTGACCCCGCCCAGGCTGGTCATCGGTATCACGGGTGCCAGCGGCGCTGTCTATGGCGTGCGACTGCTGGAGCGCGCCCGCACGCTCGGCGTCGAGACCCATCTGGTCGTCACGCCGGCCGGTGTGCTCAACGTTCACCATGAACTGGAACTCGGTCGCGCGGCGCTCGAGGCGTTGGCGTCGAAGGTCTATGGGCCAGGCGACATTGGCGCCTGCATCGCCAGCGGCAGCTTTGCCACCACGGCGATGGTGGTGGCTCCATGTTCGATGAAGTCCCTGGCTGCGATTGCGCAGGGATTCGGGGACAACCTGCTGACGCGAGCGGCCGACGTCACGCTGAAGGAGCGGCGGCGGCTGGTGTTGATGGTGCGCGAGACACCCTTGAACCTTGCGCACCTGCGCAACATGACCGCGGCCACAGAGATGGGCGCGGTCGTCTTTCCGCCGCTGCCCGCGTTCTATCACCGGCCGAGCACGATCGACGAATTGGTCGACGAGTCGGTCGAACGGGTGCTGGCGCTGGCGGCTGTTGCCGGCGCGCTGCCGACAGCCTGGAAGGGCTTGTAGTCAGCCACCACGCCAGCCCTGGCGCGCCGCCAGCACCGCATTGGGGTACTCGGCCTTGCCCCGGCTGCCGTTGTAGCGGCCCAGCGCCATGAACAGGTCACGCTGCTCGCGATCGAGGTAGTGGCGAAGGATCACGCAGCCGAATCGCAGGTTGGTCTGCATGTGGAACAGCTTGGCCGCATCGCCATCGCCGATCAGACGCGCCCAGAACGGCATGATCTGCATGTAGCCGCGTGCACCCACCCCGCTGATCGCATACTTGCGGAATGCGCTTTCAACTTGTATCAGACCGAGCACGAGCTCGGTCTCCAGCCCCGCGCGCTTGCTTTCGTACCAGAGCGTGTTGAGGAACTCCAGGCGTGCATGGCCGTCGCTCTTGTAGCGCTTCAGCCGCCCGCTCATCGCGCCCTGCCAGCGCAGGTAGGCCAGACGTTGATCGATGTTGTCGAATTGCGGTCTGGGTGGGGCTGCGGCGGCGATGGCGGCCGACAGCGCCGAGCGGACCGAGTCGCCCAGCGGCTCCTCGACCTGCGCGCCTGCACGCACCCACGGCGCCCAGGCCGCGAGCGGCAGCGCGATGAGCGCGCGGCGCGCGGGAATCATGCCGTGAGGCGGCTCTTCAGGAAGTCGCTGACGCCCATGAAGGGCACGGCGGTGGCCGCGGCATCGCGCCGCCCCTGGACCTCGACCTGCCCCTCTTTCAGGCCACGATCGGAGATCACGACGCGCAGCGGTACACCGATCAACTCCCAATCGGCGAACATCGCGCCGGGGCGCTCCCCGCGATCGTCCAGCATCACATCGATGCCCAAGCGCGTCAGTTGATCGTGCAGTTCATCCGCATGCTGCTGCACTGATGGACTGCGGTCGTAGCCGATCGGGCAAATCACCACTGTGAACGGTGCGAGTGCTTCTGGCCAGACAATGCCGCGCTCGTCGTGATTCTGCTCGACGGCGGCGCCGAGGATTCGCGTCACGCCGATGCCGTAGCAGCCCATGATCATCGGCTGCGGTTTGCCGGTCTCATCCAGGTAGTTCGCACCCATCGCGGCGCTGTACTTGGTGCCGAGCAGGAAGACGTGGCCGACCTCGATGCCGCGCTGAATCGCGAGCGGCCCGCTCCCGTCGGGCGAAGGGTCGCCTTCGACCACGTTGCGGATATCGGTCACCACATCGGGCTCGGGCAGGTCGCGGCCCCAATTGACACCGGTCAAGTGGAAATCGACCTCGTTTGCACCGCACACGAAGTCACTCATGTTGGCAACGGTGCGGTCGGCAATCACCCTGACGGGCTTCCTGGTCCCGATCGGTCCGAGGTAGCCCGGCGGCGTGCCGAAGTGTTCATCGATCTCATGCAAGGTGGCAAAGCGCCAGCCCTGCTTGAGCCCCTCGACCTTGCTAGCCTTCACCTCGTTGAGGCTGTGATCTCCACGCACCAGCAGCAGCCACACGGTGGTCTTGGCAATGTCGCCCGCCGGGCTACGCTCGTCGGTGGCCAGGACCAGGGACTTGACCGTGCGGTGCAGCGGCAGATCGAGCAGCGTGGCAACCTCCTCGCACGTGCTCTTGCCCGGTGTGGCAGCCTTCTTCATCACCTCGGACGGCGAGGCGCGCGCAGCGATCAGCGACAGCGCCTCGGCCAGTTCGATGTTGGCCGCATAGTCGCTCGCCGGGCAATAGACGATGGCGTCCTCGCCGGTGTCAGCGATCACCTGGAATTCGTGTGAGGCGTCGCCGCCAATCGCGCCTGTGTCGGCCGCCACGGCGCGGTAGGTCAGCCCCATGCGATCGAAGATTGCGCAGTAGGCGCGATACATCGCGTCGTAGCTCTTCTGTGCCGAGGAGAAATCGCGGTCGAAGGAGTAAGCGTCCTTCATCGTGAACTCGCGCCCACGCATCACACCGAAGCGCGGCCGACGCTCATCGCGGAACTTGGTCTGGATGTGGTACAGGTTCTTCGGCAGTTGCTTGTAGCTGCGGAGCTCCTGGCGCGCGATATCGGTGATGACCTCTTCGCTGGTGGGCTGGATCACGAAGTCCCGATCGTGTCTGTCCTTCAAGCGCAGCAGTTCGGGGCCGTAGGCCTGGAAGCGCCCGGTCTCCATCCAGAGCTCCGCGGGCTGAACCACCGGCATCAGCAACTCGATCGCGCCGGCGCGGTTCATCTCTTCGCGGATGATGGACTCGACCTTGCGAATCACCCGCAGGCCCATCGGCATGTAGCTGTAGATGCCCGAACCCAGGCGCTTGATCATGCCCGCACGTGTCATGAGCTGGTGGCTCACGACTTCGGCCTCGGCGGGCGCTTCCTTCTGCGTGGAAATGAAGAACTGCGAAGCTTTCATGGGCTTGGCCGCCCCTGCCCGCCGCAGAACGCCCAACCGTGATCGAAGCCCCTGATGCGGGAAACCGAGAGATCGCGCGCCGCACCGGGCCGGTGCAAAATGAAATCAGTTCAGATATTGGGGTCCGATTATGCTCGACCGTGACGGCTTCAGGCCGAACGTCGGCATTGTCCTGGTCAACGCACGCAACCAAGTTTTCTGGGGCAAGCGGCTGCGCACGCATTCATGGCAGTTCCCGCAGGGCGGCATCAAGTACGGCGAGTCGCCCGAGCAGGCGATGTTGCGCGAGTTGCACGAGGAAGTGGGGTTGCTGCCTGAACATGTGCAGATCATTGCGCGCACACGTGATTGGCTGCGCTACGAGGTGCCAGACCATTACATCAGGCGCGACGCGCGTGGGCACTATCGCGGACAGAAGCAGATCTGGTTTCTGCTGCGACTCGTCGGGCGCGACAGCGATCTGAACCTTCGCGCGACCGACCACCCGGAGTTCGACGCGTGGCGCTGGAACGATTACTGGGTGCCGCTGGACGTGGTGATCGAATTCAAGCGCGACGTCTACCAGCGCGCGCTGACCGAGCTCGCTCGGTTTCTGCCGCGCGCTGCGCACCATAGCAATCGCTACCTGCGTTCCGGCCTGCGCGGTGCCTGGCGCGACGATGCTCTGCCGCCTGACAGCGTCAAGGGCGACGTGACCGACCTGGTCAGACCAGAACCAGGTTGTCGCGATGAATGAGTTCCGGCTCGGCCGAGTAGCCGAGCGTGGCCTCGATCTGCCCTGAAGGCTTGCGTGCGATCAGGCGCGCCTCTGCCGCCGAGTAGTTGGCCAGGCCGCGCGCGACTTCGCTGCCGTCAGGCGATCGCACGGCAATGACGTCGCCGCGCGCGAATTCGCCTTCTACCGCCACTACGCCAATGGGCAACAGACTCTTGCCCTCGCTGCGCAGCTTGGCCACGGCGCCGGGGTCGACCGTCACAGCGCCGCGCAGTTGCAGGTGATCGGCCATCCATTGCTTGCGGGCGGCCAGCTTGGCCGTGGTGGCGAGCAGCACGCTACCGATCGGTTCGCCCGTGGCCAGCCTCAGCAGCACATCGGGCTCGCGCCCCCACGCGATCACCGTGCTGGCGCCACTGTTGGCCGCGCGCTTGGCCGCGAGCACCTTGGTCAGCATGCCGCCGCGGCCGATTGAAGAGCCCGCACCGCCGGCCATCCGTTCGAGGGCCTCGTCGCCCGCCTGGGCCACGTCGATCAGGCGGGCGTGCGGATCCTTGCGCGGATCGGCCGAGTACAAGCCGCGTTGATCGGTCAGGATCACCAGTGCATCGGCCTCTATCAGGTTGGCCACCAATGCACCCAGAGTGTCGTTGTCGCCGAACTTGATCTCGTCGTTGACGACGGTGTCGTTCTCGTTGATGACGGGCAAGACCTTCATCGCCAGCAGCGCCAACAGCGTGGATCGCGCATTGAGGTAGCGCTCGCGATCCGCCAGATCGGCGTGTGTCAGGAGCACCTGCGCGCTGGTGATACCGTGCTGCGAGAGTTTGCTCTCGTACATCTGTACCAGGCCCATCTGGCCGACCGCAGCGGCGGCCTGCAACTCTGGGAGCTCGCGGGGGCGCTGTGCCCAACCGAGCCGCGCCATGCCTTCGGCGATCGCACCGCTGGATACCATCACAACCTCACGCCCTTCGCGCGCCAACACGGCAAGCTGCCGGCACCAGTCGCTGATAGCCGCGGCGTCCAGGCCGCGACCGTCGTTGGTGACGAGGCTGCTGCCGACCTTGACGACGATTCGCCGGGCGCCGCGCAGCACAGCAGCGCTAGTCATCACGCGCCTCGGCCGCGAAGCGCTCGTCCGCCAACTGGACCTGCCCAGGCCGCGTGGCGGCCACATGGTCGTAGATGGCATGGATCAGCGGCTCGAGCCCCTGTCGCGCGAGTGCGGAGATCTCGAACACCGGGCCTTTCCATCGGAGGCGGCGGACGAAATCCTTCACGAGCGCCGCCCGCTTGTCGGGCTCGATCATGTCGATCTTGTTGAGCACGAGCCAGCGCGGCTTGGCAGCCAGAGCCGGGTCGTACTTCTTCAGTTCGGCGACGATGGCGCGCGCCTGGGCGACTGGGTCGATGCTGTCGTCGAACGGTGCGATGTCCACCATGTGCAGCAGCAAGCGCGTGCGTTGCAGATGCCGCAGGAACTGGTGGCCCAAGCCCGCGCCCTCGGCCGCCCCCTCGATCAGGCCGGGAACGTCGGCAACCACGAAGCTCTTCTCCGGCGCCACCCGCACAACGCCCAAGTTCGGGTGCAACGTCGTGAACGGATAGTCGGCGATCTTCGGCTTGGCGTTAGAGATCGCCGCGATGAGCGTGCTCTTGCCTGCGTTGGGCATGCCGAGCAGCCCGACATCGGCGAGCACCCGAAGTTCGAGCTTGAGCCTTCTGCTTTCGCCCGGCCAGCCCGGCGTCTTCTGGCGTGGCGAGCGGTTGGTGCTGGTCTTGAAGTGGAGGTTGCCGAAGCCGCCATCTCCGCCCTTGCAGATCAGCACCTTCTCGCCAGGCACGAGCAATTCAGCCACTGTCTGGCCAGTTTCCGAATCGGTGAGGATCGTCCCCACCGGCATACGCAAGACGACATCGTCAGCAGCAGCACCGAACTGATCGGAGCCCCGGCCAGCTTCACCGTTCCTCGCCTCATGCCGCCGCGCATAGCGGTAGTCGATCAGCGTGTTGAGGTTGACGTCCCCCACGGCATACACACTGCCACCCCGGCCACCGTCACCCCCGTTGGGTCCGCCAAAGGGGATGAACTTCTCGCGCCGGAAGCTCACGCAGCCTGCGCCACCGTTGCCTGCGGCAACATCAATCGTGGCTTCGTCGATGAACTTCACGTTGTAGCGATCTTAGATAGATGCGAAACATCTATGACAGGCAGGGGCGGGCAAAAGCAAAAAGCCCCGGCGGACCGGGGCTTGCGCATGACGTCCGGCGCAGGACTTCAGGCCGGAAGCACGCTCACCGTCTGGTTGCTCTGCTCGCCCTTAACTGCGAAACTCACATGCCCATTGACCAAAGCGAACAGTGTGTGGTCGCGGCCCATGCCGACATTGGTGCCGGCATGGAACTTGGTGCCACGCTGGCGCACGATGATCGAGCCGGCCGACACCAACTCTCCGCCGTAGGCCTTGACGCCCAGCATCTTGGGTTGCGAATCGCGGCCGTTGCGTGTAGAGCCGCCGCCTTTTTTCTGTGCCATGGTGATTGACTCTTTCTAACTCTAGCGCGCGACGGTCAGGCCGTCACTGCGTTGATCTGAAGCTCGGTAAAGGTCTGGCGATGACCTTGCGACTTCTTGTAATGCTTGCGACGGCGCAACTTGAAGATCCGCACCTTGTCGTGCTTGCCCTGCGCCACGACCGTGGCCATTACGCTGGCGCCTGCCACCAGGGGCGATCCGACTTGCAGGTCTGTCCCATCACCCACGGCCAGCACCTGATCAATCACGATTTCCTGACCAACGTCCGCAGCAATCTGTTCTATCTTGATTTTTTCGCCGGCCGCAACCTTGTACTGCTTGCCGCCGGTTTTTATGACCGCGTACATACGAGCCCTTTCATGAGACGGCCCCGCCGACGTCAGAAGCGCACCGCGAGGAACCTATAAGTATACCACCGATCGGCCCGCCGCCTCCCCGTTCCTATAATGGCGGATCTACCCACCTGCCTTCGCCTCGTGACAACCACCGCCGCCGCGCAGATGCCTCATGCCGCGACGGGCGATCCTGTGGCGATCCACCTCGCGCGGGTCGATGCCGTGATCGCCGAGCGGTTGCGATCGGATGTGGTACTCATCAACCAGATCGCGCAATACATAGTCAGCGCGGGTGGTAAACGTATCCGCCCCCGGCTGGTGCTGCTGTTTGCCAACGCACTGGGTTTCGCCGGCGACCAGCAGTACACGCTGGCAGCCACCGTGGAGTTCATCCACACCGCCACACTGCTTCACGACGACGTAGTCGATGAGTCGTCCTTGCGCAGGGGGCGTCAGACCGCCAATGCCGTGTTCGGCAATGCAGCGAGCGTGCTGGTCGGGGATTTCCTTTACTCGCGCGCCTTCCAGATGATGGTGTCTGTGAACGACCTGCGCGTCCTCGACGTCTTGGCTGACGCAACCAATGTGATCGCCGAGGGGGAAGTCCTGCAGTTGATGAACATGCACGACCCCGATCTGGCGGTCGAGGAGTACCTGCGGGTCATCCGCTCGAAGACAGCGAAGCTGTTCGAAGCCAGCGCGCGACTGGGGGCCATCCTGGCGAAAGCCGACAGCGTCACTGAAATGGCTTGCGCCAGCTATGGGCGTGCGCTGGGGACAGCCTTCCAACTCGTGGATGACTTGCTTGACTACGATGGCGACACGCACGCGCTTGGCAAGAACGTCGGCGACGATTTGCGCGAAGGCAAGCCGACCCTTCCGTTGCTGGTAGCGATGGCGCGCGGAAACGAGACGGAGCGTGCGCTGATCCGCCACGCGATCGAGCATGGCGAAGTCAATCGCCTGCGAGACGTGGTGCTGGCAGTTCGTCGCACTGGCGCACTCGAAGCGGCGCGCGATGTAGCACGAGCCGAAGCGGACGTGGCGCGCGCCTGTCTGGTAGACCTGCCCGCTTCTGCGTACAGGGAGGCTCTGTTAGAATTGTGTGTTCGCGCGGCCGAACGTTCTTCGTGAGCGTGGCGCCGGCCGCATCGGGGTGTAGCTTAGCCTGGTAGAGCGCTACGTTCGGGACGTAGAGGCCGGAGGTTCGAATCCTCTCACCCCGACCAACCTGGACTTTTGCCCCCGGATCGTCAGCCGTGAACTGTTGCCGGCCTGGTCCAGCGACCAGATTTACAGTGCCAGGGGGATCAGCGATGATCCACCAGCTTTTTTGCACAGTGAACTGACCCCACGGTGGACACCCTTGCAGACGTACCTTTCTCGACGCTCTCAGGCGTGGCGCGGGTGCTCGTGCACGCAGGCAAGCTCAACAGCAAGACCGCCGAGGGGCTGGTCAAGACCGCAGCCGAACGCAAGGCAAGTTTCGTAGCGACGCTGATCGCCGCCGGAAGCGTCTCGGCCGGCGATCTGGCCCACACGCTTTCCGGGGCACTCGCGCTGCCCTTGCTGGACCTGTCGACGGTCGATGTCGAACGACTGCCACGTAACGTCATCGACAACAAGCTGGTCAGCCAGTACCACGTGGTGGTGCTGGGCAAGCGCGGCAACCGCTTGTTCATCGGCGGCGCCGACCCGACCGACCAGGAAGCCGTCGAGCGTATCAAGTTCGCCACCCAGCTTTCACCAGAATGGGTGATCGTCGAATACGACAAGCTGGCCAAGTTGCTGTCCTCGTCCACAGCCAGCGTCAGCGACACGATCGAAAACCTGGCCGACGGCGACTTCGATTTCGACGTCACTGATGACACCACCGAGCAGGAGAGCGCAGAGACCGTCGCCGAAGTCGAAGACGCCCCGGTGGTGCGCTTCCTTCAGAAGATGTTGATCGACGCGATCAACGCGCGCGCCTCGGACCTGCACTTCGAACCCTACGAGTACAACTACCGCGTGCGTTTTCGCATCGACGGTGAATTGCGCGAGATCACGCAGCCGCCCATAGCGATCAAGGACAAGCTGGCCTCGCGCATCAAGGTCATCAGCCGGCTCGACATCTCGGAGAAACGCGTGCCGCAGGACGGCCGCATGAAGCTGAAGTTCGGCAACCGCGCGATCGACTTTCGGGTATCGACATTGCCGACCTTGTTCGGCGAGAAGATCGTCATTCGTATCCTCGACCCTTCGTCTGCCAAGTTGGGCATCGATGCGCTCGGTTACGAGAAGATCGAAAAGGATCGGCTGCTGGCTGCCATCTATCGCCCCTACGGGATGGTGCTCGTCACGGGTCCCACAGGCTCGGGCAAGACGGTTTCGCTCTACACCTGCCTGAACCTGTTGAACCAGCCGGGCGTGAACATATCGACCGTCGAGGACCCGGCTGAAATCAACCTGCCCGGCGTCAACCAGGTCAATGTCAACGAGAAAGCGGGCATGAATTTCGCGACGGCGTTGCGTGCCTTCCTTCGTCAGGATCCGGACATCATCATGGTGGGCGAGATCCGCGACCTCGAGACCGCCGACATCGCGATCAAAGCCGCGCAGACCGGCCACATGGTGATGAGCACGCTGCACACAAACGATGCGCCCACCACGCTGACGCGCCTGCTCAACATGGGTGTGGCGCCTTTCAACATCGCGTCGAGCGTGCTCTTGATCACCGCCCAGCGCCTGGCGCGACGGCTTTGCGAGGCCTGCAAGACGACGGTTGAATTCCCGCGCGAAGCCCTCAAGCGCGCCGGCTTCGCTGATGCCGAGCTCGACGGGTCATGGAAGGCGTACAAGGCTGTCGGTTGCTCAGCGTGCAACAACGGCTACAAGGGCCGCTTGGGCATCTATCAGGTGATGCCGATCAGCGAAGAAACCCAACGACTGATTCTGGCCAGTGGTTCAGCGATGGACCTGGCCAAGCAGGCCGAGAAGGAAGGCGTGCGCGACCTGCGCAAGGCAGGCCTGGCCAAGGTCCGCTCGGGTGTGACGACGCTCGAGGAAGTCATCAGCGTAACCAACGAATGATGCTCCGCTTTCTCCCGATTTCTGTCTTCAACGCATAGCCGGCCCCGGAGGCTTCATGGCCACAGCAGCAGCCATCAAGGATGTCAAGGACTTCGTCTTCGAATGGGAGGGCAAGGACAAGAACGGCAAGGTCATCCGCGGCGAGGTGCGCTCGGGTGGCGAGGCCCAGGTCAGTGCTCAACTGAGGCGCCAAGGCGTTCTCGTGACCAGGGTCAGGAAGCGCCGCATGCGCGGCGGCTCATCGATCAAGCAGAAGGACATCGCGATCTTCACGCGCCAGTTGGCGACGATGATGAAGGCCGGCGTGCCGCTGCTGCAGGCCTTCGATATCGTCGGGCGCGGCGCCACCAATCCGCGCATGACCAAGCTGCTCAACGACATCCGCACCGATGTCGAGACCGGCACGAGCCTGTCCGTGGCATTCCGAAAGCACCCGATGCAGTTCAATGCGCTGTACTGCAACCTGGTCGAGGCCGGCGAGCAGGGCGGCATCTTGGAGCAGTTGCTCGAGCGCCTGGCGATCTACGAAGAGAAGACGCTCCAACTCAAGAACAAGGTCAAGTCGGCGCTGGTTTACCCGGTGGCGGTGATGGTCGTGGCCTTCGTCGTTCTGACGGTGATCATGATCTTCGTGATCCCTGCCTTCAAGGACGTATTCAAATCGTTCGGCGCCGACCTGCCGGCTCCGACATTGGCCGTGATGTGGCTGTCGGACCAGTTCCTCAAGTACTGGTGGGTGATGCTGATCGCAGGCGTCGGTGGCGGCTACTTCTTCATCCAGTCGTGGCGGCGTTCGGAACGCATGCAGATGGCGATGGACCGCCTGTTCCTGCGGTTGCCTGTGTTTGGCGACCTGGTACGCAAGAGCGTGCTGGCGCGTTGGACTCGCACCTTGTCGACCATGTTCGGCGCCGGCGTGCCACTGGTCGAAGCGCTTGACTCGGTCGGCGGCGCGGCGGGCAACGCGGTCTACAGGGTCGCCACCGAGCAGATCCAGAAGGAGGTCTCGACCGGCACATCGTTGACGATGGCGATGCAGAACACCGGTGTGTTTCCGACCATGGTGCTTCAGATGGCTTCCATCGGCGAAGAGTCGGGTTCGCTTGACCACATGCTGGGCAAGGCCGCCGAGTTCTACGAGGACGAGGTCGACGAGATGGTCAAAGGCCTGTCCAGTCTGATGGAGCCCTTCATCATCGTGATCCTGGGCGTGCTGATTGGTGGCATCGTGGTTTCGATGTACCTGCCGATCTTCAAGCTCGGCGCGGTGGTCTGACGACGGCGCTGGAAGTGACCGACCTGTTGTTGTCGCCGGCGGGCCTGGCATTGCTGGGCCTGTGCATTGGCAGCTTCCTCAATGTCGTGATCCACCGGTTGCCACAGATGTTGCTGCGCGCGTGGTGGCGTGAAACGGCCGAGTTTCAACTGGCCGACAAAGTGGCGTGGACGCCGGTGTTCGACGGCATGAGCCATCCGGCGTCGTCCTTCGCGCCTGCCGCTCGTGCGATCGAGGACAGCTTGGCCAAGCTCACGCCGCTGACACTGGTGCGCCCGCGCTCTCGTTGCCCTTCTTGCGGCCATGTGTTGAGGTGGTACGAAAACCTGCCGCTGCTCGGCTGGCTGATCGTGCGCGGCCGCTGCTCGGCCTGCAAGTCGCCGATCTCGATGCGCTACCCGCTGGTCGAAGTCGCGACCGGCGCGTTGTTCGCCGCGACCGGCGTGGTGTTTGGCGAGCAGGCGACCACTTTGCTTTGGTGCGCTGCCATCGCGTTGCTGATTGCGATGGCGCTTATCGACTTCGACACCACGCTACTGCCCGACAGCCTGACCCTGCCGCTGATCGCGCTCGGACTGCTCGGCGCGCTGGCCGGTTGGACACGCGTTGCGCTGGCCGATGCTGTCATTGGGGCCTTGTTGGGGTATTTCAGCCTTTGGCTGCTGTCCAGTTTCTATCAGCTCGTGCGTGGCGCACAAGGCATGGCCGAGGGCGACTTCAAGATGCTGGCCGGTCTGGGGGCATTGCTCGGATGGAAGGCGCTGCCGTCGATCGTCCTCCTGTCGTCAGCGGTGGGCGCGGCCGTCGGCATTGCATTGATCGCGTTCAAGGGCCACAAACGCGAAGTGCCCATTCCTTTCGGGCCCTACCTGGCCGGCGGCGGTCTCGCGGCTCTCTTTTTCGGCGATGGGCTGATGGGGCTGTGGAACCTCTGATTCGGCGCTTGGCGATCGGACTGACCGGGGGCATCGGCAGCGGCAAGAGCACGGTGGCAGCCCTGCTCGTCCGGCGGGGAGCGGGCTTGGTGGACACCGATGCGATCGCGCGCCGATTGACGGGTCCGGCGGGCGCTGCGATGCAGGCCTTGATCGAAGCCTTCGGGCCTGGCATCGCCTTGCCTGACGGCGCGCTCGATCGCGATGCGATGCGTCGCATCGCATTCGGGGACGCGCGGGCGCGTGAGCGCCTCGAGGGCGTGTTGCACCCGATGATCGGCGTCGAGGCGCTGTCCGAGGCGTCGGCATCCCGAGCGAGCGTGGTCGTGTTCGACGTGCCGCTCCTGGCTGCGTCGAGCGCATGGCGCTCGCGCGTGAACCGCGTACTCGTGATCGATTGCAGCGAGGGCACCCAGATCGAACGCGTCATCACGCGCGCCGGTTGGACGCGCGAGTCTGCTGCAAATGCGATCGCAGTGCAGTCGTCGAGGGCAGCACGGCGGGCGGTCGCCGACGCGGTGATCGTCAACGACGGCCTCGACCTGGAAGCCCTCGCGACCGAAGTCGAGGCGCTGTGGAGCGTGTGGAACAATTGACGCGTGAATACGGCGCCCCAGCCGTGAGGATCCGCTGCTCTTGGTCCGCTACGAATACCCGCTCAACGAAGGCATCCGCACCATGTTGCGGCTCGAACACCTGTTCGACCGCCTGGGGCAATTGATTGCGCGCGACACGGCGCTCGATCACCACTTCGCGCTCGCCTCGCTGTTCGAGATCATCGACGTTGCGTCGCGCGCCGATCTGAAAAGCGACTTGTTGAAGGATCTCGAGCGCCACAAGCTCGAATACCAGGCGTTTCGCGGCAACCCGGGCGTGTCCGAATCGGCGCTCGCTGCGGTCCTGGGCAAGATCGAGCACGCGTTCGGCGTGCTCAACGCCGTCCAGGGCAAGGCCGGCGCTTCGCTGACATCCAGCGAGTTCCTGATGTCGATCCGCAGCCGCATCAGCATCCCGGGCGGCACCTGCGAATTCGACCTGCCGGCGTATTACGCATGGCAGCAACAGGATGCGGCCAAGCGTCGCTCGGACCTGATGGGCTGGATCGGCACGGTGATGCCACTGGCCGAGGCGCTCAACGTGCTCCTCGGACTGCTGCGCGATTCCGGTGCGCCGCAGCGCGTGGTGGCCAGGGGGGGGCAATACCAGCAGAGCCTGCCGCAGGGCAGGACTTTCCATCTGCTGCGTGTCAGGGTCGACGATTCCCTCGGCGTGGTGCCAGAGATCTCGGGTCACCGCCTGATCGTCTCGATCCGCCTGATGCGTGCCGATGGTGAAGGTCGTCTGAAGCCGGTCGCCGACGACCACCCGATCGAACTGGCCATCTGTTCGTGAGCACGTCCGTCGAGCGAAGCGTGCCCTGCCCGCGGTGCGCAAAACCGAGCCTTTTCTCGCCCGCCAACCGCTGGCGGCCGTTTTGCAGCGAGCGTTGTCACGCCATCGATCTGGGTGCCTGGTCCAGTGAAACCTACAGGGTCGCTGAACAGCCAGCCGCAGACTCCGACCCGACTCGGGGGGCCGAACCGCTGTGAGGCCGGCCTTGAAAGAAGTGCAGCGGCCCCTATAATCCGCTTGCTAGCACTCGACTTGGTTGAGTGCTAACGGCCGACGCGATGCGTCGGCGACCCAATGTGAATGTGCGCACACTTACGTGTCGGCGTTCAGGTATCAACACAGAGTCCCATCGGAGACCAAAGCATGAAACTTCGTCCGTTGCACGATCGCGTGATCGTCAAGCGCCTCGAGCAGGAAACCAAGACCGCCTCGGGCATCGTGATCCCCGACAACGCCGCCGAGAAGCCCGACCAGGGCGAAGTGCTGGCCGTCGGGCCCGGCAAGCGCAACGACAAGGGCGACTTCGTGGTGCCCAACGTCAAGACCGGTGACCGTGTGCTCTTCGGGAAGTACAGCGGCCAGACCGTCAAGGTCGACGGCGACGAGTTGCTCGTGATGCGCGAAGAAGACCTCTTCGCCGTCGTCGAGAAGAAGTAATCCAACGAAATCCAGGAGAGAACAGACATGGCAGCAAAAGACGTTGTCTTCGGTGGTGACGCGCGTCATCGCATGGTCGAAGGCGTGAACATCCTGGCCAACGCGGTCAAGGTCACCCTGGGCCCCAAGGGTCGCAACGTGGTGCTCGAGCGCAGCTTCGGCGCCCCCACCGTCACCAAGGACGGTGTCTCGGTGGCCAAGGAGATCGAGCTCAAGGACAAGCTCATGAACATGGGCGCCCAGATGGTCAAGGAAGTCGCTTCCAAGACCAGCGACAACGCCGGCGACGGCACCACCACCGCGACGGTGCTGGCGCAGTCGATCGTGCGCGAGGGCATGAAGTACGTCGCCGCGGGCATGAACCCGATGGACTTGAAGCGCGGCATCGACAAGGCCGTCATCGCGCTGGTCGAGCAGCTCAAGAAGCAGAGCAAGGCCACGACGACCAGCAAGGAAATCGCGCAGGTCGGCGCCATCTCCGCCAACAGCGACGAGTCGATCGGCAAGATCATTGCCGACGCGATGGACAAGGTCGGCAAGGAAGGCGTGATCACCGTCGAAGACGGCAAGTCGCTCGACAACGAACT
>Ga0209797_10000062_pt1 | contig 45833 bp, 40 predicted proteins | sample DOMMetBare3Fresh_2_FD_187472 | JGI IMG/M metagenome (GOLD analysis project Ga0209797, IMG submission 187472) | Wetland sediment microbial communities from St. Louis River estuary, USA, under dissolved organic matter induced mercury methylation -... | ecosystem: Environmental > Aquatic >... | reverse complement strand
CACGAGGTCGGCATCGGGATAGTCCTCGTCGGACTGCGCCTCGGTCTCGAACACCAGCTCCACGCCGAGCTGCTCGCAGCGCGCCTGCAGGATGTTGAGCAGCTTCTTGCGCCCGATGCCCACGAACCCGTGCCCGCCCGAGCGCACCACGTGACCCTTGAAGTGCAGCTCGATGTCGTCCCAGTGGTTGAACGCGACCTCGATCTGGTCGGCGGTCACGTCGTCCCAGGCGCGCATGTTCTCCATCGTCGCGTCGGAAAAGACGACGCCCCAGCCGAAGGTGTCGTAGGCGCGGTTGCGCTCGACCACCGTGATGCGGTGCCGCGGATCGAGCTTCTTCATCAGAAGGCCGAAGTACAGGCCGGCCGGGCCGCCGCCGATGCAGACGATGCGCATGGCTTGATTTTGCGCTGCCTTGCGCGCAAGCCACCTCCATAGAATCCCCCCATGCTTCCCGACTTCGTCGAAGACCTCGGCCACGGCATCTTCGCCATCGACACCGGTTTCCAGAGACCCCGCTTCGACGCCGCCTACCTCCTGGTGCACGAAGGCCGCGCGGCCTTCATCGACAACGGCACCACGCCGTCGCTGCCGCGCCACCTCGCCGCGCTCGAGGCCCTGGGTCTGGCACGCGAGGACGTCGAGTTCGTCATCCCGACCCATGTGCACCTCGACCATGCAGGCTGCTCGGGCGCGCTGATGCACGCACTGCCGGCGGCCGCGCTGGTGGTGCACCCGCGCGGCGCGCGCCACCTGATCGACCCTTCGGCCCTCATCCAAAGCTCGCTCGCGGTCTATGGACCGGAAGAGATGGCACGCTCGTACGGCCAGATCGTCCCGGTCGACGAGGCTCGCGTGCGCACGACGCACGACGGCATGAACCTGATGCTCGGCTCGCGCCGATTGCACATCATCGACACGCCGGGCCATGCACTCCATCATCACTGCCTCTGGGACGAGACCACGCGCGGATGGTTCACGGGCGACGTGCTGGGCGTGTCGTACCGCGAGTTCGACCTGCCCGGCCGCGGCGCCTGGACCAGCCCGGCCACCGTGCCCACGCAGTTCGACCCCGAGCCGATGCGCGAGTCGATCGCGCGCCTGGTGGCCTTCGACCCCGAGTGCTGCTATCTCACGCACTACGGCCGCGTGGTCGAGGTGCGGCGATTGGCACGCCAGTACCTGCGCCTGCTCGACCAGGTGGTGACCCTGGGTCGTACACACCGCGACAACGCCGATCGGCATGCGGTGCTCAAGCGCGGCTTGAGCGCGCTGTACGCCGCCAGCCTGCGCGAGCATGGCGTGACATGGACCGATCGCGCGCTCGAGCTGCTCGCCATGGACATCGATCTCAACGCACAGGGTCTGGCGTTCTGGCTCGACCGCGAGGCCAAGAAGGAAGGCAAGTCATGAGCAACCGCATCCGCTACGGGCTGGACGGCCGCGTGGTCATCGTCACCGGGGGTGCCCAGGGCATCGGCGAGGCCTGTGTTCGCACCCTGGCCGCCGACGGCGCCCGCGTGGCGCTGTGGGACCTCGACGATGACCGCGGCGCCGCGATCGCGGCCGAGCTGTCGGCCTCGGGCGCGTATGTGCTGCACCGGCGCTGCAACGTCGCCAGCGACGCCGACGTCCAGGCAGCCCTCGCCGCCACCGTGTCGGCGTTCGGCTGTGTCGACGGCCTGGTCAACAACGCGGGCATCTTCAAGGCCGCGCCCTTTCTCGACATCACCGAGGCCGACTGGGACGCGGTGCTCGACGTCAACCTCAAGGGCAGCTTCCTGGTCGGTCAGGCCGTGGCGCGCCAGATGGTCGCCCAGGGTGGCGGCGGCGCGATCGTCAACATGAGTTCGGTCAACGGCCGGCTCGCCATCGCCACGATCGCCAGCTACAACGCCAGCAAGGGCGGCATCGACCAATTGACGCGCGTGATGGCGCTGGCGCTGGCCGACCATCGCATCCGCGTCAACGGCGTGGCGCCCGGCACCATCGCCACCGAGCTGGCCGCCAAGGCCGTGCTGACCAGCGAGGAAGCCAAGGCACGCATCATGAGCCGCACGCCGATGAGACGCCTGGGCGAGCCGCACGAGATCGCGTCGGTGGTCGCCTTCCTGCTGAGCGATGCCGCGAGCTACGTCACCGGCGAGACCGTGCTGGCCGACGGCGGGCGCATGACCTTGAACTACACCGTTTGACTCTCGAAGCCTTCGCCGTCAGCACCGGCGTCGTCGCGCTGGGCGAGATGGGCGACAAGACGCAGTTGCTTGCGATCGTGCTCGCGGCACGATATCGCGCACCCTGGCCGATCATCGCCGGCATCTTCGTGGCAACGCTTGCCAACCACCTCGGCGCGGCGGCGCTGGGCACCTGGCTCACGCGCGTGATCGACCCGGCGTGGATGCGCTGGGTGCTCGGTGCCTCGTTCTTGGCGGTGGCGCTGTGGATGCTGGTGCCCGACCGCCACGACGAATCGAAGGAGCATCGCCTGGGTCGACTGGGCGTGTTCGGCCTGACCACCGTGGCCTTCTTCCTCGTCGAGATGGGCGACAAGACGCAGATCGCCACCGTGATGCTCGCGGCACGCTACGACGCGGTGTTCGTGGTCACCGCAGGCACCACGCTGGGCATGCTGGTGGCCAACGTGCCCGCAGTGCTGCTGGGCGAACGTATCGTGCGGCGTGTGCCGATCGCCTGGGTGCACCGCATCGCGGCGATCGCCTTCGCATCGATCGGTGTGGCCATCCTGGCCGGCCTGCAGGTCTGAACGATTTTGCCTATCCTCGCCACTTGTCCAATCGAAGAGACAATGCGCCCATGAAATACCTGCACACGATGGTCCGTGTGACCGACATCGAGACCTCGCTGAAGTTCTACCGCGACGCGCTCGGCCTGGAGCTGCTCTCGCGCCGCGACCACGAGGCCGGCCGCTACACGCTCGTCTTCCTTGCCGCACCCGGCGATCGCGAGGCACAGATCGAGCTCACGTACAACTGGCCCGCGCCCGACGGCAAGACCGAAACCTACACTGGCGGCCGCAATTTCGGCCATGTGGCCTACGCGGTGCCTGACATCTACGCCGCCTGCCGCCGCCTGATGGAGCATGGCGTGACGATCAACCGCCCGCCGCGCGACGGCCGCATGGCCTTCGTGCGTTCGCCCGACAACATCTCCATTGAGCTGCTGCAGGCCGGTGCCGCGTTGCCGCCGGCCGAGCCCTGGACCTCGATGCCCAATGTCGGCGCCTGGTAGCGATGTACCTGCCCAAGCACTTCGAACAGCCCGATCGCGACGCACTGATCGCGCTGATGCGCGAGCGGCCGCTGGCCACGTTGATCGTGACCACGCCCGACGGACCGACTGCCGACCTGATCCCGCTCGAGTTCCATCCGGACGACGGCGCTCAAGGCACGCTGCGCGGCCATGTCGCGCGCGCCAACCCGTTGTGGCGCCATGCCGGCGCACACACGCTTGCCGTCTTCACGGGACCCGAGGCCTATGTCTCGCCCGGCTGGTACCCGAGCAAGCGCGAGCACGGCAAGGTCGTGCCGACCTGGAACTACACGATGGTTCAGGCGCGCGGCCTGCTGACCGCCGTCGATGACGCGCCCTGGCTGCGCGCGCTGGTCGGTCGCCTGACCGACCATCACGAAGCGACGCAGGCAAGGCCCTGGTCGGTCAGCGACGCACCCGACGACTACGTGCAGCAGATGCTGCGCGCGATCGTCGGCATCGAAATCGCGCTGACGTCGCTGGCGGGCAAGTGGAAAGTCAGCCAGAACCGCAACGCGGCCGACCGAGAAGGCGTGGCGCAGGGCCTCGGGGCGTGTCAGCCTGCGATGTCCGCGCTGGTGCAAGGCCACTGAAGGTCGGGCGCGCGCCAGCGCGTCACGGCGCACCCTTGGCGCCCAGGACCTCGCGCGCAAGGGCCTGCGCCTCGTCCATCGTCGCTCCGACCGCGAGTTCGCGCGCGAATTCATCGTTGCCCAGCGCCGCGACGGCGATCTCGGTCGCTTCGCGCACCGACTGCAGCTCGTTCGCCTCGCGTTCGTGCCGTTGCGCGGCATACCACGCATCCGCGAATCCGAGAAGCCTCGCGGCGTCACGGCACTGGCCGAGGCGAGCCGCCACCAGCACCACGTGATCGAGCAGGAAGCCCGCCTGTCCGTGAAGCCACGACGGCGACAGCGAGCGGGCTGCCGACACCTGCGCACCGGCAAGATCGCCGGTGCGCAGTTGCGCAGCGCAAAGATTGCCCAGTGCCATCGCCAGCAAGGCCGGGGCATCGGTGCGGTCCAGGTCCGCCACCAACGCCGCGCCGAGCGCGATCGATGCGGCCGCGTCACCCGCCAGCAGCAACACGTTCGCGAGGTTCAGGCGATGGCGCAGCGTGCCCAGCGCATCGCCGGCCGCCTGTGCAAGCTCGAGTGCGGCGCGGGTGTCGGCGAGGCATTGCGCGATGTCGCCGCGCCAATGCGCGAGGCTGCTCGCGCAGTTGGGCACCGCCTGGCGCCGCCGTGCACCCCATGCCGGGTCTTCGAACGCTCGCGCTTCGGCGAGCGCGGCCTCGGCCTGGTCGAAGAGCGAGGCCACGGCCAGTTCGTAGGCCAACGTGAGCAGACTGTCGCTCAGGCGCGCCGTGTCGCCCAACGCGCGCCAGGCCTGCACCGCGTCGCGCGCGGCGTCCACACGGTCCAGCTCCGGCAACACGATCGGCGACTTCGGAGCGACGAGTTGCAACAGCCTCGCACGCGTGACGCCCTGGGCATGCGGCAGCAGTGCCAGTGCGGCGCGCATGCGCGCCTGCAGCGTGGCATCGATGCCGCGTTGCATGTCCAGGCGCGTCAGCAGCTCGAGCGCGGGCGCGGCGACGTCGGGATCCGACGCCGCCACCGCACGAGCGGCCGCGGCCTGCAGATCGTCCGCGTCGATGGCGATCGCGGGAATCCACTGCGCGTCGGTCAATTGCCAGAACGAATCGAGTGCCTGTTCGGCGCGCGCGGCCATTGCCTGGCCGTGGCGCCGCTCGGTGGCCCGGACCTCGCCTGCCGCGGCCAGCTTCTCGTGCGCGTACAGGCGAGTCAGCTCCGACAGCCTGTAGCGCGGCGGATCGAGCCGTTCGAGCTTGACGAGCGACTTGTCGACCAGCTCGACCAGCGCATCGAGTGCCGTGTCGGCGCCGACCTCGCCTGCCGCAGCCACCGCGATGGCGCGCTCGAGGTCGAAGCTGCCGCGGAACACCGCCAGGCGCCGCAACACCGCCTGCTCCTGCACGCCCAGCAGCGTGTGGCTCCAGTCGAACGTCGCGCGCATCGTGTGCTGGCGCTGGGGCGCATCGCGATTCGCACCGTGGAGCACTTCCAGGCGCTCGCCCAGCCGAGCCGCGAGAGCCGCCATGCCGATCGACGGAACGCGCGCGGCGGCCATCTCGATCGCGAGCGGATGCCCGTCGAGACGGTGGCACAAGGCGATCGCCGCGTCGATGTTGTCGCGCGCCAATGCAAAGTGCCGGTGCACCGCCTTCGCACGCTGCTCGAGCAACTGCACGGCGCCGTGCGCTCGAGCGTCCTGAACCGGCGTACCCGGCGCCGGCACCGACAGCGGCGCAAGGCGGAACACCTGTTCGCCCGGCAACTGCAGCGGTTCGCGCGAGGTCGCGAGCAACTGCACGCCGGTGCAGGTCGAGAGCAAGGCGCGCGCCAGCCGCACCACGCCCTGCACGAGATGTTCGCAGTTGTCGAGCACGATCAGGACGTCCTGCGCGGTCAGCGCCTGCGCGATGCGCGTGTGGGCTTGCGCCTCGTCGCTTGCCTCGACCAGGCTGAGTCCGAGCGCGGTCGCCACGGCCGGTGCGATCTGGTCGGGCACCGACAACGCCGCCAGATCGACGAACCGGGCGCCGTGCGTATGCCGCTCGCGATGCGCGTGTGCGTGCGCCAGCGCAAGCCGTGTCTTGCCGATGCCCCCGGGGCCAACCACGCTGACCAGGCGCTGCCCGGCCACCATCGCAGCCAATGCGCGCAGATCCCCCTCGCGGCCGATCAGGGTGTCCAGCGGCAGCGGCAGCTTGCAGCGCGCCACGTCCGCGGGAGGCCCCTCGGTCACCGGTGAACGCGGTCGGGCAGGCACCTCGTCGTCCAGCGCCATCGCGAAGCGATAGCCGATGCCCGGTACGGTGGCGATGGCCTGGGCGCCCAAGGCCTTGCGCAAGGCAGAGACCTGCACCTGGACGTTCGACTCTTCCACCACGAGGCCAGGCCAGACGCGATCGAGCAACTGGTCCTTGGTCACGAGGCGGCCGCGCTCGTCGATCAGCGCCAGCAGCACGTCGAAGGCTCGCGCGCCCACCGGCAGCACGCGGCCTTCGCGCCGCAGTTGCCTCTCGATGGGCAGCAGCTCGAAAGGTCCGAAGCGCAGGAGGGGCGACGACACGTGTGCAGTGCAGGGGCAAGCCGGTGTCGGGTCACTTTACTCCGCAAGCGCACCGCGTCGATGACACCCTTTTTTGAACGCTTCAGGCGCCCTAAGGACCTTTGAACGCGCACGGCCGACAGTGAACCCATCCGCCAAGGCCTGCCAAGGCCGCGACGGATGCCAACCCTCCCACCCTCACGAAAGACCCGCAAATGAACACCCTGTCCCACCTGACCTGCGCCGCGGCGCTGGCCCTGTCCTTCAACGTCGCCGCCGCCCAGCCGGCCAATGACCCACTGCCCGACCTGACCAACGAACAGGTCGAGTCCGAGTACCTGGAATGCGAACGCCTGGCGGCCGCCGAGGCGCTCGGCCTCGACATGGCAACCCACTGCTCGATCGTCTACGAGGCGTTCAAGGCGCGCGCGTTCGACGGCGACTTCGAACGCCTGCTGGCGTGGTGGCACCAACGCCAGGTCGTCGCCGCCGAGGCGGACGCGCCTTGAGTGCAAGGGAGAACGCCATGGCCACCGCCCTGTCCCGTTCCCCCGCCGCCGCCACGCCGCGCCGCGCGTGGCGCGGCCCGACGGCGGTCACGCTCGGCGCACGCCTCGCGGTGGCCGCCGTCGCGGCACTCGCGCTCCTCGGTTTCGGCGCGCTGGTGCTCCTGCCTGCCGGTGGCGTCGATGCCGGCAGGCCAGGCACCACCCCAGCGGCCGAGACGCAGCGACAGCCGTCCGATCGCGACACCAGCGTGCCGTCGCCCGCCGACATGCTGCACTCGAGTGCCGCGGTCGATCGCGAGGACGAGCGCGCGCCGACGTTCTGACACCTGAGATCGACGAACTCAACGCCAGCGTCACACCGCCAGCCGTCTCGTCGCCCTGCCACCGGCAACGGGACGGCTCGAAGGCCAAGGCCGACCCAACGAGCCCCCAGGGCCGTCGAGCCGGGGTCGGAGGTCGTCGCCGTGGGCAGCCTGTGCCAGGCGGTGCTCAGCCGCGAAGCGCCTGCGCCGCGCGTGCAAGCGCGGTCACGCGCGCCCAGTCGCCCGAGCTGATCGCGTCGGCGGGCGTCAGCCACGAGCCGCCGCAGACCTTGACGTTGGGCAGCGCGAGGAACTGCGGCGCGCTGTCGGCGGTGATGCCGCCGGTGGGGCAGAACGCCACGTCGGGGAACGGCCCGGCCAGCGCCTTGAGCATCGGCACGCCGCCGGCCGCCGTGGCGGGGAAGAACTTCAGGAACGACAAGCCGTCGGCGTTGGCCGCCATCACCTCGCCGGCGGTCGCCACGCCAGGCAGCAGCGGCAGGCCCGCCTGCTGGCAGGCCTTGCCGATCGCAGGCGTGTAGCCGGGGCTGACGCCGAACAAGCAGCCGGCAGCCCTTGCCGCGCGCACGTCGTCGCCGGTGCGCAGCGTGCCGGCACCCAGCACGGCCTCGGGCACCTTGCGTGCGATCGCCTCGATGCAGGCCAGCGCGGCCTGCGTGCGCAGCGTCACTTCGAGTACGCGCACCCCGCCCGCGACCAGCGCACGTGCCAGCGGCACCGCGTGCTCGACGCGCTCGAGCACGATCACAGGGATCACGGGGCCGAAGGCGGCCAGTTCGAGCGTGTTCTTGATCGCTGCCATCGTGTTCAGGTCCAGGTGCACGCGCCTTCCTCGGCGCTCGTCACGTTCTTGCGCATGCCGCCGAACAGTTCTCGGCCCAGCCCGTGCGCGTTGTCCTCGGCGTGTACGTCGGTGATGGTCGCATGTGCTCGCGCCGCCCAGGTCGCGGCATCGACCAGAGCGTCCAATGTGCCCGCAATGGCGTCGAGCCGGATCCGGTCGCCGTCACGCACCTTGGCCAGTGGCCCGCCGGCCAGCGCCTCGGGGCTCGCATGGATCGCCGCGGGCACCTTGCCCGAGGCGCCGCTCATGCGCCCGTCGGTGACCAGCGCCACCCTGAAGCCCTTGCCCTGCAGCACCGCGAGCGGCGGCGTCAGCTTGTGCAGTTCGGGCATGCCGTTGGCGCGCGGGCCCTGGAATCGCACGACCACGACCACGTCGCGGTCGAGCTCGCCCGCCTTGAATGCGGCGTGCAAGGCCTCCTGGCCTTCGAACACACGTGCCGGCGCCTCGATCACCCAGCGGTCCTCGGGCACGGCGCTGGTCTTGATGACCGATCGGCCCAGGTTGCCCTGCAGCAGCTTCAGGCCGCCGCTGGCGGAGAACGGGCGCGCGGCGGGGCGCACGATGCCCTCGTCGCCGCTGTCGCGCGGCAGGCGGCGCCAGGCGAGCCGCTGGCCGTCGAGCGTCGGCACCTCGCCGTAGGCCGCGAGGCCGCGCTCGCTGACCGTGGCCACGTCGGAATGCAGGCAGCCTGCATCCAGCAGCTCGCGCAGCACGAAGCCGGGCCCCCCCGCGGCCTGGAACTGGTTCACGTCGGCGCTGCCGTTCGGGTACACACGCGCCAGCAACGGCACCGCGGCCGAGAGATCGGCGAAGTCGGTCCAGTCGATCGCGATGCCCGCAGCGCGCGCCACCGCGACCCAGTGGATCAGGTGGTTGGTCGAGCCGCCGGTGGCCAGCAGCGCGACCATCGCATTGACGATCACGCGCTCGTCGACGAGGCGGCCGATCGGCGTGAAGCGCGTGCCCTTGGCCGTGATGCCCAGTACCGTGCGCACCGCCTCGCGCGTAAGCGCCTCGCGCAGGGCCGCGTGCGGGTGCACGAAGGCGCTGCCCGGAACATGCAGGCCCATCGCCTCCAGCAGCATCTGATTGCTGTTGGCCGTGCCGTAGAAGGTGCAGGTCCCCGGGCCGTGATAGGCCGCGCTCTCGGCCTCGAGCAGCGCGTCGCGGCCCACGAGGCCTGCCGCATGCCGCTCGCGCACCTTGGACTTGGCATCGTTGGACAGCCCCGACGACATCGGCCCCGCGGGCACGAAGACGCAAGGCAGGTGGCCGAAGTGCAGCGCACCGATGAGCAGGCCCGGAACGATCTTGTCGCACACGCCCAGCAGCAGCGCGGCGTCGAACACGTCGTGCGTGAGCGCGATTGCGGTGCCCATCGCGATCGTGTCACGCGAGAACAGCGACAGCTCCATGCCGGGCAGCCCCTGCGTCACGCCGTCGCACATCGCCGGCACGCCGCCAGCGACCTGCACCGTGGCGCCGAGCCTGCGCGCCTCGTGGCGGATGACGGCCGGAAAACCCTCGTAGGGCTGGTGCGCCGACAGCATGTCGTTGTAGGCGGTCACGATGCCGATGTGCGGCGCACGCTCGGCCACGACCTTGAGCTTGTCGTTCGCGGGCAGCGCGGCGAAGGCGTGCGCCACGTTCGCGCAGCCCATGCGGTCGCTGCCGCGCGGGCGCTGGGCGAGCCTCTCGACGCGGGCCAGGTAGGCGCGGCGTGATGGCGCGCTGCGTTCGCGGATGCGTTCGGTGACTTCGGTCAGCGCAACTTTCATGGGTGGGCGGGATGTAACTTGAGGACCAATTTTGCCGTAACCAGGTTACATCGTCAAAACATGCCGCGGCGATCCATTGCGGCGATGCCATCATTTCGGACCATGACCGGCATGCCGACGATGGTGCCCCCTCTGCGCGACCCCCAGGCGCTGCTGAACCGCGCGCGCCATGAATGGGGCGGCCGTGACGACCTCTGGGTGTTTGGCTACGCATCGCTGCTGTGGCGGCCCGAGTTCGAATCCGACGAACATCACCCCGCCACGGTGCGCGGCTGGCATCGCGCGCTCCGCATGGCCTCGCGCATCAATCGCGGCACGCCTGAGCGGCCGGGCCTGGTGTTCGCGCTGCTGCCCGGCGGCTCGTGCCGTGGCGCGGTGTACCGCGTCGGCCGCGAGCGCGCAGGCGCCGTGCTCGAAGGCCTGTGGCAGCGCGAGATGCCCACCGGCGTGTACGACCCGCGCTGGCTGCCCTGCAACACCCCCAAGGGTCCCGTGCGCGCGCTGGCGTTCACGTTGAGCCGCAAGAGCCCGCAGCACACCGGGCGCCTGTCCGATGCGCAGATGCTCGATATCCTGCGCCACGCGCGCGGACGTTACGGCAGCACGCTCGAGTACCTGGTGTGTACCGCGCGCTGCCTGGCCGAGCGCGGCGTGCGCGACCGCGAGATCGAGCGCTTGCTTGCGCTCACGCGCCGGCACGGACTGATCTGAGGCCGGCGGGTGCCGGGCGCGCGGACCGGCTCAGCGCATCGAGAACGCGGTCGCGGGCTTCATGCCCGACAGCGGCTCGATCAGCGGCAGCAGCGGCCGCAGCTCGCGATAGCGCGTCGCCACCCTCGTGGCGTAGGCGAAGAAGCGCGGCAGGTCGCTCGAGTATCGCGGCTTGTGATCACGGTGCTTCAGGCGGCAGAACACGCCGAGCACGCGCAGGTGCCGCTGCAGGCCGCACCACTCGAGCTGGCGCCAGAAGTCGGCAAAGTCATCGGGCACCGGCAACGCCGCGCGGCGCGCCGATTCCCAGTAGCGCACCGCCCAGTCGATCTCGCGCTCCTCCTCCCACGACAGGAACGCGTCGCGCAGCAGCGACGCCACGTCATAGGCGATCGGACCGGCGGCGGCATCCTGGAAGTCGAGGATCCCGGGGTTCGGGTCGGCCACCATCAGGTTGCGCGGCATCCAGTCGCGGTGCACAGTGACGCGCGGTTGCGCATCCATGCCCGCAACGAGCACCTCGGTGAAGCGCTGCCAGCCCAGCTGCTGCTCTGCGGTCCACGTCAGGCCGTGCTCGCGACCGACGCACCACTCGGGAAACAGCGCGAGCCCGCGTTGCAGCACCGGGCCCGCGTACGCCGGCAGCCCGTCGAACGGCACGCGCTGCTGCCACTGCACGAGCGCGGCGACCGCGGCGCGCATCAGCTCGTCGGCGCCACGCGGCGTGGCTTCGCGCAAGGCGTCCAGGAACAGGGTCCGGCCCAGGTCCTCCAGCAGCAGGAAGCCACGCTGCACATCGGCGGCGTGGATCGCGGGTCCGTGCAAGCCTGCCGCGGCAATGCGTCCAGCCACGTCGACGAAGGGCCGCACGTCCTCCTGGGGCGGCGGCGCATCCATCACGACCAGGCTTCCATGGCGTGCGCTGTCCACGCGCAGATAGCGCCGGAAGCTGGCGTCCGCCGACGCAGCGCGCAGCGTATGGGGTGCGAGTTCGAACGCATCGACCAGCGGCGCGAGCCATTGCTCGAAAGCGATGCGCCGCTGCGGATCGGCCCAGGGCACGCCACCCGGGGCGGCAGGCGCGGTCGGCAAATCGTCAGCGGGGGGTGTCGCGGAGGTCATGGACGATTTCATTCTACAAACCAAGGGTCAGTGCTCCCGACGGGGGCGGCCGCGTGCGCGTGGCAGACTCGGGTCGCGCCACACTCGCCATCACCTTGAGACCGCCCCATCGCCACCGCCTCGCGCTGGCCGCGCTGATGCTGCTGGCCAGCTCCGGGGCCGCGGCGCAGTTGATGCTGCGTCCCGCGGCGCCTTCGTCCGACGACCGCAACGCGCCGATCGAGTTGCAGGCCGACCAGGTGCACGGCCGGCCCGACCTCGATTTCGAGGCCAGCGGCGGAGTGCAGTTGCGGCGCGGGCGCCTGACCGTGTCGACCGACCGCCTGACCTATGACAACGTGGCCGACCGTGTCCATGCACGCGGCAACGCGCGTGTCGAAATCACCGATGGCGACTGGTTCAGCGGGCCGGAACTGCAGCTCACGCTCGGTCGCTTCGAGGGCTGGCTGCTCGAGCCCGAGTATTTCTTCTCCCGCACCCGGGCCGGAGGACGCGCGCAACGCGTCGACTTCCTCGGTCCCGATCGAGTACAGCTCACCGGCGCCGACTACACCAGCTGCCGGCGCGACGGCGCCGGCACGCCGGACTGGCTCCTGAGCACCGACCGGGTCAAGCTCGACTTCGAGTCCAACGAGGGCGTGGCCGAGGGCGCGGTGCTGCGCTTCCTCGGCGTGCCGATCCTGGCCGCCCCGGTGTTGAGCTTCCCGCTGTCCGATGAGCGGAAGTCGGGCTGGCTACCACCGTCGATCAACATCGACAACAAGGCCGGCATCGAGGTGGCCGTGCCCTGGTACTGGAACATCGCGCCGCAGCGCGACGCGACGCTCACGCCGATCGTCTACACCAAGCGCGGGTTCGGCAGCGATGTCGAGTTCCGTTGGCTCGAGCCTCGCCACCAGGGCGAGGTCCAATGGCACTTCCTGCCCAACGACCGGGTCAAGGACCAGACGCGTTACAGCCTGAATGGGCGCCAGCAGGGCACGTTCGGGGGCGATGCGGCGCGCGCCTGGCGCTGGCGCTTCGAGGGCGAGCGTGCTTCCGACGACGACTACTGGAAGGACTTCCCTCGCGGGTTGCGCTCGTTCACGCCGCGCCTGCTGCCGCTGGCGGCCGGGACCGAGCGCGACCTGCCGTTCGCGGGCCTGGACTCGACCGTGTACGCACGCGTCCAGTACTGGCAGGTGCTGCAGGACGCCGATCCTCTGTCGCTGATCACGGCGCCCTATCATCGAGCCCCGCAGATCGGATGGCGCGGCGCCGGCCGGCCCTGGGCCGGCGCGGGACCCGAACTGTCCTTCGAGGCCGAACTCAATCGATTCGAGCTGACGAGCGACAGTGCAGGCGGGCCGCGACCGGACGGGGTGCGCGCGCACCTGCTCGCGCGGGCGTCGCAGACATGGCGCACGCCGGGAATGTGGCTGACGCCGCGACTTGCATTGAACGTGGCGCGGTACCGCACCGACAGCGCGATGAGCGACGGCCGCACCAGCGCGTCGCGCGCGATCCCGACGTTCAGCCTGGACGGCGGCATGGTGTTCGAGCGCGAGGCGACCTGGGGTAATCGGCGCATGACGCAGACGCTCGAGCCTCGCGTGCTGTACGTCAACACACCGCTGCGCGCGCAGGACACCCTGCCGCTGTTCGACAGCGCCCCGAAGGACTTCAACATCACTTCGGTCTTCGAGGAGAACGCGTTCTCGGGCATCGACCGCGTGTCCGATGCGCACCAGATCACTGCCGGCGTGACGACGCGCCTGATCGACTCAGCCAGCGGCCTGGAGGCGCTGCGCCTGGGCCTGGCCCAGCGCTACCTGCTGCGCGACCAGCGCATCACCCCCGACGGCCAACCGCTGACCCAGCGCCTGTCCGACCTGCTGCTGCTCGGCAGTGCGCCGCTGTCGTCGCGCTGGGTGCTCGATGGCGTGGTGCAGTACAGCCCGGAGATCGCCCGCGTCACGCGCTCGGTGCTGTCGGCGCGCTTCTCGCCCGGGCCGTTCCGCACGCTGTCGGCCACCTACCGTCTTGCGCGCGGCGCGAGCGAGCAGGTCGACGTGGGCTGGCAATGGCCGCTGTACCGTGGGCAGGCGCGGCCGGGCGGCGGCAGTTGCCAGGGCACGCTGTACGGCGTGGGCCGGGTCAATTATTCGATGCGCGACAGCCGCATCACCGATTCGCTGGCCGGCCTCGAGTACGACGCGGGCTGCTGGATCGCGCGCGTGGTGGCCGAGCGCCTGTCGACCGGCCGCACCGAAGCCACGACGCGGCTGTTGCTGCAGCTCGAGCTGGTGGGCCTGTCGCGCCTGGGTTCCAATCCGCTTTCCGTCTTGAAGGACAATATCCCCGGCTACACGCTGTTGCGAGACGACCGCAGCGATCCTCCGCTGCGCACCTATACCCCCGCCGACGCCGCGCCGGCCTCCCCTGTCCGATGATCCGAACCGCAAGACTCCTGATGCTGCTGGGCGCCGCCTGCCTGGCCGGTGCCGCCGTGCTGGCCCAGCAACGCCCCGAGGCCACGCTTCGACCCGGCGACTACATCGTCGCCGTGGTCAACCAGGAACTGGTCACCGCCTTCGAACTGAGCCAGCGCATGGCACAGACCCGCGAACAGGCACGGCGCAACAACCAGCGCCTGCCCGCCGAGGGCGAGTTCCGCGCCGCAATCCTCGAGAGCCTGGTCGAGGACCGTGCCGTGCTGAGCTACGCGCGCGACAGCGGCGTGCGCATCGACGACGGCGAGATCGACCGCGCGGTGGCCGTCATCGCCTCGCAGAACCAGCTCACGCCGGCGCAGCTGCGCGCGCGCCTGGCCCAGGACGGGCTCGACCTGCCGCGCTTTCGTGCCCAGTTGAAGGACCAGCTGCTGGTCGAGCGGGTGCGCGAGCGCGAGGTGACACAGCGCATGCGCATCACCGATGGCGAGATCGATGCGTTCATCGACAAGCAGCGCGGCAGCGCGGCCAGCGAGGTCCAGTACAACATCGCGCAGGTGCTGATCAAGGTGCCCGACGGTGCGGGCGAGTCGGTCGTGGCCGAGCGCCGCAACCGCGCCGAGCTCGCGGCGCAGCGCGTGCGCGCGGGCGAGGACTTCGCCGCCGTCGCGCGCCAGTTGTCGGAAGACGACAACCGCGAACGCGGCGGCGAGATCGGCCTGCGCCCGGCGGACCGCCTGCCCGACATCTTCCTCGAGACCGTGCGCAGCCTGAAGGACGGCCAGGTGGCGCCCGGGCTGCTGCGCACGGGTGCGGGCTTCCACCTGCTCAAGCTGATCGAACGCGCCGAGGGTGGTGCCTTCCGCGTCGAGCAGACGCGCGCGCGCCACATCCTGCTGCGCCCGAACGATCAGCTGTCCGAGGCCGCGGTGCGTGCGCGGCTGGCCGAGTTCAAGCGCCAGATCGCGCAGGGCGCTCGGCGCTTCGAGGATCTGGCGCGCGAGCATTCCCTGGACGGTTCGGCCGCCGCGGGCGGCGACCTCGGCTGGGCCTCGCCCGGCCAGTACGTGCCCGAGTTCGAAGCCGGGATGAACCCGCTGCCGATCGGCGGCATCTCCGACCCGGTGACCTCGCGCTTCGGCGTGCACCTGATCCAGGTGCTCGAACGGCGAAGCGTTGCGCTGGACACCAAGCAGCTGCGCGAGCAGGCGCGCGCGGCGCTGCGCGAACGCAAGTTCGACGAGTCGTACGGCGAGTGGCTGCGCGAGGTGCGCGGGCGCGCCTACGTCGAATTCCGCGAGGCACCGCAATGACGACCGCTCCCGGAGCGGCTTCGCCGCACCGTCTCTATCTGAATACGCCAGCGCACCGGCAAAGCCGGATCCGTGCCGTTTGCTGGCTGGCCGCACGCGCGGCTGGGCTCGCGAGCCGGTCGCAGCGTCCCGTGGCCGCTTGGTAGGGCACCAGCCGCGCAAGCGCTTCGGCCAGCACTTCCTGGCCGACAGCGCGGTGGTCGATGCGATCGTGGCCGCGATCGACCCGAAGCCCGGCGAGGCGATCGTCGAGATCGGTCCGGGACTGGCGGCTTTGACGCAGCCGCTTGTGCAGCGCTGCGGAAAGCTCGCCGTGATCGAACTGGACCGCGACCTCGCGGCACGGCTGCGCCGGCATGCATCGCTGGAGGTGATCGAGGCCGACGTGCTGAGCGTTGACTTCGCGGCGCTCGCCGCAGCCAAGGGCCAGGCACTGCGCGTGGTGGGCAACCTGCCGTACAACATCTCGACGCCGATCCTGTTTCACCTGCTCGACGCGGCCGGGCACATCGTCGACCAGCACTTCATGCTGCAAAGGGAGGTCGTCGCGCGAATGGCATCGGGTCCCGCCAGCAAGGACTACGGCCGCCTGTCGGTGATGCTGCAGTGGCGCTACCACATCGAGTCGGTGCTCGACGTGCCGCCCGAGGCCTTCGATCCGCCGCCGCGCGTGCACTCCGCGGTGGTGCGCATGATCCCCTGGCCCCGACCCGCAGTACTGGATCCGAAGACGCTCGAGGCCCTGGTGGCCGCCGCGTTCTCGCAGCGTCGCAAGCTGCTGCGCCACAGCCTCGGCCGTTGGCTCGAGGCGCGCGGCTTTCGGGGCGAGTTCAACCTGCAGCGCCGCGCCGAGGAGGTGCCGGTGTCCGAGTATATCTCGCTCGCACAGGCCCTCTGACACCGCGCAGCGGGCGTCGAACCCGGCAACCGCCGCGGCTGCGCCGGTGCGCCAGCGGCGTGCCCTTCGACAGGGGTGAGCGTGGACGTGAGGGTCTGCCTGCGCAGACCCGGACGCGTCGCGAGCCGCCCGAGCGCTGCGAGGGCGTCGACCGGCAAAGCCGCTCCGGTGGGAGGACCAGTTCAGGCCGCCATCGGCACCAGGAAGTCGCGGCTGATGCCCACGCCCAGGTCGCCGACGCGGTCGAGGAACTGCGTCAGGTAGGCGTGCAGTCCGGTGGCCAGGATCTCGTCGATGCGGCCGTACTGCAGGTCGCTCTTGATGCGCCCGGCGCGGCGCAGCGTCTCGCTGCTCTGCGCGTTGGCCACCGGATGCAGGTTGGCGACGACCTCGTTCATGCAGGCGGCCAGCGAGCGCGGCATGTCGGGACGAAGGATCAGCAGCTCGGCCACCTTGTCGGGGCGGATCACGTTGCGGTAGACCTTGCGGTAGACCTCGAAGCCCGACACCGAGCGCAGCACCGCGCTCCAGTGGTAGAAATCCACCTCCTGCACGTCGTTGCGCGCACCGGCGGCGCCGTGGTAGTCGTGGGCGAGGCTCTGGAACTTGACGTCGAGCAGTCGCGCGGTGTTGTCGGAGCGCTCGAGGAAGGTGCCGATGCGCAGGAAGTGCAGCGCCTCGTCCTGCAGCATCGTGCCCACGGTGACGCCGCGCGACAGGTGCGAACGGAACTTGACCCACTCGAACAGGGCGCTCGGGTCGCGCTGGAAGTCGGTCGTGCGCAGCATGCGGTTGAACTCGAGCCAGGTCTGGTTGGTCGTCTCCCAGACCTCGGTGGTCAGCGTGCCGCGCACCGCGCGCGCGTTCTCACGCGCCGCCGACAGGCACGAGACGATCGACGAGGCGTTGCCGGCGTCGCGCACCATGAAGTCCAGCACATGGCGCGCGTTGATCGCGGGGTATCGATCGCGGAACAGGCCGGTCAGCTCGGAGATGCCCAGCACGCCGCGCCAGCCCTGCTCGGCCTGCTCGGCCGATTGCGGCAGCAGCGACATCTGGTAGTTGACGTCGAGCATGCGTGCGGTGTTCTCGGCCCGTTCCATGTAGCGGGCCATCCAGAACAGGTGATCTGCGGTTCTAGACAGCATCGTGATCCTCCACCAGGCCGAGAACACCGCCGCGCGCGGTCGCGCGCCGCCGCGTTGTGGCTTCGCCGCACGCGCTTCGCGCTTGACCGGCCCGTTCCATGTAGCGGGCCATCCAGAACAGGTGATCTGCGGTTCTAGACAGCATCTCGCTCTCCTGGTGGACGCAAACAACGAAGGCCTTCCATGCAGACGCCGCGGATCGGGCTTTGCCCGGCCGCTGGCGTTGCCCCCTTGAGGGGGTGCGGCGAAGCCGCTACGGGGGTCGGCCACATCACTCCAGAACCCACGTGTCCTTGGTGCCGCCGCCCTGCGACGAATTGACGACGAGCGAGCCTTCCTTGAGCGCCACCCGCGTCAGGCCGCCGGGCACCATCTGCACCGTCTTGCCCGACAGCACGAACGGCCGCAGGTCGATGTGGCGCGGCGCGATGCCCGATTGGACGAAGGTCGGGCAGGTCGACAGCGCGAGCGTGGGCTGCGCAATGTAGTTGCTCGGATTGGCGACGAGCGCGCGGCGGAAGTCCTCGATCTCGGCCTTCGTCGCGGCCGGCCCGACCAGCATGCCGTAGCCGCCGGCGCCGTGCACCTCCTTGACCACGAGCTCGCCGAGGCGGTCGAGCACGTAGGCCAGATCCTTCGGGTCGCGGCACAACCAGGTCGGCACGTTCTGCAGGACCGGCTTCTCGCCGAGGTAGAACTCGACCATCTTCGGCACGTATGGATAGATGCTCTTGTCGTCGGCCACGCCGGTGCCGATCGCGTTGGCCAGCGTCACCTGGCCGGCGCGATAGACGTCGAGCAGGCCGGCGCAGCCCAGCGTGCTGTCGGGTCGGAAGGCCTTCGGATCGAGGAAGTCGTCGTCGACACGGCGGTAGATCACGTCCACGCGGCGTGGCCCCTGCGTCGTGCGCATGAACACGAAGCCGTCGCGCGTGAACAGGTCCTGGCCTTCGACCAGTTCGACTCCCATCTGCTGCGCCAGGAACGCATGCTCGAAGTAGGCGCTGTTGTAGGCACCGGGCGTCAGCACCACGACCGTCGGGTCGTTGGCCGACGGCGGCGCCATCGAGCGCAGCGTGTCCAGCAGCAGGTCGGGATAGTGCGCCACCGGCCCCACGCGGTGCAGGCTGAACAGCTCGGGGAACAGCCGCATGCTCATCTTGCGGTTCTCGAGCATGTAGCTCACGCCGCTGGGCACGCGCAGGTTGTCCTCGAGCACGTAGTAGGTGCCGCTGCCGTCTGGCATCGCCGCGCGCACGATGTCGATGCCCGCGATGTGCGAGTACACGCCGCCGGGCACGCCCACGCCGGCCATCTCGGGCCGGTACTGCGCGTTGTGCAGGACCTGCTCGGCAGGCACGATGCCGGCCTTCAGGATCTCCTGGCCGTGGTAGACGTCGCTGATGAAGCGGTTCAGCGCCGTCACGCGCTGCACGAGACCGCGCCGCATCTCGCGCCATTCGGCGGCCGGGATGATGCGCGGGATCAGGTCGAAGGGGATCAGCCGCTCGGTGCCCGCGCCGTCCTCGTCCTTGGCCCCGTACACGGCGAACGTGATGCCGACGCGGCGGAAGATCAGCTCGGCCTCCTCGCGCCGCTGCTGCATCACGTCCGGCGGCTGTTCGGCAAGCCAGCGTGCGTAGGTTCGATACGGCTCGCGCACCGCGTCCGGCGCACCGGGCGCGCCGGCGTGCATCTCGTCGAATCGGGGGCCGGGGCTCATTTCAATGCTCCTCGCAAGTCCTTTGCCATCAGGTGTCGTCGCCGTCCACGCGCCGGGTGCTGACCTGCACGCTCAGCCGATGCGTGCCACCGCCGCGGATCACGCCGCGCAGCGGCGTCACGTCGCCGTAGTCGCGGCCGACAGCCAGCCGCACGTGCGACTCGCCGGGCAGCGCATTGTTGGTGGGGTCGAGTTCGATCCAGTGCGCGGCGCTGCCGTCGGCCATCGGGCACCAGACCGCGAGCCACGCGTGCGAAGCGTCGGCGCCCAGCATCGGTGCGCCGCCATCGGGTGCATGCACCGGCGTGGTGAGCAGGTAGCCGCTGACATAGCGCGCAGCCAGTCCGTGCATGCGCAGCGCGCCGATCATCAGGTGCGCGAAGTCCTGGCACACGCCCTCGCGCCGCGCGAGCACCTCGGCCAACGGCGTGTCCAGCGTCGTGCTCGCGCTGCGGTAACTGAACTCCCGATGCAGGCGCGCCATCAGGTCGATCGCCACCATCGCGACGGGCCGTCCCGGGGCAAACGACGGATCGGCCCAGTCGCGCAGCGCCGCCAGGCGTGGCACATACGGCGAGGGCACCGCGAACTCCGCCGCGGGTTCGAACGGCGCGGCGGCGGCGAATCGCAGCCGATCGCGCACCGCCTCCCACGAAGCGCTCGCGCTCGGGTCGACCGGAACCGGCGCCGCCACCCGCACGCGTGCGCTCGAGCGCACACAAAGATCGCGGTGCGCGGTGGCGAGCGTGAACGCGACGCGTGCATTGCCGAAACAGTCGCACTCGCTGCGCTGGTGCGACGGCGGCGGATCGACCGCGAGCGCGAACGACTCGACCTGCTGGCCCTCGCCGTCCAGCGGCCGCAGGTAGGCCAGATGGTGCGCCAGATCCACCGACGCGGCGTAGGCGTAGCGGGTCACGTGCTCGACGGCCAGTGTGCTCATGACGCCAGTTCGGAGCCTGCTGCCCGCCTCACACCCGTTGCAGCGCGTCGCCGCCCTCGGCGTGCGCGAAATAGCGTTGCCCGACCGTGTCGCTGAGCGCCGCGGCCGCGGCCTGCAGCGATACCGCCGTGCGTGCGAGCAGCGCGCGCACGGCGGGCTCGTCGGCGTCGCGCAGGGCCTCGAGCGAAAGGCCGGCGCCCTCGGGCGGCAACATCTCGCGCAGGCCCGCGGGCGCGGGCAGTTTGCCCAGCTCGGTACGCAGGCGCCGCAGTGTGCCGGCGAAGGCGCGCGGGTTGGTGTCGTCGAAGACCAGCAGGTCCGCCAGCGCGAGCAGATCCTCGTGGTGCTGGTAGCGCGCGCGGAACGTGATCTCGCTGTCGAACAGGTCGAGCAGCAGGTCGGTCGCCACCGAGGATCCACCCCGCGCACCGACCGCCGCCACCAGGCCCGCCAGCGCCGCGCCCATGCCGCCCAGGCGCTCCAGCAGGCGACCGACCGACAGCAGTCGCCAGCCGTGGTCGCGCGTCATGCGATCGGTCTGTGCGCCCGTCACCGCCGCGATCTGCTGGGCCAGGCGTTGCAGCGCCAGCAACGCCTGCGCGCAGCCCGGCACCGAAGGCGCGCGGCCATCCGCCGCGAACTGGGCGTGGAAATCGTCTCCCAGTCGGCGCAGCAGCCCGAACTGCTCCGGTGCAAGGCGGTCGCGCAATGCGCTGGCGGTCCGTGCGATGGCCGCCAGGTTGTAGCCCACGCCCTGGTCGCGTTCGCGCAGCGTGGCCAGCAGGCTGCGCGCGAACACCGCCAGCGAGCGGCCGGCCGCCGGCGTGCCGGCGGGCACCATGCCGTACAGCGCCACCAGGCTCGACAACGGCGCGAGCAGCGCTTCGGGCAGGTCGTCGTCGCAGTCGATCAGCGCCAGCGCCGCACGCGCCAGACGCACCGACTGCTCAGCGCGCTCGGTGTAGCGGCCGAGCCAGAACAGGTTCTCGGCGGTGCGGCTGGCCACCGGCGGTCGGCGCGCCGCGAGGTCATCGACCGTCAGGCGTTGCGGCAGCAGCGAGTAGCCCTCGACCATGCCGTCGGTCAGGACCCAGGTGTCCAGGCTCGTGCCGCCCTGCGCCATCGACACCGACAGTGGCGCGCGTGTGGCCACCCGCGTGAGCCCGCCGGGCAGCACATGCCAGCGCTCGCCGGCATCGGCGATCGCGTACACACGCAGCATCGCGGGCCTCGGCGCCAGGCGCCCGTCGGCCTGCAGCAGCGCCGCGCGCGACAGCGCGAGGTGGCCCTGCACCGTGAATGCGTCCGGGTCGTCGTCGATGCGGGCCTGCAGCGCCGCCTGCTCGTGCGATGCGATCAGGCGCGCGCCCTCGGCGCTGCCGGCGAATGCCGGGCGCAGCACGCGCCCGACCAGGTCGTTGCGCACTGCGGCCCAGGCTGCGGCCTCGCCGCACCACCAGGTCGGCAACGACGGCAGCAGCAGATCCTCGCCGAGCAGCTGAAGCGCGATCGCCGGCAGGAAGCCCTGGACCGCGCTCGACTCCAGGCATGCGCTGCCCAGCGCGTTGGCCAGCACCACGTGGCCCGCGCGCAGCACCTGGATCAGCCCGGGCACGCCGAGCGCCGAGTCGGGCTTGAGTTCGAGCGGGTCGCAGTACTCGTCGTCCAGCCGCTTGAGCAGCGCGTGCACCGGCTGCAAGCCCTCCACCGTGCGCAGGAACAGGCGATCGCCGCGCACCGTGAGGTCGGCGCCCTCCACCAGCGGCAGACCCAGGTGGCGTGCGAGGTAGGCATGCTCGAAGTAGGTCTCGTTGTACGGGCCGGGGGTCAGCAGCGCGATGCGAGGCATGTTCCCGTCGCCCAGCCGCGCGGCCACGTCGGCCGCCTGCTCCACGACAGTGTCGATCAGGCGCCGGTAGGCGCTCGCGATGTGCTGCACCCGCAGCTCGCGAAACGGCTCCGGGAACAGGCGCGAGAGGATGAGCCGGTTCTGCAGCACATAGCCCAGGCCCGAGGGCGACTGCGTGCGCTGCGACACCACCCACCATTGCCCGTCGGGCCCGCGCGCCATGTCCAGCGCGACGATGTGCAGGTGCATGCCGCCCGCCGGGTGCACCGCATGCAGCGGCCGCAGGTAGCCCTTGTGGCGAAACAGCAGCGTCGGCGGCAGCAGCGCGTCTCTCAGCAGCCGCTGCGGGCCGTAGAGATCGGCCAGCATGCGGCCCAGCAGTCGGGCGCGCTGCACCGCGCCGGCCTCGATGCGGGCCCAGTCGGCCGGCTCGATCAGGTGCGGCAGCGCCTCGAGCGACCAGGGCCGCGCCGAGATGCGCCGCGCGGCCCCGCCGGGCGCCCCGTCGCCCGCCTCGGCGATGTTGTGCGTCACGCCGTCGGCCCGGATCTGCTGCGCGATCAGGCCGCGCAGGCGGTCGGCCTGCGCGGCGGCTGACGCGCCTGCAAGGCCGGCGCCGGCGAAGAAGCGCTGCCAGACCGGTCGCAGCCGGTGCGAGGCATCGCGCAACTCGTCCCATGCGGCGGACGGTTCGCCGGGCTCGAAAGCCAACGGCGAGCTTGGCGCGGCGTGGGGCGAAGGCAGGCTGGACAACGAGGGACCTGGGCGCTGGGTTTCGACCTTATCCGACGCGAAGATCGAAGGTGAACGGGAATTCCCGGCTCGGTGGGGTCGGCGTGACGACCATGCGCCCGGGGGTGTGCCCGATCGATTCGAAGCGCGCCAGACGACGGCTCTCGGCCTCGTAGGCGTTGATCGGGAAGGTGTCGTAGTTGCGCCCGCCAGGGTGCGCCACGTGGTAGCGGCAGCCGCCGAGCGAACGCTCGCTCCAGGTGTCCACCAGGTCGAAGGTCAGCGGCGCATGCACCCCGATCGTCGGGTGCAGCGCACTGGCCGGCTGCCAGGCACGGTAGCGCACGCCACAGACGAACTCGCCCACACGACCGGTGGGCTGCAGTGGCAGCACGCGGCCGTTGACGGTGACGACGTGGCGGTTGCCGTTGAGCCCCGTGGCCTTGACTTCGAGCCGTTCGAGCGACGAGTCGACGTAGCGCACCGTCCCGCCGGGAGCGCCCTCCTCGCCCATCACGTGCCAGGGCTCGAGCGCACCGGTCAGCGCGAGCTCGACGCCTTCGACTGCGCGTTCTCCGATGCGCGGGAAGCGGAACCCGAAGTGCGGCGCGAACCAGGCCGCATCGAAGGCGAAACCGGCGCGCTGCAGGTCGGCGATCACGTCGTCGAAGTCCATCCGGTTGAAGGTCGGCAGCAGGAAGCGGTCGTGCACGCCGGTGGCCCAGCGCGTGAGCCGCGTCGTGCTGCCGCCCTTGTAAGGCGTGCGCCAGAACCATGCCACCAGCGCGCGCATCAGCAACTGCTGCGCCAGGCTCATGCGCGCGTGCGGGGGCATCTCGAAGGCGCGCAGTTCGAGCAGGCCCAGGCGTCCGGTGGGCCCGTCGGGCGAGTACAGCTTGTCGATGCAGAACTCGGCGCGGTGGGTGTTGCCGGTGGCGTCGACCAGCAGGTGGCGCAGCACGCGGTCGATCAGCCACGGCGGCACGGCCTCGCGACGGCCGGCCTGGCGCTCGATCTCCTGCAGCGCGATCTCGACCTCGTAGACCTGGTCGTCGCGTGCCTCGTCGATGCGCGGGTGCTGGCTGGTGGGTCCGATGAACAGCCCCGAGAACAGGTACGACAGGCTCGGGTGGTTGTGCCAGTAGGCGATCAGGCTGGCCAGCAGGTCGGGCCGCCGCAGGAACGGGCTGTCTGCCGGCGTCGCGCCGCCGAGCACGAAGTGGTTGCCGCCGCCGGTGCCGGTGTGCCGGCCGTCAACCATGAACTTCTCGGTCGACAGGCGCGTCTGGCGCGCTGCCTCGTAGAGGAACTCGGTGTGGTCGACCAGTTCGGTCCAGTCGTGCGCCGGGTGGATGTTGACCTCGATCACGCCCGGGTCGGGCGTCACGGACAGCTGCTTGAGCCGCGGGTCGCGCGGCGGCGGATACCCCTCGAGTACCACCGGCATGCGCAGCGCGGCAGCGGTGGCCTCGACCGCCGCGACGAGCTCGAGGTAGTCGTCCAGCACCGCCAGCGGGGGCATGAAGACGTAGAGCACTCCGCGCCTGTCCTTGGCGGCCAGCTCGACCTTCGCGCCGTTGGCCCGCCGCGGATCGCGCACCTCGACGCACAAGGCAGTGCGGATCACGGACGCATCACTCGCCAGACGCTGCGGCCGCGTGGCTGCCGGCACCGCCGCAGCGCTCGCGCCGGGCGCGCCCGACGCGCTGCGTGCGTCGCCACCCTCGCGGCCGTCGGGCGCGGCACCGGCGAACTGATGGCGCACCGTCGCGTGCGCGGCCAGCGGCGCGCGCGGCGCGAAGGGGTCCTGCTCGATCAGGTAGGGATAGTCGGATGGCTTCACCCAGGGCAGCGAGTCGAGCGGCAGGCGGTAACCCATCGGCGAGTCGCCGGGCACGAGGTGCAGCCGGTCATCGCGCACGAACCAGGGTCCAGTGACCCAGCGCGGGCCCGCCAGCGGCGACGCCTCGCTGCGCCCGAGCGGCAGCACGTAGCCCACCACGTGCTTGAGCCCCTGGTCGAACACCCGGCGCAGGCGTGCGCGCTCCATCTCGTCGTCCAGCTTCGACTCGAACGGGTCCACGTTCACGGGCAGGCGGCGCTCGCGCCACAGGTAGTAGTACACGTCCTCGAAGGCCGGTTGCGCGTGGCGCGCCTCGACGCCGAGCTTGCGGGCCAGCGTGGTGAGGAAGCGCTCGGCGTCCTCGCTCGTGAAGCGGTGTGGCTCGCGCTCGTCGGCGAACAGCGACGGGTCGCTCCAGCACGGCTGGCCGTCGGCGCGCCACGCCACGGTCAGCGCCCAGCGCGGCAGCTGTTCGCCCGGGTACCACTTGCCCTGACCGAAGTGCAGGAAACCGCCGCGGCCGTAGCGCTCGCGCAGCCGCAGCGTGAGGCCCTGCGCGAGGCCGCGCTTGGTGGGGCCGAGCGCGTCGGTGTTCCACTCGGCGCCCTGGCGGTCGTCGACCGAGACGAAGGTCGGCTCGCCGCCCATCGTCAGGCGCACGTCGCCCTGGTGCAGCTCGCGGTCCACCGCATCGCCGAGCGCGACGATGTCGCGCCACTGTTCGTCGGTATAGGGCAGCGTGACGCGCGGCGATTCGTGCACGCGCGTGACGCGCATCTCGTGCTCGAAATGCACCTCGCACTCTTCGACCACCCCCTCCACCGGTGCCGCGCTCGACGGCTCGGGCGTGCAGGCCAGCGGGATATGGCCCTCGCCGGCGAGCAGCCCGGAGGTCGGATCCAGGCCGATCCATCCCGCGCCCGGCAGGTAGACCTCGCACCACGCATGCAGGTCGGTGAAGTCGCTGTCGGCACCGCTCGGCCCGTCGAGCGCCTTGACGTCGGGCCTGAGCTGGATCAGGTAGCCCGAGACGAAACGCGCCGCCAGGCCCAGGTGGCGCAGCAGCTGCACCAGCAGCCAGCCCGTATCGCGGCACGAACCGCTGGCGTTGGCCAGTGTCTGCTCGGGCGTCTGCACGCCCGGCTCCATGCGGATCAGGTAGCGGATGTCGCGCTGCAGGCGCTGGTTGAGCGCGACGAGAAAGTCGATCGTGCGCTGCGGCTTGCGCTCGATCGAAGCCAGCAGCGCGCCGAAGCGTGGCGTTGACGGTGCCTTGGCGAGGTAGGGCGCGAGGTCGTGCGCGAGCGCGGCGTCGTAGGTGAACGGAAAGGTCTCGGCGTGCGGCTCGAGGAAGAAGTCGAACGGGTTGTGCACCGCCATTTCCGCCACCACGTCCACCGTGACGGTGAATTCGGTGGTCTTGTCGGGGAACACCAGCCGCGCCAGGTGATTGGCGAACGGGTCCTGTTGCCAGTTGATGAAGTGCTCGGCCGGCTCGATGCGCAGCGAGTACGCGCGGATGTCGGTGCGGCAATGCGGCGCCGGGCGCAGGCGAACGACCTGCGGCGACAGCCGCACACGCCGGTCATAGCGGTAGCGCGTGACGTGCTGGAGCGCGACATGGATCGACAAGACGGGTTCTCCTCAAGGTCGTGCGGCGTGGCTCGCAAGTTCCGCACCATCATCGCCGGCGGCGCGGTGATGCCAGTATCGCCGCAGCGCTGTGCGCTCGCAGCGCGGGGCTTCGCCGGGCGTCCAGGTCCAGGCCCCGCAGCGGTCGCTGCGCACGAGGGCGCTGCCGCGCGCCAGGTAGCGCTGTGCAACCTCGCCTGCAGGGTGACCGAAGCGGTTGCGGTAGCCGGCCTGCACCACGGCGAACCGCGGCGCCACCGCCTCGACGAACGCCGCTGTCGACGACGTCCTGCTGCCGTGGTGCGGCACGACCAGCACCTCGCTTCGCAGCGCGTGGCCGTGCTCCTGCACGAGCCGCGCCTCCTGTTCAGCCTCGAGATCGCCGGTCAGCAGGAGCTGCCGCCCCTGAGCGTCGGTCACCGCCAGCGTGCAGCTCAGCGTATTGGGTTTGGGCGCCGCGCGCCCGTAGTCCGTGCCCGACGGATGCAGCACCCGGAACTCGACGCCGTCCCAGCGCCACGACTGCCCTGCCTCGCACCGCTGCTGCGGCAGCGCAACGGCTCGCAGCGGATGCGTGGGTTCGAGCGACGAGGACAGGGCCGCCACCGGCATGCTCGCCAGCAGCGCGGCGGCGCCGCCGACATGGTCGTTGTCGCGGTGGCTGAGCATCATCACGTCGATGCGCGGTACACCCAGCGCACGCAGCAACGGGACCAGCACGCGGGTGCCGGCATCGCTGTCGCGCGAGTACTGCGCGCCGGCGTCGTGCAGCAGCGCGTGAGAGCGCGTGCGCACGAGGATCGCGCTGCCCTGCCCGACGTCGGCCACGGTGACCTGCATCGTGCCTTCGGCGGGGCGTTCGACCGCGGGCGCGAACAACGGCAGCGCCATCGGCAGCGCGAGTGCCCGCACCGGCCACGGCAGCGGCATCACGAGCAGCACCGCGCCCAGCAGCGCAGCCGCCTGCACCCAGGGCGACGCCGCCGCCGCGGTCCATACCGCACCGGGCAGCGCGGCCAGCGCGGACAACGCAGCCACCAATGCCTGCACGAGCAGGGCACCGGCCTGCCACAAGGGCGGCAAGAGCACGCCCAGCAGCGACAAGGGCGTGATCAGCAGGGTCACGAGCGGAATCGCGAGCAGGTTCGCGGCGAAGCCGACCAGCGACACCTGTTGGAAGAACACCAGCGTCAACGGCGCCAGGCCGAGGGTGGCGATCACCTGCGTGCGCACGCCGCGGCGCATCGACTGTGCGATCGCCCGCATGCCCGTGGCGGGATCCGCGAAGGCGCGCCGCGGCTGCTCGGCCACGAGCAGCAGCCCGACCGCGACGAACGACAGCCAGAAGCCCGGCTGCAGCAGCGCCCAGGGATCGATCAGCGCGATCACCGCGGCCACGACGAGCAGCACCAGCGGCCAGGGCCAGCGCAGGCCCAGCTGCGCCAGCAGCGCCGCAATGGCCAGCATCCAAACCGTGCGCTGCGCCGGCACGCCCCAGCCGGCGAGCAGCGCGTATGACGCCGCGGCGGCGAGCCCGCCCCAGCGCGCAACCACCGCCGCCGGGCACCACAGCGTGGCGCGCTCGCTGCGACGCCACAGCGCCCCGATGAGGGCGGCTGCGAGCCACGCGAACATCGTGACATGCAGGCCGCTGATGCTCACGAGGTGCGCGACGCCGGTGGCGCGAAACAGGTCCCAGTCGCTGCGTTCGATCGCCGCCTGGTCGCCCACCGCCAGCGCGGCAAGCACGCCGGCGGCTCGTTCGTCGCGCACCCTCGCATCGATCGCATCGCGCACGGCCTGGCGCCAGCGCTCCACCGGCGCAGCCGCACGCTCGCCCAGCAACTCGGCATCGCCACGCCGTTCGGCGCGAACGTAGCCGGTGGCGCCGAGCCCTTGCTCGAACATCCACAGCTCGAAGTCGAAACCATGGGGATTGAGCGTGCCGTGCGGTTGCTTGAGCCGCACCGGCAGGCGCCAGCGCTGGCCCGCCGCAAGACCATCGTAGGGTGCCAGCAGCGCCGCCTCGTCGCTGAATCCGCGGTACCAGCCCAGGGAGATCCGCGCCGGACCGGCCACCGCCTGGCCCTGCGGCGTGGTCGCCTGTTCGACTTCGAACGCGAAGCGCACGCCGTCGGCCAGGCGCCTGGGCATCTGGGCGACGATGCCGGTGACCACGAGGTCGCGCCCCTCGAACGCCGGATCCAGCCGGTCGGCCAGCCGAGCCTGGGCGCGCCAGCCGGCGGTGCCGAAAGCCAGCACGAGCAGCGCCGCCACGGTCAGCAGCACGGTCGCCCTCGAAACACGGCCGATGAGCCGCGCCAGCACGAGCGCGACGCCGCCGATCGCGGCGAGCCCTGCGTACAGCGGCGCAGGCCACAAGACGGCCTGCTGCAGCTGGGCCGTGCTGCCGAGCAGGACCGCCAACGCGGCAGCGCCGATCCACACGCCGCTGGCGCGCGCGTCTTCGCCCCACCCCGTCTGCCCCATCGCGGCCAGTGTAGGATCGCCGCGCACCGATTGCCCGCCCACGGAGCCGCCCCATGTCTGCCGTCGCCCAACGCCTCGCATCGCTCGGCATCTCGCTGCCGCCGGTGTCCGCTCCGGCGGCCGCCTACGTCCCGTTCGTACGCACCGGCAATCTCGTCTTCGTCTCGGGCCACATCGCCAAGCGCGACGGCAAGCCCTGGGTCGGCCAGCTCGGGCTCACGATGGGCACCGAGGAAGGCCAGGCCGCCGCGCGCGCGATCGCGATCGACCTGATGGGCACCTTGCAGGCCGCGGTGGGTGACCTCGCCAAGGTGCGGCGCATCGTCAAGGTGATGAGCCTGGTCAACAGCACGCCCACCTTCACCGAACAGCACCTGGTGACCAACGGATGCTCGCAGTTGCTGGTCGAGGTCTTCGGCGCCGAGGTCGGCTCGCACGCACGCAGTGCGTTCGGCGTCGCGCAGATCCCGACAGGGGCGTGTGTCGAGATCGAGCTGATCGCCGAAGTCGCGTGACCCGTCTTCCCACACGCCGCTCGCTGCTGGTCGCCATCGCGGTGGCCGCGCTTGGATCGGTGGCCTTCGCAGTCACGGCCCAGCACCTGTTCGACATGCAGCCTTGTCCCTGGTGCATCCTGCAGCGGCTGATCTACGTCGCGATCGCGCTGGTGGCGCTGGTGGGCCTGGGCTGGTCTTCGGGCGCCGGCGGCCGTGCGGTCCCGTACCTGTTGCTGCTGCTGTGCGGCCTGGGGATCGCCACCGCGCTGTGGCAGCACTTCGTGGCCTCAGCCAGCGCGTCGTGCAACCTGACGTTTGCCGATCGCCTGGTCGCGGCGACCCGTCTGGACGCCCTGCTGCCCGAGGTGTTTCAGCCGCGCGCGACATGTGCCGAAGCGGCGGTGGACCTGCTCGGCGTGCCTTTCGAGTTCTGGAGCGTGGCGATGTTCGCGCTGCTGGAGGCCGCCACGCTGGGCGTGTTCACGAGCGATCGACGGTTCAGCGCAGCGACGCGTTGAGGCGCGCCAGCGTCGCGCTGCCGGGACACAGGGTCTTCTCGTCGAGCCGATTCAACGGCTCGGCACAGGTGTTCAGTGCACGATGCAGGTCGGTCGCGCCGGGCTCGAGGTAGATCAGTCCGGTCGCGACCTCGCCCTCGTGGGCCAGCAACTGCACCAGGTTCATCGCGGCCAATCGGTTCGTCGGGTCGTGATCGGCGCGCAGCTTGCGCAGCCGCAGCACGCTGCCGTCGGGTTGCGGCAGGTGGATCGCATCGCCCGGCAGCGGCGAGGCTTCGATCGGCGCGGCCAGGTCGATGAAGTCGATGCGCGACACCGCCTCGTTGTGCGCTCGCACGTAGTCGTAGCTCCTGGTGCTGCCCTCGTGGTTGTTGAAGGCCACGCAGGGGCTGACCACGTCGATGAAGGCGGCGCCCGAGTGGCGGATCGCCCCTTCGATCAGCGGCACGAGCTGTGCCTTGTCGCCCGAAAAGCCGCGCGCGACATAGGTCGCGCCGAGCTGCAGCGCCAGCGCCACCAGGTCGATCGCGTTGTCGTTGTTGACCACGCCCTTCTTGCTCTTGCTGCCGCGGTCGGCAGTGGCGCTGAACTGGCCCTTGGTGAGACCGTAGACCCCGTTGTTCTCGACGATGTAGACCATGCGCACGCCGCGCCGGATCGCGTGGGCGAACTGCCCGAGGCCGATCGAGGCGCTGTCGCCGTCGCCCGAGACCCCGAGGTAGAGCAGTTCGCGGTTCGCGAGGTTGGCGCCCGTCAGCACGCTGGGCATGCGGCCGTGCACGGTGTTGAAGCCATGGCTGGCGCCGAGGAAGTAATCGGGCGTCTTCGACGAACAGCCGATGCCCGAGAGCTTGGCGACGCGGTGCGGCTCGATGTCCAGCTGCCAGCAGGCCTGCACGATCGCCGCGGAGATCGAATCGTGGCCACAGCCGGCGCACAGCGTGCTGATCTTTCCCTCGTAGTCGCGCCGCGTGTAGCCGACCTTGTTCTTCTCCAGCGTCGGGTGGTGCAGTCGGGGCTTGGCGATGTAGGTCACTTGATCGACTCCCGGAATGCGTTCTTGGGCGCGACGATTTCGGCATGCACGTGCCGGGTGATGGCCTGCGAGATGAAGCGCGCGGTGACCGGCGTGCCGTCGTAGTGCAGCACCGGGATCAGCTTGTGCGGGTCGATGTTGAGTTCGTTCATCAGCAGCGTGCGCATCTGGCCGTCGCGGTTCTGCTCGACGACGAAGACCTCCTCGTGCGCACCGATGAATTCCTCCACCTCGTCGGGAAACGGGAAGGCGCGCAGCCGCATCGAGTCGAGCGGAATGCCGCCCACGGTGAGCTGGTCGATCGCCTCGTCCATCGCCGGCGAGGTCGATCCGAAGTAGATCGCCCCCAGCCGCGTCTTGCGCGGCGCCTTCCTGATCACCGGCGCCGGCACCAGCGAGCGAGCGGTGTCGAACTTCTGCAGCAAGCGCTTGACGTTGTAGACATAGTCGGGCCCGGCCTCAGAGTAACGCGCATACGGGTCGCGCGTGGTGCCGCGCGTGAAATAGGCGCCGCGGCTCTCGTGGGTGGCCGGCAGCGTGCGCCAGGGGATGCCGTCGCCGTCGACGTCCTTGTAGCGGGCGAACTCGCGGCCCATTTCGAGCTCGGCCGCGCTCATCACCTTGCCACGGTCGTAGCAGCGGGCGTCATCCCATCGCAGGGGTTCGCACAGGCGCTGGTTCATGCCGATGTCCAGGTCGGTCATCAGGAACACCGGCGTTTGCAGGCGGTCGGCCAGATCGAGCGCGGCCGCCGCGAAGTCGAAACACTCCTTGGGGTCCTCGGGCAGCAGCATCACGTGCTTGGTGTCGCCGTGCGAGGCGTAGGCGCAGGAAATCAGGTCGGCCTGCTGGGTGCGCGTGGGCATGCCGGTGGACGGGCCGCCGCGCTGCACGTCGATGATCGTGACCGGGATCTCGGCGAAGTACGCCAGGCCGATGAACTCGGTCATCAGGCTCACGCCCGGGCCCGAGGTGGCGGTGAAGGCGCGCGCGCCGTTCCATCCGGCCCCCGTGACCATGCCGATCGAGGCGATCTCGTCCTCGGCCTGCACGATGGCGTAATTGGCGGCGCCGGTGACCGGATCGTGGCGGAACTTCTTGCAATAGCCCGTGAACGCCTCGGCCACGGACGAGCTCGGCGTGATCGGGTACCAGGCGCAGACCGTGGCGCCGCCGTACACGCAACCCAGCGCGGTGGCCGCATTGCCCTCGATGAAGATGCGCTTGCCCACGCGGTCGCGCCGCAGCACCTGCAGTCCGATCGGCTGTGTGCCCAGGTGTTCGCGCGCGAAGTCCAGCCCCAGGTGCAGCGCCTGCACGTTCGACGCCAGCAGTTTCTCCTTGCCCTTGTACTGCTCGGAGAAGAGCTTCTCGATCACGTCGGGCTCGATGCCCATCAGCTGCGCCAACGCACCCACGTAGACGATGTTCTTGAACAGCTGGCGCTGGCGCGGATCGCTGTAGGTGGCGTTGCAGATCGCGGTCAGCGGCATGCCCAGCGTGTTGACATCGGAGCGGAAGGCGCTGTCGGGCATCGGCTTGGTGCTGTCGTAGAACAGGTAGCCACCAGGCTCGAGTTCGCGCACGTCCGCATCCCAGGTCTGCGGGTTCATCGCCACCATCATGTCGATGCCGGCGCGCCGGCCGAGCCAGCCGCGCTCGGACACGCGCACCTCGTACCAGGTCGGCAGGCCCTGGATGTTGCTCGGAAAGATGTTGCGCGGACTGACCGGCACGCCCATGCGCAGAATGGCCTTGGCGAACAGCTCGTTGGCCGACGCCGATCCCGAGCCGTTCACGTTGGCGAACTTGACGACGAAGTCGTTGACGGCCTCCAGCCTCTTCATTTCTGCGCCGCCTCCATCACCACGTCGAGCTTCTTCGGCCTGTCAGGGCTCGCCGGCCCGGCATGCGCCATCTCGATCAGGAACTTCTGCATATCCCAGGCCCCGGTCGGGCAGCGCTCGGCGCACAGGCCGCAATGCAGGCACACGTCCTCGTCCTTGACCATCAGGCGGGCCGTCTTCAACGGGCCGCTGACGTACAGGCCCTGTGCCTCGTTGCGTGCCGGCGCCTTCAGTCGCGATCGCAGGTCGGCCTCGTCACCCGGCTCGGTGAAGGTGATGCAGTCCATCGGACAGATGTCGACGCAGGCGTCGCACTCGATGCACAGCTTGTCGGCGAACACCGTCTGCACGTCGCAGTTCAGGCAGCGTTGCGTTTCCTTGAACGCGGTGGCGGCGTCGAAACCGAGTTCGGCCTCGATCTTGATGCTCTTCAACGCCTCCTCGGCCTTCTTCCAGCGCGTCTTGTGTCGCAGGTCGCCGGAGATCGCGTTGTCGTAGCTCCACTCGTGGATGCCCATCTTCTGCGACAGCACGTTCACGTGCGGCGCCGGGCGTTCGGCCATGTCGTCGCCACGCAGCCACTTGTCGATCGACACCGCGACCTCGTGGCCATGCGCGACCGCGGTGATGATGTTCTTCGGCCCGAACGCGGCGTCGCCGCCGAAGAACACGCGATCGTGCGTCGAGCGCAGCGTCTTCTCGTCGAGCACCGGCAGGCCCTTGTCGTTGAAAGCGATGCCGATGTCGCGCTCGATCCAGGGAAAGGCATTCTCCTGGCCGATGGCCACGAGCACCTCGTCGCACTCGACGAACACGTCGGGTGCGCCGGTCGGCTTCAGGGTGCGCCTGCCCTTGGCGTCGTAGACCGACTCGACGATCTGGAACGTCATTCCCCGCAGGACGCCGTTGTCGTGCACGACCGACAGCGGCACGTGGCAGGGCAGAATCGGGATGCCTTCGTGCATCGCATCCTCCTTCTCCCACGGCGAGGCCTTCATGTCCTCGAAGGTCGATCGCACGATCACCTTGACGTCGTCGGCGCCCAGGCGCCGCGCCGAGCGGCAGCAGTCCATCGCGGTGTTGCCGCCGCCCAGCACGATCACACGCTGTCCGACCTTCTGCACATGGCCGAAATAGACCGAGGCCAGCCAGTCCAGCCCGAGGTGGATATGCGCTGCTGCCTCCTGCCGCCCCGGCACGTCCAGCTCGCGGCCGCGCGGCGCGCCGCTGCCGACGACGACAGCGTCATATCCTTCGGCCAGCAGCGCCTTCATCGATTCGATGCGCCGTGCTCCGACGAAGGTCACGTTGTCGCGCAGGATGTAGCCGACCTCCTCGTCGATCACACTTTCGGGCAGGCGAAAACGCGGCACCTGGGTGCGCATGAAGCCGCCGGCCTGCGGGTCGGCGTCGAACACGGTGACCTCGTAGCCGAGCGGCGCCAGGTCGCGCGCCACCGTCAGCGACGAGGGCCCGGCACCGACGCAGGCGATGCGCCTGCCGTTCTTCGGCCGCGCCCGCGGCAGGCGCGCGCGGATGTCTTCCTTGTGATCGGCCGCCACGCGCTTCAGGCGGCAGATCGCCACGGGCTCCGGCCGGAACTCGCCGCCGAGGACGGCGCCCTGCCCTCGCGCGATCACGCGTTCGGCCGGCGACAGCCCGGCGTCGGGCTCATTGCCCTGTTCGACGCGCCCGCGGCGGCACGCCGGCTCGCAGGGACGATCACAGGTGCGGCCCAGGATGCCCGGGAACACGTTGGACACCCAGTTGACCATGTAGGCGTCGCCATAGCGACCCTGCGCGATCAACCGGATGTACTCCGGGACCGGCGTGTGGGCCGGGCAGGCCCACTGGCAATCGACGACCTGATGGAAATAGGCGCCGAGTTCGGAAGGACCCGACTGGGTAGGCTGCAGCAAGGAAGCCGTCTCCTGGCGAGAACTGGAAATCTTGTTCGGGATGGCAGTCTAGGCCGCACCCCCGCGCCTGCGTAGCGGACAAGTCACTAGCGGGAACAGGGGGTGGCGGGGAACCAACAGCGGCGAAGGCGGCCGGTGTGGGCGAAAGGCAAGACCTCGCTTCACACAGCTTTACCTTCGAGCAAGCTCGCGGCGTGAGCCGGCGCAAGGCCCGCGACGTTGTGGGGACGCGGTCTGTTTTCTATGGGCCGATTGGAGTCAGGTCATGAGAACCCTCAATCACCGAGGCCGCATCGCTGCAGCGGCCGCGATGGCATTTGCCGGCGTACTGGTCGCAGGCGTGGCGCAGGCGCGCGAGCCTGACGTCCAATGGTCGGTGACGATCAGCTCGCCGGGGGTCGCGTACCCGGTCCCGCCGGTTCTGGTGCCGGTGCCCGTGTATCAATCGCGAGTGCCTGTGTATCAAGCGCCGGTGCCTTTGTATCAAGTGCCCGTGCCTGTGTATCGCCGACCCGTGCCGGTGTACGCGCCGGCACGCTACCGCGCGCCCACGCCATGGGACCGTGACGGGGACGGCATCCCGAATCGCTACGACCGTCTCTACAACCCGGTATGGGATCGTGACGGCGATGGCATCCCGAATCGCCACGACGCTCGCCACGCTGTGCCTTGGGACCGCGACGGCGACGGTGTGACCAATCGCCATGACCGCGACGACTGGCGCACTGACCGCGGCATGCAGCGCTGGGACCGCTGAGCGGCGCGTCAGCCGAAGCTGAGCTTCTGCGCGACCACCAGGTCGTTCCAGCGCCGGGCTTCGGCGGCCATGAAAGCCTCGAACTCGGCCGGGGTCGAACCCACCCACTCGAGTCCCTGCTGAGCCAGCGTGGCCTTGACGGCCGCCTGCGACAAGGCCTGGGTCGCCGCGGCATGCAGCGCCTGCTGGCGTTCCGCGCCGATGCGCGCCGGTGCCAGCAGGCCGATCCACGTCGAGACGTCGAAGTCCCTGACGCCGGCCTCCTGCAGCGTCGGCAACTCGGGCACGACCGAGTAGCGCTGCGCCGACGTCACGCCCAGCACCTTCACGCGCCCGCTCTTCACATGCGGACCGATCGCGACCCAGCTGCCCATGAACAGTTGGACCTCGTCGTTCATCACCGCCTGCAGCGCCGGCACCCCGCCGCGGTACGGGATGTGCACGATGTGCGTGCCCGTGCGTGCCTTGAACAGCTCGGCGGCCAGGTGGTTGAGCGTGCCCAGGCCGGCGGACGAGACATTGAGCGAGCCGGGGCGCTTCTTCGCCAGCGCGATGAACTCGGCAATGTTGCCAGCCGACAGCGAGGCAGGCACCGCGAACACGAGCGGAAAGCTCAGCAGGCGCGAGATCGGCGTGAAGTCTCGCAACGTGTACGACAGGTTGCTGTAGACGAGCGGGTTGGTCACGTGCGAGTCGAACACCAGCATCAGGGTGTTCGCGTCGCCGGCCTGGCGCGCCACCGCGGCTGCCGCGATCGAGCCTGATGCACCCGGCTTGTTGTCCACCACCACGTTCTGCTTGAGCAGCCGAGGCAGGTGCTCGCCGAGCAGGCGCGCCGTGAGGTCGACCGATCCACCCGGAGGCACCGGCACGACAAGGTTCAGGTTCGGCGCGGATTGCGCCCGGGCCGAGCCCATCCACATTGCCGCGCCTGCAAGGGCCAGCCACTGCCTGCGATCCATCGTCATGCTCCTGCGCGACCGCTGAGCGCGCTGGCGCGAGTGTGCCCGAGGATCGTGTCAGCTTAATGGCCGTGCAGCAGGCTCTTGGCCAGCAGCACGACCACCAGCCCGGCACCGATCCAGGCCACCTGCGCCGCGGTGTCGCGCAGCGGCAACCGGCGCTGCAATTGCGGCAGCAGGTCGGCCACCGCGACATAGATGAAGCTCGACGACGCAACGACCAGCAGGTAAGGGAACAGCTGTTCCCAGGGGCCGACCACGAAGTACCCGAGCACGCCCCCGAGCACCGCCGCCAGGCCGGACAGCGCATTGAACAGCAGCGCCTTCGGGCGCGAGAAGCCCGCGTTGACCAGCACGATGAAGTCGCCGACCTCCTGCGGGATCTCGTGCGCGACGATCGCCAGCGCGGTGACGATGCCCAGCCGCGTGTCGGTGAGAAAGGCCGCCGCGATGATCACGCCGTCGCAGAAGTTGTGGATGCTGTCGCCCAGCAGCACGCTCCAGCCGCCGCTTCCAGCCTGCTCGGCGTCGAAGCCGTCGTGGTGGTGGTGGTGCGGGTCGTCGCCCTCGTGGTGATGGCCGTGCCGGTACAGCTCGGCCTTCTCGAGCAGGAAGAAGAACAGCAGCCCGCCCAGCAACGTCGCGAACAGGGCCTGTGCATCGGCCCCTTTCTCGAAGGCCTCGGGCAGGACCTGCAGCAACGCCGTACCCAGAAGCACGCCCACCGACAGGCTGACCAGGCTGCGGACGATGCGGCCGAGCACATACACCGTCAACGCAGCCGCGATGGACACCGACAGCACGCCACCGGCCAGGGTCGCAACGACGATCCACAGCAGGGTCATGCGCGAGTCAAAGCGATACCGTCTTGACGCGCGGCGCGCGTCGAACCCCGCCAGTCCGCCGACCACCAGCGCGGCCGCCGCGAACCCGGTGCCCATCGCCGATGCGCTTGGAATCGCGCCCGGTCTCGTCGCGGGTAGTGGCAGCCAGGTCCAGTTCGGTGTGCGTCATGGTCGGTCCGTGCCCTTGCATTGTGGGCCCGCCGCGACGCGCGGCATTTTAGATGTCGTTTCGCGACAGGATGTACATCCGAGGAAAAGGGAGCTGGGGGTCTTGAAGCCTTCCGACCTCATTCAGCAGCCCCCGGAAGGGCCTCCACACGAACGCATGAATGCCGCTCACGAGATGAGCGCACCCGATGCAAGGCAATGGCCCTGCATCGCGGATCCTGGCGGCATGCGCCCAGGGTGATCCGAGGTCACGCGACCGCGGCGATGAGTTGCAGACCTGGACGCACCATCACGTCTTTCACTGGCCACACGCGCCCGTTTCACTCAGGTCGCGCGGCTCCCTTCCGGGCTTGGACAGGAGCGGCGCCCTGGGAAGCCACAACCAGGTCGCCTTCGCGCAGCAGCACCGGCTCGCGCGAGCCGGCGTCGATGCGCCGCCGCACCGCCGCATCGATTTCCGCGCCATGGGCCCGGTAGACGTCCACGGCGTCGTCGCCACTTGCTTGCGCATTGAAGCGGTAGTGCAGCGCCTGCTTGGAGATCGACGCGCCGACATACCTGCCGCCACCGACATCGACCCAGAAGCGCACCGTGCCGGACTCCAGATGCAGGCTCGGTGGCGGAACGTCCCGCGCCTCGACGGCGGGGACAGCGCCTGCATCCATCGACATGGGCTATGCCTTGGTCAGCAGCTCGGCGCAGGCCCTGGCGACCTGCGACAACTGCTCGTTGGCCTTGGGGTCGGGCAACCCGGCCCAGCCACCCTTCTCGATGAACTCGCCCTGCGACCAGGACTCGATCTTCCTCAGCGCCGCGAGGTTCACGCTGACGTCAGCCGCGCGCTGGAAGTTCGCAACGCACAGGGGGGCCAGGGCTGCGACGACAGCCGCCTCGGCACTCCTGGTCGGCTTCAGCGGCCGCGCCCGTGCGCTCGAGGCGGGCTGGAAGTACCTGATCCTGACGTCGCTCGGCCTCGGCGTCGCCCTGCTCGGGATCCTCGTGCTGACGGCAGCGGCCGGAGGGGGCGGGCTCGAGACGCTGACGTGGCGCTCACTGCCCCACGCGACGCTCGACCCGGACGTCACGCTCGTCGCCTACGTGCTGCTGCTCGCGGGACTCGCGGCGAAGATCGGCTGGGCGCCGGTGCACAACTGGCTGCCGGACGCGCACTCCGAGGCGCCCGCGCCCGTGTCGGCGCTCCTCTCGGCCGCACTCCTGCCGGCCGTCCTGCTCGTCGCGTGGCGCTCGCAGCAGGCGCTCGCTCCGACGATCGGCGCGCACACCGCCGGCAGCGTGCTCGTGGCGTTCGGACTGGTCTCCCTCGCCGTCGCGGTTCCCTTCCTCTGGCGTTCGCAGGCGTGGAAGCGGTTGCTCGCATACTCGAGCCTCGAGCACATGGGCGTGATCGCCCTCGGCATCGGCTTCGGCGGCCCGCTCGCCCTCGCCGGTGTGACTGTGCACATCGTCGGGCACGCGATCGCGAAGGCGCTCGGCTTCTACGCCGCGACCCCGCTGCTCGGACACGAGCCGCGCGCTTCCGGACACGCCGTGGGAGGCATCGGGAGAACACAGCCGGCGCTGGGCGCCTCGCTCGGCATCTCGCTCGGCGCGCTCGCCGGACTGCCCCCCTCGCCGCTGTTTGTGAGCGAGGTGCTGATCGTCGCGGGCGGCTTCCAGGCCGGCCGCCCCTGGGCAGCCGGCGCGGCCGCAATCCTGCTCGCGCTCGGCTTCCTTGGTCTTGCGCACGCGCTGATCGACACCGTGATCGGCAAGCCTCGTCGCCGCGACCGCGACGCCGCTCCCGGGCTCCGCGCCGTCACGGCGCTGACCGCGGTTGCGGTGGCGGCGCTGCTCGCTCTCACCGTCGCAGCGCTCTGGCTGCCGGGCTCGGGCATCGTCGACGGGTTGCTACGAGGGCTGGCGTGAGCGCCCCGCTCCGCGACGGGACGACGTACCGCGAGGCCGTAGCGGCAGCGCTTGCCGACGGATGGAGCTTCGCAGGGCTCCACGCCACGCGGAGCGGCGACGTCCCGGCCGTACGCACCCTGCTCGTCTCCAGATCCGGCGACGTCTGCCTCGAGAGCGTGGAGGCCGGCAATGGCAGCGTGCCGACCATCGTCGACCTGGCCCCGGCTGCCGGCTGGGACGAGCGTGAGGCACGCGACCTCTACGGGATCGCGTTCGACGGCCACGAGCCGCTGCGCCCGCTGGTCAACCACGACGTGCCCCTGGAGCACTTCGCGACGAGCGTCCGCGGGCGCGACGCCTACCAGGTCGCCGTCGGCCCGATCCACGCAGGGGTGATCGAGTCCGGCCACTTCCGCTTCCACGTGGTCGGCGACCGGATCTTGCATGTCGACGCGCGGCTCTTCCACAAGCACAGGGGAATCGAGCGTGCATGCGAGGGCCTCCCACTCGCGTACGGCGTCCGCACCCTAGCCCGCGCCTGTGCGGGTTGCTGGGTGACCAATGCTGTTGCGTATGCCCACGCGTGCGAGCAGCTGCTCGGCCAGCAGCCCACGCCCGAGGTGGCCCGGGCCCGCACGATCCTGCTCGAGCTCGAGCGGGTCTGGAACACGCTGAACGACATCGGCGCCATGTGCGCCGGGGTCGGGCTCGCCGCCGGCAACAATCGCTTCCTCGCGCTCACCGACGAGGCGAGGAGCCTCAATGCACTCCTCACAGGGCATCGCTTCCTGTTCGGATCAGTCGCGGTCGGAGGCAGCGACCTGGGACTGGACGTTCACGCGACGGCCGCCGCCAGGGAGACTCTCACGCGGATCCGCAGGGGCTCCTCGCGCGCTTGGCGCGAGCTCCTGTTCAACGGCTCGTTCATGGATCGCATGTCGGACATCGGCGTGGTGGACGCGGAGACGGCACGGTCGCTCGGGGTCGTCGGCCCGGCGGCACGAGCAGCGGGCCTGCTGGAGGACGTACGGGAAACGAGCCCGTTGCTCGCGTACGAGGGTTTCGAGACGGCAGCTCTGCGCCGGCAGGCGGGTGACGTGCAGGCTCGTCTCGAGCAGCGGGCACTCGAGCTGTTGCCGTGCCTCGACATCCTCGACCGCCTGCTCAGCGGGCCGGTGCGACCCGCCGCGAACGAGCATGGTGGGCCGGAGTCCCCAATCGGCGTCGGCCGCGTAGAGAGCCCTCGAGGCGCGACCGCGTGTGTCGTCGAGCGCGACGGCGATCGCATCGCGCGCCTCAGGCTGCGCACGGGCTCGTACGCGAACTGGCCCGCCGTCGCCTCCGCGGCTGCCGACAACCTGCTGCCCGACTTCCCGCTCATCAACAAGAGCTTCGAGCTCTGCTACGCCTGCGTCGACCGCTGATGCTGACTCTGCTGCGTGATTTGAGGAAGCTGCGCGGGGCGACGGCGCTGTCGGCGCCCGACCGCGGGCGCTCGCTGGCGCTCCGGCACGTGGACTGCGGCTCGTGCAACGGGTGCGAGCACGAGCTCACTCTGGCGTCGGGGCCGACGGTCGACATGGCCCGGTTCGGGCTCGGCATCGTCGCCTCTCCGCGACACGCCGACGTGCTGCTCGTGACCGGGCCGGTCACGACCCGCATGCGCGAGGCGCTGCTGATCGCCTATGCAGCGATGCCGGAGCCGCGTCGGGTGGCTGCGCTCGGAGACTGTGCCCTCGGTGTGGACGTGCTCGGCTCGGACGACCAGATCGTGGGGCCTGTCGAGTCCGTGCTCCCTGTCGACCTGCGTATCCCGGGCTGCCCGCCCACTCCGGACGCGATCGCAGCCGCACTGCTCGCGCTGGTCGACGCGACTACGACCGCACGGCGCTGACGAGTGCCCGTGCCGCGGCACCGACGTCCGGCGCCTTCGTCAGCGAAGAGCCGACGCCGACGGCGACCGCTCCCGCCCGCAGGAACTCCGCGGCGTTCGTGACGTCGACGCCGCCCGTGGCCATGAGCGGCACGTCGTGCAACAGCGCCGCCAGCTCCCTGACGTAGCGGGGACCACCGAGGCTGGCAGGGAAGAGCTTCACCATGGCGGCGCCGGCACGCCAGGCGGCCTCGACCTCGGACGGCGTGAGCGCGCCGGGGATCACCGGGGTTCGAAGCGCGAGGCACTGCTCGACGACAGCGGGCACGAACGCCGGCCCTACGCATGCCTCGGCGCCGACAGCGATCGCGGCGGCTGCCTCGGCCGCGGTGCGTACCGTGCCCGCGAGCACCGTCACGCCCTCTCGCTCGCGCAGACGCGCGATCGTGTCGAGCGCGCCGTCGGAGTCGAGGGTGACCTCGAGCACGACGATGCCCGCCTCGACGAGCCGGTCGACGACACGGTCGAAGTCGGCCACGCGCCGCAGCACGGCCACCAGCCGCTCGGCACGGATCCGCTCGACCGCGTCCATCTGCCGTACCCTACGCGAGCGCTCGAGCGGCCCCGGCGACGGCGGCGATCGTCTCGTCGATCTCTTCGTCGCCGTGCGCCAGCGAGACGAACCAGCGCCCGAGCGCGTACCGGTGCGCGTAGACACCACGGCGCGCGAGCTCGTCGCAGAAGGTCGTGTACAGGCCGGCCGGCTGGAGCGCTGCAGCCTTGTTGACGTCGCGAGGCTCGTCGGGCGGCCGGGTGGCCAGGAACGGCTGCAACATCGAGCCGGCTCGGCGCACGTGGCCGGGCACGCCGGCGGCACGGAAGCCCGCCTCGATCCCCTCCGCAAGTCGTGCCGAGCGCAGCTCGAGCTCGTCATAGAGGCCTCGCTCCGAAGCGATGCGGTGGAGAACGGCTCCCGAGGCGGCGAGCGCGGCCGGCGAGCCGGTGGTGGTGCCGCCGTGGAGGACACGGTTCTCGGACTCCCAGCGCATGAGCTCCCGCGAGGCGCCGAAGGCCGCAACGGCCATGCCGCCTCCGATGATCTTGCCGAGCGTCGTGATGTCCGGCGTGACGCCGTAGCGCTCCTGCGCGCCGCCCGGGGCGAGGCGAAAGCCCGTCATCACCTCGTCGAAGATGACCAGCGCGCCCCGTTCGCGGGTCGCACGGCAGAGGTGCTCGAGAAAGCCCGCCCCGGGGGCGAGCACACCGCCGGAGCCGGGCACGACCTCGCAGATCACGGCGGCAACGCGATTGCCGGCCGCCGCGAGTGCCTCGTCGAGGGCCGCCTCGTCGTTCCAGGGCACCGTCCACAGGCTCTCCATCGCGCCCGGCGGCACGCCGGCCGAGTCGGGTCGAGAGGGTCGGGCGGCGGAGGCGGGGCCGATACCGGCGCCCAGGTGGTCGGCCCAGCCGTGGTAGTGGCCCTCGAACTTGAGCACGAGGTCTCGCCCCGTCGCAGCACGCGCAAGCCGGACTGCTGCCTGGGTCGCCTCCGTGCCCGAGCTTGCGAAGCGAAGCTGCTCGATGCCCGGCACGAGCATCGCCACGAGCTCCGCGACCTCGCCGGCGAGCCGGTGGGGGAACGCGATGTGCAGCCCGAGCTGCTCCACCGTCTCGCCTACCGCCTCCCAGACGAACCCGGGCGCATGCCCGAACAGGTTGACGCCGTAGCCCATGCAGTAGTCGAGGTACTCGCGGCCGTCGACGTCGCGGATGCGCGCACCCGCGGCGTGCTCGATCACGAGCTCCTGGCCCGCGCGCAAGCGAGCGTAGCTCGACTCGCCGCCGGCGACATGCCGTGCGATCTCGGCGAAAGCGGCGCGGGAGCGGGCTCCCCCGGTCGACGTGTGCGTCATGCCGTCAGTCTCACACGCACGGACAGGCGGCCGCGCGCACACGGCGGCTACGTTGCGCCCATGCCCGCGTCGCTCTCTCCGCCCGTGGCGCCGCGCCTCCTCGCCGTCGCCGACGCTGCCGCGATCACCGCGTTCGCGGTGATCGGAATCGTGTCCCACACGGGCAGCGTCTCGTTGGCGGCGCTCGCCGAGGACGCAGTACCGCTACTGGCGGGATGGTTCGCAGCCGCGCTTGCCTTCCGGCTGTACGCCCGCAGGACGAACCGCGCGCTCCTCTCGACCTGGGCGGTCGGGATCCCGCTCGGCGTCGTGGCGCGCGCTGCCGCGCTCGGCCGCCTGGACGAGCCGCGACAGCTCGCCTTCCTCGCGACAACGCTGGTGCTGGGAGCGACCTTCGTCTTCGTCGCCCGTGTCTCGCTAAGCCTCGTCAGCAGCCAGTGAGCGCGGTCGCGCGCTGCAATATGGCTGCCTGTCTGCTAATTCAGGGCATAAGCTGCACGAATATACGTGTTCGCTCCGGTAGTTCCCCCAGTGTAGGATCCCCGGCCGCGCCGATGCGCCACGAGCGGTTCGCTGGAATGCTTGTTCCAGCATGAGGGGGTGAGAGCAATGAAACGAGCTCTCGCAATCATCCTCGCCGCTCTGGCCGTGCTCATCGTGGGCACGGTGGCGATGGGCGGCGTGGAGGCGCTGATCACCGGCGCCGACATCAAGGACGGCTCCATCGGCACGAACGACATCAAGCCGGGAAGCCTCCAATCCCACGACATCCGGGACGGGACGATCGCACAAGTCGACCTCTCGAAGGTGCTCCTGACGTCGCTGCAGGGCGCCCAGGGCCAGACCGGCCCGCAGGGGGCGACAGGCGCCCAGGGCCCCCAGGGCCCAAAGGGCGACCAGGGCGCGCAGGGTGTCCAGGGAGCCAACGGTGATACGGGCCCCGCCGGCCCGATGGGCGACAAGGGAGCGAAGGGCGACACAGGTGCAGGCCTGCACGTGAAGGGCACGCTGGCGACGGTGGCGCTCCTGCCGATGACGGGCAATGCCCTCGGCGACGCGTACTTCGTCGCCGGCAACCTGCACGTCTGGAACGGGAGCGCGTGGGTCTTCGCCGGGTCCCTCGTCGGGCCGCAGGGCGACAAGGGAGCCAAGGGAGACACAGGAGCGAAGGGCGACAAGGGAGACACAGGCGCGAAGGGCGACAAGGGAGACACCGGAGCCAAGGGCGATACCGGCACCGGCATCCACGTGAAGGGCACGGTCACGGCACCGAGCCTTCTCCCGGCCACGGGCAATGTCGCGGGCGATTGCTATCTCGTCGCGGGCAGCCTGTACGTCTGGAGCGGCACCGCCTGGGTCAACGCTGGTGCGTTCGTCGGACCGCGTGGCCCGGCAGGGGGCCTGGCAGGCTACGGCCTCGTGACAGGATCGAGCGTCACGGCGCCCTCGGGTGCCTGGACGACGGCCACGGCGGTGTGCCCGACCGGCAAGGTGCCTCTCTCCGGTGGAATCCGGAGCGAGCACTCCAGGCCGAGCATCACCGACTCGTACCCGACCGCGACCGGGTGGACGGTCAAGGTGTTCAACCACCTCGCGGACGACGTGATCACGCCGTACGTGACGTGCGCCACACCTGCCACTCCGTAGCGCCTCGGCACGGCAGCGCTTCTGCTGCCAGAGGAACGGAGGGAGGGCTTATGCCCTCCCTCCGTTCGAGGCTCGAATGGCGACCCGGGGTCGGCTAGTCGGTGCCGCCGCCGTCGTCAGCGGCCTGCTCCTCGCACGAGGCGTATTTCGGGTTGAAGAGGAAGTCGGGTGCGTTCTGCCAGCCGTGCCCCGGCGCGGTTCCGTCGAAATGGCCCTGCAATGCGTTCTCGCTCACGTGGATCAGCACGTAGGGGTTCGTGTCGGACGCCGTGCCGTGGCAGAGGGACACCTTGGCGGCGGGAGCGCTCGCCTGGGCGGCGACGGCGGCGGCAAGGGCTCCTGCGGCGCCGACCGCCAGGAGGGACGAGCGGGTGATGCGTCTCATCGACGGTTCCCTTCGGGTGTGGAGGTGCCCTCACCGTCGGCGCAAGGAGGAGGCGTGTCTAGCCCTGAGTCGAGTGACCCGGAGGCGAGGGCCACGCTCCGCCGCATCGCCACCCGGGTTCGCGGGCTCGGCCCAGCTCCTACCCATCGCGCCTCGCATTGTTGCCCGTGGCCTGTCATCCTTCCCTGATGATCGAAGCGTCGAATGCCTTCGAGCTCGGAGCCTCACCGACGCTGGACGAGGTGGTGCGCCGCCGCGCGGATCTCTACCGGGCGATCCTCCAACTGGAGCAGGCAGCCGCCAGGCCTGCGGTCGCCCGCGAAGAGCAGTGGCGGGACGGCATCGTCGAGGCGCTCGAGGAGCTCGAGCGTGAGATCGCCGACCACATCGAGATCACCGAGAGCCCGAACGGCCTCTATGCGGAGATCGTCGAGCACGCGCCGCGGCTGAGCTACAGCATCCAGCTGCTTCGTGACGAGCACCCCGAGCTGCGGGAGGCGGTCACAGCGCTGAAAGCTCGCTTGCTGGCTTCGACCCCCCCACCCGTCGAGGAGGCGCGAGACGAGATCCAGCGCGTGCTCGGGCGCCTGGTCAAGCACCGCCAGCACGGGGCAGACCTGCTCTGGGAGGCGTACAGCCTGGACACCGGCGGCACGGACTAGCGACCTGTCGGCTCCTGGGGCCGGAGCCTCCGGCGGCCACGTGCTGCACCGCCCCGAGGCGGCGAGTAGCGTCTGCGGCGACGTGATCGCCGCACCTCTCCTCGCCGCTTCGGCACTCACGTTGCCCTCCTGCAATCTCGGGAGGGCGAGGGCGCAGATCAAGAGCTCGCAGCTCACGATCCCAGCGTCGCAGTC